>Ga0157373_10003592_pt1 | contig 11718 bp, 10 predicted proteins | sample C65metaG_FD_113460 | JGI IMG/M metagenome (GOLD analysis project Ga0157373, IMG submission 113460) | Corn rhizosphere microbial communities from Kellogg Biological Station, Michigan, USA - C6-5 metaG | ecosystem: Host-associated > Plants > Roots > Rhizosphere > Soil | place: USA: Michigan...
ACCCAATCCAGAATATATTTAAAATCCTTACCGCCTTCCTGTATCGTTTTGATCCATGAATCATAACCGGAATATTCTTTTGCTCCCAAAAGTTTTTTGTTCAAACTCGCTGCCCTTCTTTTTACATTCAAACCGCCCGGTAAAATTCCTTCAGTGTGGCAACCTTTGTACATGCATTCACTCATCGTTTTCCATATCTGCCAAACACCATCTTTCGTTTTAGCTTCCGGACGCCATGTATTTTCATTCTCCATCACCACTTCGCTAATGTTCATGCCGGTTTGCATGCACCAGTGAATCAGATCGTCAGCGTCATTAATGGGAAATGGAAGTGTAACTTCTTCATCATTGCCTGCCTCCTCTCCTTCTTTTTTTACAAAGCCGCCACCGATAGAATAGTAAGTTTCAGAAAAATGTTCATCATTTTTTAAGACTGCTATAAAAGTCAGTGCATTAGGATGATAAGGTAATGATTCGTTTTTCAAAAATTCAATATCCTGAGTAGGATCAAATTCAATTTCGTGAGTTCCGTCCAGTAATAATTTCTTATCGATTTTGATCTGGCTGATCTTTTCTGAAATGAGATTTACATCAAAAGTTACCGGATCATCACCGGATAAACCCAACTGAACGGCAATATCGGTTCCATGCCCTTTTCCTGTTTTTGCAAGAGAGCCATAAAGCAAAATCTCAATCGAAACAACTTCTGAAAGGATTTCTTTTTTTTCAAGAGAAGTCAGAAATAATTGTGCAGCGCGCCATGGTCCAAGCGTGTGGCTGCTTGAAGGGCCAATTCCAATTTTAAACATATCAAAAACGGAAATCGCTTCGTGTCTCATAGCATAATTTATTACGCAAAGATAAATTCTTTACTCAACCAATTGAATGCGAAAAGATGCACAAGCAAAGTAAACGAAGAAATATGGTCATTTCGTTTTGTGGGACTACTGAATATCCGCAACAACTACCCGAAATACAAGATTTGAATTGGCGGGAATAACTACATTTCCGGTGTTCGGATCTGTTACAGGGTTTGAGCCGTAAGCGAGTGATGGTGGAATATACAAGGTGATGTCACCGCTTTTTGCAATCAAAGGAATTGCTTTCTGCCATCCTGGAATTACTTGTCCAAGTTGAAAAATAGCGGGATTGCCTTTAGTAGAATCAAACCCGGTTCCGTTTAAAAAACCGCCCCTGTAAAATACAGCTATGGTAGTACAAAGATTCGTAACGGTGGGGCCGCTTCCCGGTTGATTGATGTTATAAAAAAATCCTGATGGAGCGAGTGTGGCATGGATTCCCATAGAGTCGAGCGAATCCTTCAAAGCCTGTTGTTCAGCAGCAGGAGCTACAATTGTAGAATCAGTGTAAACACATTTGTTTTCCTTTTTGGAACAACTGGCAAAAACAATCAAAGCAATAATTGGTAAAGCAATAAATTTTTTCATAGCGTAATTTCTGAGTTGCAAATAAAGAGCATAAAAATTAAACTTTCGCTGCTTCCTGCTGCTTCTTTTTAAATTTTAACTCTTCATAAATCTGTTCGTTGCGATCCCATTTAAATTGCATACTGAATAATGTATAAAAAACAGCAATTCCCAGTACGGCAATGATGATCAAAGTAATCAGGGACGGCGAGATATAAACCATATTTTTATACCAGTCATGGAAGATAACAGCAACGAGGATAGGCAGCGCAAACACAAGGCCCCATGGAGATCCGTATAAAAATTTATGGAAGACTTTCTTTTCTTTATCCCGGTTTTTTTCCCAGTAAACCAGGAATGATTCTTCATCGTTTGTAAGCATGCGGCAAAGGTAACAAGTAAACAAGAAAAATAACAGAACCAGCATCGTTCATTTTTTGGAATTCAGTTAATAAAATGTAGGTTTGCTTTACTAAATTGAGCACTGTGAAAATTGAGCAAGTACTTGTATATTATTTATTAAAAACAAAACATCTGGACTTACAGGGAATCGGAACTTTTCAGTTAGAAGGTTCTGTTCCTGACGTTACTGATTCCGATAAGCCAGTCGTTCTGCCTGAAAATTCTGTCACTTTTTATTATGATCCAAAAGTTACTGAAGATGAAGGATTGGTGGATTTTATTGTAGAACAAACTCACAAAATAAAACCTCTCGCTGCTTCCGACCTCGATTCATTTCTTTCTTTAGGTCGGCAGTTTTTGAATATCGGCAAGCCATTTACACTTCCTAACATTGGAACATTGGAAAAATTAAATTCCGGATTGTTGGCATTTAAGCCGGGACAAACGATGGCTGAAAGAATAGAGCCAAATAAAATTAAAAATGAGAACGAAGAAGGAACGCCGGAAGAGGAAAGCTTATTTAATGATTATCAAAAAAGTAGAAAATCCAACAGCGGACCAAAACTGATACTTTTTCTTTTAGTTTCAATAGTTCTTGCGGGAATTGGCTGGGCAGTTTGGCATTTTGGTTTTAATAAAAACAATGCGCCCGAAACTCTCACAACAACAGAACCTGTGGTTCCAATAAAAGATTCTTCTTTTAAAACTGATTCTACCATTATTGCCAATTCAAAACCTGCGAGTGATACAGTTTCTTTCAGGATCGTTGTCAATCAATATAGAACCCTATTTTCAGCAGAAAAGAGACTTGCTAATTTAAAAAAGAGCAACAGGAATGTAATCATGTATACCGACAATGATTCTGCAACTTTTAAAATTGCAGAACCATTTAACCTGCCTCTTTCTGACACTACAAAAATGTTGGATTCTCTGAAAACATTTTATGCAAAAACTTACGGAGTCGAGATAAAATAAAAATCGACTTTAAGGTTCTTCCACTGTCTTTTCCTGTGCAAGTTCTGCTTCATCAGGAGTGGATTTCAAATCGCGATCAATAGAATACAAACTTGAACCCGAAGCTTTTTCTCCGCCGGCAATCTTAAATTTATCCAGCATATCCATGATCAAAGTTTCTTCCTCAGTTTGTTCCTTTACGAACCATTGCAGAAAATTCCACGTTGCCCAATCGGCTTCGTCAAAACTTTGTTTTACGATCTTGTAAATGGATTCGGTATTATTCACTTCCTGTTTGAAAGCTTTTACAAAACAATCATAAATGCTTTCCGGGCTTGGCCCGGGATCAGGAATAGCAGTGATTGAAACAGTACCTCCGCGTTGCAAAATGTATTCAAGAAACTTCATCATGTGATTACGTTCCTCGTTAGCATGTCGGAATAAAAAATTAGCAATTCCCTGGTAGCCCGAAGCATTGGCCCAGCTGGCATAGGATAAATAAATTTGTGCAGAATGCGCTTCCTGGGTCATTTGTGCGTTCAGCGCTTTACAGATTGATTCACTCAAACGATTTGTGTTCATGTCAATTTTAATTAAGAGAAAGAATAAAAACTTTGTGGATGAAGAGTTCACAAAAAAGGTTCCAAAACTTTTAATTGAAACGGAACTACTAAAAACGTGACAGGAAATAAATTAGATGCAAAATGTAGCGGGTAAAAAATTACCCCCTGAAAAATCTAAAATATTCTTTGGAAGAAAAATTAAACGTTGATTGCGTAAAAAAATAATAACGCAAGTATTTCAAAAAGAGTAACCAGGATAATACCTCTGTAAGCCATTCTTTCGTCGCTTGTTTCTTTTTCTGTCATTTTTTATCGTTTAAATGTGGGCACAAAAATAAAGCTAAAAAGTTTAAATCAAAAAAGGATTTCAAAAAAGAATTGTGATCAATAAAATTTAATCATCATCATCTTTTTCCTGCACTTTAATAAATGCGCTGTGACGCGGAGTTGGCATCACACTGTTTTCTCCTTTTATCGATTTCCAGATCACTTCATTAAAAGGAATATCAGGTGCCGCATCTTCAACAGCCAGGTTAAATTTTGCAGATTCTTTTGCAAGTTTGTTCCAGGCAGTATTTCTTTCATCAATATTTATGTTAGCGGGTTTAGAAGTGTATGGAGTGAAATCAGGCGTTGCAGTAAAAGTTCTGAACATTGGCATTGCTGCAGCATCGTATTGGCTCATTGGAGGTAAACCAAGAATCAATTCCATTGTCCGCAGCAAACCGGAAGTTGAATACATGGTATGATCCACAAAATTTCTTTTAACATAAGGACTGATCACATAAGCAGTAGAACGATGTGCATCCACATGATCAGGGCCATTTTGCGCGTCATCTTCTACAATAAAAATTGCACATTCTTTCCAGATTGCACTTTGAGAAATATGTTCGATAAATCTTCCAACAGCCAAATCATTATCAGCAGCGGCGGCATAAGGGGTGTAAGCGCCTTTCCTCATTCCACTTGTATGATCATCAGGAAAACGAAGAGTTGAAAATGTAGGCAATGTGTTGGCAGCTATCAGTGAATCAAAATCGTGTTCCCAGACTTTTTCACGATAAACATCCTGAATGCTTAAATCAAAATCTGGAAAGCCTGCACAAAAATGGCCAACAATTGAAGGAAGAATCGGTGGTTTGCCATCATGTACAAATTCACCGTAATTCCGATAACTAATTCCTGCACGATTACAATAATCCCAGATAAATCCTTTTGCAGGGTATGCGATTTTTCGTGTTCCTTCATAATCATACGTGCCGCCACGCCCGCTGTAATTGGTTGGCCAGGTTTTTTCAACATAGTCTGTTGCATAAGCAGCTGTGCTCCAGTTATGCCCGTCAGCACTTACTTCTGCATCATCATAAAAATTATCAAGCAATACAAAATCTCTTGCCAATGCATGCAAATTTGGAGTGATCTTTTCAGGGAAAAGGCACAAAGAACTATCGCCATTTCCTTCTTTCATATCGCCTAAAACCTGGTCGTAGGTTCTGTTTTCCTTAATGACATAAAACACATATTTTATTGGCGAAGTAGCTCCTACTCTTTCCGGGATTGGATTTCCCGGTTCGCCTTCCGCAAGTGCTTCTTTGTTTTTATTGTAAGGAGTATTTTTATAAACAGAAGCAGAATAATTTTCCAGTTCCTTCAATCCCGGAACTGAAATAAATGAAAGACTTCCTTTGAATAAATTGCCAATGTATTGCACTTGCTGCTTTCCTTCTGAAGTAATTTCCTTTTGATAAGGAGTTTTTATTTTTCTATTATCAGGTTGCGGTCCATAAGGATTTGGGATGGATTCAAAACCTTTTCCATTGCTCACCAAAAGTGTATTTCCTACAAGCTTTACACAGGTCGGATACCACCCGGTTGGAATAAATCCTAAAGAGCGTGATGAACCAGGTTTTGAAACATTAAAAACTGCAAGACAATTATTATCTGCATTGGCGATGTAAAGAGTTTTTCCATCAGCAGACAAACAAACACCATTGGAAGTGCTTCCTGTCGGCGCATCCGGATATAAGCTGGCAGACAAGGTTTCAACCACTTTTCTTTTTTTCGTATTAATGACGGAAACACTGTTGCTGTTTGCATTTGCAACAAAAAGATAATCTCCTTTTTTAGTCAGCATCATATCGTTGGGATGGCTTTCCGTTGCAATCGAATCAGTTATAACTCCCTTTTTTATATCAAACAATAATACTTTATCTCCTCCCCATAAAGAAATGTATAACATTGTTTTTTGAGGATTTAAAAGACAAGTATATGCTTCAGCGCTTAAAGGAACTTGCTGAAGAATCTTATTGCTTTTTGTGTCGCATACGTACAAAGAATTGTTCTCTTTGGTGACTGCGTAAATTTTTGCTTTTTGATCATCCAATGCAATTCCTGTGATTCCAATTTTATTGGGCCAGGGTTTTCCGAGAACAATCGAATCAACAGGAATAAGAGAATTGTTTTCCAGTTCGAAACGAACGATCCTGTTTTGATTGGCAGCAGATGCATACAAATATTTACTGTCGTTGCTGAATTGCAAACCAACCCACGCTGCCTTCATTTTTGTAAAGGATAATAATTTTTTTTCGGCAATATCAATTAATTCAATTCCTTCTGCTCCGTCACCATTGTCTGTAATCGCCGCATATTTTTTTGATGGGGAAATAGCAATGTTTAAAGGCAGATCGCTGCTGAGTTGCAAAGCAGTACCTGCCGGCGAAAGCGACCATCCATTGGGCAATTCGACCGGTTTTGGTTTGAAAGTTTGCGCGCTTAATTGTGTTGAGAAAAAAATTAAAATCAACAGATTTACAAGAAGAGAAATTTTACATTTCATCGAAGTATCATTCTTTAATTTGAGGTTCAAAATTAAGTAAACTACAGGCAGTAATTATTTTATTTCTGCTCGTCGGAATTATTTTTCCTTGTAAAATTCAAATCCTGAAAATCAAAACTGAAATCAGTAAGCGGAGAAATAGGCTTCATTTTTATTGCGTTTGGCTTCCCTTCATAATCAAGTTGAAACATTACATAAGCATCCGCATCCATACTTCTGTCATTCCATTTTACAATAAATGTATTTCCTTTATAAAAGAACATTTGTCCGGTAAGCCGCGGAGAATTTTTTGAATCAAACCAAAGCTTTCCATTTTTCAAAGAAATGATCACATCGCCAAACCATGGATCAGTATATGTTCCAAGGTATGGATTCACATCAGTTACAGCTTTATTTTTTTGTTGTTGCGCATCAATATCACTCCAGATTTTATCTGTAATTTCTTTTGCTTCTGCTTCACGTTTTACAACAAGATCATGGTATTGTTTGATGCGATCTTTCCCTTTGATTCCATAATAACTGTCTTTGATCGTGTTCGTAATTGCCGTGAAAGCCGCGCCTGATTGCTGATTGGTGAAAACAATAATTCCCAATTTTAATTCAGGAATCAACGTTACCTGCGTTACAATCCCTGCCAAACCTCCTGTATGAGTGGGAACTTTATAACCCATTTCATCACTCAAAAACCAACCTAATCCATAAGCAGCAAAATGAGTATTGTAAGTGGTTTGTCCATGAACAGGAATGATAGTTTGTGGCGTCCACATCTCTTCGTGTGTCTTCTCTGCCAATAATTGATCTTTCAAATCTTCGCCATATTTTCCATTGTTCATTTGCATAATGATCCATTTGCTCATGTCGTGAACACTGCTGTAAATTCCTCCGGCTGCGTCAGCAACATATTTCCAATCGCGATGAATCACCTGAACTTTTCCATTCACAGGAGCATGCGGATCAATTACATTGCTTTTATTTTTTAGAAGATCATAATTCGGTGCACTTTCTGTCATTTGCAATGGATTCATAATTCTTGTTTGTACAAAATCTTCCCACTTCATTCCTGAAACCCTTGCCACCACTTCTCCTGCAACGATATACAACAAATTATCATAATCGTATTTGGTTCTGAAATCAGAAACCTGTTTTAAATAACGAAGGTTGTGAATGATATCTTTCAAATTGAAAGTGCTGCTGTCCGGCCATATCATCAGATCACCAGCACCAAGTCCCAAACCACTTCTGTGAGTGAGCAAATCACGAATCGTAAAATCTTCAGTAACATACGGCGCATACAATTTAAATTCAGGAATATAATCGGTTACTTTATCGTCCCATTTAATTTTTCCTTCGTCAACTAATATTCCCAAACTTGCTACAGTAAAGGCTTTGCTGTTGGAAGCAATTCCAAACCTGGTATGTTCATTTACTTTTTCTTTGGTGTTCAATGAAGTAACTCCATAACCTTTTTCATGAATTATTTTTCCATCTTTTACAACTGCAACTGCAGTTCCGGGAACATCAAAAGTTTTCAATGTTAATTCAACTACAGAATCAATTTGAGGCGAAGTAAGTGGTTGAGAAAAAATCGTCAGAGAAAAAAAGAACAGAAAAAAAGCAAGCAGCAATAGTTTTAAATTTTTCATTGATTATTTTTTTGAATGATTGATATGGATGAAAGAATGAAGATCAAATTTATCAATAAAACTTTTTATTAGTAGACAAAGAAATAATCGCAACTTTTATTTAGGAAGTTTAACGGTGAAGTACAAACGTTTTTTTGATGTGAATTTGTTTTGTAATTGATTTCATTACATTTGAAAAGTATGGAAATTGAAAACATTCCTGAAACATGTTCGCTTCATTCTATTTTTTTAGAAAGAGAAGTAATTTTCGATTTTTATTTTTCTTCTGATGCAAAATCCTCTGCAATAACTGACCTATTATTGATTAATGACGGACAGGATTTGATCACCATGAACTTTCAAAAAATTTTAAAAGAACCGAACGCTGAAAAAGAGATCAGGTCTTTGTTGTGCGTCGGAATTCACTGCGGGGCTGACAGAAAAAATGAGTATGGAACCGCCGGCATTTTAAATTACAAGGCACAAGGTGCAAAGGCAGAACTTTACACGCGTTTTGTTTTGGAAGAATTAACTCCTTTTATTCAAAAACAATTTTCTCTTCCTGATTCTGTAAAAAAATCTTTTTGCGGTTTTTCTTTAGGCGGATTAAGCGCCCTGGATATTGTATGGAATCATCCAAATGAATTTTCAAATGTGGGAGTTTTCAGTGGTTCATTTTGGTGGCGAAGTGTTTCACAGGATGCGCCTGATTTTGTTGAAGAAGAACATCGGATTATGCATCATGAAATAAGAAACGGTAATTATTACCCTTGGTTGAAATTCTTTTTTGAAGCTGGCGAATTAGATGAAAGTGCTGATAGAAATCAGAATGGAATTATTGATTCGATTGATGATACGATTTCATTAATTGATGAATTGGTAAAAAAAGGTTATGACCGAAAAAAAGATATTTATTATCTGCAGCTAGAAGATGGCAAACATGATGTAACGACGTGGGGACGCGCATTTCCTGCTTTTTTAGAATGGTGTTTTGGAAAAAAGTAATTCAAAAAAATTACTTTTTTAGTTTTCAACACTTTTACTTTTTTCGATCACGCTTATTTTTCCGGTCCTTTCCATATAGATCTCTTCAATATTATTAAGATCATTTTGATTAAGAGTTAATCGCACTTCTTCCATTACATCTCCAAAACTTAAAGAGCATTTTCTCATATTCTTTTCATTAAGCGTTCCATCTTTATACAGCAATAAATGTTTTCCTTTTACCAAATGGCTTACGGTCCGATTGCTCACACTTATCATTGCGATAATTTTATGAATAACAACCAACACTGCAGATGCAACAATAGTTGGAATAAAAGGTGAAGCGCCAACAACGGCACGGCTAAGAACCGCCCCCAGCATGATTATTATCGTCGTATCAAATGCGGATTTAATTCCAAAAACACGCATTCCTGTGAAGCGAATCAATATCAGGGCAACAAAAAAAATGATGAATGCGCGAATGCTCATCTGCAAAGAAGTGAGATCTGTTCCATGGCCCAAAACATCATTAACTGTTTGCATGTACCATTTGCTTTTTGATTAAATCTTTCGCTACTTCAGGCCCTTTTCTATCGATAACTTTAAACTCTTTTTTTTGCAAATTATTGTAAGTATTGAAGAAGTTTTCAATTTCTTCAGCAAGATATGGGTCCATTTCTTTCAGATCTTTTATTTTGTTGTATTTGTCAGAGGCATTTGCCGTAGCAATTAATCGATCATTTCTTCTTGTTTTATTTTTTTCAGTTTCAGTAGCTTCCATTACGCCGATTAATTTGCATTTGATAATGCAGCCAGGCCATGATAATTCATCCAATAAAACCAATACATCCAGCGGATCGCCGTCTGCTGCTTTTGTATAAGGAATGAACCGAAAATGAAATGGGAAAACCTGGCCTTTCGGAAGGATTTTTTTTAGTTTAAACATTTGTAAATCGTGATCAAAATCGTATTTAGCTGCTGACCCTTTGGGCGTTTCGATCACTGCATGAATGAACTTTTCATTTTTGCTGAATGTAGAAGGAAGTTTCATATTTACGCAATAACAATATTTATACCTGAAAATTTAAAAGCGATTGATAAACTTAGCTTTCAATGATTAATTTCGCAGGATAATGAAATCGGGATTTGTAAATATTTTTGGAAAGCCGAATGCCGGCAAAAGCACGCTGCTCAATGCTTTGATTGGCGAAAAGCTTGCAATCGTTTCTCCAAAAGTACAGACCACGCGCCACCGCATCCAAGGGATCTTAAATGACAAAGATTACCAAATTATCTTTTCAGATACTCCTGGAATTATTGAGCCAAAATATAAGTTGCATGAAAAAATGATGCAGGCAGTTAAGGGAAGTTTGGAAGATGCGGATGTCGCTTTATTGATCGTTGACGTAAAAGATGATCTTGAAGAAGCAGATGAAATTTTTTCTTCTCTCTCGCTGAAAGCACCGGCAATAGTGGTTCTGAACAAAACTGATCTCGTTTCAAAAGAAACAGTTGAAAAAGCGGTTGCATTTTTTTCTTCCAGAAAATATTGTAAAAAGGTCATTGAAATTTCTGCTTTAAAAAATAAAGGCATCCAGGAATTGATTGACGCCATTGTTTCAATGCTTCCTGAAGGAGAACCTTTTTATACTGATGATAATTTGAGCGATCTTCCGATGAAATTCTTTGTGAGTGAGTTAATTCGTGAAAAAATATTTTATTTATACCAGGAAGAAATTCCTTATCACACTGCAGTTCTTGTGCAGGAATTCAAAGAAAAAGCAACGCTTACAAAAATTACAGCAGACATTATTGTGCAAAGAGAAACTCAAAAAGCGATCGTAATTGGGGAAGGTGGAAAAATGATCAAACAGCTTGGAACCCTTGCCAGGAAAGACATTGAGGAGTTTATTGGAGGAAAAGTTTTTCTTCAGCTATTTGTGAAAGTGCGTCCGAAATGGCGCGACAATGAAATACATTTAAGAGAGTATGGTTATTAATTATTAGTTTTTAGTAAAAAAAGAGATAATGAACTCATTTGGAAAAAATTTTAGAGTTGAAATTTTTGGTCAATCACATGGCGAATATGTTGGTGTTATCATTGATGGTTGTCCTCCTGGTATTGGCATTTCTCCGGACGATTTTAAAGAAGATATTGAAAGAAGAAAACCGGGAGCGAAAGGAACTACACCGAGAAAAGAAGATGATATTCCGGAAATCATCTCTGGTGTTTTTAATGGAAAAAGTTCCGGCGCACCGATGACCATTTTATTTAAAAACAGCAATACACGAAGTGGTGATTATGAAAAACAAAGAGCGGTTCCGAGGCCAGGACACGCTGATTTTGTTGCTCATAAAAAATTCAAAGGATTTGAAGATTTCCGTGGTGGCGGCCATTTCAGCGGAAGGCTGACAGTGGCTTTGGTTGCTGCGGGAGTAGTTGCCAAAAAAGTGGTTGCTTCTTTTTCTACTGATAAGAAAATCGAAATTCATTCATCTATTTTAGAAATAGGCGGCGAAAAAGATCTGGAAAAAGGTTTACAAAAAGCAGTTGACGCAAAAGATTCTATCGGAGGAATCGTGGAATGCAAAGTTTCCAATTTGCCAATCGGCTTGGGCGAGCCATTTTTTGATTCTGCCGAATCACTGATCAGTCATGCTGTGTTTTCAATTCCGGCGGTAAAAGGAATTGAATTTGGTGCAGGATTCGCTGCGGCAAAAATGTTCGGAAGCGAACACAATGATTCTATTATTAATCCTGACGGAACCACAAAAACGAATAATGCGGGAGGAATTGTTGGTGGAATTACAAATGGCAATGAACTTGCTTTTCGCATTGTGGTGAAGCCCACTTCTTCTACACCAAAAGTTCAGGAAACATTAAATGTTGAAACAGGAAATGTTGAACCTTTTTCTGTAAAGGGAAGACA
>Ga0157373_10003598_pt1 | contig 11702 bp, 9 predicted proteins | sample C65metaG_FD_113460 | JGI IMG/M metagenome (GOLD analysis project Ga0157373, IMG submission 113460) | Corn rhizosphere microbial communities from Kellogg Biological Station, Michigan, USA - C6-5 metaG | ecosystem: Host-associated > Plants > Roots > Rhizosphere > Soil | place: USA: Michigan...
CAGTGAACATAGTAGAAGATCGCGATCATGATGTTGTCAAGAAAGAAATCCCTGTAGATGAAGTTAAAGGTGACCGGTTCGTTTGTATGGGAGAATGTTCCGGCAAAAAGTACCCACAGCCAGTAGCCGACGTGTGCAAGCCAGCGGTATTTGCTGAAATACACCCATCTGTTTTTTTCATTGATCTCTAGTTGAACAAAATTATTCATGGTTAAAATCTAGCATTATTTATCGTCAACAGCTGAAAATTAGTCGTAATTATCATCCTAAGGTTTTTAAGTTAAAATCTGATGGTCAGGTTTACTTCAAAGTGTTCGGGAAGGTTATTGATCGTAAGTGTATGTCTTCTAGGATACAAAATTTCCAGTCGCCGTCTTACATTCACTAAACCGATTCCACCGGTATATTCTGACCGGACTGCATTTGCAGGCTTCTGAGGTTTGCTGTTCTGCAGCTTGAAATGAATTGTTTCTGCCGTGGTTTCTATCTCCATATTGATCCAGGATTTACCAAATGAGGTTTTTGTTCCATGCTTGAAGGCGTTCTCCAGAAAATTAATGAGCAACAGTGGAGCGATGACCCGGCCATGTGTGTCTCCAGTAATCTTAACGGTGACCTTACAATGGTCTTCATTGTGACGCAGTTTTTCCAGCTCTAGATAACTCGTAGTAAACTTGAATTCATCATCCAACGAAACACGGTCAACTTTACACTCATAAAGCATATAATGCAGTAGAGCCTCCAGACGGTCAATGATAACTGGTGTCTGCACTGACTTTTTTAAGCTGAGGGCATAGATGTTGTTCAATGTATTGAATAAAAAATGTGGGTTGACCTGTGATTTCAGGAAACTGCTTTCCAAGGCTATTTTTTGAGCTTTAAAATCGCCAAGACGCTGAATCTGCTTCTGCTGGTCGTGAATGTCAACAAAATAATAAAAAGCAATAAAAATGGAGGAGGCAAACAGATGTGAGGTGAAGCTATTCTCAAACAGGCTCAGAAAATCCTTATTTGGCTTTGAGGCTATGGCGGGGTTGCTGAGAACAGCATGATAGATCAATGTGGTTGCCAAAGTATAACAAAATAGAAACCACAGAATGAATGCGGTCCAGAAGACTAATTTCGATCGTTCGCTATTCAGCTTGATGATACCGATAATGCCGTAGGCCTGTACAATCATGATGAGGACATAGGACAACTTATAGAGTGCTGAGTAGCTATTTTGCTTACTGGAAAACAGTCCACCACTACGTTCAAACTGGTCGAACACTACCAGTGAGAACAAGAACCAAAAGAGGAAGTGCAGCAGCCAACGGTAATTATAAAATACTTTTGAATAGTGCTGCCTTAAAGCATCTAGCATAGAAAAAGGTTAATCGTGATCAGACAAAGTTATCATAAATTCGCTTCTTTCAGCTTCCGTGATTAAACATAAAAACCAAGCTCAATATCGTTAATTAAGCTTGGTTTTGTGTTAAAATTAATCAGTTGGGCTATTTACATCGCCGTTGATGATTATATCAATTTTGAGATCGACATCCAGATGATTCGGAGACTGGAAATGATGACGATGGTGGCGACCCCGATGAACATCTTTTTGATGGGCAGTTTGCCTACAAGGCGGGCTGCAAGTGGAGCTGCGACGACACCGCCAACGATGAGCCCGAGGATGGATTGCCAGTGGCTGACCCCTAAGATGAAAAAGAATGTAATGGCACTTGCCATGGTAACAAAGAATTCTGTAAGACTCACAGAACCGATAACATATTTTGGTGTGCGTCCTTTGGAGATAAGGGTAGAGGTTACCAATGGACCCCATCCGCCACCGCCGAAGGAATCCAGGAAACCACCAGCACCAGCCAACCAACCTGCTCTTTTTACCTTCTGTGGTTTTGCCTTTTCCTTAAAGGCATTACTCAATATCCTGATGCCCAACAGAAGCGTATAAATAGAAATTACCGGTCTGATGTACTGCGAAAAAGCCTCACCGGCATACCCCAACAACAGTGCGCCAGCGATGGCTCCCAGTACGCCAGGGACAAGCAATGTTTTGAAAAGTTTTTTGTTGACGTTGCCGAAGCGGTAGTGACTGAATCCTGAAGCGCCGCTGGAAAACATTTCCGCGGTATGGATACTTCCTGAAATGACTGCGGGGTTGAGACCGCCAGATAACAATAGTGTGGTGGATACCACTCCATAACCCATACCCAATGCGCCGTCGACCATCTGTGCCATAAAGCCAACTAGCAGCATCCATAGGAATTTCTCGTCTATCTGTGCATATATCTGCTCGCCGAAAGCAACAACAGAGGCATACGTAAGGTGTGAATATATAGCAAAACCGATAAACAACAATGCCAGTATGAAAAGGCATAAGTAGGCAATTTTTCTCCACTTCTTCTCCTGAACTCCATTATTGAGGGCTATATTCGTTTCTTTTGTTTCTAAACTCATTCTTCTTCATTTAATGTGTAAAATCCGGCCTGCATTTTTCAACGCGAGGCCGGATATCGTTTATGCTTATATTCTGGTTAAAGGGCTGTTAAATATATTTTATTAATTGATAGCTTATGGTCAATATTAATGGATTTTATTTGGTCAATAAACCATCAAAAGTAATGGCAACGTAATATAGGCCACCCAAGGTAGGACCACCCGCATACTGCACATAACGTTTATTGAAGATGTTGGTTCCACCGACCTTAATGGTTGCTTTTGCTTCGGGAACCTTATAGGTAGCCTGGGCATCAAAAGTATGGTAAGCAGGTACAGTACCATTCACGAGCGGACTTTCCCATAGAAATTGCTCCTGCCATCTCCAGACCACATTGAATCCGAAGTTCTTCAGGATTTCCCTGTTTCCAAAAGAGATATTAGTGGTCCAGTTTGGCGTATTGAACCCGGTTACGAACACATCTTTCTCTTTATTTTCTGTAATGTCATTATAACTGACATTTCCCGCGACAGTAAATTTCTGGTAGAAATTGTAAGTGAGTCCCAAGGAAGATCCGTAATTACGGTATTTGTTCCTGGCGTTGGTATACACACGGTACCTGGTCTGTTGTGTATTTCTGTTGGAGGCGAGCATGGCAATTACAGCTTCGTCGGTACCTACTGCAGCCTGAGTCGACAGTGGGCTGGCGCTGTTTGGAAGATAAGGCACGGCAACTTCAACCTGTCCGAGGAAACCACTGTATTCATTGCTGTAGGCATCAATATCTACGACCAGTTTATTGTCCAGTAATACGCTTTTATAACCTACCTCAAAGGAGTTTATGCGTTCCGGTTGTGTTGCGGTAAGTGTGGTTGCCTCCAGTAAGGCCCTGTTTTTTAAGGCGGCGTCGTTGGCGGCGAGGCCGGACGCTACATCTTTGTTTACCGCCGCATTGAAGGTATTGATAGAGGCAAGGGTATAAGAGTTATCCAGATAATTCAGTCCGTCGTTAATATACGGCAATCCGCCTACCCTACGGATATTTCCGTTGTTGACGAAAGAAATCGCTTCAAATAGGGCAGGGAAACGGTATCCGTTTTGAAAAGATGCCCTGAAATTATGTTTCTCGGCCAGGGTATACACTGCGGCAACCCTGGGGTTGAACTTAGCATCGAACTCTGGATTGTAATCCAATCGTAGTGAACCGAATACTTTTAGCTTATCGTTAAAGAGCTTCTTGGTCACCTGTGTGAAACCTCCGAACTTCTTGTAATAAACATTATCACCATAGCTGCCATCAGCCAGCGGTTGGTTGCGCTCCGCATTAGGTCTTTTGAAATCGACGAAGTTGTTACCATCAGGGATGACTTCATAAATACGTGCATCAGCACCAACAAGGAGCTCCATGAACTTTACTTTACTGGAAAGGTCCCACTGGGCATCAGTATGGTAAGTGCGACTTTCCTGACGCAACCATGCTCCGCCCGTTGCAGGTGCATTTCCACCGACTACGGCCTGATGGTCCCAGTTGTTGATCTTTACGATAGTATTTTTAAGGGCATTAAATTCAGGCGTTCCGGGTTCAGCACGACCCGCATCAGCAGCCCTGCGCGCAACTCTTAGCGCTTCTGCCAGCGCTACACCATCGTTGATAGATGCCTGTAGAGAAGTTTTAAACTTGGCACCCCAGACAGAGTTAGTACCACCACTGGTGATGTCAAGATTGTCTACCAGGGGTTTGATGTTATAGGAGTCGCCAGTGTTCTCAATCGACACATAACTTTTGATAAAATAATCGGAGCCCTTGAGTTCCAGTTTATGGTTCTGCACCACAACATTATCCAGCTGGATCTTATTTCCACGTTGAAATACACCATCCATTTTCCCGATCCGGTACTGGTACGAGAGCTCGGCATTGTCGCCGATCCTGTAATGAAGGGCAGCATCGAATTTCAGGTTATCTACAATAGGGTTGACTACATCTTTTTCATAATATCCGGTACGTCTGACGATAATACTTTGGTTTCCGGTTTTTCCAGGTATACCTGTAATACCGCTAATTGTTACAGCGTTACTGCCATTATCATCGCCATATTTGTTCCAGGCATCATAAGCAGGGTTGTTGTCGTTTCCTGCAAGCTCCGGAAAGCTTGGATTTGCTGTGTTCAGGTTGTTCGGATTTTGGTCGGTACGGGTATCGGCGAGCCAGTCAGTTCCGCGCAGATAACTCACATTGACTTTGAAAGCGAATTTATTATTAAAGGCCTTCGCGTAACGGACAGCAGTTTCTGTCAGGTTGCTCAGGCTTCTGCCAGTACCGCCAACATGATTTACACCTGTTTTACTATATACACTTAGCCCCTGATATTGAAAAGGACTTTTGGTAATCAGGTTGGCCATTCCATTGATTGCGTTCATCCCATAAAGAGCAGAGGCTGCACCAGGAGTGATCTCTACACTGGCGATATCCAGCTCTGTGGGGCCTATAGCATTACCGAGAGGAACTCCGAGTGTTGCAGCCTGCATGTCTACACCATCTACCAGCTGTACGAAGCGGAAATTGTTTGGAATATTGAACCCTCTTGTATTGGGCACTTTAAAGGTTAAACTCGAGGTGGTCATTTGTACCCCCTTGACGTTTTCCAGCGCATCGTAGAAACTGGGGGCAGGCGATTCCCTGATGGCTCGGATGTCTAGTTTTTCAATAGCCACCGGAGATTTGAGGATGTTTTCTTCTACACGTGAAGCCGTAATCACTACTTCATTGCCGAGGATGGTCTGTGTAACCAATGCGATATTGAGCTGCGATCCAGCTTCTTTGACTTCAAACTCCTGAGACTTGAAACCTACACTGGTAAAAACCAGTGTGAAGGGAAACTTCAGCCTGGAGCGTAATTTGAACCTACCATTGTTGTCGGTCGTAGTTCCCGCAATGCGGCCCTTGATTAGGACGTTGACGCCAGGCAGTGGTTTGGCTGTTTCCTGGTCTGTGACGACTCCGGCTACCTCTATCAACTGATTTTCCTGTGCCTCCGATTTATAGGAATTGAGGATCAGGAGACCGAAGATGAGCGTGATTATAATAAGTTTGATTTTCTGATGGTGCGTTTTCATTTGAGATTGGAATTTTTAGGTCGCTGAAGGATTGCTTGGTGGTTGAGGATAATGGGCATGTTTCAAATGACTGCAACAACAAGCGTAGGATTCAGGATGAATTCCGGTACGGATAATGCAAGAAGAGGGTATTAATTTATTCATATATAAAATCTATGTATTTAGTAGACAATATTAATGGAACTTTATGAATAAACAAAATGATTCACCTAAATAATTTGTATTTACGTGGTTATCCTGCGAAAAACTTAACTTTTGTTGATATTAATCGGGATAATATTTTATCGTTGAACCCGTCGAGATGGTGCCGAGGTGTAGGATAATTAGTGCTGTGGTACAGAATTGGGACGCTCGTCATCGAGCGCTCTGGTCTTATTCTGGAACCTGATAAAGAGCAGGAGGGACGCGGTTAACAGTCCGAAGGTCAGTCCGTACCATATCCCATTTACGCCCAAGCCGTAGGTGATACCCAGGAAATAACCCAGGGGAATGCCGATGATCCAGTAAGCAATAAAGGTGATGATGGTAGGCACATTCACATCGCCAATTCCCCTCAACACGCCCAGTCCGACTACTTGTGTACCATCGAAGAGCTGGAAAAAACCAGCAATGATGAGCAGTTGAGCGGCGATACCGATCACAGCAGGGTCTTCTGTATAAATGTATGGAAGCATCCGGTTGGCCAGAATAAAGAGAATAGCGGTAATACTCATAAATAGGAGGATCACATGATAGCTGGCTATGGCTGAGCTGCGAAGATCCTTGAAATCTCCCTTACCAAAGTTGTTTCCGGTTTTTATGGTCGCGGCAGAGGCGATTCCACTGGCCATCATATAGGTTACAGCCGCAAGGTTGATGGCTACCTGATGGGCAGCCTGCTCTATGGCACCAATGGTACCGATGAGAATGGCTGCACCACTGAAGGCACTGATTTCAAATGAATACTGAAGGGCTACAGGCGCGCCGATTTTAACGATCTTCACTGCGCGTATCTTGTCGAACAGCCCGATCCTGAATTCGGTAATGTATTTGTGGAAATGTTTGGAGCGCAATACGTAAATGGTCATGACAATGGCCATGATACAACGATCAATCAGGGTGCTTAGTCCAACACCTTTGACGCCCATTGGGCTGATGCCGAACATCCCTTTCACAAAGATGATGCCAAGGGCAATATTGATCAGATTGCCCCAGATGGAAATGTACATGGCTTGTTTTGTAAAGCCAAGGCCTTCTGTAAACTGCTTAAAGGTTTGGAAAACAAGCAGGGGAATGATGGAGATTCCCAGGTAGCCGAGATAAGGTTTTGCAAATGCAACAACTTCCGGTGATTGCCCCAGATGGTCGATGACCATCAGCGTACCCAGGTGAACGAATGCATATAATATCAGTGAGGTAATTATATTGATTAGTAGACTGTTAGATAGCAGCTTGCCGCATTCGCTATAATTCTGGCGGCCATTTTCCTGGGCAATCAATGGCGTTAGGCCGTAGGCGATTCCCATTCCGATCACCAGAATGAGCATGAAAATACTGTTTACGAGCGACACTGCTGCAAGCTGTATGGTGCCGGCAAAATGTCCGACGATGACACTATCGGCAAGATGGACGAGGGTGTGTCCGAGTTGTGATACCACAATAGGCATTGCCAACCTCAGATTATCAGAATAATAGGGTTTATATTTTTTGTAAAGGCTCGCTAACATTGCCGCAAAAGTCGGCATTTTAAAGCTGATCTGTGTTAAATATCAGTCAATTTAAATGGTCATTTGAGCGTGCTGGTGAAAAACTCCTCTTTCTCAGAGGTATGAGGTTGTATGACTCCACTGATGATCAGGTTGACCAATACCTTCTGGGCCTTTTTATAGGAGGCCCTGGTGATCTTGCTGAATTGTTTGAGTGTGATCCGGCCTTCCTGTCCTAGGTATTCAAATAATTTCTGTTCAAGTTGAGAATAAGCAATAAGTTGGCCCTGCTCACTATTCCCCCTCTTGATGACATCAACAATGATTTTACTGGCGAGGATGCTTTTGTCCTTTACACGGTAATACACCCACCACTTTTTATTTTCATCCAGGGCGTAATGGGGCTTGGTGTCGCTCGGGGCAATCTTTACCACGAGCACAAGCTTATCGTCAACATATACTTCTTCAAAATCAGGCTCTATCGCGGGTTTGCAAAACTGGTGCGCAGATTTGGTGATCATGTACCTCTCCTCATCCTCAGATTTCACCCCTTTGATCGTTCCATCGTCGGCCACACCGATGAGCAGTTGTCCCCCTCTGTTATTGGCAAATGCCACCAGGCTTTTGGCAATTTTCTCATTGCTGGTAATGGTTTTTTTAAAATCCAGTGTGGTTCCTTCGCCCTGAAAAATTAGTCTCTTAATGTTCATGGTTTCTTTGCTTAAAACAAGGCTAATAAGCTAACCTTGAGGCTTCTCCCTGGTGTAAATTTCTAATGTAAACTTCGTTAATCACCGTAGCACAGCATTCTCCTGCAGCATTTTTTAACTCCATAGGGTAAGCCTTTACGAACTTCCCAAGCGTATTCAATGAAGTAATGGCTTCATTCATCATTTCATCGCTGATATGAATGGTAAAAAAAAGATCATTTCTGCCGGGTTTAAGGTATTGAATCGAAGCGCTCTTAAGCCATACTCGGACTTTAAATCCCTCGCGTTGTAGCAGTTGATCAAATAATATGGCATAAAATGGGTCTGTTGCAGCATAGATGGTTCCCCCGAAGATAGAGCCGTTGTAGTTTCTATTGAGAAGACTCTTATTGATTTTTACATCTACGCCCCTGAACCCTTTATGGAACCTTTTAACCCATATGCGTTGAAAAAACAAAGGTGGATATAAACAAAGGGCCCATTTAAGTTTTTTTTCAGATACCATCATGATGATTAAAGATCAGAAAGATTCTTGAACTATAAAATTTAATGTGGACGGTATTGGTAATTTTTCAGTTAAATATTACTCATGTACGATTACAGGCTCTCCGGTACAGAGATAGCTGTTTATGGTGGTGTTAAAATATATGTTTTTGTTAATATGGTTTGTAAATATTTGAATAGTAATATTTTAAAACTTTTATATGACAGAAGTGTTGATGAATTACAACATCTCCAGGGATGGAAATTACAGGAACTAATCAAATATATAAACCTATGAAAAATTTAGTATTAAGTCTTGTGGCAGCAGGGGCATTGTTGGTGTCCGCATCCGCATGCAATTCGACAAAAAGTGTTTCTGGTAACGGAACCGACACTACTGTTATTGATACCACTAAGAGTATTCCGGTAGACACAACCATTAGGGATACGACGACAACAATGCCAACCGACACCATCAGAAAAATGTAACAACTGATGTGCTTTCATTAAACCGCTGAATCTCTTTGAGACGGCGGTTTTTTTTTGTCAAGAAAATGTACTATCTCAATTTAAAGAATGCCATAGCCTTTATTAAAGGTTAACTTTGAGTTTAGTTTTAAAGAAATGGTGTTTAAAGATAGAGTAACAGATGCTTTTAAGGAAGTGCAGGATAGTATTTGTACCGGCCTTGAGCAGGCAGATGGAAAAGCCCGTTTTGAAGAAGAGTTGTGGAACCGCGAAGGCGGGGGCGGTGGGCGTACCCGAATTCTCCAAAACGGCAATGTAATAGAAAAAGGAGGTGTAAACTTTTCAGCTGTTCATGGAAAACTACCTGATGCAGTAAAAAAGGCATTTAAAGTTGAAAGTGACGATTTCTTTGCAACCGGTGTTTCTATTGTGATGCACCCATCTAATCCCTTTGTACCAATTATACACATGAACGTCCGTTATTTTGAGATGGATGAACAGACGCGCTGGTTTGGCGGGGGCATTGACCTCACGCCTCATTACGTGATCGATACGGATGCACGATATTTTCATCACTTGCTTAAAAAGACTTGCGATGCATTCGACGTTTCGTTCTATCCGAAGTTCAAACAAAGGGCTGATGACTATTTCTACATTGAGCACAGAGCGGAAACAAGAGGGGTTGGCGGTATTTTTTATGATCGGCTTAAACCTGATAACACTGGTCTGGATTTCGATCAGTTGCTCAACTTTTCCGTTGCAGTGGGTAACACTTTTCTTCCTGCTTATACCGAACTGATCGACAGGAACAGGGATGCTGAATTTTCCGCGGAGGAACAGGAATGGCAATATCTACGTAGGAGTAGGTATGCAGAGTTTAACCTGGTATATGATGCAGGAACGAAATTCGGCCTCGAAACCAATGGCAGGATTGAGTCAATCCTGATGAGCCTGCCGCCAATGGCCAAGTGGCACTACAACCACCAGACCATCCCTGGCAGTCCTGAAGCAGAAACCCTGGAAAAACTCAAAAAAGGCATTGAATGGGTTTAAATACCCGCTTTTACAACCGGATTTATACGATATATTTTTTCCACAATGCGCCTTAATGGCGCATTTTTTATTAAATTCGCAAGGTTATAAGAATACCAACTTTAAATCGTTCTTAGGGAACATCATATTTTATGGCAGAAGATTTAGAAAATCAAGAAAACGACAAAATAATTAAAATCAATATTGACGAGCAGATGAAATCTGCCTACATCGATTACTCGATGTCGGTAATTGTGTCAAGGGCTTTGCCTGATGTTCGCGATGGATTGAAACCAGTACACCGCCGTGTGCTTTTCGGCATGCTTGACCTCGGTCTTGCAAACAACAAACCTTATAAGAAATCTGCCCGTATTGTTGGAGAGGTACTCGGTAAGTATCACCCGCATGGTGATGCTTCTGTTTATAACACTATGGTAAGGATGGCCCAGGAATGGAGTTTAAGGTATCTCATGGTTGAAGGACAGGGAAACTTTGGATCTATTGACGGGGATTTTCCGGCGGCGATGCGTTATACTGAGGCCCGTTTCCAGAAAATTGCGGAAGACATGCTTGCCGATATCAATAAAGATACGGTAGATTTTCAACTGAACTTTGATGATTCCCTGCAAGAGCCAACAGTACTTCCTTCGAAGGTTCCGAATTTGTTAATCAATGGTGCTTCCGGTATTGCGGTAGGTATGGCAACAAATATGCCTCCACACAACATCACCGAAACAATTAATGCAACTGTGGCATATATCGACGACAATGAGATTGAGATTTCGGAGCTGATGAAACATGTCAAAGCACCAGATTTTCCTACAGGAGCCATTATATATGGTTATACTGGTGTTCAGGAAGCTTTTGAGACTGGCCGTGGGCGTATTGTCATGCGGGCGAAAGCTGAAATTGAGACAAACAAGGAACGGGAAACTATCATTGTTACTGAAATCCCTTATCAGGTCAACAAGGCGATGATGATCGAACGTACTGCTGAGCTCATCGGCGAGAAGAAAATTGAGGGTATCTCGAACATTAAAGATGAATCAAATAAAGATGGTATCCGCATCGTTTATGAAATTAAACGTGATGCAAATGCCTCGATCGTATTAAATAACCTATTCAAACAAACGGCGCTGCAGACGTCATTCAGCGTGAACAACATTGCGCTGGTGAATGGCCGTCCGCAGCTGCTGAACCTGAAAGACCTGATCCGTCATTTCGTTGACCACAGGCATGACGTTGTTGTCAGAAGGACCAAATTTGAACTTGCTGAAGCTAAAAAGAGAGCACATATCCTCGAAGGATTACTTATTGCGTTAGACCATCTTGATGAGGTGATCAAATTAATCCGTGCTTCGGAAACTCCGGAGGAGGCCAGAACAGGCTTAATGGAACAGTTTGGTCTGAGCGATATTCAGGCAAGGGCAATTCTGGACATGACTTTACGCAGATTGACTGGTCTGGAACGTGATAAGATCAAAGATGAGTATAATGAATTGATGAAAACGATTGAGTACCTTCAGTCTATCCTGGATTCCAAGGAGCTTCGGATGCAGATCATCAAAGATGAACTCAACGAAATGAAAGAGAAGTATGGTGACGAAAGGAGGACAACCATTGTCCATTCTGCTGAAGACATGAGTATGGAAGATTTCATTGAGGACGAGGATGTAGTGATCACCATCTCTCATGAGGGGTACATCAAACGTACACCAGCAACAGAGTACCGCACACAAGGAAGAGGTGGGAAGGGATCCAAAGGAAGTGATTCAA
>Ga0157373_10003602_pt1 | contig 11698 bp, 8 predicted proteins | sample C65metaG_FD_113460 | JGI IMG/M metagenome (GOLD analysis project Ga0157373, IMG submission 113460) | Corn rhizosphere microbial communities from Kellogg Biological Station, Michigan, USA - C6-5 metaG | ecosystem: Host-associated > Plants > Roots > Rhizosphere > Soil | place: USA: Michigan...
CGCGCCGTGCGTATACTCGCCGCATGACCTCGCGACGCGACTTCGTGGAGCGCACGGCGCTGGCGACGCTCGGCCTCGCGTTGCCTGTTCTGGACACCCGGTTCTCCGCGCCCGCTCCAGCCGCCCGCCCGCCCGCGCGGAATTTCCTCGATCTGCATCGCCCTCCGGATGTCGTACTGGCCCAGACCGCGAGCGACAATCGCGTGCTCCACCGGTCGCCCGGCGATCGCTGGATGAGCGGGGATGGCGTTGTCGTCACCACGACTCCGCATGCTGATGTGCTGCACGTCGCGCTCTCCGCGCCCGCGCTGGCGATCAAACGACTCTACCTGCGCTGGCATGGCGACCTGGCCGGTACGCAACGCATCCTGGGCGATGCGTGGGAGCGCGCGTATGGGGATCTCGAGTGGCGCACATGGAATCCCGATCGCGTCATGCCGTGGTATTTCGCGACGACCGATGGCGCGCGCACGGACGCGTACGGCGTGCGCACCGGGCCGAAGGCGTTCTGCTACTGGCAGGTCGACCCGCGAGGCATGAGTGTTTGCGCGGATGTGCGGAGCGGCGCCGCAGCCGTGGAGCTCGGGGATCGCCTGCTCGACGTGTGCGATGTGGTCTGCCGCGCGGGACACGAGGGCGAATCCGCATTCGCCGCGATCCACGCCTTCTGCCGGCAGATGTGTCCCGGCCCGCGCCTCGCGTCCGCGCCCGTGTATGGCAGCAATGACTGGTACTGGGCATACGGCAACAACAGCGCCCTTTCCGTGCGTACCGATGCGCAGCACATCGTCGAGCTTTCGCCCACGGGCGACAATCGTCCGTTCGTCGTCATTGATGATGGCTGGCAGCCGGGCCGCGGTCGCGAGACGACGGGCGCCGGCGCGTGGGACCGCGGCAATGAGAAGTTTCCGGACATGCCGGGGCTCGCCGCCGATGTCCGCAACGCCGGTGCACGCCCTGGAATCTGGATTCGCCCGCTGCAGGCCGGTGCGGATGCGCCGGACGGCTGGCGTCTGTCGCGCGATCGTGACTCACTCGATCCGACGGTGCCTGAAGTTCGCCAGAAGGTGAGCGGCGACATCGCACGGCTGCGCCAGTGGGGATTCGAGCTGATCAAACACGACTACACCACCTTCGACATCCTCGGCCGCTGGGGTTTCCAGATGGGAACCGCGCTCACGCGCGATGGCTGGACGTTCGCATCGGGTCCGTCGCGCACCACCGCCGAGGTGATTGGCGATCTGTATGGAACCATCCGCACGGCTGCGGGCGAGAGTCTCGTCATCGGCTGCAACACGGTGAGTCATCTCTCGGCGGGCCACTTCGAGATCTGCCGGATTGGCGACGACACCAGCGGCACCGAGTGGCCGCGCACGCGCAAGATGGGCGTGAACTCGCTCGCGTTTCGCGGTGCACAGCACGGCGCATTCTACGCAGCCGACGCGGACTGCGCCGGTGTCACGAACGCCGTGCCGTGGGCGCTCACCAGCCAGTGGCTCGACCTGCTGGCGCGTAGCGGCACGACGCTGTTCGTCTCGATGGCGAGCGATGCACTGGGTGCTCGCCAGCGAGCGGATCTGCGCACTGCGCTCGCCACGGCGGCAACGCGTCAGCCACTTGGCGAGCCGCTCGATTGGCAGCGCACAGTGTACCCGGCGCACTGGCGGTTGACGGACCGAGAGAGCAGCTACGACTGGATGGGGGCGGACGGGGCAGGATTGCCCTGATCTCAGGATGTCGGCCGGTGATCCGGCCGGGATGTCGGCCGGCAGGACGGCGGCGGTTGTTCCCATTGCCGGGGCTGACGCGTCTTTAGCGATTGAAGCTCACCGTCGCACGCGTTCATCCATCCCGCTTCGGGACCACCGCCATGTTCACCACTATCACCTCCATACGGCGCGTGCTCGTTGGCGCCGTGATCGCTGGCACGAGCATCTCCTGCGTGACGCAGGTCGTGCGGGCTCCCGCGCCCGATGTCGAGCCGGCACCGGTCGATGATCCGCCAGCGCGTGTCGGTCGCTTGGCGCTCATCTCGGGCAACCTGTCATTCCTCGCCGCTGGCGACTCGGCGTGGGCGCCCGCCGTCCCGAATCGACCGGTGACGACAGGTGACGCCCTGTGGTCCGACAACATGACGCGAGCGGAAGTGGAAATGGGCTCGGCGGAACTGCGCCTTGGATCGCAGACGCAGGTGAGCATCGAGCGTCTGGATGATGCGGCAATCCAGGTGAGCGTTCCCCAGGGATCCGCTGTTCTGCACCTGCACGCACTGGCCTCCGGTGAGACGGACGAGATTGATGCGCCCAATGCCGCGATCGGGCTCGGTGCCGCGGGCGAATACCGCGTGGATGTCAGTCCCGATGGCGCCACGACCACGATCACCGTATTCTCGGGGACGGCGCAGGTGACAGCGGGTGGTGCATCGTTCCCGGTGAACGCACCGCAGGTGGCCACGGTGCGCGGTGCAAGCGGCGCGACATACAACCTGGCGTACATCGGCCCGCTCGACGACTTCGCCCAGTGGTCGCACGGGCGGGACGCGATGGAAGCGGCTGCCGAAGCCAGTACCGCGAGCTACGTGTCGCCTGACATGCCGGGCGTTACGGACCTGGCCGCGTATGGCCAGTGGGAAGCAGATGTGGCCGAGGGCCCCATCTGGTATCCGCGCGCGGTGCCTGAGGGATGGGCGCCGTATCGCAACGGGCACTGGATGTGGGTGTCACGCTGGGGATGGACGTGGGTTGATGATGCACCCTGGGGATGGGCGCCGTTCCACTACGGTCGCTGGGCGTACGTGCGCGGACGGTGGGGATGGGCGCCGGGGCGCGTGGTCGCGGAACCGGTGTACGCACCCGCGCTCGTGGTATTCGTGGGGGGCAATGGATGGAACGCGTCGCGGTTCGGCGGCGGTGGTGGTGTGGGCTGGTTTCCGCTCGGCCCACGAGAGGCGTACCGTCCGCCGTACGCTGCCAGTCCAGGATACGTGCAGCGCGTGAACGTCACCAACGTCACCAACGTGACGAACGTGACGAACGTGACCTATCGCAATCGCTCGATGCCGGACGCGGTGACGACGGTTTCGCAGACGACGTTCGTCAACGGGTATCCCGTGTCGCGCGGCGTCGTGCACGTGCCGCCGCAGGAGATCAATCGCGCGCCGATAGTGGCGCGCGCGCCGGTCGTGCCCACACGAGTCAGTCTGGCTGGCGAAGGGGCCGCGGTACGACAGGCGGCGGTTCCGCCCGTCGGGTTGCAACGCCGGCCGGTCGTCGCCGTGCACGCGCCGCCACCGGCACCCGTGCCGTTCTCGGTACAGCAGCATACGCTGACCACCACCGCAGGCGCGCCGCTCACGGCCGCACAGGTGGAACAACTGCGTCACGACGCTCCTGCTGTCACCATGCCGGTTCGCGTGCGTCAGACCCCGACACCGGTCCAGGGCGATGCGCCGCTGCACCCAGTGCGTCCCATGGCTCCCGATGTGCATCCAGTCAGCACGGCGCAGCCGGTGCGCCCGCCCACGATCGAGCGCATTCCTGAGCTACCGGAGAGGGTGCCAGCGGCGGCAGTCGAGCGCGTTCCAGAGGTCGTCGCGCGGCAGCCGGCGCCTGCGGTCGAGCACGAGCCCGTGACGACAACCGGAACCGCGAAACCGGCAAGCCCGGCAACCGCGGCACGAACGCCGAAGATGGTACGGCCGGCCAGACCCGCGAAGGCCGGAAAGCGGACAAAATCCGCGACGCCATCGCGAAAGGCCAGCCCCGCGAAGCCCGACACCAATCCAGCACCGGCGGACAAATCACCGGCGCGCGACGGGCCCTGACCGCCAGCCGAACTCGCTGTACTGGCGGTTCACGCACCTCCCGGCGTAGCGCTTTCCTTCGTGCCGTCGGTGCGCTCGACGTAGATCGTGTAATGGGCGGCCAGCGCGGCCAGGCCGCCCACCGCCGCCCAGAACGGAAGCAGCGCCGCGCCAAACACGCCCGCCGTAAGCGGCATGTCCAGCACAGTGCGCCCCTCCGCGTTCTTGATGATGACGCGGCGAACGTTGCCTTCGCGCACAATCTTGCGGAGCGAGGCAAGCAACCCCTGCCCACTGACGTGCACCTCTTCCGTGCGTCCGGATTCGTCGGTCATGGCGTCTCCCATTGAGTCTGAGCGGCAACGAGATTCACTCGTCCCCGCGCCGCATCATGCACCCGGAAGTCGCCGGTAACCAGTGCGGATGCTGGCGGTGCTCAACGGTTTGCCCTGTTCGCGCGATATACATCTGGACGCAATGGGCCGGCCTCGTGCGGGCTGGTCGCTGCGTCCACTGGAGCGTTCTGCCGGTCCTCATCGTTCGCTCCTGCTCGCGCACCTATCGTCACTCGGAAACCTGGAGGGGTTCGTCATGCGAGTACGCTTGTTGCTGCTCAGCACCGCCGCATCGCTGATTACCGTGGCATCCGCCGCCGCGCAGCGCCCGGCAGTTCCCGGAGGCCGCGCGCCTGGCCGTGGCGGAGCGCCCGGTGGTGAGCCGGCCGACACTGGCGGTGTGCCGCCAGTCGAGAAGGTCTCGACCACGCAGCACACCATCACGATTGGCGGCAAGCAGGTTGCCTACACGGCGAACGCCGGTACCATGGTGCTGCGCGACGACGACGGGAAGCCCCGGGCGACGGTGTTCTACATTTCCTACACGCGCGACCAGCAGGACGCGGCGAACCGCCCGGTCACCTTCTTCTTCAACGGCGGTCCGGGGTCGGCGTCCATCTGGCTCGACATGGGCATCATGAGCCCCAAGCACCCGGACATGGGTCCCGGCGGTGCGCAGCCGGCTCCTCCGTACAATCTCGTCGACAATCCGAACTCGCCCCTCGACGTCACTGATCTCGTTCAGGTTGACGCGATGATGACCGGGTACTCGCGTCCCGGTCCCGGCGTGAAGGCCACCGACTACACCGGCGCCACCAACGACATCAAGATGTTCGGAGAGTTCATCCGCAATTATCTCGACAAGTATCATCGCTGGGCGTCGCCCAAGTACCTGTTCGGCGAGAGCTATGGCACGTTCCGCTCCGCGGGGCTCGCCTCCGAGCTGCAGGAGAGCGAGGGCATCGAGCTGAATGGCATCATGCTCCTCGGCACCGTGCTCGACTTCCAGTACATCTCGCAGTCGCCCACGAATGACATTGGCTACGCGACGTTCCTGCCGACCTACACGGCGACCGCGTGGTATCACAAGAAGCTTCCGGCGGATCTGCAGAAGGAGACGCTCGAGCAGGTTGTCCAGCAGTCGCGCGACTACGCGTTCGGCGACTACCTCACGGAACTCGCCAAGGGGAACAAGCTGAGCGCCGCCGACCGGAGCGCGGTGGCGCAGAAGCTCGCGCAGCTCACCGGCGTGTCGGAGCAGTTCGTGTTGAACACGAATCTCCGGATTGACGCGGGGACGTATCGCACGGAGCTGCTGCGGGGCGACCGTGAGACTGTGGGGCGCTACGACAGCCGGCTGATCGGCATGAACGGCAACGCCGCGAACCAGCGTGAGGACTACGATCCGTCGGACGTCGCGCCGGCCGGCGCGTTCATGTCGGCGTTCATGCGCTACCTGCACGAAGATCTCAACTACTCGACCGATCTGCAGTACTACATGGGTGGTCACACCGGTCGGTGGGACTACAGCTCACTCGGCTATGGCTATCCGAACGAAGTGGAGTCGCTGCGACTCGCCATGGCCAAGGATCCATACCTGCACGTGATGGTTGGCGCGGGCTACTACGACATGGCGACGCCGTTCGCGAACGCGGAATACACGTTCGATCACATCGGCTTCGACCAGACGTACAAGGACCGCGTGCAGTTCAAGTATTTCGAAAGCGGCCACATGGCGTACCTCAACCAGGCATCGGCGAAGCAGCTCAAGGCGGACATCGCGCAGTTCATCGAGTCCACCCAGCATATGACCCAGGTGACCGCGGCGGCACATTGAGCAACACGGGCGGCGCCCTCCGCGCGCCGCCCGTGTTGCGGGAAGTGGCGTGGCGGGCCTTCGGCCCGCACGCCTGCGGGAAGCGTTGCGCGGAGCGCAACTGCGGGAAGCGGGCGACTCCCTTCGGGAGCACCCTGCGGGAAGCGCCGCGCACGGCGCGGCTGCGGCACGCTCTACGCCCGCTGTTTCGATTTCCCAGGTCCGATTGCCCAGTCCCACGGGAAGGGTAGCGGGGTGGGGTCTCCCAGCCGCGCTTCGCGCGGCGCTTCCCGCAGCCCCGTGGCCGCAGGCCATCGGGGCGCTTCCCGCAGGCGGCCGACGGCCGCCGCTTCCCGCAACGCCCGTGGCGCGCTCCGCGCGCCACGGGCGTTGCCCTCGCTATTTTGCAGCGCATGTCAGCAGAAACGCAAGCGACAGCCAACGCGAATGGCCACGCACGCGTGAACGTGCTCGGCGTCGGCGTGAGTCCCATCAACATGGCGCAGGCGCTCGAGACGATTGCGGGATGGATCGCCCGGCGCGAGCACCACTACGTGTGCGTGAGCGGCGTGCACGGCGTCATGGAGAGTCAGACTGATCCGGCGCTCAAGCGCATTCACAACGCGGCCGGCCTCGTCACGCCGGACGGGATGCCACTGGTGTGGCTCTCGCGCCTGCATGGCTACCGGATGGCCGATCGCGTATACGGTCCTGATCTCATGCTGGCGCTTTGCGCGCTCTCGGAATCACGACAGTACAGACACTTCTTTTACGGCGGAGCCACGGACGTGCCCACCACGCTGGTGGCGCGCCTGCGGGAGCGTTTCCCCCGGTTGCAGGTGACGGGCTCTCTTTCGCCGCCCTTCCGCGAGCTCACCGAGGCGGAGGACGATGCAATCGTGCAGCAGATCAATGGGAGCGGCGCCGACATTGTGTGGGTGGGACTGAGCACGCCAAAGCAGGAACGCTGGATGCACGCGCATGTTGGCCGGCTCGACGCGCCCGTGCTCATCGGTGTCGGTGCCGCGTTCGACTTTCACGCCGGACGGAAGAAGCAGGCGCCGCGCTGGATGCAACGCAGTGGGCTCGAATGGCTCTTCCGGCTCGGATCGGAGCCGCGACGTCTGTGGCGGCGTTATCTCATCAACAATCCGCTGTTCGTCTACCGGGTGTTGCTCCAGGCGACCGGACTGCGGCGCTACGACTGACGACCGTCAATTCGCCGGCGTCGTACCGCGGGACCGAGCGGTGATCTGTGCCGCGTGAGGTCTTCCGCGCGTCCTGCATCCGTGAATCGTCGCCTTCGACTTGCCCTGACCGTGGCGCTCGCCCTCTACGGCATTCCGTGCCTGCTGCATCCCGGAGCGGGCCGTCTGCTCGATGGCGTGGATCTCGCGATTCACGAGACGGGACATCTCGTGTTCGGCCCATTCGGTGAGTTCATCGGCGTTGCCGGTGGCACACTCGGGCAGCTCATCATGCCGGCGGTGTTTGTCGTCTACTTCTGGCGCCGCGGCGACCGCCATGCCGCGAGTGTCGCGATCTGGTGGGTGGGACAGAGTCTCTGGAACGTGTCGGTGTACGCGGCTGATGCACGCAGTCAACTGCTGCCGCTCGTTGGCGGCGGTGAACACGACTGGGCATACATGTTCGGCAGACTCGGACTGCTGCAGCTCGACACGCGCATCGCACGGCTCATCTGGCTCTCGGGCGTGCTGCTCTATGTGCTGGCGATCGTGCTCGGCGTGCGGTCGGCGCAGCAGAGCGCGGCGACTGCCGAGACGGACGTGGGGTCAGACCCTCAGGGAATGGGGTCAGACCCTCAGGGAGCCTGACCCCGTTTGCTCGATTTACCACCCCTATCGAGTGGTATCCTTCGGCGCGGGCTTCTTCGCGGTGCCTGACGTCACGGGTTTCTGTGCGGGTGCAGCCTTGACGACTGGCACTGTCCGTGGTGCGTTCGTGGCATGTGCTGTAGTCGCGGCCGGTGTTGATGCGGGAGAGGCCGTTCTGGCGCCGGCAGGCAACTCGACCGATCCGGCAGCAGTCGTCGCAGTAGTGCCGGTCCTCGCCGGCGCAGCGCTCGAGCTTGCCGGCGAGGATTGCGGTGCAGCGGCTGCCGGCGACGACGGCGCCGCGGTCGACGCGGCGGACGTGGCATGCGCGCACGGATTGTCGCCCTGCGCGGCCGGGTTGGCGGCAACCGTCTTCTTGTGTCCGAAGATGCCCTTGAGACTGGCGACGGCCGTGGTCGCAGTCGCGACCGCCGATGCCGCCTGGTCGCTCGCATTCTGAATGCCGGCCGAGCTGGTGGCGCCCGCAATTGCGGCGGCCGTTCCACCGGTTCCATTGGAGCACGGCGCCGGCGAGCTCGCGCCTGATCCCGAGGTCAGCCCCGCAAGGAACGTCGGCGTGGATGACACGCCATTCGCGAGTTTCTCATAGTGCAGCGGGAATTCGCCGCCGAGTGAATGCTGATTGCCTTCGTAGGAGTTGATGGTATTGACGGTGAGATTGAGCTCGAAATGGAAGCCGTAGATCTGCTGGCCCGGATACCACATGAGTTCGAACTGCGCGTCACCGGTCCCGCCCGGCTGGAGTGAAAACCTGGGGTCAAAGGTGGATCCGTATACCTGGCCGATACCCCGCACGCCGTTGGCGCCATATACGACGTAGCGATTGCCCTTGTCATCCACGGCGGTACCGGAGCCCTGTGCGTACGCGAGGATGAGGGGCTTCGCGGTCTTGTTGCGGAACCGCACGACCGCGTCAATCACCTTGTAACCGCGCAGCTCGCTGGTGCGGAAGTTGGTGACGACGGCGGCGAAGTCGGTTGTCTCGGCGCAATAGGGCGTGCTGCCGCACACCAGACCGCTGTCCGCCGCACTGCTCGCGGCCGGCGCCGGTGACTGCGCCCGCGTGGCGGCCTGGGGAACGAGTACCGAGAGGATGAAAAGCGCGACGACGCCCGCCCATTTCGCGGGTGCACAGGTATGCATGTTCCACTCTCCTGATGGTGGCTTCGAATCGGGACCGCACACCGAACCAGTGCGCAGGACGGATGCGAAAACCGTCATCAGGCAGGGGCAGGCAGGGCCAGGCAGGGGCAGGCAGGGGCAGCCCATGGGGCTGCCCCTATGCAGCATCGGCGCCACACAGGGGCTGCCCCATGGGCTGCCCCTGCCTGCCCGTGCCTGCGGCTTACCGGCTCTGTGCGGGCTGCGCGAACAGCACGAGGCTTCCGCCAGGTTCGCGCACACCGATCTCGTCCATCCCGTACGACGTGCGCCGTCGTGGAACCACGATCTCCAGGCCATCGGTGGCGCGAGCGATGGCGTCGATGTCGCTCACCTCGATGAACAACCCCGTGCTCGACCGTGCGCTCCGCGCAACAACGTCGCCGACATCATGTTCCACGCTCTCGCGACTCTGATACATCACCTCAATGCCGTCCTTCACGAGGATGACGAAGCCGAGTGCGTTCCCCTCGGGTACCTCCACGATCTTCGCGAAGCCCAGCCGGTCCACCCAGAAACTCAGGCAGGGCTCGATGGCATCGACCACCAGCACGGGTGTCAGCTTCTGAACGGTGAGCGGCGCGGGAGTGCGCGGATTGTCCCTGGTCGCGGCCATGCGTGCCTCCGGTGGATGGTGGTGTTCCGAATTCCGCTGGGTGTGAAAGCTGATCCTGGTGCGCGCGACTGTCTTGGAAAAATGGAACCTCCCGCCGTGTCCGCGCGTGCATTCAGCGCTGAGCGGCGAATTCCGTTGGCGTGAGCCCGGTCAGCTCGCGAAACTCGGTGACGAGATGCGACTGATCGTAGTAGCCCGTGTCGAGCGCCAGCGTGCTCCACGCGACCCGTTCCACGCGCCTGATGCGCGCGACGGTGCGCTGCAGTCGCACGATGCGCGCGAACAGTTTGGGGCGCACACCGACATGCTCGGCAAAGCGGCGCGCGAGGTGCTGCCGGGTGACGCCCAGTGCGGTCGCGATGTTGCTGACGGACCCCGAGCCATCCGTGGCCTGGAAGCGATGCACGGCGGCGGTCACCGCTCCGTCCATCGCACCCACACGATGGTGACGCTGCAACAGGGCACGGTCGATTGCCTGCACGACGCACGCCGTGTCTCGCGCCGCTGTCGCAGGCGCCGCGGCGCGATCGAACACCGGCTCCGCGAATTGCTGAGCATCCGGCCAGATGTCGCGGAGGTCGACGCGGTGATCCGTCATCGCGGATGCTGGCACCCCCAGCACACGTTTCGCCGCGCCCGCGCGGAAGCGCACGCCGAACATGGTCGCGTTCGGTGCACGCGCGAACACCAGCGCGCGGGTCATCGTTCCCACCACGTATGCGTCCGTGTTACCCGTGATGGAGAAGACAATGTCAACGGCGCCGTCGGGCAGAATGCGATGCACCACCGGCGCGCCCTCCTGGGAGTCGGCGCGCGACCAGTAACAGTCCACGTAGCCGCGCAGCGCCGGCGACGGGACGTATTCGGTGTAGCTCGACGGGCGAACCGGAGAAGTCATGCGGGAACGATCGCGGTGGTGCGCGGATTGGGCAATACGGTGAAAGGCGGTTCGGTAGGGCGAATGGGGGTACGCCGACCAGTGCCATGAGCACCCGTGCCGATTCGCCGCCGAATTGACTTCCGTTGTGTGCTGGCAAATACTTCGAGTTACAACAGTGATCCCGTGGTGATTTGCCGCCTATTGCCGCCACGTAAAACAAGTGCTAAAACGCGAGCGCCTGGGCGGCGACCTTCAGCCGATCTTCCCATGAGCGCACCAGCGATACTCCCGATCGCGATACTTCACGAACATCCCGACTGGTTCAGGCCGCTCTTCGCCGAGCTGGACCGCCGCGGCATCCCGTACGTGCGCATTGATGCCGCCGCGCACGAGTTCGATCCGGCGGAGCGCCGCGACGACATTCCGTACTCGCTCGTGTTCAATCGGGCGAGTCCGTCCGCCTACATGCGCGGTCACGCGCAGTCCACCTTCTTCACGCTGCACTGGCTGCGCCACCTCGAGCGACTCGGCGTGCCTGTGATTAATGGCGCCGACATCTACGCGCTCGAATTGTCCAAGGCGAATCAGCTCGACCTCACCGCCTCACTGGGTCTGCCGTTCCCCCGCGCCCGCGCGATCAACGATGCGTCGCGCGCGGTGCCGGCGGTGCGCGAGGCGCAGCTCCGCTATCCTGTGCTCGTCAAGGCGAACATTGGCGGCTCGGGCGCCGGCATCGTGCGCTACGACACGGAGGCTGCGCTCGCCGCCGCCGTATCGCGCGGCGAGGTGGCGCTGGGCATTGACGGCGTCGCGCTCGTTCAGGAATCGGCGCCGCTGCGCGAGGGACGGATCACGCGCGTCGAGACGCTGGGCGGGCGATATCTGTACGCGATCAACGTCTACCCCTCGTCGGGCTCGTTCGACCTCTGTCCGGCTGACGCGTGCCAGCGTGCCGACGGTGTGGAGCTCGTCCGGTCGGCGTGCGCGGTGGACGCGCCGAAGACCGGACTTCGCGTCGAAGCCTGCACGCCGGACGCGGAGATCATCGCACAGGTTGAACATCTCGCTCGCGCAGCCGATCTCGACGTGGGCGGTATCGAGTATCTGATCGACGATCGCGACGGCCGGCATTACTTCTACGACATCAATGCCCTGTCAAACTTCGTGGCGGACGCCGAGCGCGTCGTCGGCTTCGATCCGTTCGTGCGGCTGGTGGATTATCTGGAGGAGCG
>Ga0157373_10003604_pt1 | contig 11695 bp, 9 predicted proteins | sample C65metaG_FD_113460 | JGI IMG/M metagenome (GOLD analysis project Ga0157373, IMG submission 113460) | Corn rhizosphere microbial communities from Kellogg Biological Station, Michigan, USA - C6-5 metaG | ecosystem: Host-associated > Plants > Roots > Rhizosphere > Soil | place: USA: Michigan...
AGCAGGGCCACAAGCGTGTCCGGCTGCGTGGTCAGGGCCCAGATGAGGAACGCGAAGAACGCGAACACGACCCAGACCATCGGGATGCCGCCGGGCATCTTGAACGTAGAGGCGGCGTGCAGCTCCGGCCGGCGCTTCCGGAACACCAAGTAGCTGGCCAGGATGATGCTCCACACAAACATGAAGCAGACGGCGGAGACGGTGGTGACCATGTCGAACGCCACGCCCACGTCCTTGCCCGCATACAGCAGCGCGACGCCGGCAAGCAGCAGCACGCAGGACAGGAAGAGGGCGTTCTGCGGGACCTTGCGGCTGGAGAGTCGGCCGAAGAGCTTGGGGGCGTCGCCGTCGTTGGCCAGGCCGTAGACCATCCGGGAGGTGGAGTAGATGCCGGAGTTGGCCGAGGACAGCGCGGACGTCAGGACCACCAGGTTCACCACGGTGGCGGCCATGCCGAGGCCGGCGAGGGAGAACATGGCGATAAACGGGCTCTGGCCGGCCTTGAAGCCGGTCCACGGGGTGACCGACATCAGGATGATCAGGGCACCCACATAGAAGAGCATGACGCGCAGCGGAATGGCGTTGATCGCGCGGGGCAGATTGTGCTCCGGGTTCTTGGTCTCGGCCGCGGCCGTACCCACCAGCTCGATGCCCACGAACGCGAACACTGCGATCTGGAAGCCGGCCACGAAGCCCATGAACTCCTTGGGGAACAGGCCGCCATGGCTCCACAGGTTGCCGAAGCTGGCCGTGCCGGCGTTGGACTGGAAGCCGGTGAAGATCATGACCAGACCCACCACGATCAGCGCCACGATGGCCACGATCTTGATCAGGGCGAACCAGAATTCCGTCTCGCCGAAGGCCTTGACGGTGGGAAGGTTCAGCAGCAGCAGGATGATGATGGTCGCGATGCCCGGGACCCACAGCTGGATGCCCGGCCAGAGCTGCTCGGCGTAGCCCGCGATCGCAATCACGTCGGCCACGCCCGTGACCACCCAGCAGAACCAGTAGGTCCAGCCGGTGAAGAAGCCTGCCCAGGGGCCCAGCAGGTCGCCGGCGAAGTCGCTGAAGGACTTGTAGTTCAGGTTGGAGAGCAGCAGCTGGCCCATGGCGCGCATCACGAAGAACAGCATGAAGCCGATAATCATGTACACGAAGATCACGGACGGCCCGGCCACCGAGATGGTCTTGCCGGAGCCCATAAAGAGGCCGGTGCCGATGGCGCCGCCGATGGCCAGCAGCTGGATGTGCCGGTTGCTCAACGAGCGTGCAAGGTGGGGCTCGGTGTCCCGGCTGGAGGCAGTTCTCTGCTCCGCGGTTGTCTGTTCGGACATATCAACAATCCTTTGAATGGTCCGCCGAAGGTGACGGCGGTTACAAATCAGCCTTTCCAAAGTACAGGTTCGGGGAGCTGTCGGCCTTGTCGGGCATCGCCCATTGCGTCATGGCAAGCTGGGTGGGTGACTTCCACTTCGGCTGACCAGACCGCCCTGCTAACATTCGGCGTCGACGGCGGGACGTTCCGCCTGCGCCCCGCGGCCCGGGCGGACCTGCCAGCCATTCTCCGGCTGCTCGCCGACGACCAGTTGGGCTCCTCGCGCGAGGATGCCGCGGATCAGGCGCCCTATGAGGCGGCGTTTGATGCGATCGACGCCGACCCGGCCCACCTGCTGCTGGTCGGGGACCTTGCGCCGGAGGACGGTTCCGGGTCCCGCGTGGTGGCCACTTTCCAGCTCAGTTTCCTGCCCGGGCTGTCGCGGCGCGGTTCGTGGCGTGCCCAGCTCGAGGCCGTGCGCGTCGCCGGCGAACTGCGGGGCCAGGGGGTCGGCGCCGCGATGGTGGATTGGGCCCTCGCGGAGTCCCGGCGCCGGGGCTGTTCGCTCGTGCAGCTCACCACGGACAAATCGAGGACGTCGGCGCACCGCTTCTACGAGCGGCTGGGATTCACGGCCAGCCATGAGGGCATGAAGCTTTCGCTCTAGCTTCCGTTGACTCTTAGGATGCCTAACTGTTAGGCTACCTAACTATGAGTGAAGAACCGCTGCCGGACGCCCGCCTGCTCGCCCTCGCCGGAGATTTCCGTGAAGCCCTGCGGCACAGCATTTACCTCGTTCGGCGGCTCGACGCCGACGGCGAACTCAGCGCCGCCCAGCTGAGCACACTCAAGATGCTGCTGGACGGCTCCGGCGTGCGGGTGGGTGAGATTGCCCGCAACCTCGGCGTCAAGGTGCCCAGCGCCACCGAGCAGATCATCAAGCTCGAACGTGCCGGGCTGGTCCGCCGCGAGGCCGACCCGGCCGACTCCCGGGCCGTCCGCGTCACGCTCACCCGCGAGGGCCATGCCGCCGTCGGCTCGGCAAACGAGCGCCGCAACGCGGTCATGGCGGGCATCCTCGGTTCACTCACCGAGGCCGAGCGGGAGGCCCTCGCGGCCGCCATCCCGGTGATCGGCAAGATCAACCAGACCCTCCAGCCCTGACGGCCGGCCCCGCGGCCCGCAAGACACAACAACAGACGAAGCCACAAGATTAGGAGCGCCCTCCATGGACGGCCAGCTCACGGCACCCGCGCCGGAAGCAGAATCAACCCTCGAGGCCGAAAAGGCCTCACTGCTCAAACAGCCCAAGGCTGTCTGGGCCACGGCCCTTGCGGCGGTGTTCGCCTTTATGGGGATCGGGCTGGTGGACCCCATCCTGCCCGCCATCGCCAAGAACCTTGACGCCACGCCCAGCCAGGTGTCCCTGCTGTTCACCAGCTACTTTCTGGTCACCGCCATCGCCATGCTGATCACCGGGTTCGTCTCCTCCCGGATCGGCGGCAAGCGGACTTTGCTGGCCGGCCTCGCCATCATCGTGGTGATCGCCTCGCTGTCCGGCGTTTCCGGTAGCGTGAGCGAACTCGTCGGCTTCCGCGCCGGCTGGGGGCTCGGCAACGCGCTCTTCGTCGCCACCGCCCTGGCCGTGATCGTGGGCGTCGCCAGCGGCGGCGCCGGGACCGCCATCATCCTGTACGAGGCCGCGCTGGGCCTGGGCATTTCGCTCGGGCCGCTGCTGGGCGCCCTGCTCGGCGGCTGGCAGTGGCGCGCCCCGTTCTTCGGCACCGCGGTGCTGATGGCCGCGGCCTTCGTGGCCTTGATCGCGCTGCTGCCCAAGACCCCGTTGCCGGAGCGGAAGGTCCGGCTCCGGGATCCGCTGCTGGCCCTGGGCCACAGGGGCCTGCGGACGACGGCGGCGAGCGGGCTGTTCTACAACTACGGCTTCTTCACCATCCTGGCCTTCACCCCGTTCATCCTGGGCATGGACGCGTACGGGATCGGCGGGGTGTTCTTCGGCTGGGGCGTCGCCGTCGCCGTTTTCTCGGTCTTCGTGGCCCCGGTCCTGCAGCGGCGCTTCGGGGCCGTGCGGGCGCTCGGCGGCACCCTGGCGCTGCTGCTCCTGGACCTGGTGGGCCTGGGCCTGGCCGCGGGGCATTCGGTGCCCGCCGTCGTGGTCCTTGTGGTGGCCTCCGGAGCGCTGCTGGGGATCAACAACACGATCTACACCGAGCTGGCGATGGGTGTCTCCGATTCTCCCCGTCCGGTTGCGTCCGCCGGATACAACTTCGTGCGCTGGATGGGCGGCGCGCTGGTCCCGTTCGCCGCCGCGCAGCTGGGCGAGCACTTCGGGCCCCAGGTGCCGTTCTTCGCCGCGGCCGCGGCCATGGCGGTGGCGGTCGCGGTGGTCCTCGGCGGCCGCCGGTACCTGGCCGCGCACGAGCCGAACCTCGTCTAGGCCCCCACCCAAAGCGCGAACGTACACTTGAGGTCCCTGTTTCCACGGAAACAGGGGCCTCAAGTGTACGTTCGCGCTCTCCGGGGCGGGCTACTTCTTGGCGGACCCCTTCGGGACGAAGAGCGTCTCGGCGTGCTCCAGGGCCATGCCGTTGGTCTCCGGCACCTTGAACATCACAAAGAAGAACGACGCCGCCGCGAACAGGGCGTACATGGCGTACGTCAGCGGCAGCGAGGCCGCCGCCATCACGGGGAAGCTCAGCGTGATCGCGAAGTTGGCGATCCACTGGGCGGCCGCGGCGAGGCCCAGGGCGCGGGCGCGGATGCGGGACGGGAAAATCTCGCCCAGCAGCACCCAGACGAGCGGACCCCAGGAGGCGCCGAAGCTGATCACGAAGACGTTGGCGGCCACCAGGGCGGCAGGGCCCCAGGCGCCGGGAAGGGTGATCGAGTCGCCGGACCCGGTGGCGGAACCGAAAGCGAAGGCCATGGTCGCCAGCGAAACGGCCATGCCGATGGAGCCGGCCAGCATGATGGGGCGGCGGCCGATCCGGTCCACCAGCGCGATGGCCACGAGGGTCACCAGGATGTTGGTGATCGCGGTGGCCACAGAGATCGTGAGTGAGTCCTTCTCCTGGAAACCCACGGCCTTCCACAGTGTTGTGGAGTAGTAGAAGATCACGTTGATGCCGACGAACTGCTGGAGCACCGACAGGATTATGCCGATCCACACCACGGGCTGCAGGCCCAGCGCCTTGCCGCGCAGCGAGCCCTTCTGGCCCGCGAGCTTGTCCTCCTCGATGGCCTTCTTGATGTCCCGCAGGTGGCGGTCGGTGTCCTCGTCTGGGGCGATGGACTCGAAGACCTTGAGGGCTTCCTCGTCCTTGCCCTTGAACACCAGGAAACGCGGCGATTCGGGCAGCGTGAAGGCGATCCAGCCGTAGACGACGGCGGGGACGGCGCCGGCGATGAACATCCAGCGCCAGGCCTCGACGCCAAACCACAGGTTCTGGTCGGCGCCGCCGGCGAAGTTGGCGAACACGGCGTCGGAGAGGAGGGCGGCGAAGATACCGGTGGTGATGGCGAGCTGCTGCAGCGATGCCAGCCGGCCGCGCACGTGCCGCGGCGAGATCTCGGAGATGTACGCCGGGGCGATCACCGAGGCCAGGCCGATGCCCAGGCCGCCGACGCGGCGCCAGAAGATCAGGTCCCAGACCCCGAAGGCGAAACCGGTGCCGATGGCGCTCACCAGGAACAGCAGCGCACCGATCTTCATCGCGGGGATGCGGCCGTACCGGTCCGCGACCTTGCCGGCGAGGTAGGCGCCGGCCGCGCAGCCCAGCAGGGCCACAGCGACGGCGAAGCCGGTCACGCCCTCGCTGAGCGCGAATTCGTCCTTGATGGCGTCGACTGCGCCGTTGACGACCGAGGAGTCGAAGCCGAAGAGGAAGCCGCCAACGGCGCCCGCCACGGCCAGCCAGATGACCCGTTTGGGGATCTTGGCGACGGTCTGGTCTTGGGTGGTGGTCATGTGGCTCCCTCGGCAATTCGTGGTCCACGGCTCGCGCCGCAACTACCAAGTGTTACACCGGCGCCACCGCGGTGCACATCACAGGGCGTCGAAAGTGAGATGAAACATACGGTCCGCGGCGGCGGGAAACGCAAACGGCAGGCAGCCCAAAAGGCTGCCTGCCGTGGCGCGGTTGCGGGCGCCTAGTGCGCCGGGACCGCCTCCTTGGCGGCGGCCTTCGGGTCCGTGAGCTTCTTGTTCGGCAGCGCGAAGCTGATCAGGAAGGCGACGCCGGTGAGCACGGCCGCGGTGAGCATAACGGCGTCGATCGACTGGGCGAATCCCTCGGTGATCGGCCGGGTCAGGCTGGCGTTCGCGGTGTGCAGCCAGCTCGTATCGTTCAGCGAGTCGTTGCTGGCGCCGTTCTTGAAGAACTCGTAGAGCTTGGCGTTGGCGGGGTCGGCGGCCACGGCCGGGTCCTTGAGCACCCGGAGGTAGTCGGCGTTCTGCGCGGCGTCCTTCATGCCGGTGGCGATTTTGTCCGCCGCGAGGCTGAAGAGCATTGAGATGAACACCGCGGTGCCCACGGCGCCGCCCATGGAGCGGAAGAATGCGGCGGAGGAGGTGCCCACGCCCATGTCCTTGGCCGGCACGGAGACCTGCATGGCGAGGGTGAGCGGCTGCATGCAGAAGCCCAGGCCCAGGCCGAAGAACACGGCAATCGCGCCGGGTACCCAGAGCGGGGTGTCCACGCCGAGGGACAGGCCCATCACGACGGCGGCCACGGTCAGGACAGCGGTGCCCAGGATCGGGAAGATCCGGTAGGTGCCGGACGCCGAGATGGTCCGGCCGGCCGTGATGGAGCCGGTGAGGATGCCCACGGTGAAGGTGATCATCATCAGGCCGGCCTCGGTGGGGGTCAGGCCCTTGACCAGCTGCAGGTACATCGGCAGCATCGCGATGGCACCGAACATGCCGACGCCGATGATGAAGTTCAGCAGCGAGGAGAGCCCGAAAGTGGTGTTCTGGAACAGCCGGAGCGGGATCAGGGCGTAGTCGCCGGCGCGCTTCTCGGCCAGCAGGAACGAGATGATGCCGAGCACGCCGAGGCCGTAGCAAAGGAAGGCGCCGGTGGAGGTCCAGCCCCAGGTGCGGCCCTGTTCGGCGACGAGGAGCAGCGGCACGATCGCCAGGGTGATGGCGGCGGCGCCCCAGTAGTCGATCTTCTGCTTCAGGTGCTTGGCCGGCAGATGGAGGTACATGAACACGACGGCGAGGGCGGCGAGGCCGATCGGAATGTTGATGAAGAAGACCCAGCGCCACCCGTCGAAGCCCAGGATCGTGGCGGAACCGGCGAAGGCGCCGCCGATCACGGGCCCCAGCACGGAGGAGATGCCGAAGACCGACATGAAGTAGCCCTGGAACTTGGCGCGGTCCTTCAGCGCCACGATGTCCCCGATGATGGTCAGCGCCAGGGCCAGCAGGCCGCCGGCGCCCATGCCCTGGATGCCGCGGGCAATCGCCAGTTCGGTCATCGAGTGGACCGAGCCCGCGTAGAGCGAGCCGGCCAGGAAGATCAGGATCGCGGCGAGGTAGAGCGGCCGGCGGCCGAAGATGTCGCTGAGCTTGCCGTAGAGCGGCGTGCTGACGGTGGAGGTGATCAGGTACGCGGTCGTGGCCCAGGCCTGCAGCGAGAGCCCGTCCAGGTCGTTCGCGATGGTGTAGATCGAGGTGGACACGATGGTCTGGTCCAGCGACGACAGGAACATGCCGAGCATAAGGCCCACCATGACGGTGATGGTCTGACGGTGGGTCAGGACCTCGCCGGGCAGGCGTGAGGACGTGGTTTTGGACATGACTGCTCCGAGGGGGAAGTTTGTGGGGTCAAGCAGGAAGGTTGCTTTCAGTAACTATCTTACGGGCTGCTTTGTTCCCGGCTCAGCGCTCCAGCAGGATCCCGTCCGGGTCGCACCAGATCTGCTGCCCCGGCCGGACGGCGACGCCGTCGATGTCCAGCTCGACGTCCGTCTCGCCGGCGCCGGCCTTGGCGCTTTTGCGCGGGTTGCTGCCGAGCGCTTTCACCCCGAGCGGCAGCCCGGCGATCGCCACCCGGTCCCGGATGGCGCCGTTGATCACGACGCCGGCCCAGCCGTTTTCGACGGCGCTCGCCGCGATCATGTCCCCCATCAGCGCCGTGCGGAGCGAGCCGCCGCCGTCGACCACCAGCACCGCGCCGTTGCCCGGCGTGCCCAGCATGGCCTTGACCAGGGCGTTGTCCTCGAAGCAGCGGATGGTCCGGACCGGGCCGCTGAAATGGGTGAGGCCGCCCAGCGACTGGAACTGCAGGGCGATGGATTCCAGCTCGCCGCCCCGCTCGTCGAAGAGGTCGGCGGTGTTGACGGGGTTCACGGGGGAGTCTGGCACGGGTTCTCCTGGTTCTCGGCAATAGCTGGCGGTCGTTGATGCCCACGATAGTCTGGGCCCACACTGATCATCAGCTTCAGTCATCAGTTCCGGGGGGGAACCACATGAGCCTGTCCGACACCGCAGCGGCGGCCCTTGCCGAACCGCAACGCCGCGTCCGCCCGGCCTGGACTGCCGGCGTCGTCCTGGTCAACGTCGGCATCAATGCGGCCTTTTTCGGTCCCATCCAAGTGCTGCTCGGCCAGCAGGCCGCGGCCTTCAACGAGGGTGAAAAGGAGGCCATCCTGGCCCTCGTGACCGGGGCCGGAGCGGCGGTGTCGCTCGTGGCCAACCCGCTGTTCGGCGCGCTCAGCGACCGGACCACTGCCCGCCGCGGCCGGCGGGTGCCGTGGGTCCTCTTCGGTGCCATCCTCGGCGCGGCCGCCCTGGCCGCGCTCGCCGGGGCCCCGAACGTCGCCGTCATGACCATCCTCTGGTGCCTCGTGCAGGCCGGCTGCAACGGGGCATACGCCGCCATCACCGCCGCCATTCCGGACCGGGTGCCGGCGCCGCAGCGCGGCACCGTGGGCGGCCTCGCAGCGATGGGCCAGACCGTGGGCATCCTCGCCGGCGCGGTGATCGCCGCCGTCGTCTCCGGCAACTTCGCGCTCGGCTATCTGGTCTGCGCCCTGGCGCTGCTCGGCGGCGTCGTGCTGTATTTCTTCAAGAACGACGACGTCGCGCTGCCGCGGGACGGGCGGCCGCCCTTCAAGCTGGCGGAATTTGCCATGAACTTCTGGATTTCGCCGGCCAGGTACCCGGACTTCGCCTGGGCCTGGCTGACCCGGCTGCTGGTGAACATCGGCAACCACATGGTGACGCTGTACCTGCTGTTCTTCCTTACCGACGCGGTGCGCCTGCCCCGGACGCAGGGTCTGGCGGCGGAGTCCGGCGTCCTGATCCTCACCGGCCTGTACGCGGTCATGGTCATCATCACGAGTGTGATCGGCGGCCGGCTGAGCGACCGGATGGGCCGGCGGAAACCGCTCGTCATCCTCTCCTCGGCCGTCATCGCAGTGGCCGCGCTGATCCTGGCGGTTTCCCCGACCTGGCCGGGCGCGCTGATCGGGGCCTCGGTGCTGGGCATCGGCTTCGGCGCCTACCTGGCCGTGGACTTCGCCCTGATTACCGAGGTGCTGCCCACGGCGCTCAACCGGGGCAAGGATCTGGGGGTCATCAACATCGCGAATTCGCTGCCCCAAGTGATCGCGCCGCTCATCGCCTACCCGTTTGTGGCGTACTGGGGAGGGTACGTTTCGCTGTACGTGGCCGCCGCCGTGATCGGCCTGCTGGGCGCCGTGTTTGTAGTGAAGATCAAGGGCGTGGACTAGGCCCGCGGGGAGCCCGTTTGACTGGCACGTGCCCCCTTGCCGTGCCGTATAGTGGACGGGATTCCCGCGGCAGCGCTGTGGACTAACCCTCCCGGCTGCCGAGAAAAACGACCCCGGAACGCTGCTGATGCCTGAATTCCCTTCGGACCTTCCGCCAATGGCCCCGCCGCCCACCCTGCCCCGCCAGCGGCGGCGCTATGCGCGGATCCTTGAGGTCGCGGCCGGCTTTGCCCGGAAGGGCCTGGACTCCGTGGTGCTCTCCGAGGTGGCGGCAAAGGCGGACGTGCCGTTGGGCACCCTGTACCGCTATTTCCCCTCCTCGACCCAGCTGATGCTGGCGCTTTACCGCAAGCAGCTCGGCGAGCTGCACCTCGGCGAGTGGCCGTCCGGGTCCCGGGTTCCGGCGCATGCGCTGGTGGGCGTGGTGATGGAAATCTTCCACATGCGCCTCATGCAGCCTGCCGTGGAGCAATGCCTGAACCGGGTGGTCTACGCGAAAGACACGGACACCACCCGCTTGCTCCGGGACATCGACACGACCGCAGAAAAGGCCGTCACGGTGGTCAGCGGCGACCCCGCCGTCTCACGGGTCCTGTTGCTCACCGTCACGGGCCTGGTCCAGTCCGTCCGCTGCCGGCGGCTCTCGCTCTTCGAGGCCGAGGAAGACCTGAAGAAGGCCTGCTCCCTGCTTTCCCGGGGTCGCGGGGCCGCGTAGCCGGTCTAGACCAGTTACCCGAATATGTCCCGGTGAATCTCCGCCGCGCTGCTCCGTTGTTTACCATGGCAGGACCGGAGCGGCGCCAGCGCCAGCACTTCCGGGAGCTTCACCGCAGGCCCGCCACCCCTGGGCCACCCACGAAGTTCCCCCAGACCAACTCGGGCACCATGTGCCCCAGCAGCCAAGTGCCGTACGCCCACGGTGAGCCCCAGGAGACAACGACGTGTCCATTGAAACGATCATTCCCGCCAATTCCACCTCCCCCGACGGGGCCGCCGACGCGCCGGTAGCAGCGCTCAGCGACGAGGAAATCTTCGCTTCCCACCAGGGCGGCAAGCTCTCGATTGCCGGCACCGTCCCGCTGGCCAGCAAGCGCGATCTCTCCATCGCCTACACGCCCGGCGTCGCCCAGGTCAGCCGCGCCATCGCCGCCAACCCGGAACTGGCCAAGACCCTCACCTGGGCCCAGCGCCTGGTGGTCGTGGTCAGCGACGGCACCGCCGTGCTGGGCCTCGGCGACATCGGCGCCAGCGCCTCGCTGCCCGTGATGGAAGGCAAGTCCGCCCTCTTCAAGGCGTTCGGCGACCTTGACTCCATCCCGCTGGTCCTCAATACCACCGACGTCGATGAGATCGTCGAGACGCTCGTCCGGCTGCGGCCCAGCTTCGGCGCGGTCAACCTTGAGGACGTTTCGGCGCCGCGCTGCTTCGAACTCGAGGAAAAACTGATCGAGGCGCTTGACTGCCCCGTCATGCACGATGACCAGCACGGCACCGCCGTCGTTGTCCTCGCCGCGCTGACCGGCGCCGCCAAGGTCACGGCCCGCGAGCTGGAAGGGCTCCGCGTTGTCGTGTCCGGCGCCGGCGCGGCCGGGATCGCCGTCGCCGAAATCCTGCTGACCGCCGGCATCGACGACGTCGTGCTGCTGGACTCCCGCGGCGTGATCAACCAGGACCGCGCGGACATTGCCGCGGATCCGGCCAGCAAGAAGGCCCAGTTGGCGGCCCGCAGCAACCCCCGCGGCGTTGTCGGCGGCCCGGGCGAGGCGCTGCTGGGCGCCGACGTGTTCATCGGCGTCTCTTCCTCCCGGCTGGACGAGGAGCATCTGAAGCTGATGAACCACAGCGCGATCGTCTTCGCCCTCTCCAACCCGGACCCCGAGGTGCTGCCGGAGGTCGCGTCCAAGTACGCCGCCGTCGTCGCCACCGGCCGCAGCGACTTCCCCAACCAGATCAACAACGTCCTGGCGTTTCCCGGCATCTTCCGCGGCGCCCTCGACGCCGGGGCCCGCCGCATCACCCCGGCGATGAAGCTGGCCGCAGCCCGCGCCATCGCCGAACTGGCCGAGGACGAGCTCTCCGCCGACTACATCGTGCCAAGCCCGCTGGACCCCCGCGTGGCCCCGGCCGTCTCGGCCGCCGTCGCCGCTGCGGTGGAGGTGCAGTAGCGGAACGGCGCGGTGGGCGGCCATAGACTGGGGCGATGAACCCCGAGACTGTTGTGACGGTCCTCTGCGGCCTGGCCATTCTGGTGGGCGTGGCCGGCATCATCATCCCCGTGCTGCCCGGCAGCATCCTGATCGGACTGAGCCTGCTGGCCTGGGCCATCTGGGGAGGCGCCGGAACCACCGGCTGGGTTGTCTTCGGGATCGGCCTGGTGCTGGTGCTGGCCGGAATGGCGGCCAGCGCCGTGCTGACCGGCCGGAAGCTCAAGCAGCACAGCATTCCCGGCCGGTCAGTCGTCACCGGCCTGGTCTTCGGCGTCGTCGGGATGTTCCTCATTCCGGTGGTGGGGCTCTTCGTCGGCTTCGCGGCCGGGCTGCTGCTCAGCGAGCTTCACCGCACCCGCGCCTGGCGGACCGCCGCCACCTCGAGCTGGGCCGCGCTGAAGGCCACCGGCCTGGG
>Ga0157373_10003610_pt1 | contig 11683 bp, 13 predicted proteins | sample C65metaG_FD_113460 | JGI IMG/M metagenome (GOLD analysis project Ga0157373, IMG submission 113460) | Corn rhizosphere microbial communities from Kellogg Biological Station, Michigan, USA - C6-5 metaG | ecosystem: Host-associated > Plants > Roots > Rhizosphere > Soil | place: USA: Michigan...
ATGAACGTGATGTATATTCTGGATGAGCCAAGTATTGGCTTGCACCAGAGAGATAACGAACGACTGATCGGGGCATTAAAAAACCTGCGCGACCTCGGTAATACAGTACTGGTGGTAGAGCATGATAAGGATATGATTCTGGAAGCTGACTGGGTGATTGATGTGGGTCCCGCTGCGGGTTTACATGGTGGACAGATCGTTGCACAGGGTACTCCTGCAAAGATCCTGAAATCAAAAACGCTTACTGCCGCTTATCTTAACGGAGAGAAAGAAATAACGGTTCCCAAGAAAAGAAGAAAAGGTAACGGACATAAATTACAGATCCTGAAGGCCAGTGGTCATAACCTGAAAAATGTTTCGGTAGATTTTCCATTGGGTAAGTTTATTGCGGTTACAGGTGTGTCTGGCAGTGGTAAATCCAGCCTGATTACAGAAACGCTCTACCCGATTTTAAATCACCATTTCTTCAGGGCAAAAAAACATCCCCTGCCATACGAAAAGATCAATGGCTTAAAGGAGATTGATAAAGTGATAGAAATTGACCAGGCGCCAATAGGAAGGACGCCAAGATCAAACCCTTCTACTTATACAGGGGTGTTCTCGGATATCAGGAACTTATATGTGCAGCTACCCGAAGCAAAGATCAGAGGCTACAAACCCGGACGTTTTTCATTTAACGTGAAAGGTGGGAGATGTGAAACCTGTCAGGGTGCAGGAATGAAGGTAATCGAAATGAATTTCCTTCCTGATGTGCATGTGCCATGCGAAGAATGTGGGGGCAGAAGGTACAACAGGGAAACGCTTGAAGTGCGCTATCGTGGCAAATCTATCAGTGATGTGCTGGATATGAGCATCGAGGATGCCTGTGATTTCTTTGAAAATATGCCTGTGATCTACAGGAAGATCAAAACACTGAAAGATGTGGGACTCGGGTATATTACCCTGGGACAATCCTCAACCACTTTGTCAGGTGGTGAAGCACAACGTGTAAAACTGGCTACAGAGCTTTCTAAAAAGGATACAGGCAGAACGTTTTACATTCTTGACGAGCCTACCACAGGTTTGCATTTTGAGGATATCAATGTTTTACTCGGTGTACTCAATGAGCTTGTGGATAAAGGAAATACTGTACTCGTAATTGAACACAATCTGGATGTGGTTAAGGTTGCCGACTGGGTAATTGACCTTGGTGAAGAAGGTGGTGCAGGTGGAGGAAGAATTATTTTTGAAGGTACACCGGAAGGATTGACCCAAAATCCTATCAGTCTGACAGGTAAATTTCTTAAAAAAGAAATGAATATAAATTATTAACTTGTATTGATGTGACGGGCATGATTTCTGCATAACCTAAAAAAATAAATGTTTACACATGAAAAACTTGTTATCCGCAAAACAGATGCGTGATGCAGATGCAATCACGATTAAAAACAAGGAAATAACATCCATCGACCTGATGGAATCTGAATCAGAAGCGTTTGTTGAGGCATTTATAGAGGAGGTGGCAGATCATGAAACTACCATAGCCGTTTTGTGTGGTAAAGGAAATAATGGTGGTGATGGTCTTGCGGTAGCAAGGCTGTTAAAGGCTCAAGGGTATACGAGTGTATTTGTATATCTTATCGCTTTTTCAGAAAAAGAGAGTGCAGACTATACCGCTAACCTGAAAAGGCTCGAGGATTTATGGTTCCCGATGCTGGCTGTTAATAAGGTTGAAGACCTGCCTGATATCAAAGATGAAGTAATTATTGACGCCGTCCTCGGTTCGGGGCTGAATGCTCCACTGGAAGGCCCATATAAAGAACTGGCTCAAAAGGTGAATGCTTTAAAGAGACATGTGATCGCTATTGATGTACCTACTGGCTTTCCTGCTGAGGGAGAATTGAAAGAAAATAGTGTATACCTCAAGGCCGATCTGGTAATTTGTTTTGAGCGCCCCAAGATTAACTTTTTCTTTCCGGAAGCTGCGCAGGCACTTAAACACTTCAAGGTAGTATCTATTGGTCTTGATGAAGACTTTATTCAGCAATGTCCGTCGTTATATCATTTGGTTGAGGCTTCAGACCTCAGAGAAATGGTGCAGCCAAGGGAGTTGTTTTCACATAAAGGGACATATGGACATGCGCTGATCATCGCTGGTCAGCAGCAAACTATGGGGGCCGCACTTTTAGCAGCCAGGGCTTGTTTACACGGAGGTGCCGGGCTTACGACAGTATCCATCCCTGAAAGTGGTCTCACGGCCCTCAATACCAGCTTACCAGAGGTAATGTATCTGGACAGGGGGGAGCTGAGTGCAAGGAGCATCCAAAAGTACAGTACTATAGCGATAGGTCCGGGCCTGGGAACAGGAAAAGAAAGTACCGATCTGTTGAAGAGCATTTTTCAACTCAACCGTCCCCTCATCCTTGATGCTGACGCACTGAATATTATCGGCAATTACCCTGAGTTTTTAAATCACCTTCCTTCGGATTCAATTTTGACGCCGCACATGAAGGAGTTTGATCATCTGTTTGGTAAGCATCAATCCTGGTGGGAGAGGTTGGAGACTGCAAGAAATAAAGCAGTAGCGCTCAATTGCATCATTGTCCTGAAAAATCAGTTTACCTTTATCATTGATCAGAGTGGAAGCGTTACGGTAAATTCTACAGGAAATCCTGCGATGGCACAGGGTGGAATGGGAGATGTTCTTACAGGTTTAACGGCGTCATTTGCAGCCCAGGGATACAGTGCAAAGGATGCGGCAATTATTGCGTGTTATCTCCATGGTAAAACAGGGGATGAACTGGCAGAAGGACAGGTAAGTGTTTCGGCATCTGCACTGGCAGACCACCTCGCTTACACGCTAAAAGGATTAATTATATAGACACGGAACCAATTACAACCATCTTTTCCATAGTAGGTGCTGCGCTTCCGCCACGTTTTTCCAGCGTAACTGCGAAAGCCTGTGCATCACTTACTTCTTTCATAGGAAGAAGTAACTTCTTAGGTTGTGTTTGTGCATCAAATACACCAAGATCAACGGGTTTACCCTTTACGATAGCCCATAACTGATACTGATGGGTATCATCATTTTCAGGCAGTTCCATTTTGGTGTTGTCTACCATGACATGCTGGCCTTGTTTATGCCAGTAAACCATCATGTTTGCCTGTGGTGATATTTTTGTACCTGCAAGCTTTACCGATGACCACGTCGGATCAGAAGCAATTGCTGCAATCTCCTGCAGCTCTTTGTTCTCATTTTTGATATAACTAACGGTAGCGGCAAACTTTTCTCTGTCTGTACTTAAAGAAGCGATCTGCTCATTTGCAGAATTCAGCTTGTCGTGTGCAGAATACAGTGCTGCGGTACTGATTACCAGGAGTGCAATACAGGCCACCAAAGAAAATTTTAATGTTCTGATGGTGGATGCAGATCTGTCATCATGTAAAGGCACTACAATTGCTTCTTTCTGCGTAGCAGAATTTACTGAAGGCTCCTGAGCAGGAGCAGGGATAATTTTTTCGAATATTTGTTTTTCTAAACCTACAGTAGGTTCTATTGAATGACTTAAGGCATAATGCTCCATAGCAATCTCGATGGCGTTTAGTTCCTCCCTGATGTCAGGAAACTGGTGTGCCATCGCTTCAACCTCCCGTTGTTCCTGGGCGTTTAATTGCCCGAGCACGTAAAGTTCAAGTATGCCTGTTTCGATGTATGCCTTTGATTCTTCCACTTAATTAAAATGCTTTCTTAATTCCATAATAGCCATCCTGATTCTGGTTTTCACCGTACCCAATGGTAAATTCAGTTCCTCTGCGGCCTCAACATGGGTATAACCTTTGAAGTATACCATGTTTAATACATCATTATATTCTGGTTTAAGTGCAGTAACCATATCCCTTAGACCAAGTGTATCAGCATTAAAAGTGATCTTTTTTTGCGAGTCAATGAAATCTACGTTATTTTCTATGTCTTGGTTTTTATTAGAATTTCTAAAGTCTTTGGAACGAAGTTTATCTATAGCTATGTTGCGTGCAACATTGATCATCCAGGTAAAAAGACGCCCTTTGCTGCTGTCGTAACTGTCAGCAGAGTTCCAGATTTTTATGAAAGTTTCCTGTAACAGGTCCTCAGCAATTTCGGATTGCTGGATGATTCTGGAGATAACCCCTAACAGGGCACCAGAATACATATCGTATAGTGCCTGTATGGCAATAGTCTCGTGACCTCTGAGTGCACGCACCAGGTCATCTTCTGTGAGGGATATTTTTTTAGTCGCTGCCAATGTTGCTAATATACAGAAAGTCTAACAAGTTCAAACATGATTTGTTTGAAAGAAAACCCCTTTTTAAAAATCAAAAAGATGTTTCTCAGCGTGATATGATGACCTCACCAAAGGACCACTCTCCACATACCTTAATCCTTTAGCCAAACCGATCTCTTTATATTTGGCAAACTGATCAGGATGAATCCAGTCAAGCACAGGGTGGTGGTTGCGTGTAGGCTGCAGGTATTGTCCTAATGTAAGGATATGCACACCATTTGCTACCAGGTCATCCATGGCTTCAAACACATCATCTTCTGTTTCTCCCAACCCAAGCATAATACCTGTTTTAGTTCTTACACCAAAGTCGGAAATTCTTTTTAAACATTCAAGACTTCTGTCGTATTTAGCCTGAACACGAACCTGTTTGGTTAGGCGGCGCACAGTTTCTATATTGTGAGATACCACTTCAGGGCGTTCTTCGAGAACCCGGTACAGGTTATCCCAGATGCCTCTGAAATCTGGAATCAATGTTTCCAGGGTTGTTTCAGGGCTTTCGCGTCTGATAGCCTGTAGTGTTTCTGCCCAGATGATAGAGCCACCATCTTTAAGATCATCGCGGTCTACCGAAGTAATAACGCAGTGTTTTACCTGCATGAGTTTTACCGAATTTGCAATGCGGTTGGGCTCATCAGTGTCTACAGCTTTAGGTCTTCCTGTTGCCACTGCGCAAAATGAGCAGGAACGGGTGCAGATATTACCAAGGATCATGAAGGTTGCGGTACCAGAACCCCAGCATTCGCCCATATTAGGACAGTTACCACTCTCACAAATGGTATGTAGCTTATGGGTGTCTACAAGGCTGCGCACCTGCGCATATTCTTTACCTACCGGAAGCTTAACTCTAAGCCAATCTGGTTTACGTTGTACTGTGTTTGCTGGAACAACCGGAAGTGCGATCATACCACAAAGTTAAGCAATAGGTTTGAAATGTAATAAAGTTGAAATGTCATTTAATTATTGATCACTCCTGCCACCTCATCTGCAGAGATATCTCCGTGAGAAGCATCAAGCACGCAGTTACCGTCTTTGATCAGTAAGATCTGCGGCGACTCATGACGTACCTGAAATGTATCTGCGATTTGAACAGAAATAGCACGGTGGCTGATCAGATCCAGAAAATACAGGTTTGTATTCTCAGGGATTACATCCCAGTCGAGCTCAAACCTTTTCTTAACCATCATGCTGATTGAGCACCGGGTGCTATGTTTGAAGATTAAACTAAAACCCGGCATTGCCTTTATATCGCTGATCTGGTTAAGATCAGTAATGTTTTTCCACTCTGTCATTGTCTTTGAAAATTTTTTAAGAGCTTACTTTCTCCGGCTGCCTTTGGGATAAGACTGGTATGCAGGGCAGATCCGTGATCCGCAAGACTCTAAAACTGTAATTGCAAAAAATACGCCAAGCATTACGATCGCTACTTTTTTCATAAGTATTTGTTTGTTGTGCAGCGGTTATGAATCAATCGATCGTGATGTTTCATTTGACTGTCCCCGTGAATATTGTTTTTCTTGCGCTAAGCTACGCTATTTCAGAAAAAAAACAAACAGGAGACTAGATAGTTACCAGTAAATGAGCCATTTTTATAGCTGTAATCGCTGCTTCGTCACCTTTATTGCCATGTTTGCCTCCCGACCTGTCCAGCGCCTGCTGTAAATCGTTGGTTGTAAGCACGCCAAAAATAACGGGTTTGCTGTATTTGATACCCACCTGTGTTATTCCATTTGCTACGGCATCACAGATAAAATCAAAATGTTTGGTGTCTCCCTGAATGACACAACCTAAGCAGATTACGGCATCCAGTTCGGAGTGTTTGTTCAGCAGGATTTCGGCTGCGCCGGTTAATTCAAAACTGCCCGGAACAGGTACTGAAAGGATGTTCTCTTCTTTAACACCGTGTTTGATCAGGGTGTCATAAGCGCCTTTGTACAAGCTGCCGGTTACGTCTGCATTCCATTCGGCCACAGCGATGGCTATTTTGTAAGCACTGCCGTCAGGAACGGTGGTGTGAGAAAAATCGGATAGGTTTTTTAAATTTGTTGCCATGGAGCAAATGTAAGTATTAGCCATAAAAAAAGGCCCGCATAAAATGCAGGCCTTTGTCAAAATATTTTATTTTACTTTCCCTGAGCGGCAGTTACACGAGCAATATATTCATCGATCATGGCTGCTTCCTGACTTGCAGGGAACTCAGATTTAATTTTTGTATATGCTTTTTCAGCGTTGTCAAAATCTTTTTGTGTCTCATAAACCAGACCCAGTTTCTTAAGGAACATAGGTGAAGTAAATTTGTTGCTGGATTTGTCTGCTGCCTTTTTATAATAAGTAATCGCCTGGCTGTAATCTTTAAGCTCGCTGTAAGCGTCGCCCAGCATACCTAAAGCCAATGGATCTGCTACAGGACTTCCGGTTTCTGAATATTTACCTAAAACGTCTGCTGCTTTTTTGTATTCACCCTTACGTAAATAGATTCCGCCAAGATAAAGGTTGGCTAAGTTTGCAGATTTGGTGTTGTTATATTCTTCAGCAATTTTCTCAAATCCAGGATATCCTGAATCTCCGTTGATCGCTTTATTAGCCAATGAATCCACTCCGATATATTGCTCGGCTTTGTACATTTTTTTGTTAGCTTCTTCGGCCCTGTCTTTTAAATATACATTCTGATACCAAAAGTATATGATCACTAATACGATTACCGCAGCGGCAATGAATAAAAGGCTTTTAGAGTTTTCCTCTAAGAATGAGCCTTTTCTGACATTATGATTTACTTCTTTTTCTGTTGTGGACATTTTTTTTAAAAAAATTAAGGATTGCAAAAATACATTTTTCGGTTAAAGTATCAACCTCTTTTTTTAGTATTTACATAAATAAATAACAGACACCGGGCTTTCGAACCTCCTGAATTTGATAGGGATAGCTTCTTAAGGTAAACAAATCTCCACATCAGGTTATTTTAACAAAGCTAAACGGTAACTTTGAAGCTCATACTATGTGGTTAAAAAATATTACTCTGCTCAATTTTAAGAACTATTCTGATGCTGATTTACGGTTTTCCAAAACTGTAAACGCATTTGTAGGGAATAATGGTGCCGGGAAAACCAACCTGCTGGATGCAATTCACTACCTCTGCCTATGCAAAAGCTATTTCAACCCGATCGATAGTCAGCAAATCAAAACTGCCGAAGAGCTTTTTTTAATCCAGGGGGATTTTGACCGCCAGGAAAAAAATGAGAAGATCACCTGCGGGGTAAAGAAGAATCAGAAAAAGCAGTTCAAGAGAAATAAAAAGGAGTACGATAAGCTGGCCAGCCATATTGGCCTGTTTCCGCTGGTGATGATTTCTCCATATGACGTAACGATTATCATGGACGGAAGTGAAGAACGCCGCCGTTTTATGGATAATGTGATCTCGCAGACGGATGCCTCCTACCTCGATGAACTGATTACTTACAACCGTCACCTCCTCAACAGAAATGCACTGCTGAAACAAATTGCCGCCACCAGACGGTATGATCCGGCATTGCTGGAAATCTTTGACGAGCAACTGCTGATTTCCGGACAAAAGATCTTTGAAAAACGCAGGCAGTTTATGCAGGATTACATACCGCTGTTTAATAAATACTATCAGTACCTGACGACGGAGGCAGAACAGGTGAGCCTGGTTTATCATTCACAATTAAATGATACTCCCTTTGCAACCTTACTGCAGCAATCCATAGAAAAGGATAAGGTGCTGGAAAGAACAACAACAGGTATCCATAAAGACGACCTGATTTTCAGTATCGCTGATATGCCGCTGAAAAAATTTGGCTCACAGGGTCAGCAGAAATCCTTCCTGATTGCTTTGAAGCTTGCGCAATATGCCTATGTTGAAAAGTATAAAGGGTTTAAACCGCTGCTTCTACTGGATGATATATTTGATAAACTTGATGACCACAGGATGCACAAGCTGATGGAGATGGTATCACATCATGATTTTGGACAGATCTTCATCACAGACACGGGCAGAGAAAGAGTAGTAAATATTTTTGATCGGATCAAAGTTCCTGTAACTTTGTTTGAGGTCGTAAACGGATCTATACATCATGCGTAAACCTAATGATATGCCCCTGAAAGACGCCATTGCAAAAATGCTGTCGGTTTACAGGTTAAGAGGGAAATTTGATGAAACAGGGGTAATAGCCATGTGGCCGGAAATCATGGGTACTGCTATTGGCAACAGGACTACCCAGATCTACATTGCGCATAAAAAGCTTTTTGTACGCATAGAATCGTCAGTCATAAAAAATGAACTGCTGATGGTGAGAACCGGCATCATCCAGAAACTGAATGAACGCGCCGGTTCTGAAGTTATCAATGAGATTATATTTTTATAATTCTAGCTTCTGCCGCCACCAAAGATCTTACTGATCAACCAGATGATCAGGGCAAGTACCACCACTACTACGATAATACCCGTCCATACTCCTGCTTTAAAAATACCTTCAACCAGGGAGCAGCTGGATAGAGTTGTAACTAACAGTGCAACGAATGCAAGCGGGGAATATTTCCTAATGTTCATAATAGTTTGTTTTAATTTATGCGATTACAACAAACTATCACAGGAATGGTTTGGGGCAAATGTTACTTCCCGTTCACTTTAAGCAATTCAATCTCGAAAATCAGTGTGCTGTAAGGCGGAATATCAGGACCTGCGCCACGCTCTCCATAAGCCAGCTGATAGGGAATAAAGAATTTGTATTTGCTGCCGGTAGACATCAGCTGCATGCCTTCTGTCCATCCTGGTATCACTCCGTTAAGTGTCAGCGTAATAGGCTCTCCGCGATCGTACGAGCTGTCAAACTGTTTACCACTAATTAGGGTTCCTTTATAATGTACCAGTACAGAATCAGTTGGCCCTGGTTTTGTGCCTGTTCCCTGTGTCAATACCAGGTATTGCAAACCGCTGGCAGTGCTTTGTACACCTGCTGTTTTTTTATTGTTATCCAGAAATTGTTTTCCTTCTGCAATGATGCCGGCATATTTGGCCTGGCTTACTGTTTTGAACGTATTGCCAATTGCTTTTTCTGCCGATTGCTGTGTTAATGCCGTTTTTTGTCCGCTAAATTCAGCTTTCAAACCTTTCATCAGCAGGTCGTAGTTAAGCGTTTTTAATCCGCCATTTTTAAGGCTGGCAGCCATAGACATCCCAAAAGCATAACTTGCAGAATCCATTGTGCTTGCAAATTTTACAGGGGCAGCAACAGTGCTGACAGTTTTTTTAGCCACAGGTTTTTTGGTTTGGGCATCTACTGCAATTGCACAGCAAGGGATCAATAACGTAATCAATAATTTCTTCATGAATATAATTTTTCGGTTGGTTTAGGTTTTAAATAAAAATAAGCACCTTTTTGGGGTGCTTATATTGTATTATTTTGAGATCATCAGCAGGAACTAGAAACGTTCAGCAGCAGTAAAGAAGAAATCTCCTTCAATTGCAGCATTTTCATCTGAATCAGATCCGTGAACAGCATTGGCTTCAATTGACTGTGCATATTTTTTACGGATAGTACCATCTTCTGCCTGTGCAGGGTTTGTAGCACCGATCAGTTTTCTGAAATCTTCAATAGCATTGTCTTTCTCAAGAATTGCAGCTACGATAGGTCCTGAAGACATGAAAGTAACCAGATCACCATAGAAAGGACGTTCTTTGTGAATTTCATAAAATTTACCGGCAGTTTCTTCAGTTAGCTTAGTGTATTTTAAGGCAATGATTTTGAAACCCGCAGCAGTAATGTCATTGATAATTGCACCGATATGTCCATTTGCTACCGCATCTGGCTTAATCATTGTAAATGTTCTGTTTGTACTCATCTTAGATTTATTTGTTTTGCAAAACTACATTTTCTGCTGTTAATATTAAACATCAAATATAAAGGAATCATTTAATCATTAAATTCTTAGCTTTGCAGCGAATATGCTATCCCTTTCTGAACTCAAATCATTGCTGGCAACGCCGCAGAAAATTGTAATTACAACGCACCATAAACCTGATGGTGATGCGATGGGCTCTTCTTTGGGCTTGTATGCTTACCTGATTCAAAAGGGGCATCATGTAAAAGTAATCACGCCTACAGACTATCCTTACTTCTTACACTGGCTGCCAAACAATGCCGATGTAATGATCTATACCGAAGAAAAAGAGAAGTCTGAACAGCTGGTTGCCGATGCAGCGATTGTTTTTTGTCTCGATTTTAATACCCTGACACGCATCAATGAACTGGGCGAGGTAATCCGAAATTCTCCGGCTTATAAGGTAATGATTGACCATCACCTGGATCCTGAGGATTTTGATGATTACAGACACTGGAATATCAATGCCTGTGCTGCTGCACAATTGGTATACGATTTTATCGTCAATGAACTGAAGGATGCTGAAGCAATGACTAAGGACATTGCTACGTGTTTGTATACTGGTATTATGACAGACTCCGGTTCTTTCAGGTTTGCCTCTGCAACGTCTGACGTGTACCGCATCGGTGCCGACCTGATTGATGCAGGAGCTGAACACTGGAGAATACACCAGCTGGTATACGATAATGCTACAGAAAACCGTTTACGTTTCCTGGGGAACTGCCTCACAAATAAACTGGAGATCATCAGAGAACTGAATACGGCAATCATATCGGTTACTGCTGAAGAACTGAGACACTTTGAAATTGTGACCGGAGATACTGAGGGGATTGTAAACTACGCTTTGTCTATTAATGGGATTAAACTGGCGGCCTTTATCATTGAGAGATCTGATAAAGTTAAATTATCTTTGCGCTCTACAGGAGATTTTCCTGCCAATGAGATCTGCAAAAAATACTTTAACGGCGGTGGTCACAGGAATGCTGCCGGTGGCTATTCTGACAGAAACCTGGAAGATACCATCAGCTACTTTAAATCAATAGTGCCTGAATATAAAACTCAATTATTACAATAAAACAAACAATGAAACCTGCGAGGCCAACAGCCGCAGCAAGCTTCATTACAATTGAAAAACAATCAAACAAAAAAATGAAAAAAACATTAGTATTTCTTTTTGCTGCTACACTTGGTTTAGCAGCTTGTAACAACTTTAAAAAAGGTCCGGGTGGTTTAATGTACCAGATTCATAAAACCGAAGATAAACCGAAAATCGTTGAAGGTGATATCATCAAAATCAATGCGATTCAAAAAACTGAAAAAGACTCTGTAACCAGCAGTACTTACGATATTCAGCAGCCAGCTGTATTCCCTGTGTCTAAAAAACAATGGGCAGGGGATATCTCTGACGCCCTGATGTTATTGGCTGAAGGTGACAGTGCTACTTTTAAAATTGACCTGGATTCAATGGCTAAATATTCTAACCAGCC
>Ga0157373_10003611_pt1 | contig 11683 bp, 11 predicted proteins | sample C65metaG_FD_113460 | JGI IMG/M metagenome (GOLD analysis project Ga0157373, IMG submission 113460) | Corn rhizosphere microbial communities from Kellogg Biological Station, Michigan, USA - C6-5 metaG | ecosystem: Host-associated > Plants > Roots > Rhizosphere > Soil | place: USA: Michigan...
GTCGTGGCGAGCCCCGTCAGACTCGGGTCGTGCGCGAGCGTGTTGACGAGCGGGCGGGCGCTGGCCAGCTGCGATGTCGTGCCGCTCAGCGTGCGGGGGGAGACGAACAGCAGGCCGTTGTGTTCGAAGAACGGGCCGCCGCCCGGTTGCGAGACATCGCCCACCTTGCTCGCATACGCTGGCGCTTTGAGCCCGGTCGCGAGCGCGTCGGCCGCGGCGTCGGCGAGTTCGGGCGCCGGGGCCTCGACTACCGCGAGGATCGTCTGGCCGCGCTGGGGAAAGGCCCGATCGATGGCGTCGCCGAGCGCGGACCATTGGGGATCGTTCTCGATCAGCGTGCTGATATCGGTATTGATCCGAAAATGGCGGGCGATGTAGACGCTGCTTGCGGCCGCCAACACCAACGAAAGTGCGACGACCCAGACCGGGCGGCGCACCGACGAGGCAACGAGGCGAACGATGAGGGACATCAGCATGAATCGGCCAGCTCGGAAAGGGTAAACGACAAAATAAACAAGTATACCGGCCAACGGGTATCGCGCTGCGTCGAGCGCGCGACGCACGGCGAAAGCTGCCCGGGTACGCGCGATGCTTGTATCGCCAGTTATACGTTTGCAAGCAGCTGTATCAAACGGATGCTCGACCCGCGCCGCTCGGTATACTGCCGCTACACCGGACACCCGAGCAGGCAACACGCCTGCGCTGGCGCTCCGGCTTCTTCTCCACTCGAACCCGATTCCCCATGAAACGTCATCTGTTCGCTTTTTTCACGGCTGCGTTCGTCAGCCTGGCCGCTCAGGCGCAGACTGCGCCCGTCGACGTGGTCCAGCATGCGGTGCGCGGCACGGTCGACGCGATGAAGAAGGACCCCGCCGCCAGCGGCGGAGACATGACGAAGATAAAGCAAATCGTCAATGACGACTTCATTCCGGCGACCGATTTTGGCCGCACGACGCGCATTGCCGTCGGTGAGGCGTACAAGCAGGCCACGCCCGAGCAGCAAAAGGAGCTGGTCGACCAGTTCAGTAAGTTGATGACGGCCACCTATGCCGCCTCGCTTGCGCAACTGGGCACGCAAGACGCCAAGTTCAGCTTCAAGGAAAGCACCACGACGGGCAACGATGCGCTCGTCACATCGACGGTCACCACGCCGGGCGACTCCCAGACGGTCGCCTATCGGCTCGGCAAGGTCGGCGGCGCCTGGAAAATCTACGACATCGACATGTCCGGGGCTTGGTTGATCCAGGTCTATCAAGGGCAGTTCAAGACGCAACTGCAAAAAGGCGGTGTGCCCGCGCTCATCGACTTCCTCAAAAAGCATAACGCGCGGACCGAGTGAGCAGCCTCAGCGGCGACGCCGCTCGACCGCGAATTTGATCAATTCCGCTTGCCCCTCGATCTCGAGCTTGCGCTTGAGATTGAGGCGGTGCGTTTCCACGGTACGGACCGATAAACCGTAGCGTTCCGCGATCTGCTTGCTCGCGAGACCTTCCGCCAGTGCGTCGAGAATCTCCAGCTCGCGCGGCGTGAGCCGCTCCACCGGCGTTTGCAGCGCGCTCGCTTGAATCATGCGAGCAGCGACTCCCGCGCTGAAAAACGTGCGATTGCCCAGCACCGCCTCGATGGCATGCACGATCTCGGTGGCGGGCGAATCCTTGAGGACATAGCCGCTTGCGCCGGCGCGCACCGCCTGCGTCACATACTCGACGTTGTCGTGCATCGACAGCATCAGCACGCGCACCGCCGGAAACCGCTCGTGAAAGATGCCGGCGAGCACGATGCCGTTCATGCCATTCATGCCGACATCCATCAATGCGAGATCCGGGTTCGACGTTTCCGCCAGCGCGAGCGCTTCTTGCGCGTTGCCGGCTTCGCCCACGACATGCAGCCCGGGTACCGCTTCGAGCCGCAGGCGCAGGCCGTCGCGAACGAGCGGATGATCGTCGACGAGAATGATATTGGCGATGGACTGATGCTGTGCGGTCATGAAGTGCGGCTCTGCGAGGCGAGGGAAGAGGATTCACGTTTTTTCGACGGCAGCGGCACGCGTGCCGTGACGACTGTGCGGCCCGGCTCCGACGCGAGCGTCAACGTGCCGCCGAGCGGCTCGAGCCGCTCGCGCATGTTGCGCAGGCCGATGCCGCCGCGTGCATCGGCCTGCACGCGGTCGATGTCGAAGCCGCGACCGTCGTCCGAGATCGAGAGGGCGACGGCGTGCTCGGAGACATCGAGCGCGAGTGTCGCATGCGCGGCGTGTGCGTGCCGCACGATATTGGCGAGCGCTTCCTGAGCGATTCTGAACAATGCCGTATTGACGCCTTCGGACAACCCTAGCAGGCACGCGCGGGCCGCATCGTCATCAGTAGTCCGAACGAATGCGATATCGATGCCCGCTTCTTCACCGAGCTCGCGAGTCAGTTGCTCGAGCGCCGCCGCGAGTCCGAGATCGTCGAGCATGGCAGGCCGAAGCGCGTGCGAGATGTGGCGTACCTCGCGCAGCGCATCGGCGAGACGCGTGAGGCCGGTGGCCAGCGGGGCCTGGGGATCGGACGCGCCGACGCGCTGCGGGCCGGCAGATTCGAGGCGTGCGAGCGCCGATTCGACGAGCAGCTTCACCGAGACGAGCTTCTGACTGATGCCGTCGTGCAATTCTCGCGAGAGCCGGGCGCGCTCTTGTTCCTGCGATTCGACGACTTGTTGCGCGAGGCGCTTGAGCTTCGCATCGGCGCTGCGATATTCGGTGACGTTGACGAACACGGCGCATGCGGCAATGACGATGAAACCCGCCAACGCGATGGCCCCGATCCACATCATCGTGCGCCGGATGTTGGCCGATGCACTTTCGTCGATCCGTGCGAGGGCGGCAGTCACGCCGTCGAGATAGATGCCCGTGCCGATCATCCAGCCCCACCGCGGCAGCAAGACGACATAGCCCAGTTTCGGTTCGAGCTGATTCGTCGATGGCCGATGCCAGACATATCGCACATAGCCGCCGCCGTGCTTCGCGGCCGCGATGAGCTCCTGGATGGTCAACGCGCCTTGCGGATCGCGCATCCCCCAAAGGTTGCGGCCGACGAGATCGGGCTCGCGCGGATGCATCAGCGAATTGCCCTCCATGTCGTAGACGAAGAAATAGCCGTCGGGTCCGAAGTCCATGTTTTGCAGTACGGCCAGCGCGCGATGCCGCAGCGCCTCGTCATCGCGCGGATCCTGAGCGACGGCTTCGTCAAGCGGCGCGATCGCGCTCGTCGCGAGTTCCACGTAATGCCGCAACTCCGTCTGCTTGCTCGACATATAGGCCGCTTCGACGGTTGCATGTTGCGCTTTCGCGAGCGCTGTCGCTTGCAGTCGAACCCCGATGCCGATACCCGCTATCGCAACGAGAAACGGCACGATCGCCAGCAGAAAGATTTTGGTTTTGACCTTCATCGCTGAAACGTTGATGGCATGCGCGCGTGCGGCGCTCATGCAGTTGATACGTACTACTACTTAGCCCTGTTACGTAGTTATGCGCTTGTGAGGGGCAGAGCGAATCTGAATACTACACGCGCATCGGTGCGTCATGCCTCTTGCTCGCTTGACCGCTGCGGGCCGGTCGCAGGATCGGAACTTCATAAGGATCGACGGAGGAGGAGACAATCGTGAATCCTACGAATCGGCTCGGGCGCTTTGCGCTCTGGTCACTGCTGGCCCTGGCGGGCGCATACGCATTCGGCACCATTGCACTCGCGCACGGCGAGCGGGTGAGTGCGCTATGGGTCGTCATCGCGGCCGTCTGCGTTTATCTGATCGCCTACCGCTTCTACAGCCGTTTCATTGCGAGCCGCGTATTGCAGCTCGACGGGCGCCGGATGACGCCGGCCGTCAAGCACAACGACGGCCTCGATTACGTCCCGACGCATCGATTCGTGCTGTTCGGCCATCACTTCGCCGCCATTGCCGGCGCCGGCCCGCTCGTGGGACCGGTACTCGCCGCACAGATGGGCTACACGCCGGGGATGCTCTGGCTGCTTGCGGGCGTCGTCTTTGCGGGTGCGGTGCAGGACTTCGTGGTGCTTTTCATTTCGACGCGCAGAGACGGTCGCTCGCTCGGCGATCTCGTCAAGATGGAGCTGGGAACGGTGCCAGGCGTGATCGCGCTGTTCGGCGCGTTTCTGATCATGATCATCATTCTTGCCGTGCTCGCACTGATCGTCGTCAAGGCGCTCACGAACTCGCCCTGGGGGACGTTCACGGTGGCCGCAACCATTCCGATCGCGTTGTTCATGGGCGTCTACACACGCTTCATTCGGCCCGGCCGCATCGGCGAAGTCTCGATCATCGGCTTCGTGTCGTTGATGGCGTCGATCGCGTTCGGTCAGCATGTGCATGACGTGCCGGCGCTCGCCGCGTGGTTCACCTTCAGCGGCGCGCAGCTCACGTGGATCTTGATTGGCTATGGGTGCGTATCGTCGGTTCTGCCCGTGTGGCTGCTGCTTGCGCCGCGCGATTATTTGTCGACGTTCCTGAAGATCGGCACCATTCTCGGTCTCGCCATTGGCATTCTCATCGTCGCGCCTGAAATGAAGATGCCGGCGTTCACCAAGTTCGTCGATGGCACCGGTCCCGTCTGGTCCGGCAACCTGTTCCCGTTCCTCTTCATCACGATTGCATGCGGTGCCGTGTCGGGCTTCCATGCCCTGATCGCGTCGGGGACTACGCCGAAGCTGCTCGAAAACGAAATCGATGCACGCTTCATCGGTTACGGCGCGATGTTGATGGAATCGCTCGTCGCGATCATGGCGCTCGTAGCGGCCTGCGTGATCGAGCCGGGCGTCTACTTTGCGATGAATGCGCCGGCAGCGTTGCTGGGCACGACGCCCGACGCGGTCGCACAGACAGTGACGCACTGGGGCTTCTTGCTGACGCCCGATATGCTGACGGAGACGGCGCGCGCGGTAGGCGAAACGACGATCGTCGGTCGTGCGGGCGGTGCTCCGACGCTCGCAGTCGGCATGGCGCAGATTCTTCATCGCGTGATCGGCGGTCCGGCGATGATGGCCTTCTGGTATCACTTCGCGATTCTCTTCGAGGCGCTCTTCATTCTGACGGCCGTCGATGCGGGCACGCGCGCGGGCCGCTTCATGTTGCAGGATCTGCTGGGCTCGTTCCACCCGGCGCTCAAGCGCACGGAATCGCTGCCGGCCAACTTGATTGCGACGGCGCTATGCGTGGCCGCGTGGGGCTACTTCCTCCATCAGGGCGTGGTCGATCCGCTCGGCGGAATCAATACGCTTTGGCCGCTTTTCGGTGTATCGAACCAGATGCTGGCGGCGATTGCGCTGGTGCTCGGGACGGTGGTGCTGTTCAAGATGAAGCGCGAGCGTTATGCGTGGGTCACGATCGTGCCGACGGCATGGTTGCTCGTCTGTACGCTGACTGCGGGCTGGCAGAAGATCTTCTCGGCCGATCCGAGGGTGGGTTTCCTCGCTCATGCGGCGAAGCTTGGCGCATCGGTGGATGCAGGGAAGGTGCTTGCACCCGCAAAGTCGATCGAGCAGATGCGCCGTGTCATCTTCAACGACTACATCGACGCGACGTTGTGTGCGCTTTTCGTTGTCGTCGTATTGAGCATGGTGGTGTACGGTGTGCTCGCGATCATGCGCGCTCGTCGCAGCGATCGGCCGAGCACGTTGGAAACGCCGTTCGAACAGGCGCCTCAGGTCGGGCAGACCGTCGCCGCCGCGCAATGATTCGGGTAACGACGATGTTCTCCAATCTCAACGAACTGCGCAGCGCCGGCCGTTATCTCGGTCAGGCGCTGCGCCTGATGGTCGGCTTGCCCGATTACGACGCGTATGTGAATCACATGCGCGCGACGCATCCCGATGCGCCTGTCATGAGCTACGAAGCGTTCTTTCGGGAGCGGCAGAACGCGCGATATGGGGCCGGGGCCGGGAAGTGTTGCTGAGAACGCGATTTGGTGCCTATCCGGCTTCGTGAGCCGGTCAGCGCGGCGTCGTCGATACCTGCATAGGCAACGATTGTTCGAAATTTGAAAAAAGTCTTGTCAACTTTCGGCTCTTTTTCCGGGCCGCTCACAAACCTACACTGCCTCCTGTCGACATCGAAACCAGCGCGTCGAACGAACCAACCGAGACGCGTTCCAGTTACCAGATAAGCACCGGAGGTCATCATGAAATCGAAACTCATCGCAGGTCTTTTGATCGCAACGTCGGCTGCACTCGCAGCGCCCGCATTCGCAAGCGGCCTCGGCCCGGCACCGTTTTATCGGCCTGTTATCGCCGATTCCTCGTCACACGCCGACGTGCCTGTCCAGGCGGCGGCGGCGGTCGAACAACAAGCCGCAGGCTCGAGCGATGTTGGCGGTACCGCGGTAACCGTGCAATCGGGTGGGGTTCACAGCTCGATCGCGCGGGCCCAATCGAGCGTCGACGACCTGTATCGCGGTCGTTGATCGGCGGGGTGGGCGGCGGGTTTCCTGTTAGATCAGGCACCGCCGCGAGCGTCACCGTGCGCCGAAGTATCGGCCTTGAAATGCAATAAGCCCCGCGCTCAGCAACAAGAGCGCGGGGCTTATGTTTTTATCGATGATAGAACCGCTACACCCTTTTCAAGGCGCGCGTACCGCCGCGCCATGAAAACGATCAATGCGCGGGGGCCGTCCGCTGTGCCTTCTTCGTGCTCGCCGCGCGACCGATTTCCTCGAGCTTGATCTCGACGTGCCGCGAGAACACGTACTCGGCGGGACGCTGCTTGTCGAGCGGGATGTCCTTCGCGTAGGCACCTTCGATCTTCGGCCCGCGCAAGCTGACGCCCAACGCCTTCAACGGATGTGCCACTGTGTCCATGACGGCCGTCGCTTCGAAGCCGCTATGCACCATGCAGTCGGCGCACTTCTCGTAGTTGCCGGTGCCGTAGGCGTCCCAGTCCGTTTCTTCCATCAGTTCCTTGAACGTCTTGGCATACCCCTCGCCAACGAGGTAGCACGGACGTTGCCAACCGAATACCGTACGCGCGGGGTTGCCCCAGGGCGTGCAGTGATAGGTCTGGTTGCCGGCCAGGAAATCGAGGAACAGCGCCGATTGGCTGAACGCCCAGTTCTTGCCGCGACTGCCGCGCTTGAAGATCTCGCGGAAAAGTTGCTTCGTCTTGTCGCGGTTCAAAAAGTGCTGCTGGTCGGGCGCACGCTCATAAGCGTAACCGGGCGAAACCGTGATGCCGTCCACACCGATCGGGCCAACCGTATCGAAGAACGCGGCCACGCGGTCCGGTTGAGCGTCGTTGAACAGCGTGCAGTTGATGTTGACGCGAAAGCCGCGGCGCTTGGCCTCGCGAATGGCAGCCACGGCCTTGTCGTACACGCCTTCTTGCGAGACCGAGTGATCGTGCATCGCCTTGTCGCCGTCGAGGTGCACGGACCAGACGAAGTACGGACTCGGCTGGTAATCGTCCATCTTCTTTTCCATCAGCAACGCGTTCGTGCAGAGATAGACGAACTTCTTGCGTTTAATGATGCCGCGGACGATCTCGGGCATGTCCTTATGCAGGAGCGGTTCTCCGCCTGCGATCGAGACCACCGGCGCGCCGCATTCGTCGACGGCGCCGAGGCATTCCTCCACCGACAGCCGCTGATTCAGGATCGGATCGGGGTAATCGATCTTGCCGCAGCCATTGCATGCGAGATTGCAGCGAAAGAGCGGCTCGAGCATCAGCGCAAGCGGGTAGCGTTTGTTGCCCGTGAAATGCTGGCGCGCGATATAAGCGCCCACGCGGACCTTCTGAAGAAGCGGGATCGACAAGGCGTCCTCCTTAAACTTAACGTGCGGCGACGGGCTCGGCGAGCTTCGACGGCAGCTTGAATTCGACTTTTTCCTCGCGGCCGGCCATCGTCGATACTTCGACTGGGCCAAGCGCGCGCAAGGCGCCGATCACATGTTCGACCATTTCCTCGGGCGCCGAAGCGCCCGCCGTGATACCGACGGCTTGCGCATTGGCAAACCATTCCGGCTTCACTTCCGAGCCGTCCGCCACGAGATAGCTCGGTACGCCGCTCTCCGCGCCGATTTCGCGCAGGCGGTTCGAGTTCGAACTGTTGGTCGCGCCCACGACCAACAGAACATCGACATGCGCGCTGAGCTCCCGCACCGCGGCCTGGCGGTTTTGGGTCGCATAGCAAATATCGCGCGTGTCGGGCCCGACGATATCGGTGAACCGGCGCATCAAGGCATCGATGATGCCACGCGTATCGTCGACCGAAAGCGTCGTCTGCGTCACATATGCGAGCGGCGTATCGTTGGCCAGCTCGAGCTTGGCGACTTCCGCTTCGCTTTGCACGAGCAGCACCTTGCCGGGAATCTGGCCGATCGTGCCTTCGACTTCGGGATGTCCGGCATGGCCGATCAGGATCAGCGTGCGCCCGGCGGCGACATACTGACGCCCCTGGACATGAACCTTCGTGACGAGCGGGCAGGTGGCATCGAGCACGTCGAGCCCGCGGCTTTCGGCATCGTGTTCCACTTTCTGCGCCACCCCATGCGCGCTGAAAACGGTCACCGCGCCATGGGGCACCTCGTCGAGCTCTTCGACGAAACGCGCACCTTTGCTGCGCAGGTTTTCCACCACGTGCCGGTTATGGACGATCTCGTGGCGCACATAAACGGGCGCACCGTGCCGCTGGAGCGCGCGATCGACGATCTCGATTGCGCGGACGACTCCCGCGCAAAAGCCGCGCGGTTGAGCAAGGATGACTCGCATATTCTGGCGAACTCCGACTGAATCGGGGTATCGAACCAAGCCAACGACATGGCTCGCAATCGCCCGGACCCAACCAATTATTAGAAAGCGGGCGTGATAGCCGGCAAAGGAATCAAAACGCGCATTCTAACGCGTTTCGGCCAATGCACGCTCCCAAGCTGGCTTGGCCGCGTTGTACGGACGCGCCATCGAAGCCTGCCCGGTCCGCCGCACGGCAGCGCGGCGCCGACCACAGTAAACTAGGCAGCCTCGCCGAGACCCTTACAATTCGCTGACTCGATCGCTATGACCTATTCCCCGGCCCGCACCATCAATATAGTTGCTCGCAAGCTGGAGCGCCGAGTATGAACGCCGTGCTTTTCGCCGTATCCGTCGTTTCTCTCGTCATTTGGGGTGTCCTGCTTTTCGCGCGCGGCGGTTTCTGGCGCACGCGCCCACCGGCATTCCTGCCGGCCGGCCAGCTCGAAGCCCTGACCGAATGGCCGGCCGTGGTGGCCATCGTGCCGGCCCGCAACGAGGCCGACGTGATCGGTCAGGCTATCGGCACCCTGCTGGTGCAGGAATACGCAGGGGACTTTCACGTCATCGTCGTCGACGATCACAGTACCGATGGTACGGCCGATGCCGCACGCGCCGCCGCGCTCGCGCTCGGGCGGCCCGAGCGGCTCACGGTCATCGAGGCGGCGGCCCTGCCGGCCGGCTGGTCGGGCAAAGTGTGGGCACAGTCGCAAGGCATTGCGGCCGTCAAATCGCTGGGGCTTGCCGCGCAGTATTTACTGCTGACCGATGCGGACATCGGCCACCCTCCCGATGCCGTGGCCCAGCTCGTTGCGCGTGCAACGACCGAAGGGCGCGATCTCGTCTCGTTGATGGTTCGCTTGCGGTGCGATTCGTTCTGGGAGAAGGCGCTGATTCCGGCATTCGTCTTTTTCTTCGCAAAGCTCTACCCGTTCGCATGGGTCAACGATCCGCGCAACAAGACCGCGGCGGCGGCCGGAGGCTGCATGCTCGTCAGGCGCGACGCGCTCGAAGAGGCGGGGCATCGAGTCGATTCGCGCAGAGCTCATCGACGATTGCAGTCTGGCCGCCCGGATCAAGCATCGTGGCGGCGGCAGGCATCCGATTCGGCTCGATGTGGCGGCGCGAAGCGTGTCGCTTCGGCCTTACGATAGTCCGCGCGAAATCTGGAACATGATCGCGCGCACGGCATTCACGCAACTGCGTTATTCGCCGTGGCTGCTGGCCGGCACACTGGTGGGGATGGCGCTGATCTATCTCGCCCCGCCCGTGATCGCGCTCGTGCGCGGTGCGCCCGGTTGGCCGGCGTGGCTCGCTTGGGCCGCGATGTGCTGCGCCTATGCGCCAATGCTGCGTTACTATGGCCGCTCGCCTTATTGGGCGCCGGCGTTGCCGCTCGTCGCACTTTTTTATGTAGGTGCAACGCTTGCCTCGGCTGTGCGCTATTGGCGCGGTAAGGGCGGTCAGTGGAAGGCGCGCGTGCAGGCACCGGTCCAGGACCGCTGAGGGACCGTTCGCCTCAGCCGGCTCACTGCGACAACAACATATAGAGCTGAACGACGACATCCGGCGCAAACGTGAACGGCACCCACCCATGGCCGGTGTGGCGCGCCACGAGCAGGCGGTCGCCGTTCGGCTGTTTTTGCACGGCCATCACGGGGTTTTTTGTCGATGCGAAACGCCACCCGGGCGGGATCGCCATCGGGGGCTCCGGCGACATCGAGGCGCGGGCGTTCGCGAGCTCTTCGATGAGCTGCCCGATTTGCTCGGGCTGCAGTGTCACCGATTGAGCGCCGATAGCGAGCGTCAGCGCGTTTTGCGACGGGCGGCTCACGTGCAGCGCAGGCTTTTCGTCTGAATCAGGATCCGAAGCCGGGGCGGCTGCGGCTTCGGGCGCTGCGGCGGCGAGCGCGGCTTGTGCGAGCCGGTTGAGCTCGTTGATCTGATCGACGCGCACTTCGAGTGCGCCGATCTGTTCTTGAAGGTTCATGCGCGGCATAGTCCGGAAAGAACTCGCGATTTTACCGGCTCGCTACGCGTATCTCCGCATCGCCCGATATCGACGTTGTAACAAAATGCACGCAACACGCGGCGTGCCACCGGTGCGCTACGTGCGGAGATAGCCCGCCGCGCGGAACCAATCCAGCGCGTCGTAGAGACCCTCGCGATACGGGCGCGCGCGATAGCCAAGCTCCCGTTCGGCCTTCGCGGACGTGAAATACATCTTGTTTTTAGCCATTTTCAGGCCGTCGATGGTCACGAACGGCTCGCGGCGCGTGAGCTTCGCGACACATTCGGCGCCGAACGCGAGCGGGTAGAGCGGCCAACGCGGCAGGCTGATCGTGGGCGGCTTTCGCCCTGTGCGTGCGGCGATATCGGCGAGCATTTGCTGAAGCGGCAGGTTCTCGCCGCCGAGGATATAACGCTCTCCAACACGCCCGTGTTCGAGCGCGAGCAAATGTCCCGTGGCGACATCGTCGACATGCACGAGGTTCAGCCCCGTGTCGACGAATGCGGGAATTTTGCCGAGCGCCGCCTCCACGATGATGCGTCCCGTCGGGGTCGGCCGTACATCGCGCGGCCCGATCGGCGTGGATGGGTTGACGATGACGGCCGGCAGGCGCTCGGCCGCGATCATGCGCTCGACGGCGCGTTCGGCAAGGACCTTGCTGCGCTTGTAAACGCCGATGGCTTCGTCGGCGCGCAGCGGCGCCGTTTCGTCGGCGATGCGCCCTTCGCGCGTCACTTTCAACGTGGCAACGCTGCTCGTATAGACGATACGCTCGACACCCGAGGCAAGCGCGGCTCGCATCGTCGCCTCGGTGCCTTCGAGGTTCGCGCGTTCGATCTCCCCGGGGTCCGGTGCCCAAAGGCGATAATCGGCCGCCACGTGAAACAGATACCGCAC
>Ga0157373_10003615_pt1 | contig 11680 bp, 8 predicted proteins | sample C65metaG_FD_113460 | JGI IMG/M metagenome (GOLD analysis project Ga0157373, IMG submission 113460) | Corn rhizosphere microbial communities from Kellogg Biological Station, Michigan, USA - C6-5 metaG | ecosystem: Host-associated > Plants > Roots > Rhizosphere > Soil | place: USA: Michigan...
CCCCACGCCGAGATCCTCAACCTGATCAAGCCTGAACTGGCCAAAGAAGGCGTGGATCTGGAGATCAAGGTATTCACTGACTACGTACAGCCAAACGTGCAGCTGAACGAGAAACGTCTGGATGCCAACTACTTCCAGACCAAGCCTTACCTGGACGGCTTCAACAAAGGTAAAGGTGCCACTCTGGTAACCGGCGTTGGCGTACACGTCGAACCGTTCGGCGGCTACTCGAAGAAGTGGAAGTCCATTGACCAGCTGCCTGAAGGCGCCACCGTTGCCATTCCTAACGAAGGCAGCAACGCCGGTCGTGCCCTTTTGCTGCTGCAGAAGAACGGTCTGATCACCCTGAAAGACCCGACCAACGCCTTGGCGACCCCGAAAGACATCGCCACCAACCCGAAAAAACTGAAATTCCGCGAGCTGGAATCCGCTCTGCTGCCGCGCGCATTGGACCAGGTTGACCTGGACCTGATCAACACCAACTATGCGCTGGAAGCCAAGCTGAATCCGAAGAAAGACGCGCTGATCCTGGAAGGTGCCGACTCGCCGTACGTGAACTACTTGGTAACCCGTACCGACAACGCCCACACCGACGCGATCAACAAGCTGTCCAAGGCGCTGACCAGCCAGCAAGTCAAAGACTTCATCAACAAGAAGTACGACGGCGCGGTATTGCCAGCGTTCTGATTGAAGGGGTTGGTCTGATTCAAGATTGATGATGCACCTGTGGGAGCGAATTCATTCGCGAAAATTTGTCCGGTCGATACATATGTGTCGGCTGGACTGGCCTCTCACGAATAAATTCGCTCCCAAAGGTTGATGGCGTCTGCCAATGGATCGCCGGGATCACTGCCCCACGTTTTTCACGCCGACGGCCTGTACCTGCGTCGGCGTTTTTGCATGTGTACCCAGCGCGCGGCGCAAGGCGATGAGCAGCTTGACGTTGTCGTCGTGTGCTTTGTCGTGCGAGTGGTCGTTGTCGTTTCCGCGTACCGGCATGATCGGTCCTCTTGTTCTTATCCCTGACATCGGTTCAATCGCAGCCATACCGGGCTGCGAGGTCTGAGATAGACACCTATCTTGCGCGTTGAGTTCGCATCGGATGATAAGACTTTGGTATCCGGCCGGTTACCGATAGTGGCATTGCGGTGGCGCTAGTTCTTTCAGCGCTATCCATATGCCTTAACGATATTTAAATTTCGCTTCTTATATCTATAAAGTTCCGACTTCTCAGTCACGCTATTCTGGAGTCGGAGTTCTCATGCCAGCAGCCTCCCAAGCTTCCATGTCCGCGCAAGCGCCGGATCAGCAGTTCGATGTGCGTCCATTCGCCGAAAAGGTGGGCGCGGAAATCGTCGGGCTTGACCTGTCCCGTCCGCTCAATGACGCCGATTTCGCACGCGTACACCGCGCGCATCTGGATCACCACGTGGTGGTTTTCCGTGATCAGCAAATCACCCCGCAACAGCAGATCGATTTCAGCCGCCGTTTCGGCGTGTTGCAGATCCACGTGCTAAAGCAGTTCCTGCTCGCCAACCATCCGGAAATTCTGATCGTCTCCAACATTATCGAGAACGGTCAGCCGGTGGGTCTGGGCGATGCCGGTAAATACTGGCACTCGGACCTGTCCTACAAGGAGCTGCCGAGCCTGGGCTCGATGCTCTACGCCCAGGAGCTGCCGAGCGAAGGCGGTGACACCCTGTTCGCCGACATGCACCAGGCCTGGGACACCCTGCCTGAGCACCTGCGTAAGGCTGTCGAAGGCCGCAGCGCCGTGCACAGCTACACCTCGCGCTACAGCCACGGCAAAAACGCCGACAACTGGCGCCCGACCCTGAGCGCCGAGCAATTGGCCCAGGTCGCCGTGGTCAGCCACCCGATCGTGCGCACGCACCCGGAAAACGGCCGCAAGGCGCTGTTCGTCAGCGAAGGCTTCACGACGCACATCGTCGGTATTCCTGAAGACGAAAGCCGCGCGATTCTCGAAGAGATCTACGCCCACAGCGTGCGTCCCGAGAACGTGCTGCGTCACAAATGGCAGGAGAACGACATGGTGTTCTGGGACAACCGCTCCCTGATCCACCTGGCGGGCGGCACTCCTGACCATCTGCGTCGTCGTCTGCACCGCACCACCATTCAGGGCGATGCTCCGTTCTGATTCACGCACCAAACCGGGAGCCCGTTCCATGAACGCTGTTCTGCAAAGCCACACGGCTAGCGATCGCTTGAACGCGCAACAGGCCAATCAGCCTCATGCTGAAGCGCTGTTGCAAGTCCAGGGCGTAAGCCTTGAATACCGCACGCCGGAACGCGTGGTGCGGGCCACTCATCAAGTCAGTTTCGAAGTCGATCCGGCTGACCGCTTCGTCCTGCTCGGCCCTTCGGGTTGCGGCAAGTCGACGCTGCTCAAGGCCGTGGCCGGCTTCATCACGCCCAGTGAAGGGCAGATCCGTCTGGCCGGTCAGCAGGTCAAGGAACCGGGCCCGGACCGGATCGTCGTGTTTCAGGAGTTCGATCAGCTTCCGCCCTGGAAGACTGTGATCGAGAACGTCATGTTCCCGCTGCTGGCCTCGCGCACGCTCAAGCGCCCTGAGGCGCTGGAACGTGCGCGGCATTACCTGGAAAAGGTCGGCCTGAGCGCGTTTGCCGATGCCTATCCGCACACCTTGTCTGGTGGCATGAAGGCTCGCGTGGCGATTGCCCGCGCGCTGGCGATGCAGCCGAAAATCCTGCTGATGGACGAGCCGTTCGCCGCGCTCGACGCCTTGACCCGTCGCAAGATGCAGGAAGAGCTGCTGGAGCTGTGGGAGGAGGTGCGCTTTACGCTGCTGTTCGTCACCCACTCCATCGAGGAAGCGCTGGTGGTGGGCAACCGGATCCTGCTGCTGTCGCCGCATCCGGGGCGCGTGCGTGCCGAGATCAACAGCCACCAATACGACCTGAAAAGCCTGGGCGGCGTGGATTTCCAGGCTTCCGCGCAGCGCATTCACCGGCTGCTGTTCGACGAGGGCGAAGCGCCTGCGGTCGAGCAGGACCTGCGGTTTCAGGATATTCGGATCGCTTACTAGCACCCATTCGTTTTCCCTGTGGGAGCCAGCAAGCCGGCTCACACAGGGGACGTGCGCTGACTCAGAGAGACAACACCATGAGCCTTTCACCCCCCATCCGCGAGGAATACGAAGTCGAGCTGGCGCCTTTCACTCAGGAAGACCTGGCCCGCGAGATTCCTCTGCTGCAACGCATCTGGCAACAGAGCTGGGTGCGCAAGACCGTGATCCTGATCGCCCTGGCGCTGATCTGGGAGATCGCCGCTCGCATCCAGGGCAATGACCTGTTGCTGCCCAGCTTCATCGACACCGCCAAAGCATTTATCGACGGCATCGTCACGGGCGAGCTGCTGGCCAAGGTGTGGATTTCCCTGACCGTGCTGGTCAAGGGTTACCTGATCGGCATCGTGCTGGCGTTTGGCATGACCACGCTGGCGGTGTCCACCCAATTGGGTCGCGACTTGCTCGGCACATTGACCTCGATGCTCAACCCGCTGCCCGCCATCGCGCTGCTGCCGCTGTCGCTGCTGTGGTTCGGCCTGGGCGAAAACAGCCTGATTTTCGTGCTGGTGCATTCGGTGTTGTGGGCCTTGGCGCTTAACACCTACGCGGGCTTTCTCGGCGTCTCGGAAACCCAGCGCATGGCCGGTCGCAACTATGGCCTGAAGGGCATCCGTTTCGTCTGGTACATCCTGATTCCGGCGGCGCTGCCGTCGATTCTCGCGGGCCTGAAAATCGGCTGGGCGTTCGCCTGGCGCACCCTGATCGCCGCCGAGCTGGTGTTTGGCGCGTCGTCGGGCAAAGGCGGTCTGGGCTGGTACATCTTCCAGAATCGCAACGAGCTGTACACCGACAAGGTGTTCGCGGGCCTCGCGGCCGTGATCATCATCGGTCTGATGGTGGAAAACCTGCTGTTCAGCAACGTGGAGCGCCTGACCGTCAAGCGGTGGGGCATGCAGCGCTGAAGCGGGGACATAAAACTCATCCAACACTTTTCGCTTCTTTTGTGAGGAATTCATGGGGACTTCTTTCAAACGCCCGGCACTGACCGCGCTGGCTGCAACATTTGGTTTGTTCGGCGCGCTGTTGAGCAGTGGCGCGCACGCCGAGGGCAAGATCAGCATCGCCCAGCAGTTCGGCATCGGATACCTGATTCTGGACGTCGTGCAGCAGCAGAAGCTGATCGAGAAGCACGGCAAGGAGCAGGGCATCGACATCAAGGTCGACTGGAACAGCATTTCCGGCGCCACTGCGATGAACGAAGCGCTGCTGGCCGGTGCTCTGGACGTGGTGTCGGCGGGCGTGCCGCCGATGCTGACCATCTGGGACCGAACCCGCGGCAAGCAGAACGTCAAGGCCATCGCCTCGCTGGGCTCGATGCCCAACTACCTGCTCAGCAACAAGCCAGACGTGAAGACCGTCAAAGACTTCACCGACAAGGACCGGATTGCTGTTCCGGCAGCGGGCGTGGGCTTCCAGTCGCGCACCTTACAGATCGAAACCGCCAAGCTGTTCGGTAACGACAACTACAAGAAATTCGACAACATCTCCGTCAGCCTGCCGCACCCGGACGCCACCTCGGCACTGATCGCGGGCGGCTCGGAAATCAGCGCGCACTTCTCAAGCCCGCCGTTCCAGTACCAGGAGCTGGAAAACCCGAACGTGCATAAAGTGCTGAGTTCGTACGACGTGCTCGGCGGTCAGGCCACGTTCAACGTGCTCTACACCACGCAGAAATTCCGCGACGAAAATCCGAAGACCTACAAGGCCTTCTACGACGCGCTGGCCGAAGCCGAGAAGATCATCAAGGCCGACAAGAACGCGGCGGCGAAGACCTACATCGAGGTCGAGAAATCCAAGCTGCCGTTGCCGCTGGTGGAGAAGATCGTCAACGATCCGGAAATCGACTTCACCGTCGTGCCGCAACGCACCTTCATCTATGCCGAGAAACTGCATGAGATCGGCGTGCTGAAGAACAAGGCCGACAGCTGGAAGGATTTCTTCTTCGAAGAAGCCCATGGTGGGGCGGGTAGCTGATTACGCCGTGCGAAATGTTGTGGGAGCCGGCTTGCTGGCGAATGCGGTGGGACAGGGACGAATAGGTCGGCTGACACACCGCCTTCGTCGGATCGCCGCCCGCACCAAGCCGGCTCCCACAGTGAGGATGCTGCATGTTCAATCCGGCCAATGCCACGCCGGTTGATCCAGCATCCCCTGACCGACAATCCCGGTCTGTCCCAATTCCTTCTCCAGCACGATGCAATTGCATTCAGGGTCGCGCTCAAGTGCTGCGATCAGGCGGCTGGCGTGAGAGACCACCCACACCTGACAGCTCTGCGATGCGCGAATGATCAGCCTGGCCAGCGCAGGCAGCAGATCAGGGTGCAGGCTGGTTTCCGGTTCGTTGAGCACCATCAGGGTCGGCGGGCGCGGCGTCAGCAGTGCGGCGATCAGCAAGAGATAACGCAGCGTGCCGTCGGACAGCTCCGACGCGGACAACGGCCGGAGCAACCCCTGTTGATAAAACTCCAGCGCAAACAGCCCGCCCGCCTGAGCGTTGATTGCGATGCGCGCACCGGGGAAGGCGTCGCTGATGGCTTCATCCAGCGCTTCGGGCTCGCCGATCTCACGAATGGTTTGCAGCGCGGCCGCCAGATCACGACCGTCGTGATGCAGCACCGGTGTGCGCGTGCCCAGTTGCGGTTTGCGCGCGGGCGCGTCGGCGTCGCTGCGAAAGTGATCATAAAATCGCCAGCCGCGAATGTTTTCGCGTAGCTGCAGCACTTCCGGCGAGGAACGCAGGTTGCCGACCTGATCGAACAGGCTGTCGAAGGTCGGCGTGTGTTGCGCGAGCACGTCCCAGCTGCGGCCTTCGCGGGTGCGGATCATGGGGCCTGCGCGGTCCACCAGCAGGCTGGCCGGGCGATACAGAGGCCCGGCCCAGATGCATTCGCGCTTGATCTCCGGGTCTAGGGCAAAGGCCGTCGGTGCACTTGGCGGGGGAGGCAGACCCAATGAAATCGCATAGCTGAAATCCTCGGCGGCAAAGCCCAGGCGCAGTCGCACCACGTCGTTGCGCGGGCCGCCCTGAATCTCGACCTCGCCTTTGCGCATGCGTCGGCTGAGGTTTTCCGGCCCGGCCCAGAACGTCGATTTCAGGCCGCCTTCCCGAGCCAGCGCGTTGACCACGCCTCCCTGCGCGGTTTCTGCCAGCAAACGCAGGGCCCGATACAGGTTGGACTTGCCACTGCCGTTTGGCCCGGTGATCAGATTCAGGCGCGCCAGTGGCACCACCAGCGTGTTGATCGAGCGGTAATTGGCGACGGCGAGGGTGGTGAGCATCGAGCTTTCCATGCGGTGAGCGGGCGTGACCGGCTAGTCCGGTTTCGCCGAGTTTAGCGGGGGAAGGAACCCTGATCTACGCTCACAGTCGCATGATCACATCACGACGGCGCTCGGCGGCGCGATGGACGCAACGGCATTGGCACAAGGAGCTTGCATGCCTGCTCAACCCTCATTGCTTCGAAACGGCCTCAAGACGCTGGCGCTGGGCGCATGCCTTGTCGCGCTGGCCGGCTGTGGCAAGGAAAAGCCCGCCGACCCTGTGCGCCCTCGGGTGCAGGTGCAGGAAGTCAAAACCGCTGACTTTGCCGCCACGGTTGCGCTGACCGGCGATATCCAGGCCCGCGTGCAGACCCAACTGTCGTTCCGGGTCGGCGGCAAGATCATCCAGCGCATGGTCGATGTGGGCGATCGCATCACCGCCAAGCAAGTGCTGGCCAAACTCGATCCCAAAGATTTGCAGACTAACGTCGACTCGGCCATTGCCGCCGAAGCCGCCGAACAGGCGCGGGTGAAGCAGACCGCTGCCGCGTTCGTGCGTCAGGAAAAACTGCTGCCCAAGGGTTACACCAGCAAGAGCGAATACGACTCCGCCCAGGCGCAACTGCGCAGCAGCCAGAGCGCGTTGAAAGCCGCTCAGGCGCAACTGGCCAATGCCCGCGAGCAACTGGGTTACACCGCACTGATTGCCGACGCGCCGGGCATCATTACCGCGCGACAGGCCGAAGTCGGCCAGGTGGTGCAGGCGACCATGCCGATCTTCAGTCAGGCCCGCGATGGCGAGCGTGACGCCGTGTTCAACGTCTACGAATCCCTGTTCGTCCAGCCGCCAGGCGATCAACCGGTGGAAGTCACCCTGCTCGACAACCCCAAGATCAAAGCCACCGGCAAGGTGCGCGAAGTCACCCCGGCGGTGTCGGAGCAGACCGGTACGTTGCAGGTGAAGATCGCGCTCACCTCACTGCCGGATGGCATGGACCTGGGCTCGGTGGTCAGCGCGGCGCTGAGCGTGCCGGCCAAACAGAGCGTCGAGCTGCCGTGGTCGGCGTTGACCAAGGGCCTGGGCGAGCATCTGGGCCAGCCTGCGGTGTGGGTGGTCGACGATCAGAACAAGGTCAATCTGCGCGGGGTCACCGTGGGGCGCTACCTCACCGGCAAGGTGATCGTCATCGACGGCCTCAAAAGCGGCGAGAAAGTCGTGGTCGCCGGTAATCAGCTGTTGCACCCGGACATGCAGGTGGAACTGGCCGATGTCTATAAACAGCAACCGGCAGGAGCGACGCAATGAAACGCCTGTCGGGAGTGATGCTCAGTGCGCTGCTGCTCAGTGCCTGCGGCAAGGAAGAAACGCCGCCGGAACCGGTGCGCCCGGTGCTGTTCATGGAGGTGAAACCCCAAGCCGAAGAAAGCCTCGGGCGCTTTGCCGGCAACATCGCCGCGCGCTACGAAAGCACCTTGGGCTTTCGTGTGGCCGGGCGCATTGCGGCGCGCAGCGTCGACGTGGGCAGCGAGGTCGAGAAGGGCCAGTTGCTCGCGACTCTCGACCCCACTGACCTGCAGAACCAGTTGCGCGCCAATCAGGGCGATCTGGCCAGGGTCGAGGCGCAATACATCAACGCGCAAGCCAACGCGCGGCGTCAGCAGGAATTGTTCGACCGTGGCGTTGGCGCCCAAGCCGCGCTGGACGTGGCTGTCACCGACCTGAAGACCACCAAATCGTCGTTCGATCAGGCCAAGGCGTCGGTGCAGCAAGCGCAGGATCAGTTGAGCTACAGCGAATTGCGCACCGATCACGCCGCAGTCGTCACCCAATGGAAGGCCGAGGCCGGGCAAGTGGTCAGCGCCGGTGAGCAAGTGGTGACGCTGGCGCGGCCCGACATCAAGGAGGCCGTGATCGACCTGCCCGCGCCTCTGGCCGAGCAACTGCCCCAGGACGTGGTGTTCAAGGTCGCCAGCCAGCTGGAACCAGACATCAACACCACGGCCACTTTGCGTGAGCTGGAACCCCAGGCCGAAAGCTCGACCCGCACCCGCCGCGCACGCCTGACGCTGGCCGACACCCCGGCAGCGTTCCGCCTGGGCACGGCGATCAGCGTCACCCTGAGCTCCGCTATCGAGCCGCGCATCGAACTGCCCGCCAACGTGCTGCAGGAAGTCGACGGCAAGACGCAAATCTGGGTGATCGACATGCAGAACCAGACCGTTTCGCCGCATCCGGTGACCCTCGTCAGCCGCGACAGCGACTCCATCGTCATCGCCGGTGGCGTCAAGGGCGGCGAGCGTGTCGTCACAGCCGGAGTGAACAGCCTCAAGCCGGGGCAGAAAGTCAAAGTCGATAAGGACAGCCCGCGATGAAAGGGAATTTCAACCTCTCCGACTGGGCGATCAAACATCAATCCTTCGTCTGGTACCTGATGTTCGTCGCCCTGCTGATGGGCGTGTTCTCGTACATGAACCTGGGCCGCGAAGAAGACCCCTCGTTCACCATCAAGACCATGGTCATCCAGACCCGCTGGCCCGGCGCGACCGTGGACGAAACGCTGGAACAGGTCACCGACCGCATCGAGAAAAAGCTCGAAGAACTCGACTCCCTCGACTACGTGAAGAGCTACACGCGGCCCGGCGAGTCAACGGTGTTCGTTTATCTGCGCGACACCACCAGCGCCAAGGACATTCCCGAGATCTGGTATCAGGTTCGCAAGAAAATCGACGACATTCGCGGCACGTTCCCCCAGGGCTTGCAGGGGCCGGCGTTCAACGACGAGTTCGGCGACGTGTACGGCTCGATCTACGCCTTTACCGCCGATGGCCTGACCCTGCGGCAATTGCGCGATTACGTCGAGCAGGTGCGCGTGCAGATTCGCGACGTGCCGGGGTTGGGCAAGATCGAGATGATCGGCCAGCAGGACGAAGTGATTTACCTGAATTTCTCCACCCGCAAGCTGGCGGCATTGGGGCTGGATCAGCGTCAGGTGGTGCAAAGCCTGCAGTCGCAGAACGCCGTGACCCCTGCGGGGGTGATCGAAGCGGGGCCTGAGCGGATTTCCGTGCGCACCTCCGGGCAGTTCGAGTCCGAGAAAGATCTGGAAACCGTCAACCTGCGGCTCAACGATCGCTTCTATCGCCTGAGCGACATCGCTGAAATCAGCCGCGGCTACGTCGACCCACCCAAACCGCTGTTTCGCTTCGACGGCAAACCCGCCATCGGTCTGGCGATTGCGATGAAGAAGGGCGGCAACGTTCAGGAGTTCGGCAAGGACCTGCACGCGCGCATGGATCAGGCCATCGGCGACCTGCCGGTGGGCGTGGGTGTACACAACGTGTCCGATCAGGCGCAGGTGGTCGAGAAGGCCGTGGGCGGCTTTACCAGCGCGCTGTTCGAGGCCGTGATCATCGTGCTGGTGGTCAGCTTCATCAGCCTCGGCGTGCGCGCGGGGCTTGTGGTGGCGTGCTCGATTCCATTAGTGCTGGCCATGGTCTTCGTGTTCATGGAATACAGCGGCATCACCATGCAGCGTATCTCGCTGGGGGCGCTGATCATCGCCTTGGGGCTGTTGGTGGACGACGCGATGATCACGGTGGAGATGATGGTCACGCGCCTGGAAATGGGCGACTGCCGAGAGCAGGCGGCCACCTACGCCTACACCTCGACGGCTTTCCCGATGCTCACCGGCACGCTGGTGACTGTCGCCGGTTTCGTGCCCATCGGCCTGAACGCCAGTTCGGCGGGGGAGTACACCTTTACGCTGTTCGCGGTGATTGCCGTGGCGATGTTGGTCTCGTGGGTGGTGGCTGTGCTGTTCGCCCCGGTGATCGGCGTGCACATCCTCAGCGACAAGATCAAAAAGCACGAAGAAAAGCCTCCGGGCCGCGTTGCACGTGCGTTCACCGGCTCAATGTTCTGGGCCATGCGCAATCGCTGGCTGACGATCATCATCACCATCGCCCTGTTCGCGACGGCGCTGTTTTGCATGCGTTTCGTGCAGAACCAGTTCTTCCCGTCTTCCGACCGGCCCGAGATCCTGCTGGACCTCAACCTGCCACAGAACGCCTCGATCAACGAGACGCGCAAGGCCGTCGACAGGCTGGAAGCGACGCTCAAGGACGACCCGGACATCGTGCGCTGGAGCACCTACATCGGCCAGGGCGCGGTGCGTTTCTACCTGCCGCTGGACCAACAACTGGAGAACCCGTATTACGCCCAGCTGGTGATCGTCAGCAAAGGTCTGGAAGAGCGCGCGGGCCTCATGGACCGCCTGAAAAAACGCCTGCGCGAAGACTTTGTCGGCATCGGCACCTACGTTCAGCCGCTGGAAATGGGCCCGCCGGTGGGGCGCCCGATTCAGTACCGGATCAGTGGCGACAACATCGACAAGGTGCGTCAGCACGCCATCGATCTGGCCACGTTGCTGGACAAGAACACGCACATCGGCGAGATGATCTACGACTGGAACGAGCCGGGCAAAGTCCTGCGCATCGACATCAATCAGGACAAGGCGCGGCAACTGGGGCTGTCTTCCGAAGACGTGGCGCAGCTGATGAACAGCATCGTCGTCGGCGCCACCGTGACCCAGGTGCGCGACGACATCTACCTGATCAACGTGGTCGGGCGTGCGGTAGATGCCGAGCGCGGCACGCCGGAAACCCTGCAAAACCTGCAAATCGTCACCCAAGGCGGCACATCGATTCCGCTGCTGGCCTTTGCCAACGTGCGTTACGAGCTGGAGCAGCCGCTGGTCTGGCGGCGTGATCGCAAGCCGACCATCACCTTGAAGGCAGCCGTGCGCGACGAAATCCAGCCGACCGATCTGGTCAAACAGCTCAAACCGGAGATCGACAAATTCGCCGCCGGCCTGCCGGTGGGCTACAAGATCGCCACCGGCGGTACGGTGGAGGAGAGCGGCAAGGCGCAAGGACCGATTGCCAAGGTCGTGCCGCTGATGCTGTTTTTGATGGCGACCTTTTTGATGATCCAGCTGCACAGCGTGCAGAAGATGTTCCTCGTCGCCAGCGTCGCGCCTCTGGGGCTGATCGGCGTGGTGCTGGCGCTGGTGCCGACGGGTACGCCCATGGGCTTCGTGGCGATCCTGGGGATTCTCGCGCTGATCGGCATCATCATCCGCAACTCGGTGATTCTGGTGACGCAGATTCACGAATACGAGATCGCGGGTTATCTGCCCTGGGACGCCGTGGCCGAGGCCACCGAGCATCGACGTCGCCCGATCCTGCTGACCGCAGCGGCCGCGAGCCTGGGCATGATCCCCATCGCCCGCGAAGTCTTCTGGGGGCCG
>Ga0157373_10003620_pt1 | contig 11667 bp, 2 predicted proteins | sample C65metaG_FD_113460 | JGI IMG/M metagenome (GOLD analysis project Ga0157373, IMG submission 113460) | Corn rhizosphere microbial communities from Kellogg Biological Station, Michigan, USA - C6-5 metaG | ecosystem: Host-associated > Plants > Roots > Rhizosphere > Soil | place: USA: Michigan...
CCTCCACCTCCATCCCCCGGACCGGCGCGATTACGCTGTCCCCTCCCGCCGCCGCCCTGTCCCTGCCCGCTCTCACCAGCGCGTTTTCCCCTGCCACCGCTCTGATCCGTCCCCGTGCCGGCCCCGACTCCCTCACCGACACCAGTGCCCGACGTTCTTCCCTCTCCGCTCGTTCCCTGGCCCAAGCCGGTCTGACCCGGCCGGCCTCCTCCCCCATTCCCTCTGCCTTGCAGACCGCTCCCGGGGCCTTCACCTTCGTCACCACCTCCGCCACCGCGTCCTCGTGCTTCGGGGTCAGCGTTCTGATTACCTTGACCACCACCTGCATTGGGGTCATTACCTCCAGCTCCCGCAGCGCCGGGAGGCGCCGGTGTCTGCTGGCCGCCGGCCCCATCCCCGCCGTTGCCCTGATTGCCCTGGCCCGGCGGCGCTTGAGATGAACCTCCGCCTGGTGGTTGATCAGGCGGCTGACCCGGAGAAAACGGGTTCGGACTGACATGTTCGAGAGATGCCAACAACTCTCCAGTTTGAACGCTGTGAAATCGTTGTGCATAAGGAAGAACATTCGGTGGGATGCGCGTGTAAGAGACAATCAACCAGTTTCCATCACCGAGAGAACGAAGGCGTGTGGCTTGAATGCCGAGCTCGATGCCGCGCCCGGCGTTGAACTGGGCTCTGGCTTGCCTCTCGGACAGTGTCCGGCGCACGGCCCCAAGTGGAACGATCTGGCCGCCTGGTACCGTGTCGAGACCATCCTCATCAACATTCCCCACCGGATCGCCGAGCACAAACTGGTAGAGGTTCAGGGCGTCTTCCGGGCCAATGGGATCGGGCGACATCCATCTGCACATCCAGGGCGCGTAGTAGCGGTGACCGTAATAATAAAGACTGGTTGCATCGTCGCGCTCCTTACCGCTGAAGCGGTACTCTTTGATCTCGACGTCGCGCACACGATCGCCGGCGATGAACGAGGAGCCACCGTATGGGAAGTACTCCTCATACGACACTACACCGCCATTCTCATCAAGCTCGATGGCTGATGACCCCTGATGAGTGCAGAGTTGGTAACGGAATCGCGCGGGCGTGATGTCATCCGTCTCTCTTCCGTTGTCATCGCGCGTCCAACGGTGCAGCAACGCGATGCGCTCATCAGCGCTATGAAAGTGTGACGTCCATCGCTCGAGGATCAGCACGCCATTACGTGTGATCCTCTTGCGCTCGCAGTCGCCGAAGTAAACTTTCTCGATAACTTCCGCTGCGCCATCGCCAATCTTGCGCGTCGTAACTTTACGCACGCGTATCCCATCGCTGCCGTACGTGTAAACCTCATCGTCATCGATGTCGCCAGGGCGTTCGATGATTACGGCACGCAAAAGCGTGGAGCGCCAACTCCAGTCGATACTGCGGAGGTGAGCGACCGAGATCAGGTTCCCGGCGGCATCGAATTTGGATTCAGGCGCCGGGACCGCAATGCCGCCTGCGTCGAGCAGTGGAATGGAGCGGTTGGAGGACGCCGAGATCCACATGTCTGTGGTCCAACTTTGCGTTGTGCCTAGATGGCGAACTCGCCTGAGGTTGCCGGAAGGATCATATTCATACTGGCGCGTGAATGCCTCGAGCGCCGCGCCGTTGTTGAGCGTCATGTGGCGAGTCCCCTTGAGCGGTCCTCCGATCGCGGGGATGTAGTCGTGCTGAAGCAGCGCCTGGTGCACCCGACCAGTTGCGCGCGTGAGGCGGTAGTGTGCGTCGTATTCGTAGTTGCGGCGTGGCGGGAGCACCGATCCCGTAACTACTGCGCTAGGACCAGTCAAGGCGTTGTCGACTATCCGGACGATATTGCCAACCGGGTCGTACGTGTATTGCGCATCCTGAAATGTGCGCGTTGCATTCCTGGCAGTCTGACTGACGAGGCGAGACGTATTCGCGTCGTAGCGATACTCGATCGCTACGCCGTTGCCTAAGCTCACACGGTTGAGCTGTCCTTGAGCGTTGTATGTCGCGCCGTCAAGCACAGGGACGTTGACGACTTTGCCATCGCCGGTCGTGACGGTGATGCGCTCCAGGCCACCGCCGCGCAAGTACGATACAGTGCGTGTGGAATCGTCGGGAAGCACTGAGCGGCGGACTCGTCCCAGCGCATCGAAGCTCGTCTCAGTCGAAAATACATTCGTATCAAGTGCGACCGCTGCGCGCCAATCTGCTTCGCCCGTTTCCGTCCGAATGCGCTGAGTCGTAGCGATTGGATGTCCGGCGGGATCGTATCTCACCACGGAGACTTCACCGGACTGATCGCGAATACTGACCAGAGTCCCGTTCAGATTATTTGCCAGTGCGGCAGCATCGTTCCCACCGTAGGTTCGCTCCTCAACTCGATGATCGAGTCCGTTACCGCGTACGAGAACAGTCTTGAGGCGATCCAGTTCGTCATAGTCCTGTTCGATTTCGTAACCGCGCCCGTCCCACATCCTTACCGGCCGGTCCTGCGAGTCATAGAACGTGCGCGTGTCTCCGGCGTCCATGCTGTGGACGTGTAGCGCTCGTCCCTGCATGTCGAGGCGGTAAGTGAACGCAGTTAACCCGCGCGCATCAATCAATGCGACGATATTTCCCTGTGAGTCAAAACGCGATTCTGTGCGCCGGTCGTCGGTAGTTGGCCCACCACGGTCCAGGGAGCCACCGACGCGTCCATCGGGATCGAGGAACGTTGAGGAGTTGGTGCCGGCGTGTCTCTTGGCGTGCTCGAGTGCTTGACGTTCCGGATCATCCGCGGGAAGAAGTTCGCGGGCATCGCGGTACGACGAGTCCAGCACAGTGTCGTTTACGTCAGCGCGTTCGACAACCCATGGTCCATACGTCGTTCGTGTGAATGTGCCATTCGGGTGGAACTCTGATGTCTCGCGGCCAAGCGCGTCATAGCTGATAAGCGTAGCGGTACCGAACTGCCGCAAGACAAGATCGTCTTCATACTGCCAAGTCGATGAGAAGTACGCATCGTACTGACGTCGCGGTTGTTGTTTCGCGTCGTAGACCACGTGGCCCGAGACCTGCCACCGTTCCGCCGAATCGGCGAGCACCGGTCGACCGCCGCCGTCGACCACCACCACACCACCGCCATCGCGCTGTATGGCAGGTCCAGCTTCAACGATGTTCTTGGTCTGTAACGGACGGCTGAGTCCATCGAGATAAGTGACTTCGATCTGGATCCTGCTGCCGGGCGTCACATTGCCTTCACCATCGTGACGCAACTCTTGGCGCGTAAGGCGCACTGTCGCAGGAGGTGCTCCGTCGCGCCGCCAGGCGTCGAGATCGTAATAGACGAATTGTGACGCGCCTTGAAGATAATGATCGGGTTGAGCGAGTAGATCCGCGACGCTCGCCGGCGTGCGCGCGACGATAGCCGCGATCTCGTCGAAGCCCCACGGCTGCGCCCCAACATGACCGTGCGATGTAGTTGTCACAACTACACCGAGCGGATCGTATCGCACCTCGGTGAGGTTGCCGTTCACATCCCTGATACGCGACGCGGCAAGGGTGTGGTAATCGATTACCGCCTCGATGCGATTTGTGAATGGATCGATCTGCGCTGTGAGCTCGAGCCTGTATGGATCGTATTCGAATATCGTGCGGCTGCCGTCAGGCTGTTCCAGGGCCTCGCGCTGAAAAAAGTTTGCGGCGCCGCCAAAGAAGTGGATCTCGTCACTCTGCCACAGGAATCCGTCGCGCTCGAAATAGTGGGCGGCTGTTAGCAACGGCGCGTCGACTCTTCCTTCGTAGACTGAGGCGATAAACTCCGGCGAAAAACATGCCGACTCCTCATGGTGCACCAGAACAACAGCTCCGATCTGCCCGAACGGCAGCGCCGCTGTCTGATCGTTATTCCAGTAGAAGCTTTGATCCCACGCCAGCAGCCGCGCGGCGACCCCCGGCGGGAGAAGTTCGTGGTGTTTCAACGGCGTCGCGATCGCATTCGCCACATCAGACGCGTGCAGTTGTGCGCGCGTGATCCTTCCGGCGACAGCAAGACCAGTCAGCTCAAATTCACGTGACTCGATCGGAATACCGATCTCGAAGCGATCGTCGCTATCGAAGTGCACAAACCCTTGCTGGGATACCAGAACATTGGTTTTGTCCTGTGCAGCAATGTCGCGCGGTCGACCGGCACGGCGCGCATACGAAATCTCCGCGGTGATCTCCGGAACGCCGAAGGCGCCGGTTGTGACGAGCAGTGTTTGCGACAGTCGCGGATCCGACGCGGTTTGTTCGTACGCGGCGTCGAGGCTTTCCTCGGCCATGATCTCGAACGCTGCCCGCGCGCCTTTTAAGGCGGGCTGAGCGCGCACGACGCGGTAGTTGGCCTGCGTGATTTCGAATGGGTGATCGACGAGTGTGCCATCCTGGTTAACAGACCACGTTTCGCTGCGGATGATGCGTCCCGCGATCGCTCGTTGCGCATCTTCGATTTCCTCGGGCGTGAGTTCGGCGCCCTCGACGACGTGCGGCTGCAATAAAGGCAGATCGGCGTCACCCGCATACGCACCGTGGAGCGGCTGGCGCGTTGCTGGTCCAACGTGGTTCCAAGTGCGCACAAGCGATGGCGCGCTCGCCGTGATACCGGGTTCTGGACCAGGGATGCCTGCCTCGAGATCGTAGGCATCAACGCGGCCGAAGCCGCGGAACTGACGCTCGACGCCGTCATAGAATCCGTCTCGATACTCGAATCGTTGGCGACTGAGCGTGCCGCCGATCGCGTCACGCACCTCGCGCTGATCGACAACCGGCATGTGACTCGGCAGGTGTGTACTCCACGGTGCGCCGGAGCGTTGATCCCGCAAATAGTGTGAGGCTGAAGACGAGTACGTAAACCGCGTCTCTTGTCCCAGCGAGTCGTCGACGGAGAGTAGTAGACGAGGTCGTTCAACTGCGGCGAGCGGAAGATAATGCAGCGACGTCTCGCGTCCGGGGAGCGGAGTGGACCACACCAGGCACGGGCGACCATCGCCGAGGAAGTCGAGCACGCCGATAGTGGAAACGCTGTCGAGGTACGGCAGACTCGTCAATCTCGGGCCCGCCGTGAGGCGATTGCCAGACGAGTTGTGCCACACGCTGAGTTCGCCGCGGCCAAGGTAAATAAGATCAGCCGTCCCGCTTCCGTCGAGATCGACAAAACGAAGGCGGACTGGATCAAACTCGTCTTCTGACGCGAACCGCGGCGAGCCCTCAAGCAACACGGATTCGCCGAAATGACCATTACCCAATGACGGCCAGTATTCGACGCGCCCGTTGCTTACGTATACGAGATCGACCAACCCGTCGCCGTTCATATCGGCGAAGAACAGTTCGAGTCTCGGATCCTCTGCGACGACGGGAAGCGTGGCGATGGGTAACGTACTCTCCACCGGGTCAGCAAAGCCCTCACCATCGGAGGCGAACCAGGCCAGGCGATCACCCTTTGGAATGACGATGTCGGGACGGCCGTCGCCATTAAGATCAACCCATTGCGCGCGCTGGATTCCCTCGACGTGGGGCAGAGCGTCAAACGGACGAAAACCGCTCCACCGACGCATGTCGCGGTCGTGACTGAACAGGCCTGCCATGCGTCCTGACTGTTGCGACAGATCTGTATTACCGTCGTGGTTGACATCACCAAACGCCCACGCACTGCGACGCGTCGCCGGTCTTTCAACGACAAGTCTCTGGTCGCCGAAGTTGCCGTTGCCTTCGTTTGGCTTGTAGAACCACGCGCGCTCGCTCTCTTCCAGAATTCCGGGTAGACCTTCGCCGAAGAGGTCGACAAAGCCGTAGCGTCGCGGGGAGAGACCCGCGGGTGCGTTGCGCTGTGTTTCAACAGGAGCAGCAACAAACGTAGGTGCTACGAATGGACCAGCGTACGTCATTCGTAACGGAGGCAGAGAGCGTGAGCTGTGGACGCCGGCGTCGAGACGATGGCCTACAAATGTGATCTCACGCAGCGTCGAACCGGCTGCGTCTTCGTTATGCGTGAGCACGAGAGCCCCAGTAAGTGTCGGGCCCACGCCGAGTTCGTCGAAGTCGTGGAATGACAGAATGCGCCGGCAGAGGCGGTACGTCCGTATCTCAAACCCCGGTCGACAGGTTGAGAATGGATCGAGTCGCGCGGGCCAGGCGCGATCAGGAATGGACTGCGGTATCTCGAGTTGCGAATGATCTCCGTAGTCAAACACGCCCTGAAAGCACCAGCGGACTCCCGGAGGCAATGTGCCGGCAACGAGGTCGTCCGTGATTGTCACTGGCTGTGCGTTGCCGTAGCGAACACGTTTGAGGTACCGCTGGGCTAGCGCGGGACGACGTCGCTCGAACGGTGTGCTCCGATCAACGCCGGCGAGCGTTTCCGGTTCGTATTCAAACCAGACCGCATTCCCTGCTGAATCAAGCTCAACCTCAGGTAGCCAAACGAACGTCCTTGATGCGTCATTCGGATCGCTGAGGCGCGATCGTCCCTCCGCGCGAGCACCGAAAATCGTCACCGTATTGCGCGCGTCGCGCGTGCGGAAGTGTATGCGTCCGGTGGTCCGGTGTACCCACTTCTCCACTCGAAGCTGTGAGCCACCAATGCGGCTGCGAAGGAATGCTACGGACCAATCGCCTCTGATGAAGCCGCGTGGCTTCCACTTTGCGCCGTCGAACTCGAGCCACGGCACAAGTTCGTCACCACTTAGTTGATAGCGGTCGCTGCCATCCCATCTGGGAACATGCTCGCGCGTGTCGATGCCGATAGTAGGCAAACCAGAAAGAGCCCAGCCTGCCCCGAACGGTGAGTTCCCGCTGCCGGAGGTGTAGGAAAGTGCGAACGATGGACCAAAGCCGTTGCGGCCGGGTGGCAAGGGGACAGGAATCCGCAAGGTCGACGCGCCGGTGGTGCGGTCGACATCACACTCGTAGCCGACCGACAGTTCATCGATCGAGCGGCCACCGAATCCGATCACTTTCCCCTCCTTGAGAAGCTATTCAGGATGTCCATCTTGGTCCATCACCCACTGTCAAGAGATATGAAGGGGTGATTGGCGGGAGGATTGACTAGCCTTGATCGAAAACGACTCCAGGAAAATGAAAAGGCGGCTTGTGAGAAATTATCACCGTGCCGGGATGCCGCTCGAATCACTCCCGTGATGACTGGGTATAAAACGCGAAACTGGCGAAACCGTGACTTACTACTCCGAGTGCTGAGGTCGCAGCATCATCTAACCCATTAGGCTGACTTTTCGCTTACAAGTGAGACAGAAGCTCGCGACAACCAACCTTATTTTCAGATAGCGAAACAATATTCTTCTGCTACTGAAAAATCAAGCGTTTTGGGTAGTGTCTCAGTTTATGCCGGACAAGAATTTCATTTAATGACGGAATCGCCCGCGTGAGTTATTGATTCCAGTAATAGGCCAATTTCACGTTACGACGGAACCACACCAGTACTCGACAGTTGATCAAACTTGCGATTCCGGCGCTTAAGAAGCGACGTCGCCGAGTGTGTGCAGCGCACCAAAAGGTTCTTGCGAGGGCGTGAGCAAAAGACGCTGTAGTGGATCCTGCATCGCCTGCTTCAAGAAAGCGATCGTGCGCTCCTCTCGCGTGTCGCTGTTCAGTCTCTTCACGATCGCATATTGGATCGCGACCTTTGCGAGATCGATAATAATGGTGGTACCTCCGCGGAAATCATGTGGTTCGTCCGTCCCGTTCAGCTTAAGGCGACGAGTTTGGGTTAGCGCCAAGATGATCTGCGGCAGATACTGACCATCAGGGCCAACTCGCAGCGAACGATGAAGCGAATGGACCTCAAAACCGTGATTCGGATCCAACCCAAGCTTAACGGCAACCTCAGGCACTTGCTCGAGGAGTTTTTCAATCGCCGCGTGAAGCTCTCTTCGCTGTAGTCTTGTCTCGGTAAACAGCTCCTCGCGGCTGCTGATGTAGAAGCACCTGTCCGCATATTGCTTCAACTGGCCGATTAGACCGCTCACCTGTTCAGACGTTATGTTGAGCTCGACCCCTTGCCAGCGCAGCGTGTCGACAGACAATGTGTCGAGTCCGAGGGGATAGATACCGCGCTTGCGAAATGCCTCGACCATAGCGACGCGATAATTGTACCGATCGTCCGGGACCAGGTCGGCATCGGCTGTGATTATGCCGCGGAGATATTCACCAAACGTGATGTCAACCGAGGGAATGTAATCCAAAGCGCGTATGCACATGTTCAAAACATGTCCAGCGGATTTTGCCGCCTCGGCCGCCAAACGTCGCACCAGATCCGGATGAATCGCGCCCAATGGCAGAACGCCTGTGCCGCCGGTATAGATCCGGAGCAGATCCTCGGTGCGCGTCCTGTAGATCGCGAGAAATGCGTCAAAGATGGCGGCGACGAGCAACGCGCCTCGCGCATGTGGCGCCAGGATTTTTTGATAATCGGAAGGATCAGGTTGGTTCCTGGTCCAAACGCCATTCTTATCCAGCTTACCGATCGCGTCGCGCAAGGCCCCTCGTCCTCCCATGGCGCGACCAAACTGCACCGCCAAGCTCCCGAGAATCGACTCCGCCTCGAGATTGCCGCGGGTTTCAGAAATCACATGTTCGAGAACCTCCGGTATCGTGAAGTGCTGCATCAGCGCCACGATGTCAGCAAAACCCTCACGAAAGGCCAGGACGTCGATATTACTCGGCTCATTAAAACGACGATGCATGCCGTCGAGGATTGCGTGCGTCGTTTCGTGCGCAACTATGTCGTGAGACAGGCAAGCATAAATCATGCTTCCGGGTACATGGTCGCCCGGATCATTCGCCGAAGCTTCGAAGTAGCCAAACAGCAACGCGATCTCCTGCGGGCTGTAAAAAGCGTTCGCTTGCCGCAAAGCGTGCGGCCGCACGAGTAACTGACGAACAAACTGACTATCGTCAAATGGGTTCGTTGGATTGGGTCGCGGTCGCCAAAGCACTGGCCGCCCTAAAGCACGCTCGAAGTGTTCGATCGTTTTCATGCTGACCGCGTAAACCATTTGCTGGTGAAAGGCCGGATTACCTTCAGAGGGCGCGCAACCATCCTGCGCGAGCAGCCGAGGATCCGATAAATCGACGGGCGGATATTTCACGTTTGCAGCATCCTGATCATCGACGTGCAGGTACTCGCCACTCGGTCCCGCTTGCAGATACTCCCACTTGATTTTTAACGTGGCCTCATTGATCGACACTGTGTCGAGACGCGTCGAGAAGCTGGGATCTACGGCATAAGTGCGAATGCGCCTGAACGGAGGATTGGGAATAGCAACGTTGGTCGCGCAGGCCGCGCGCGCCGGAGGTATAACATTCGGTATCACCACGGGAACTGGACCACCCGCTATCGAGGGATAACGACTCGCGATTTGCTTGCGCAGCGCCAACGACGCTCCATCGTCCTCAATGACAGCTTCCATGAACTTGCGGAGATCCTTGTCACTCACCGGTTTTTCGGGATCGGAAACAATCTCCTGCAGTTCCTTGTTCGCAAGATAACGTTGCGCAAGTTCAAGATTGAACATCTCCTCGCGCGGCGGCGGATCCGTGATACCCAAACCGGTGATCACGCGGAAGAACGCAAATGAATCCTTGTCGGGAGGCGTCTTGGGCAAGTTGAGATTTGGCGCAACACTCAACGCCGCTTTTGCCTGGAGAATGCCGTTGCCGAAGTGTTGCTGATCAACGTTCCTCGCTTTGGCAGATGAGAAGAGAGCGTTCCGCACTGCTTCGACGCGCTGCCAGTTGCGGCCGAGAAAGTTTTTGTAGTTCTCGAACCAAAGCGCGACTGCCGCTGCAACCTGCGGCGTAGCGGCTGAAGTCCCTTCACCGTTGTAACGAACCCTGGTGTCGCATCCATACACCGGCCAGGGAATGTTCGGCGTGTAGGAAGCAATTGCTGCGGTCATACAACTGTCAGGACCCCAATTCCCCTGTAACGCATTGCGTTGAATGTCGTAGTACGGCGAATCATTAGCCATCACACCGCAAACAGCGATCGTGCGGTGATACCGCGCTGGATAGACAACATGGCGAGAGGGTACACCGATTACGTTATTACCTGACGCGGCGCAAATGCACACACCCGCTTCATACGCCCTGTTAGCAGCCTCGCTCCAGGCTTTCGACGGCAGGCCGCCCATACTGATCGAGACCACGTCGCAGCGATTGTCGATCGCAAACTGCAACGCCTGTGCGAACGCGCTCACGTTGAAAAGAACCACGGAGTCAGCAATTCGCAGCGGCACGATCTCGGCTTGTGGCGCGCCGCCAAGATAGTCGTTCGTTTCCGTCACTCTGCCGCCCGCGAGGATTCCGATCGTACCAGTCCCATGATCCAGATTTTCCGGGAGCAAATTTATCGACGCCCTCGCTTGCGCCTTGTTTGGGTCAGGATCACCTTCGACGAAACTGTGCTCCAGCGGGATGCGCTCAGGACGCGCTATGTGTTTCGGGTAGTAACCAGTATCGAGGTGCGCAATGCGTGTGCGCGGATCTGTAAACTGAACTGCTGAGCGAGCGGAGCCAAGCTGCGTGTATTCATCACGCAAATGCCAGGCGAAGACGTCGGGTCCGTTCACTTTGTTGTGAGTATTGTCCTGTTGCAGAGAAAAGGCGCACGGATCGGAAGCTTCTGCGAGAGGAATACCGGCAGTTGCCGGATCGCTGCCGTCCATGAAACTCTGCTCGAGATCCGGTTCGGCAAATAACACCGCAGACTCGTCGATCCCGAGTTGGTCCGCTACACGCGCATGCGCCAAATCCCACGGGTTTGGTCCAACCGTGTCGGGCAAATCAGCAAGGTACCACGTAGGAGCGCCGGCCAGGCCCAGGACGCTTGTTGGCGCCGCTGTTTTATAAAGCGGCCGCAGATTCGAGCGCGTATCAGCCGCCGCCAAAGCCATGGTTGGTTGAAGTTTGACAAGAATTCTATTTGCCATGATGTGTCGTCACCTTTGGGAGGAACTTCGTTCTCGAGATGTTATTTTGCGTTCGTTCACGCGCGTGGGTCGATCGCTCCTCGAATCCGGCCAGGGGTTCAACCATTATGGCAGGTAAGGAGGTTTCATTTCCGAACTGCCAAAGATCAGCGGCGCTGACGTCGCTGCTGCGCGCTATCGCCGTTTTACCGTTTCACGCAGCAGAAATAAACCGAGAACACTTCCCAAAAAGATCCAGGGAAGAGATACCGTTCTGATCGGACGGAAGTTTGCCGCCCGGTTTTTGATCTCAATGAAACCAACCGGCGTTACTTGTACACCACCGCCACCACCCGCGCCATCCTCTTGTGTACCACCTTCGTCTTTACGCTGACCTGCACCACCGCCGAATCCCCATCGGGCCTTCGCGACCGGAATGACTGTAATTCCGTCTCGTTCCACAGGTTCGCCGAAAACGGTCGCCGCTCGCGCGACTGCGCCAAGTTTCTCAGCCATTGTTCCAATGAATGTGTCTGCTGAACCCGTTTTTTCTAAGCTCATCGTTTGCCACCTTCGGTTGTCAAAAGTTGCCGCAATCTGAACCTTCAGAAAGCTTTGCACGAAAAGTCTCCTATCAGACTTCTTCTCTGTGTCTCTGTGCCTCTGTGGTTAATGAATTGTTCGTAAAAACAACCACAGAGACACAGAGGCACAGAGGTTGGACAGAGAAATC
>Ga0157373_10003621_pt1 | contig 11666 bp, 14 predicted proteins | sample C65metaG_FD_113460 | JGI IMG/M metagenome (GOLD analysis project Ga0157373, IMG submission 113460) | Corn rhizosphere microbial communities from Kellogg Biological Station, Michigan, USA - C6-5 metaG | ecosystem: Host-associated > Plants > Roots > Rhizosphere > Soil | place: USA: Michigan...
CGCCGGGGGTGGTGATTTCGATCAGGGTCATTTCTTGAGGAAGCGTCATTTCAGATTACCTGCAGCGATGAGCGTATGGGTTGGGACCGTGTCGAGCGGCCGACGGTTCAGCACAATCATGCCGAGTTCCAGTGCCAATGCGACCACAATGGCCCCGGCAGCGATCATGAACAACAGCGCATGCTGGCCGCCGCTGCTGTTGAACAGCGCCGAGTAGGCAAACCCGGACAGCGCCTGGAACGTCGCGAAGGACACCGTGGCGCGGCTCCAAGCCACGTGTTGCTGATGATGGTTGGGCAGCAGTTCATGCACCCGCGCCAGTGCCAGCGGCACGATACCTGGCGGGAAGGAACCGAGGACCACCGCGAGCACCGCCAGGGCGGTAAAGGAGCCGGTAAACGGCAACAGGCCGACCGCAATCGCCTGCACCACCAGCACCACGCGGATACTCAAGCGGGCACCGAGTTTGTCGGCGAGGAACCCGTAGGTCACCGGCCCCACAATCGCGCCCAGGCCGTACATTACCCAGATCATTGCGCCGATATGCGCACCGTCACCCAGGCCTCGGGCCACGTAGTCGACCAGGAACACCATCGCCGGCACCAGGCCCGCCGCCATGAAGGCGTACTGGGCAAACAGCAGGTACACGCCGGAGGGTGTCGGCGCTGAAGTGCCCGTGGGGGCCGCTGCTTCATGCAGTGTGCCGGTGGGCCAGGCGAACCAGCTGGCGCCCGTCAACACCAGCGCCAATAGGCCCAGGCCAAACCAGGTCTGTTGCAAACCCAGGTTCAACAAGGGCGGTACGAGGGTGCCGGAGCCGGCAATGCCCAGGCCGATACCGAGGAAGATCGCGCCGCTGGCCAAGCCACGGCGTGCCGCCGGTACGTGGGGCAACACGGTCGCCGCCACCAACACCATGATCGCGCCACCGGCAATCCCCGACAGCAACCGCCAGGCGAAGAACCACACCACCGACAACGGGAAGCCACAGGCGAAGAACGCCAGGGTCACCGCCACCATCATCATGCGCAGCGCGGTCTTGTTCGAGGTGCGCTGGGCGATGGGGCGGCCGATCAGCGCGCCGATCAGGTAACCCACCAGGTTGGCGGCGCCGAGGTAGACCACATCATTGGCGGAAAACCACTGCGCCTGGATCAAGGTCGGGATCAACGGCGTATAGGCGAACCGCGCCAGGCCGATACTGACCAGGCTGGCGCAGAGGCCGGCGAAGATGGGCAGCCAGACTGACCTGCGGGGTGGGGCGTGTGTGTCGAGCATGATGGCGGTCCCGGGTATTTTTCTCTGGCGCCCAGCATATCCGGGTTTTCTGATGCAATAATGCTGCGATTAAACGGCACACCGATGCATATATGCATCACGAGGAGCAGGCATGAATTGGGATGATGCACGGGTCTTTCTGGCGGTCTGCCGCGAATCCACACTGCGCGGCGCCGCACGGGTGTTGGGCGTGGATCAGGCCACGGTGGGTCGGCGGGTCAACGCGCTGGAAAAGTCCTTGAGCGCCACCTTGTTTCTGCGCACGTCCGAAGGTTACGCACTCACGGCAGTAGGCGAAGCCGCGTTGCTCTCGGTGGAGAAAATGGAACGCTCAGCCCTCGACCTGGAGCGCCAGATCCAGGGCCTGGATGACCGCCTGACCGGCACCGTGCGGGTCAGCACCACCGACTCCCTGGCCATCGACTTCCTGATTCCGTCGATTGCACGCCTGCACGACAAACACCCTGACGTGCGCGTGCAACTGGATGCCTCCACCCAGATCCTCAGCCTGGCCAAGCGCGAAGCCGATATCGCCGTGCGCAACACCCGCCCGGACAACCCCGACCTGATCGCCCGGCGCATTGCACGCTGGCCGGTAGGGCTGTTTGCCTCTCAGGATTACATCGACCGCCACGGCGTGCCGGAGCAGGGAAGCCTGTTCGAAGGCCATGACCTGGTCGTCTACCAACCCTACCTGCAAAGCCAGAAGGACATGACCCTGGCCGCTGAGCCCCCGGGGCGCGGACGCATTGTCGCGGCCTTGAGTTCCAGCCTGCTGGTGCGCCGCTCCATTGCGGCCGGCATCGGCGTCGGCGAGATCCCGGTGTACACCGGCGAACGTGATGGGCTGGTGCGTCTGTGGCCCGAGCGCACGCGGCCCTTGCCGTATGACGTGTGGCTGGTGACCCACGCCGACCTGCGCCATACCGCACGGGTGCGGGTGGTGATCGATGAAATTGTCGCGGCATTTGCGGGCACGGGGGAGTAGTCAGCACAGGCTTGCAATTTCCTGTGGTGTGGCGGGCCCACAATCGCCTCCGATATCACCGTCGCGCAGGTGCCGGCGGTGTTCACCCAGGCAGGTCGCTTATGAACGAATCAAAAACTCAGGATATTGGGCTGTTGTTTCTGCGGGGCAGCGGGGCGCTGTTCCTGCTTTGGGTACACGGTTTGCCCAAGGTGTTGAACTACAGCGAACAGCTGAAGGTGATCGAAGACCCGTTTCACTTGGGGGCGCACGTCACGCTGTTGCTGGCGATTTTCGCCGAAGTGCTGTGCCCTTTGTTGATCGTTGCGGGGGTGTTGGTGCGCCTGGCGTGCCTGCCGATCCTGGCGGTGCTGTTGATCGCCATGCTGGTGGTGCACCCGGAGTGGACGTTGTTTGAGGGGCAATTCGGCTGGCTGTTGTTGATCATCTTCACCAGTGTACTGATTGCCGGGCCGGGGCGGCTGGTATTGAACCAACGTTTCTCTTGAGCAAAAAAAGGCCGGGCAAGCCCGGCCGAAATAAGGAGAGGGTGGTACAGGTATTTCAGCGGTTCAGGAACGCCAGCAGGTCTTCATTCAAGGCCTGGGCATGGGTCACGGCGAATCCGTGTGGCGCCTCTTTGTAGACTTTCAGTTCGGCGCCTTTGATCGAGGCCGCGGCGACTTTGCCGGTGGTCTCGAACGGTACGATCTGGTCGCCGTCCCCGTGGATGACCAGGGTCGGTACGTCGATCTTGGCCATGTCCGGGCGGAAGTCGGTCTCGGAGAAGGCGGTGACGCAATCCACGGTCGATTTGAGGGACGCCAGCATCGCGATTTGCAGCGTTTGGGTCAGTACGCCTTCAGAGACCGTCTGGCCCTTGTTGATGCCGAAGAACGGTGTGTTGAAATCGCTGATAAATTGCGCACGGTCCTTCAGCAGGCCGGCCTTGATGCCGTCGAACACGTCTTTGGGCACGCCTTGCGGGTAGTCTGGTTTCTGGCCGAAGATCGGCGTGACCGCACCCAGCAGCACCAGGCCGGCAACGCGAGCACTGCCGTGGCGCGCGATATAACGCGCCACGTCGCCGCCGCCCATGGAGAAGCCCACCAGGGTCACGTCCTTGAGGTCCAGGTGTTCGATCAACTGCGCGATATCGTCGGCGAAGGTGTTGTAGTCGTTACCGGTCCACGGCTGGTCAGAGCGGCCGAAGCCACGGCGGTCGAACGCGATGGTGCGAAAGCCACGGCTGCTGAGGTATTCCATCTGGTATTCCCACATGTCGGCGTCCAGTGGCCAGCCGTGGCTGAACAGCACGGGCTTACCGCTGCCCCAGTCCTTGAAGTAGATCTGGGTACCGTCTTTGGCAACAAAAGTGCTCATGGAAAACTCCTTGGGTAGCGAAAAAAGCTCAGCGTCACTATTGGTGTAAACCGTACGCGGGGCTTGTACGGGTGTGCTTGGTTGGGTCTACCAGCTGAATTTCAGCTCGACCCCCAGGTAATTGCTGTCATCACCACCGGCATCACGCAGGGTCTGGCCGACGTCGTAGTGCACGGCCTCGACGGCGCCGGTGAGGTTGGGGCTGAATACATAGTCGGTGCGCAATTGCGCGTAGGCACCGGTCCAGCGATCACCCTGGCCTGCGGTGCCGGCCACCGGCAAGTTGGGCTGGGTGTACACCGCATCGCTGGTGGTTTGGCGCCAGAGCAGGCCGATGGCGGTTTGCACGCTGAGCTTTTCGATCGGCTTGACGGTGATCGACGGCTTGACGTGAATCAGGTTGCTGTAGCCCGTGTAGCCCGCCAGGGAAAAGTAGTAGCCGTTGGGGAACAGCGGGTTGAACGTACCGACAGTGCCATCCCCGGTCTTACGGTCGCCCGAGGCGATGTCCAGTTGCAGGCCCAGGCGCGGTTTCCAGGCCAGGCTGTCGAAGGTATAGCCGGTGCGACTGCCGCCGGCCCAGGCGCGGATATCCTTGTTGCCCACCGAACCACTTTGCAGCATCGCTTCGACGTCCCAGTCAAAGCCCATGGCCGCGCCGCCCAGGCGTGCGTCGAACAGGTGGCGGGTTTCGTCGCCGTCTGCGTCCAGGTAATGCGCCGCGCTGCGTTCATACACGCCGTAGTAGGCCGACAACTCGTTCTTGCCGCCCACCAGGCGCTCGACCCGCACCATGTGGAAGCGCGCGTCGCTGTTGGACTTGTCGTCGAAATGCCGCCCGTCCTGATACTGCACCGGCTGGCTGGCAATCCCGATAAAGCGCCAGTTGGATGTCTCCCAGTCGGCCCACAGCGCGTCGAAGGATTGCCGCACATTCGGGCCGTCCCGTGATGAGATGAAGCGCTGCAGGTCGAAGGCGAAATCCTGACGCCCGACACGTGCCTTCAGCGTGCCGCTGCTGAAGGCATTGACGTACTCGGCAAAGGCCAGGCGCAGGTCGACGCGATTCTGGTCGGCGCCGCCGATCGTCGTCTTGTCATACGCACGCACATCTTCGAGCTGGGTGAACATTCGCCAGTTTTCGTTCAGATGCAGGTCGGCATGCACCTGGAAGCGTTGGATCAGGTAGCGATCACGCTTCACATCGCGCACGCCGAAACCACTGGCATCGTTCATCTCGAAGCGCTCGCGCAGGGTCGCGCCCAGAGACAGGTAGGTGAACGGGTTGGCACCTGACAACGGGATGTACTTCAAGCTGTCCAGCGGTTGCGTGCGCAGCGCCGGGTTTTGCAGTACCGACCAGTCTTCCTGCCAGCGATTGGCCTTGATGGCCGGGCGTGTCGCTTGCTCATCGGCGTGGACGCTGCCGGCGAGCAGCGGCCACAGCACGGCCAGGCCCCAGCCTGTGCGACGGGTCATTTTGCCGCGTTGAGTTGATGGATCTCGGCGACGTAACCGCCCGGGAACTCGACCAACGCACTGCGACGGTCTTTACTGTCGAAGGCGGGCACCACCACTTTGGCGCCGGAGCCGGTGGCCTTGCCCAAGGTGGCCGTCAGGTCAGCCACTTGATAGCCGGTGGTTTCATGGCCGAACGGGTAGGGCAGTTGGCCGTTGGTGACCAGCACTGCCATGCGCCCGAACGGCGACTCGATGTCGACACGACGATAGCTGCCGCTGGCTTGACCGATATCCACGCCACGCGCGTGTTTGTCATCGGCCAGGACTTTGCCGTGGGAGAAGCCCAGGAACGACTTGATAAAGCTGTCGGCACGGTCGGGGCTGAGGTACACGCGGTTTTCCGGCACGGTCTGGAACGCGGCGTAATCCGGGGTCTTGGTGTGCCAGTAGAGCTGCATGTTCACGCCGCCTGGCCACTGCACCACCGCGTCACGCCCGATCGGATCCGGGAAGTCGCTGACGATCACCGCCGCACCGTTTTCCCGGGCCGCCTTGAGTGCCAGGTCCATGTCCTTGACCAGGTAACCGTTGCGCTCCTGGCCGAACGGGTGCGGGATCGGCGTAGTGAAACCAAACAACGACACCGTGCCCGCCGGGGTTTGCAGCAATTGCGAGGTGGTGCTGCTCGGCACCGGCAGTACATTTACTACCACCTGGGGGGTGCTTTTGCCGCCGAAGGTGGCCAGGAAACTCTGGGCAAAACGGTCGACATCGGCCGGCGCTACGTAAACATGGCTGGTGTCGTATTGCGGTGCCACGGCCACTGCGGGCGTTGCCGCGAACGCACTGCCCATCATTTGGCCGGCCAGCAGCGTCAGTGCCAGGGAAACCTTCATCACTCGTTTACACATGCCCACTCTCCAGCACTGTCTATCGGATCGAAGCCATGAGCTTAGGGACGAGGCGGCGGTGCGAATTGTACAGGCGTGCTTGATTGAACGATTCAGCGTCTATGCTAGTCATCTGACTTCAAGCATCCGATTACACAGGTGAACGTAATGGCCAAGACTTACAGCTACGCCGCCCAGAATGCCAAGGATTCCCTCAAGCCCTTTACCTTCGAGCGCCGTGCGCCGGGGGCGGATGACGTACAAATCGATATTCTCTATTGCGGCGTGTGCCACTCCGATCTGCACACCGCCCGCAACGAATGGAACAACACTCTGTACCCCTCCGTGCCCGGCCATGAAATCGTTGGCCGTGTCACGGCGGTGGGCACCAATGTCAGCACGTTCAAAGTCGGTGATTTGGCCGGTGTCGGCTGCATGGTCGACAGCTGCCAGCACTGCGCGTCCTGCGCCGAGGGCGAGGAGCAATACTGCGAGAACGGCTTTACCGGCACCTACAACGGCCCGGTGTTCGGCGGTGAAAATACCTTTGGCGGCTATTCGGACAGCATCGTGGTCAAGGAGAAGTTCGTGCTGCGCATCTCCCACGATGATTCCAACCTGGCCGCCGTGGCGCCGTTGCTGTGCTCGGGTATCACCACCTATTCGCCGTTGCATCACTGGAAGGTCGGCCCCCCCGACAGCCCGCACCCGTCGCCGACGGTGTTCAACCTGATCTTCAAGCGCCGCAGCCTGGCCGGGTCGCTGATTGGCGGCATCCAGGAAACCCAGGACATGCTGGACTTTTGCGCCAGGCACGGGATTGTCTCGGACATCGAAATGATCGACATCCAGGGCATCAACGAGGCGTATGAGCGGATGCTCAAGGGCGATGTGAAGTATCGGTTTGTGATTGATATGGACAGCTTGAAGAAGGAAAGCCACGCGGTCTGATACACACTGCGTGTCCAAAGGTGGGAGCGGGCTTGCTCGCGAAGGGTGGGTGTCAGTTAACGTATGTGTAACTGACCCACCGCATTCGCGAGCAAGCTCCCTCCCATATTTTTTATATGTCTATTCACGGCTCAAGGCCGCTGCGGCTTCACCGACGTACCGAACGTGTTGCCCATACGCACGCTGGTTGCCGCCGGGGTGGCTAAACCGACCTTATTGGGCGGGCGCTTCTCGATGGAAATATTCTGCGCCTCGCGGTTTTTCTGCGTCGCCTTTGTGGCATTCGTGTCATTACCCATCTGTTGGCTAAGGCAGCCATAGTCGGGCGCCTTATAGCCATCCACCGTGACCTCTGCGCAATTGTCGGCATGGGCGAGCAAGGGCAGAGCGGCGCACAGCAACAGGCTGACAAGGGACGGTAACGCTTTCATCAGGGCCTCCTGGCGGGCCCGAAGGAGTGGGCCGATAAGGCTGCAAAGTGTAGTGCAGCAGGCTTCTCATCACCGTGATGTTTTTTTTGCTATCACCGTAACATCAGATTCATAAACTGGCCTCAGGATGACGGTTTTCTAGGGCGCGTCGGCCGTGCAGCGATGCAAAGCAGGGGGTGAACAGGGGGCCTGGAGGCGCGTCGCGTGCGCCCTGGTCTTGCTGTTGCTGCTGGTCGGCGGTCGTCCGGCGCAGGCAGAGTCACCGCTGCTGTCGTTGAATCTGCCGGCGCAAGACCTGGAACACGCACTGCAAGCCTACAGCCGCGCCACCGGGATGGCAGTGCTGGTGGACCGTGAGTTGACGCGGGGCCGGCGTTCCATCGGGGTGCGCGGGCGCTTTACCGCGCAAGAGGCATTGGCGATGTTGCTGACAGGGAGTGGCCTGATGGCACGTTATGCACGCAGCGATGCGTTTACCTTGCAGGCACCGCAAGTCAGCCCGCCGACCACTCCACGTGGTGCGGCGGCACGCAGCGCCGCGCGGATCAACAACAGCTACGCGTCGGCGTTACAGCAAGCCATTGAGACCAGCTTGTGCCGTTCGCCGCTGACCCGCCCCGGCAGTTTTCGTGCGCTGGTGCAGGTCTGGGTCAACCCGGACGGAGTGATCGAACACAGTCGGCTGGTCAGTTCCTCCGGCGATGAACAACGCGATGAAGCACTGGTGCGCAGCCTGAGTGCGGCCCGGGTCGAACGCCCGGCACCCAGCTCGCTGCGCCAACCGGTGACTTTACTTTTGATGCCTGACACAACAGGAACGCGCATGGAATGCACAGCAGCAAAAGGAGCCTGGGGCGGATGAAAGACACCGGGCACAGTACGATGGTCAGCTTGTTCCTGGCGTCCTACGAAGACTTCAAGGTGCGTTTGCGCAAGCGCCTGGGCTCGGAGGACCTGGCCAATGACGTATTGCACGAGACCTACCTGCGGGTCGATCGTATGGAAGTGCCGCCAAACCTGGCGCAACCCAACGCGTACCTGTACCGCATGGCCTTGAACATCGCCGCCGACCGCCGCCAGGCCGACGCGCGTTTGCTCACTGGCAGCGAGGTCGAAGAACTGCTGCAAAGCGCCGACGAAGCCCAGGACCCGTCACGCGTGGTGGGCGGCCAGAAAGAAATCCAATCCCTGGTCAAGGCGCTGTATGAACTGCCGGCACGCCGCCGCAAAATCCTCATCGCCGCCCGCCTGGAAGAGGCGCCGCACCTGGAAATCTCCCAGCGTTTTGGCATTTCCACGCGTATGGTCGAGAAGGAAATCAAGGCCGCCCTGGGCCACTGTGCCAAGCGCCTGGAAAGAAAAGTGATTCAGCGGTTCGGTCCCGGTGCCGGAAAACCGTCTTAGTGTCGAGTCCCTGATAAATCCGTGAGTACGTGCGCGCTTGAATATTTTTAACCTCTCCACCGCCCGGCCATCCGCCGCCAGCCCCCTGCACGATGAAGCCCGCGAGTGGCTGGTCCTGTTGACCTCGGGGCGTGCCACCGTGGCCGATGCCAAGGCGCTCAAAGCCTGGTGCGCGCAGAGCCCGGAACATGCCCAGGCATTCGAGCAGGCCAAGGCGCTGTGGCAGCAATTGGCCCCGGCTCTGGAGCACGTCTCGCCACCGCGCAGCTTTGGTCGTCGCGCCTTCCTGGGCGGTGCGATCGCCGCATCGGCGGCCGTGGTGATGGTGCGCGTCGGCATACCCGGTGGCTTTGCCGGGCTTACGGCGGACTACCGCACCGAAGTCGGCGAGCAACGCCAAGTGGTGTTGAGCGAAGGGATCAGCCTGGAACTCAATACCCAGACCCGCATCAGCCGGGTGGGGCAGGGCATTGAATTGCTCGAAGGTGAAGTCGAGGTGGTTACCCACGTTGCACAACCGCTCAAGGTCCAGGCCGGCGAGGGCTGGGTGAGTGCGGCGCAGGCGCGGTTCAATGTGCGTCATACCGATCACACGGTCTGTGTCACCTGTATCGAGGGTTCGCTGTCGGTGGACGTTGCCGGCAACAGTGTGAGCCTGGGCAGTGGTCGACAACTGACCTATGGCAGCGCCGGGGTCAGTGAAGTGATCACGGTGGATACCCAGGCAGTGGTGGCCTGGCGTGAGCAGGTGCTGGTGTTCAACAACGCCACGCTGGCGACGGTGGTGGATGAGATCAATCGCTACCGGCCGGGGATGCTTGTGTTGCTGAACAACGAGCTGGGCCAGCGCCGCGTGCAGGCGCGGTTCAGCCTGCAACAGCTGGCCGGGGTGGCGTTGTTGATTCGCGATGCGTATGGCGCCAAGTGTACGGAATTGCCGGGTGGGGTGGTGTTGTTGAGTTAGTTCAACGGCCCCACCACCTGTCGATACCGTTCCACCCCCTGCGGCGTCTGTCGCACCAGGCTGATCTCCAATCCCAGTGGATCCTCGCGACGGTTACCGCTCAACTGTCGCCACCCCTTATCGGCTTCCCAAACCCGCACCTGCAAATCACTGACGCCGGTTAACACCACCACCCCATCCTTTGCCGCCGGCAGAGGAAAGCGGTCCCGCGCTGGGGCCGCTGCCCGATACAGCGAATCGCCCTTGAGCCACCAGCGCACCCGTTGCAGCCCATCGCCTGCGACCGGGGCGCTGCGGATCACGTCCAGTCGAAAACCCTTACTGTCGGAACTGCGCACCGTGACTGCCGCCAGCCCCTCGGTTTTAGCCGCCCCGTCTTCCGGCGCGCTGGGGAGGGTGAGTTCGACACTGGCCCGTAAACTGATGTCCCGCTGCATCTGGTTCAATGCCCTCAGCAGCACCTCGGTCTGTTCCGTACTGGCCTGCAAGTGCTGATCGGCGCGGGTAACGCTGTCCAGGCCGCGCCAGGCGATCAAGCTGACCAATGCCATGAGCATGATCGCCACCATCACTTCTATCAGCGTGAAGCCCTGCTGGGACTGATTCATGGCAGGCGCTCCACGCGCATCAAACCGGCGGCGTCGCGTTGCAGGCTGAGACTGTGTTGCCCATCGGAGAGCACTACCCGCAGCGGCGGGCTGATCCATTCGGCATTCAGTACCAGGGTCTGGCGCGGTTCGATGTTGATCTGCATCGGTGTGCTTTCCCAGAGGCGCGGGCGCAGTTGACTGTCGCCCTGAAAGGATTCCACATGCACTCCATCATCACTGCGACGGTTGAAGCGAAAGCCCTTGGCGTCGGCGCGCCAGGTGATGGGGCGGCCGTCGGCGTGGGCTTCGGCCTGGGCCACTTGCAGCAGTTGGCTCAGGCGCTCGGCGTCCTTGCGCAGCAGGTGCAGTGGGTCAGGTTTGATCGTGAGGCTGATGGCGGCGCTGGCGATGCCGATAATCACCAGCACCACCATCAGCTCGATCAGGGTAAAACCTTGCTGTTTCATCACGGGCTTCCTGGAGAACTGGCGAGTCTGTGAAATAAAAGCGTGCGAATTGACCTGTAGGCTGGTGCCACGGACAAACAGGAGGTCCCTCCGATGACATTCGCCCATCGTTTCACCCTGGCCCATGGCGTGCAGGCGCTGGGTGTGTTGGCCGCCTTGGCGGGTGTGGCGGTCTGGACGCCGCTGCTCCTCACCAGCGCCGAATCCCACACGCCCCAAGCGACCCCCCAGGCATTGGCGGCACGCAGCGATAACCCGGCGCTGCAATGGTTTTCCAATACGCCGACGGCGCTGCAGGTCAAAGTCACTGGCGTGCTGGCTGGTGCCCGGGGTGCGGTGGCGATCCTCAGCCTGAATGACGGCCCGCCGCGCAGCTTTCTGCTGGGTGAACGCCTCAGCCCAGGCGTACGGCTGACGGCCATCAGAGGCGACGGTGTGGAGATCGAGCGCGGTGGCGAGAAGCTGCACGTCAACCTCGACAAGTTGCCGGAGGGGCCCGCGTTGCCGCGCCTCACTCGGCCATGACCTGGGTGTCCAGGCGGGCCAGGGGCGGCGCTTCGCGGCGGGCGTCGAGCACCTGCAGGTTGACTTGAAACAGGCGGCCATCGGCGTTGATGCTCTGCTCACAACGCAGTTTCAAGCGGCCCTGGTCGCACTCGAAGGTCCACTTGCCGCTGCGCAGGTGCCCCTCCAGGCGCAGTTCCGCCAGGCGACTCTGCGCCGCCAGCAACGCGATGGATTTGTCGCGCAACAAGCCGTTGCTCTGGGTCATCAGCCCCGCCACGCGCACGGCGGCGGCCATGGCCACGGCGATGATCGCCAGCGCCACCAGCACTTCAATCAGGGTAAAACCTTGCTCCTTGCGACGGCCGTACATGGC
>Ga0157373_10003622_pt1 | contig 11664 bp, 12 predicted proteins | sample C65metaG_FD_113460 | JGI IMG/M metagenome (GOLD analysis project Ga0157373, IMG submission 113460) | Corn rhizosphere microbial communities from Kellogg Biological Station, Michigan, USA - C6-5 metaG | ecosystem: Host-associated > Plants > Roots > Rhizosphere > Soil | place: USA: Michigan...
CCCGCAGATTCCACGCCTCGCCGCCGCCGCCCTCGTCGCGACCTTCGCGCTCGCGCCCTGCGCGACGGTGCTCGCGGCGGATCCGGCGCCGCCCAACCGCGTCGTCATGCAGGTGAGCGACAATGATCCCGGCAAGTGGAACCTCGCGCTCAACAACGCGAAGAACATCCAGAAGGACCTGGGCGCATCCAACGTGGCGATCGAGATCGTCGCCTACGGGCCCGGCATCAACATGCTGAAGATGGACTCGGCGGTGGCGGGGCGCATCGACGAGGCACTCGGCGCCGGCGTGAAGGTGGATGCCTGCGAGAACACGATGCACAACGCCAAGCTCGCCAAGGCCGACATGCTGAACGGCATCGGCTACGTGCCCTCCGGCGTCGTCGAGCTGATGCAGAAGCAGCAGCAGGGCTGGGCGTACCTGCGGCCCTGACGGCTCGCGCAACCAACACGAGGAGACGACGATGGGACTGCTCGACGGCCTGCTCCAGAGCGTGCTCGGCCAGGTGATGAGCGGCGGTCGCGGCGGCATGTCCGGCGCGAACATGCCGCAGTCGGCGAACCCGATGCTGCAGATGGTACTGTCGATGATCCAGCAGAACGGCGGCCTCGGCGGCCTCCTCCAGCAGTTCGAGCAGGCGGGCCACGGCCAGGCCGCGCAATCGTGGGTGCGACCGGGCGCGCCGAACGCGCCGATCAACGCCGACGTCCTGCAGCAGGTGCTCGGCAGCGGCGCGCTGTCGCAGATCGCGCAACAGTTCGGCCTGTCGCCGCAGGCGGCCGCCTCGCAGATGGCGCAGGCGCTGCCCGGCGTCGTCGACCACATGACGCCCGACGGTGTCGTGCCGCCCGACCACCATGACCAGGTGTCGCAGGTCCTCGCGCAGCTGCAGGCGATGAAGGCACAGCGCACGTCCTGAGCCGAAGCGCATGCTGACGCCGGCGCCGCCTCGCGCCGCCGGTGATGCGCGCGCGCCCACATCAATCGCTTGGATCCCGTTTCGCTGACCGTTGCGCTGGTCCTCGGCGTCGTCGAGGGACTCACCGAGTTCCTGCCGATCTCCAGCACGGGCCACCTGATCGTCGCCGGCTCGCTGCTCGGCTACACCGGCGACGAGGCGAAGATGTTCGAGATCGTCATCCAGGCCGGCGCGATCCTCGCCGTGTGCTGGGAGTTCCGCCGGCGCCTGATGGACGTCGCCGTCAATCTCGGCCGCGAGCCGCGCGCGCGGCGCTTCGTCGCCAACCTCGTGATCGCGTTCGTCCCGGCCGCGATCCTCGGGCTTTTGTTCGAGCACGCGATCAAGGCGCGGCTCTTCGCGCCGGTGCCGGTCGCCTGCGCGTTCATCGCCGGCGCGCTGGTGATCTTCTGGGTCGAGCGCCGTGACGCGCGCCGGGCCGCGCCGCCGCGCATCGACAGCGTCGACGCGATCCGCTGGCACGACGCGCTGAAGATCGGCTTCGCGCAGGCGTTCGCGCTGATTCCCGGCACGTCGCGCTCCGGCGCGACGATCATGGGCGGCATGCTGTTCGGGCTGTCGCGCCAGGCCGCAACCGAGTTCTCGTTCTTCCTCGCGATCCCCACATTGTTCGCGGCGACGGTCTATTCGCTGTGGAAGGACCGCGCGCTCCTCAACGCCGCGTCGCTGCCGATGCTCGGCGCCGGCTTCGCGGCGGCGTTCCTGTCGGCGTTCGCCTGCGTGCGGTGGCTGATCCGCTACGTGAGCCGCCACGATTTCCGGCCGTTCGCGTGGTACCGGATCGCCTTCGGCATCGTCATCCTCGTCACCGCCGCGCTCGGGCTCGTGCAGTGGCCGTAGCGCAGGGCGGCCGCCTCGCCGGCGTGCTGTTCGCTGTGCTGGGCGTGCTGGGCTTCTCGTTCAAGGCGATTCTCGTCAAGCTCGCATACGCGTGGGACCCGTCGCTCGACGGCATCACGCTGCTCGCGCTGCGGATGATCTACTCGGCGCCGATGTTCGCGGCAATGGCGTGGTGGTCGAGCCGCAGCACGACGCCGATCGCGGCGTCCGACTGGCGGATGATCGCGGCGCTGGGCTTCGTCGGCTATTACCTGTCGAGCCTGCTCGACTTCATCGGCCTCCAGTACATAACCGCGGCGCTCGAGCGCCTCACGCTCTTCCTCTACCCGACGATCGTCGTGCTGCTTTCGGCGTGGTGGCTGAAGAAGCCGATCACGCGGCGCGCGGTGGGCGCGCTGGTGCTGTCGTACGCCGGCATCGTGCTCGCGTTCGCGCGGGAGCTGCACGCCAGCGATCCTGCCGCGACGCTGCTCGGCGGCGGCCTCGTGTTCGCGAGCGCCGTGCTCTACGCGGTCTACCTCGTCGCGGCGGGGCCGGTGATCGCGCGGCTCGGCTCGTCGCGCTTCATCGCCTTCGTCATGCTCATCTCGACCGTGTTCGTGCTCGCGCAGTTCGCGCTGACGCGGCCTTGGGCGGCGCTCGCCGCGCCCGCGCGCATCCAGTGGCTGTCGCTGACGATGGCGGTGTTCTCGACGGTGGTGCCGACGTGGCTCATCGCCGAGGCGATCCGCCGCATCGGCGCGAGCCAGTCGTCGCTGGTCGGATCGCTCGGGCCGGTGTTCACGATCGGCCTCGGCGCGATCATCCTCGGCGAGCCCACCTATCCGCTGCAGCTCGTCGGCGCGGCGCTGGTGCTGGCGGGCGTGATGCTCGTATCCGCGCGCCCTGCACCGCGCGCGCGGCCGTAGCGCGTCAGAACTGCGGCGGCAGCGGAACGGCGTCCGCCTCGGTCGACGTGAACGGCGCGTCGATGTGAAGCGTCGGGGCGGAATCGACCGTGGCCGGCACATCGCGCATGTCGGGCGCCATCGCCGGCGCATGCTGCGCGAGCTTCGAGGTCGCGAAGGCCTGGTAACCCACCGGATCGCCGGCGACGTAGCTCGGCGCGTGGGTGACGGCCAGCACGAGCACCAGCACCGCGCCGATCGCGAATGCCCTGGCGCCCACCGCCAGCGAATGATCGATGTCCCGGTTGCGATCGTGTCGGTGATTCTTCATCGTCGTCTCCTTGAAAGGATCGGCGCCGATGGTTCGACAGGCGCCGGATCGGGAGCCTTTGCTCGCCGCGTCGCGCCTGATGGCGCTGCGCAGCGAAGGTCTCCTTCACGGCGTCACTATCGGCCGCGGAGGATGCGCGGCGTGACCGAAGATTCGCGGACGGGAATGCCGAAAATTCGCGCGCCGGCGTGTCGCCGGGCGCTGCTGCAGGACTACCAGCCGCTCGGCAGGCGCTTGTGCAGCGTGATCGTGCGGTCGCTTACCGAGAGGTAGCCGCCCGCGACGAGATCCTTCAGCAGCTTGCTGATCATGTCGCGCGAGGCGCCGATGCGGTCGGCGATCTCCTGCTGCGTCATGCGCTCGGGGATCACGCGCTCGCCGTCGCCCGGCGGCGCGAGGATGTTGAGCAGGCGTGCAAGCCGGCCATAAACGTCGGTCAGCGCGAGGCTCTTGACGTTCTCGGTGGTGACGCGGATGCGGTGGATCAGCTTGCGCACGAGGTGCTCGGCGAAATCCGGGTGCTCGAGCAGGAACTCTCGCACCTGCGCGTGATTGACCACGGCGCAGGTCGTGGGCTCGACGGTGTTGACCGACGCGGAGCGCGGCGAGCCATCGAGCGCCATCTCGCCGACGTACTCGCCGGGCCCGTGGAAGTCGATGACGAACTCGCGGCCCTGCGGGTTGCTCGAATAGACGCGCACGCGCCCGCTGACGATGATGAAGAACGAGTTGCTGCGATCGCCCTCGTTGATCAGGACGGTGTTCTTCGGAAACGTGCGGATGACGCCGGTCGCGGCGATGTCGCGCAGCGTCTTTTCCTCGAGCGGAACGAGCGGGTCGAAGGCCGCGTGCGCGGCCTTGTGGGAAGCGGCGTTGGGCATGGCGTCGGGTGGGGGAAGGCTCGCCGCATCGTAAACATCGGCGGCGGCGAAGTACAGGGGCGGCCGCCGCCGACCGCCCGCTCCACCGTCATGAATCCGCCCGCCCCCACCCCGCCCTCACCAGCCCCCTGCCCTTGCCCCATCGTCATCGACCCGCCCGGCGGTCAGGCCGCCGGACGCTGCTCGACCGCCTCGACGTGCAGCGTGCGCGTCTCGCCGCCCGGGAACGTCCAGTCGATCGTCTGACCGCTCTCGAGGCCGAGCAGCGCCGCGCCGACCGGCGCCAGCACCGAGACCTTGCCCTGCGCGGCGTCGGCGTCGTCCGGGAAGACGATCTGGATCTCGCGCGCGACATCGGCGTGCGTGTCGCGATAGCGGACCACGGAGTTCATCGTCACCGTCTGCGGGGGGATCGAGTCGCGCGGCACCACGATCGCGCGCTCGAGCTCGGCGCGCAGCAGCGGGTCCGGCTGCAGCGCCATGACGCGGGTGAAATCGACCTCGGTGAGGAATACGCTCGACATGTCGGCCTCCAATGCATCGCTCCGCAATCGAACGCCGACTGCGGCCGCATGTCGATGATGAGGCCGCCAGCGGATTCGGCAAGGCGCGGGACGGAACAACGCCGTTTCCACACGGCGACGATGCGCGGCGGTCGCCGCCGCAAGCGCGTCAGCCGGGCGGCCGCGCCTTCTCGCCCCGCTTCGCGCCGGCCGCGCGCGCGGTGCCCGCTGTCCAGTCGCGGTCCCAGTACGGCGGCGACGCGAAGCGCTCGAGCAGGAAGTCGATGAACACGCGCACCTTCGCCGTGACATGGCGGTTGGGCAGGTACACGGCGTAAAGGTCGCGCTGCGACGGCACGTAGCGCGCCAGCACGGCGCGCAGCCGGCCCGCCTGCAGGTCCTTGCCGACGATGAACGTCGGCAGCAACGCTACGCCGAGCCCGCCGAGCGCCGCCTGCCAGATCGCCTCGTCGTCGTTGAGCGTGAGGTTGCCGCGCACCGGCACGACGATGTCGCGGCCGGCGGCGTGGAAGCGCCACTCCGAGCCTTGCTCGTCGTGCGTGTAGACGAGGCAGTTGTGCCTGGCGAGATCGGCGGGCGTGGACGGCACGCGATGCTTCTCGAAATAGCCGGGGGTCGCGCACACGACGCGATTGATCGGCGCGAGCCGCCGCGCCACGACATTGGCCGGCAGCTCCCGCGCGATGCGCACCGCGAGGTCGAAGCCCTCGTCGGCGAGGTCGACGACGCGATCGGCGATCACCAGGTCGATCGACATGTCGGGATAGCGCGCGAGGAATGCCGGCAGCGCGGGCGCGATATGCAGCGTGCCGAATGCCACCGGCGCCGCGAGCTTCAGCACGCCGCGCGGCTCGCCGTGCAGGCGGCCGACGGTGAGCTCCGCCTCCTCCGCCTCGCGGACGACCTTCGCGCAATGCTCGTAAAACGCGGCGCCGGCCTCGGTCAGGCTCAGCTTGCGCGTCGTGCGGTTGACGAGGCGCGCGCCGAGCGAGCGCTCGAGTCGCGCCACCTCCTTGCTGACCATCGACTTCGACAGGCCGAGCCGGCGCGCCGCCTCGGAAAAGCTCTTCGCCTCCCCGACGCGCGCGAATATCGCCATGCCGATCAGGTTCTTCATGCGCCCTCGCGACGCATTGTCGCACCGGCGTCAGCGATAGGTTCGCGTGTCGTCGATCACCTTGCCGTCGTTGGGCAGCGAGCCCGGTTCGCGCAACGCCGCCTCGCCGCGCAATTTGGTGACCTCGCGCAGGCTGTCGACGATCGCCGCGGCGAGCGCGGGGTCGCTCCCCGCCACCTCGCAGTGCAGCGTCATCCGGTCGACGCCGTCGGGATTGTCGACGACGAGACGCGCCCTGCCGATCTCGGCATGGCGCCGGGCGACGGCCGCCACCTGCGCCGGGTGCACGAACATGCCCTTGACCTTGGTCGTCTGGTCGGCGCGGCCCATCCAGCCCTTGATCCGCAGGTTGGTGCGGCCGCAGGGCGACGCGCCGGCGAGGACTGCCGACAGGTCGCCCGTCGCGAAGCGGATCAGCGGGTATTCGGCGTTGGCGAGCGCCGTCACCACGACTTCGCCGACCTCGCCGTCCGCCACAGGATCGCCGGTGCCGGGGCGCAGGATCTCGAGCAGCACGCCTTCGTCGACGATGAGCCCCTCGCGCGCTGCCGACTCGTAGGCGATCGATCCGAGGTCGGCACTTGCATACACCTGGTATGCGGCGATGCCGCGCGCAGCGAGCGCGTCGCGCAGCGAAGGCGGAAACGGCTCGCCGGACACCTGCGCCTTGGTGAGCGAAGGCAATGCGATGCCGTCGGCATCGGCCTTGTCGAGCAGGATGCGCAGGAACGACGGGGTGCCGACGTAGCCGTCGGGTGCCAAGTCGGCCATCGCCGCAAGCTGCAGCTCGGTCTGGCCGGTGCCGCCGGGAAACACGCTGCAGCCGAGCGCCAGCGCGCCCGATTCGAGCATCGCGCCCGCCGGTGTCATGTGATACGCGTAGGCGTTGTGCAAAAGGTCGCCGGCGCGAAAGCCTGCGGCGAAGAGCGAGCGCGCGAGCCGCCACCAGTCCGGCTGGCGCCCGGCGGGCTCGTAGATGGGCCCGGGCGACGCGAAGTAATGCCCGGCGCCGCCGCGTGCGACCGCCGCGAGCCCACCGAACGGCCGCGCGGCCTTCTGGTGCGCGACGAGGTCGGACTTGCGCGTCACCGGCAATGCCGCGAGCGCGGCGCGCGAATCGATCGCTGCCGGATCCACACCGGCAAGGATCGCCGCGAAGCCCGGCGCGTGCGCCTTGGCATGCGCGACCTGGCGCCGAAGTGCCGCGAGCGCCGCGCGCTCGCGCTCCTCCGGGTCGCGCGCCTCCAGCGTGTCGAAGTGCTCGCGCGTGATCATCCGCTCGCCCTGCTCACGCGAGCCAGCGCTTGCGGCGCCGGTAATGCTTGATGTCGCGGAAGCTCTTGCGCGCCCCGGACGACAGCCCGAGGTAAAACTCCTTGACGTCCTCGTTGGCCGCGAGCGCGGCGGCGGCGCCGTCCATCACCACGCGGCCGTTCTCGAGGATGTAGCCGTAGCTCGCGTAGCGCAGCGCGATCGTGGTGTTCTGCTCGGCGAGCAGGAACGACACGCGCTCGCGCGCATTGAGGTCGCGGACGATCTCGAAGATCTCTTCGACAATCTGCGGCGCGAGCCCCATCGACGGCTCGTCGAGGAGGATCATCGACGGCTTCGCCATCAGCGCGCGGCCGATCGCCGTCATCTGCTGCTCGCCGCCCGACGTGTAGCCGGCCAGGCTTCGCCGCCGCACCTTGAGCCGCGGGAAGTACGCGTAGACGCGCTCGAGCGTCTCGGCGATCTCGCGCTTCGCGCGGCCGCGCGTGAAGGCGCCGGCCAGCAGGTTCTCCTCGACCGAGAGGTGCGCGAAGCAGTGCCGGCCTTCCATCACCTGGCACACGCCGAGCCGCACCACGGCATTGGGCGTCAGGCGGTCGATCCTGCGGCCCGCAAACTCGATCGTGCCCTTGGTGACGTCGCCGCGCTCGGCGCGCAGCAGGTTGGAAATGGCCTTGAGCGTCGTGCTCTTGCCGGCGCCGTTGGCGCCGAGCAGCGCGACGATGCCGCCTTGCGGCACCGACAGCGACACGCCCTTCAGCACGAGGATCACGTGGTCGTAGATGACCTCGATGTTGTTGACGTCGAGCGCGACGTGCGCGCTCGCGGGTGCGGGCTGTGCTTGCATGGGCGTCGTCCGGTTTGCCGGAGGGCACGGCGAGCCGAGCCCTCCGGCAAGCCTTCCTCCCGGTGGCCGGGAGGAAGGCGCCCCGATTCGCTACATCTCCTTGCTGCAATCGACCGGTGTGATCTTCTTCTCCGCGGCGTACTTCGTCGCCGCTTCCTCGACCAGCTTGCGCACCAGTGCGCGGTCGCCGGCGATGAAGCCCGTGACCGGCTTGAACGCGCTGCCGTCCCACACCTGGAACTTGACCATGCCGGAGCCCTCATGGTCGGCGCACGAGGTCTTGACCGGCGGGAACATGCCGGTCGCGCCGAGTTCCTTGATGCGCGCGTCGGTCAAGTTGATGTGCTCGAGCCCCCAGCGCACCTGCTCGGGCGTCATCACCTTGCCCTTGCCGTACTTCGCCTGCGCGTTGCGGATCGCCTCGGTGATCAGGATGCCGTACACGACACCGCGCGTGTGGTAGATCGAGCCAATGCGCGACTTGTCCTCGAGGTTGCCATTGCCCGCGCCGTAGACCTTGGTCTTGATGTCCTGCATCACCGGGAAGCTCGTCCCCGGCGCCGAGAAGGCCGCGCTGACGTAGCCCTTGGCGGCGCTGCCGGCGGGAATGACGTCTTCCTCGGAGCCGGCCCACCACACGCCGATGATCTTCTCGCGCGGGTAGCCGACCTTGGCGGCCGTCTTCAGCGCGACCGGGTTCATCACGCCGAAGCCCCACAGGATCACGTAATCGGGCTTCTGCTGGCGCACCTGCAGCCACACCGACTCCTGCGTCGTGCCGGGCGGCGTGATCGGGATCTTGAGCGCCTCGAAGCCATCCTTCGCCGCGAGCGCGTCGAGCGTGCCGATCGGCTCCTTGCCGTACGCGGAGTCGTGATAGAGGTAAGCGATCTTCTTGCCCTTCAACTTCGCCGCGCCGCCTTCCTTCTGCTCGAGGTAGGCGACCATCGCCGCAACCTGGTCCCAATACGTCGTGCCGAGCGGGAACACCCAGCGGAAGACATTGCCGTCGGCGGAAGCGCCGAGGCCGTAGCCGAACGTGGTCATCGGGATTTTGTCCTGCGCCACGCGGTCGATCAGGCCATAGGCGATGCCGGTCGACAGCGGCTCGACCGTCGACGCGCCGCCGTTCTTCTTCTTGAGGCGCTCGTAGCATTCGACGCCGCGCGCCGCGTTGTACTCGGTCTCGCATTCCTCCCACGTCAGCTTGACGCCGTTGATGCCGCCGGTCGCGTTCACCAGGTTGAAGTAATCGATCGCGCCGCCGAAATAGCCGCTCCCGCCGGCTGCGTACGGCCCGATGCGATAGGACAGGATCGGGATGAACTGTTGCGACATCGCCGGCGCGGCCCCGATCGCGCACGCCGCCGCCACGCCCAACAACAACGACTGGATCAACTTCATGACGCTCCTCCTGTGACACAACTCGGACACGCAATCGCCCGTCGCGCCGCGGTCCGCGGCGGGCAGGCGTCCTCGATATGCGCTAGTGCGGAAACGGCCACAAGCGCAGCTTTTCCTTGCCGATGCTCCATAGCCTCGCGATCCCCAGCGGCTCGACGATGAGGAAGAAGATGATGAGCACGCCGAACACGATGACCTCGAGGTTCGATCCCGCGCTCGCCGGCACGTGCAGGCCGCTCGCGTCGAGCCAGCCGACGGTGACGTTCAGCACGATCGGCGTCAGCACGATGAACGCGCTGCCGAGGAACGAGCCGAGGATCGTCCCGGCGCCGCCGATGATCACCATGAACAGGATGCGGAACGAAAGGTCGAGGTTGTAGGCCTCCGGCTCGACGGTGCCGAGATACGCGTACGCGAACAGCGCGCCGGCGACGCCGCAATAGAACGAGCTCACCGCGAACGCGAGCAGCTTCGTCTTCATCTGCGGGATGCCGATCACCTCGGCGGCGACGTCCATGTCGCGGATCGCCATCCATTTGCGACCGAGGTTGCCCCGCGTCATGTTCTTTGCGGCGAGCGCCATCAGCGCGACGATCGACAGCACCAGCAGGTACTTCGGCGCCGGCGCGTCGAAGCGGTAGCCGAAAACGACGATCGGCTGCGCGGTGATCACGCCCGACGAATTGTAGTTGGTGACCCAGCCGACCTTGGTCAGGAACCAGATGATGAAGAACTGCGCGGCCAGCGTGGCCACCGCGAGGTAGAAGCCGCGGATGCGCAGGCTCGGCAGCCCGAACACGATGCCGATCGCCGCGGCGCAGAGCCCGCCGCCGACGAATGCGACGAGGATCGGGATGCCGGGAACGCGCAGGATGAAGTTGAACGACGCGAAGGCGCCGACCGCCATGAACGCGGCCGAGCCGAGCGAAAGTTGCCCTGCGTATCCGGTCAGGATGTTGAGGCCGATCGCGGCGAGCGCGAGGATCAGCGTCGGGATGAGGATCGCCGAGAAAAGGTACGGCGTCGCCGTCAGCGGCACGACGATGAACGCGATGGCCAGCAGCACCGCCATGGCGATGCGATCCTGCAGTAGCGGGAAGATCGCCGAATCGGCGAGATACGTCGACTTGAACTGGCCGGCTTCGCGGTAGAGCATGGATGGGCGGCCGCGTCAGACGCGGCGGATGATCTTCTCGCCAAAAAGGCCCTCGGGCCTGAACAGCAGGACCACGAGCGCCAGCACGTACGGGAACCAGCCCTCGATGCCGCCGCCGACCATCGGACCGAGGTAGACCTCGGCGAGCTTCTCGGATGCGCCGATGATGAGGCCGCCGACAATGGCCCCCGGCACCGACTCGAGGCCGCCCAGCATCAGCACCGGCAGCGCCTTCAGCGCGACGAACGTCAGCGCGAATTGCACGCCGTTGCGCGCGCCCCACAGCAGTCCGGCGACCAGCGCGACCGCGCCCGCCACCGCCCAGACGATGCCCCAGATCTGCTGCAGCGGAATGCCGACCGCCAGCGCCGCCTGGTGGTCGTCGGCGACGGCGCGCAGCGCCCGGCCGATGCGCGTGCGACTGAAGAAGAACGCGAGCGCCGCCACCAGCACCGCGGCGATCAGCGCCGCGACGAGATCGAACTTGGAGATGTTGAGGCCGAAGCGATCGGCGATCCAGCCGATCGGCTCGTCGGCGACGCCGATGTCGAGGCCGCGCACGCTCGTGCCCCAGACGATCTGCGCGAGCCCTTCGAGCAGGAACGACAGGCCGATCGTCGCCATGAACAGCGAGATCTGCGGCTGGTTGACGAGCGGCCGCAGCACGGCCCGCTCGATCGCGAGGCCGAGCAGCACCATCACCACGAGCGTCGCCGGCAGCGCCATCCAGAACGACAGGCCGTGCTCGGTCAGGCCGACGAACGTCAGCGCCGCGAAGAACACCATCGTGCCCTGCGCGAAGTTGAACACGCCCGAGGCCTTGTAGATCAGCACGAAGCCGAGCGCGACGAGCGAGTACATGACGCCCGACAGGAGCCCGCCGATCAGCACCTCGAAGAAGAACTGCATGTCAGTGCGCGACGCCGAGATAGGCGTCGATGACCGCCTGGTTGCCGCGGATCTCGTCCGCCGCGCCGTCGCCGATCTTGCGGCCGTAGTCGAGCACGACGATGCGGTCGCAGATGTCCATGACGACGCCCATGTCGTGCTCGATCAGCACGATCGTCGTGCCGAACTCGGCGTTGACGTCGAGGATGAAGCGGCACATATCCTGCTTTTCCTCGACGTTCATGCCCGCCATCGGCTCGTCGAGCAGCAGGAGCGCGGGCTCCGCGGCGAGCGCGCGCGCGAGCTCGACGCGCTTCTGCAGGCCGTACGCCAGGCGTCCCACCGGCGTGCGGCGGATGTGCTGGATCTCGAGGAAGTCGATGATCGCCTCGACCCGCGCGCGATTGTCGAGCTCCTCGCGGCGCGCCCGCCCGATCCAGATTGCCTGCTCGAGGAAGCTCGCCTTCATCCTGAGGTTGCGCCCGGTCATGATGTTGTCGCGCACCGACATGCCCTTGAAAAGCGCGATGTTGTGGA
>Ga0157373_10003623_pt1 | contig 11662 bp, 6 predicted proteins | sample C65metaG_FD_113460 | JGI IMG/M metagenome (GOLD analysis project Ga0157373, IMG submission 113460) | Corn rhizosphere microbial communities from Kellogg Biological Station, Michigan, USA - C6-5 metaG | ecosystem: Host-associated > Plants > Roots > Rhizosphere > Soil | place: USA: Michigan...
CAATCCGTCGATGATGCTTGCCGCAATCCCTTTTGGGTCATCGGTAGGATGGTTAGGCTGCAAACGTGTAGAAAATCTCCCTTTCAGCCCAATCGTATTCCGGAAGCGGGTAATGACCTCAGATTTTCTGGCGACCGCAATCAGGTCCTGGTTTCTCATCAGCTTAGACACTGCCGCCACCATCTCGGGTGTCAGGCCCATTTTAAGCTGCTTTATCTCCGCTGTACCGGCATGATCGGTCAGCAGCCAATCTCGGAGCTCACCTACGGTAAAATGCGCGATCATCGCAAAGGCTTCCTGATCATGATCATCCATAATCAAACGTGTCACTTCATCGTCCTCGTAAGGAATAACGGCTTCATTCAGAAATGTTTTCAAAGGTACATTTGCAAGTGCGATCTGTGCTGCAACACGTTCTTCGTAACCTGTAGCGGCGATGCCTGCAAGCGTGTCCCCGCTTCTCATGGGAGATGCCTTTGCCAGCAGGTCTTTGAGGTCCCTGAATTTGTAAACGTGCTGATGTATAGTATGTTGGTAGCCCATAATTATTCTGCTGCTGTTATCACAGCCCTTTCGAGCAGTATGTCGTTATCAATTTTCTCCTTATGTTTACCGCTGAGTACAAAAAGCAGGGCAGCGATCAACATCCCCGCCAGGAATATGCCACTGAGCATTACATTATAATAGACGATCGCAATCAAACAGAGCAGGCATAACAACAATGCAACAGCAGGGAATACCGGGTAAAATGGCGAGCGGAAAGGACGGTTGAGCAGAGGTTCTTTCCTGCGCAGCATAAAAAGACTGACCATGCTCATCATATACATCACTATTGCGCCCAGCACAGACAGGATAATCACCTGGCTGGTCGTGCCACTGAACAGCGCAGCAAAGCTGACCAGGCCACTTGCTGCTACCGACCAGTGCGGGGTTTTAAACCTGTGGTTGATCCTGGCCAGTCCCTGTGGCAGATAGCCACTTCTTGCCATCGCAAAGATCTGCCTTGAAGAGGCAAGGATCGTTCCGTGGAAGGAGGCGATCAGCCCAAACAGACCTATGCTCGCAAATATCTGCGTCAGGCTATTGTTTTTCCCCAGTACGATGGATATGGCTTCGGGGAGCGGGTAGTCTATCGTACTTAGTTTACGCCAGTCGGTAATGCCCCCGCTCAGGATCATTACCCCCAGGGCAAGAAACATCAGCGTTGCCAGTCCGGAAATATACCCTTTAGGAATATTCTTTTCAGGATCTTTAACCTCTTCTGCTACCATGGCTACACCTTCTATCGCCAGATAAAACCATACTGCGTATGGCAATGCGGCAAATACACCCTGCCAGCCAAAAGGCATAGCGTTACTCAGGAAGTTTACTGTCTTGAAATGAGGAGCGATAATTCCCATGAACAGTAAGAGTTCTCCAACCGCAAGCGCAGTAATGAAGATAGAGAATGCCGCAGACTCTTTGATGCCCGAGATATTGATTAAGATAAAGAGCACATTAAACACCAGGGCCGATTGCAATACGGGGAGGGCGGGATACAAAAAATGGAGATAGCTGCCCAATGCAAATGCAATGGCAGGCGTAGCGAGTAAAAAATCTACGAGTGTAGCATAACCGGCAATGAGTCCGCCAAAGGGACCCATAGCGCGATAACTATACGCGAAGGCGCCTCCCGCGTGCGGAATAGCGGTGGTTAGTTCTGTATAGCTAAAGATGAAAGTAACATACATCACAGTCACGATTAGCGTTGCGATCAAAAAGCCAATAGTGCCTGCAACTCCCCAGCCGTAGTTCCATCCGAAATATTCTCCGGAGATGACCAGTCCAACAGCGATGCCCCAGAGGTGAATGGGTTTTAAGGTTCTTTTTAAGGTCTCGGTAGTGGATTTCGTCATAAAGAGCCGGATTGGTTGTCTGGTATAGAGAACTGAAATATAGTGAATTTCTGGCAGAGTAAAGAGCTAATTACCAGTCAAAAACAACGAAGGGCCTGCCAAGTAAATGACAAGCCCTTCTTCAATAGGTAGCGGATGACAGCTGTTATTTCATCCAGTAGAATTTGGTAGCTTCGTTTTCTACGCCGCCCAGGAATGCTGCAACTGCTGCATTATAGGCATTCTGACTTGAGGTCACTACACTTGTAGGATATGTCAGACGTTTGATGAACGTTCCCAGTGGAAGTGCAGGGTTTTGCGGCGACATGATAGAGTATTGTTTAGGATATCCTGTCCGTCTGAACTCAGACCAGCCTTCAGTACCTTCAGGGAATACAGCAATCCATTTCTGGGTGATGATCTTCTCCAGTTTGGTCTCAAAGTCGGCACCTTCATTCCATCGTACCACATTCGTAGTTAGTGCCGGGCTTGCATAATCAGGGCGTTTTGGATCAACATAAGCCAGCTGAGTAGTAGTGCTCTGCAGATAAGTGTCAGCTCCGGCTACGCCATTTGCAGCGATAGATGCTCTTACACCTGCTTCATAAAATGATTGTGCTGAGCCTGTCCCCATGTTCCAGCCTCTGAGTACCCCTTCGGCTTTCAGGAAGTAGCTTTCTGCTACGTCAACTACCTTCATCGGCGCTGCCTGGGCAACATTATATCTTGAATAGTTTTCGTAAACAGATTTTGTAGGTCTTTCCACCCCAGGTCTGATTCCTCTGTAAGAGCCATTCAGCGCCGGGTCCAGTGCAGGAAGCACATAAGCAGGTAAGCGTGGATCACCGAATCCCTGCATGTAGGTAACTACTGCCGCAGAGATACGTGTATCTGACCATGCATTGGTCATGGTGTAGTGAGGGTTGGTGCCACTTGGAGGAGATACCGAGAATGATCCTGTAGTTGCATCTAATACACCACCGCTTGCTGCTAAAACAGCTTTCTCTGCCTGCAGTTTACCGTTTGTAGGATCTACTACAGAAATTCTCATACCCATACGCAGACGGAGTGTGTTCGCCAGTTTGATCCAGTTGGTGTATTCACCCAGCAAAGTAGATCTGTCCCATTTTTTGAAACGGGTCTGATCGGCGTTCGGGTCAGCTGCTTCTGCAGCGAGCAGATCAGTTACAGCTTTGTCCAGGTCGACAAACATTGCTGCATAAGCTGCTGCTGGTGAGTCGAAGGCCGGTTCAGCACTGTCGCCGTATTTTGAGTAAGGGAAAGGGCCGAATGTATCCACCAACCTTTGTCCTGCAGCCACCTTCATGATCAGCGCGATAGCATACAAATCCGGGTATTTGGTGTCAAACCCTTTTCTTTTCATCGTCAGCCAGTTGTTCATGACACCATTCACGGAGATGGTGTAAGAGCCATCCCAGATACCGCGTGTTACATAAGTAGTGGTGTTGACGTTGCCCAGGAAGTTACTTGGTGCTTCCAGGTAACCTGCATAAGATTCTGCCTGCAGGTTTTGCTGAGTTTGCTCATTTGGACTTGTGCTGATAATGTTGTTCATCATTACCGGAAGCAGGAAGGCTGCCTCGGCACCATCTTTTTGCAGATCCAGGTCTGAAATATCACCCTTATCTACGTTGAGGCCTTCGAAATCTTTTGTACATGATGAGACTGCAAAGATTAACATGCAGAGAAAGAACAACTTGTAGTTCATCTTATATGTATATTTTTTCATTTCTGTAATTTTTATGGATTAGAAATTTACCCTTACTGTTGCACCTATAGATCTTGCTGATGGCAACTGGAATGATTCAAAGCCCAGGCTGTTGTTTTCTGTGGTTAAAGCCAATTCAGGATCGAAAGGTGCTTTTTTGTAGAAGAACAATACGTTACGTCCAACCAGTGAAATGTTCACACTTTTGATCACTTTGCTGAATTTCGGAAGTGTATAGCCGATTGCAATTTCACGTAACCTGATGTTGGTCGATTTATAGGTATACTCCGTTGCTGCTGCACCTGCATCTGCACTTGCTGAAATAAAGTTGTAATAAGTCTGTGCGTCAATCAATCTGCCGTTAAGCATTACACCGCCAGCGTCACGAGCTTCTGCAGTTCTTGGAGATAAACCTTTGTAATCAAGCCATTGTTGCGTAGATGATGATACCAGACCACCGAACCTTCCGTCAACAAGGAACGAGAAGCTGAAATTTTTGTAGTTAAACTGGTTGTTCATGTTTAACAGGAAGTCAGGATTTGAGTTTCCAATATACTGGTCTGCCTGTACAGATAGAACAGGTAAGCCTGTTGCTGCATCAAACTGTTGTGAGCCGTCAGCATTGTACTGGTAAGTTTTACCAAACAAGTCGCCATAAGAACCGTATTTTCTGCCGTTCAGCAATTCGCTACCCGGACGAAGCAGGTATAGGTTAGTTAACCTGTTTCCGCTCTGCAATACAAAACGGTCAGATGTAAGCAGGTCGCTTAAAGATTTGATCCTGTTTTTGTTTTTTGTGAAGTTGATACCAGGGGTCCAGTTTACATTACCAAGTTTAGCATTGTAGCTTACTGTAGCCTCGATACCTCTGTTCTGGATAGTTCCTCCGTTGATATAGAATTCTGTGGCGCCCGCACCTGTTGGTGCCGTGATCCTGAATACCTGATCCCTTGTTGTCGCATCGTAATAAGATACGTTCACGTTTAACTTGTCCTGGAAGAAGCGCAACTCAGCACCCACCTCATACGATTTTGTACGCTCAGGTTTGAGGTTAATCGTGTCCAGGCCACTGAAAAATGGTAGTGTTTCCCTACCGTTCACACTTTCGTCAGCATTTACGGTATAGTTTGAGTTTCTTGCTGCTGCACCGAAAGGTAAAGCATTACCTACCTCAGCATAGGTTGCTCTCAGTTTTGCAAATGAAAGCACATCATTTGGAGCTGATTGTTTAGCTACATAAGCCAGACCAACAGATGGATAGAAGAAAGAATTGTCCGTTGTTGAAGACCACTCATTTCTTCCGCTGACATCAAGAAACAGTCTGTCTTTCCAGCCAAGTGTTGCAGTAGCAAGCACAGATCTGTTGATTCTTTTTGTTTTTTCAGTTTCCGAAATGTAGTTGCCGGTAAGACCCTGCAAAGCAAAATAATCTGCATAATACAGTGTGTTGTCTGCACCATTGGTACGGTTACCAATCGCCTGGTACGTCAGGATGGTATTGGTAAAACCTGCAGTTGCGTTCAGTGTGAGGTCTTTTGATAAAGCTTTGTTGGCTTGCAATAAGATATCAGTGTAGAGATCCTGACCGATATTCACGTCTTTTCTGTAAGATCCGTTTACACCGATAGAAGTAGGGTCTCCGCTGGCGCCATAACGCTGATCATTATCATAGCTATACTTGTTGATGGTAGTCCTGCCGGTTAAGTTTAACCAGTCGGTGATATTGTATCTCACGGAACCGTTTACGTTTGTACGGTTATCCAGCTCATCACGGTTGATGTGGTTCAGGATCCAGTAAGGGTTCTGGTTAGAGCTGTGCTCATTTTTAATATATGGCCAGTTCTGAACATTAAATCCTCTGGTTGAACTGTAAACTGTTCCGCCGTTTGCTGCATATGGTGTGATATCTACGCCCATCGGGAATAAATACAAACCGAACATTGGGCTGTTATACCATGATGATTCGTTTCTGTTGGTAGTTTTAGTCTGGATATAGTTGATTCCTCCTTCAACAACAATTTTATTGTCGAACAATTGAGTACTTCCGCGTACTGTCACGTTATTTCTTCCAAATTTATATCCCGGAAGCATCGCTTTTGACGCAGTGTTTGCGTAAGAGAAGTAAAGTTTAGAGGTTTCAGTTCCGCTGCTGATAGACACACTGTTGATATAATTCTGACCTGTCTGGAAGAAATCTTTGATGTAACTGTCAGAGCCGTTAGTGATCTTTGGTCCCCAGCTATCGTTAATTGGTGTCGTTGGGGCTACGCCACGAAGACCATTTCCGTATGATGTTTGCAGTTCTGGCAAACCCACCGGGTTGTCAAACATTGCAGTTGAACTAAAACTAACAGCTGGTGCGCCCAGTTTACCTTTTTTTGTAGTAATGAGGATTACACCGTTGGCTGCCTGGCTACCATATAGTGCGGCAGCTGAAGCGCCTTGCAGCACCTGTAAGTTCTCAATATCTTCAGGGTTATAATCTGCGAAACCTCCAATTGGTACACCGTCTACAACATACAAAGGTGTGTTGGTTCCTGAGATGGATTTGTTACCACGAAGAACAACTTTTGGAGCGCTACCCGGACCGCCGGCACCCTGGGTAACAAAAACACCGGCAGCTTTACCTGCAAGTGAGTTTAATACACTAGGGCCTTTAACCTGGTTGAGTTCATCCGCCGTTACGGTTGTAGTACTATAGGTAAGACTTTTCTTCGCGCGACTGATACCCAGGGCCGTTACAACGACACCATCAAGGGATTTTGCATCGTCAACGAGTGTTACATTAATCGTTTTACGTCCGTTAACGGTCAAAGTCTGGCTAACATAGCCAACAGAGCTAAAAGTAATTGAGGCATTGGATGCTGCACTGATGGTAAATTTTCCGCTGGCATCAGTCTGGGTTCCTGTAGAAGCACCACTAACCTTTACACTTACGGCAGGAACCGGGGCGTTTGTTGCGTCTACCACTGTTCCTGTAACTGTGATGTTCTGAGCAGCTGCACAGAACCAGCAGAGTTGAAATAATGCAAAAAGCATGTAAAATCTTTTCATAAAACTGGTTGTTTAGGGTTTAAGTTTTTGTTTGTTTTTGGATTAAAATTTTGAGATCGGGAGGAGGGTCTTTATGGTTCTTGTAAAATCCTCCGGATTTGAATGTTCGTCGGTTTTTAATTCATTTAATTATTGTTCTTTAGTTCAACTTGGACAATTTGGGGTGTTATGGGTCATTTAAAACGTTTTATCGCTTTAAAAAAATGGTTTTTATTCAGAAATGATAAAAAATAACAGCGCTATTGTGGTTTTTTATTCACGATTTTTAATAAAACCGCAAATTAGAGAGATGAGCGTTTAGTTAGTTTAGCAGTAAATCGTTTTAAATCAAAAACAATAATCTAAAATAACTTTTTTTTATTAATTTGTGTAAACTTTTTAAGAAAATTAGAAAGATTATTCATTTTCCCCCAAAAATTCTAGCCAAGAAATAAATTAAACCTATGACGACTCTCAATAAAACAAAAGTACTAGTGTCAAATAATGAAACGATTAAATGTTTATATTATAACAAGCTGTTAACCAGTGCAGATGTAAGTAATTACATCGGAAAGAGCATTCCTTACGCCATAAAAGTCTTAACTGAACTTAAAACCGTGGGTTTTGTTGAAGAAATGGGACTCGCCAATTCCAGCGGCGGACGTAAACCATTAAATTATTCACTGATTTCCAGTTCATATTATTTGGTGTCTGTGGCGATGGACCAATTTTCTGCGCGTATGGTTGTTGTTGATATGAACAATAATTTCGTGACTGATATTATAAGGTATGAGTTTGACATTTTTACACTTAAGCCTGATCAGCTGATTTCTTATATCAATCAGTTTATTGAAGGCAGTCAAATATCAAAATCATCTGTTTTGGGAATCGGTATCACTATGCCTGGTTTTATCGATACAGAAATAGGGGTCAATTATACCTATTTAACTACGAGCGGGCAACCACTGACGGCGTATCTGCAACAACAGCTTTCCATACCCGTTTTTCTGGATAATGATTCTACAGCAATTGCGCTGGCAGAACAGAAGTTTGGCGTAGCGGCAGGCATGAAAAATGTGATGGTACTTAATTTAGGCTGGGGTATTGGCCTTGGGATGATCCTGAACAATAAGATCTTCAGGGGCAATAATGGGCTGGCGGGAGAATTCAGTCATATTCCCCTCTTTAAAAACGGTAAATTGTGCAATTGTGGTAAACGCGGCTGCCTGGAAACAGAAGCCTCTCTGATTGCTGTGGCGGGTATTGCAAAAGAAGGTATCAGCAAGGGACAGATTACCAGCTTATCAAATTATACGGATGTGGATGCGGATGCTGTGATCAATGAAGCCATCAGAGGTGACGTGTTTTCTGTAAAGCTGTTATCTGAGGCTGCCTATCATGTGGGGGAGGGACTGGCGATCCTGATTCACCTGATGAATCCCGGTGCCATTGTGCTCAGTGGTAAAGGTAGTGTAGTAGGTAAGTTATGGCTTTCCCCAATTCAGCAGGCCATCAATGAACATTGTATCCCTTTGCTAACCAATTTCACAGAAATCAAAATCTCTGATCTGAATAACAAGGCACAGCTGATCGGAGGTGCTGCGTTAGTGGTAGAGAATTTTGGAAAAGCACTGGCCGATAAACTGGATGCCATAGAGCTGGGCGCTCTGAACAAGGCCAGCTAACAGAATAACCTATGTGATGGGCAGACCCAAAGCCCGCTGCCGGTAGGCTGTGGGTGTAATCCCTGTTTTTTCTTTAAATAACTTTGAAAAATAAAAGCTGGATTCAAATTTCAGGGTGTAGGCAATCTCTTTTACAGAAAGGTTTGGATCTGATAACATTGTTCTTGCCTTTTCTATCTTCAGCTGTATACAGTATTGTCCAGGTGAGAGGCCGGTATAATTTTTAAAAACTTTTCTAAACCATGAATAGCCCACCTGCAGTTCTTCAGCAGCCTGCTCGGGAGAAAAGGCCTTATCTATATTGGAGCGAAACAGCAGCCTGGCTTTGTTCACCAGGATTTCTCTCTCCTCATGTTCTGCAGAATTTTGCTTTAAGGCAGCATGTAAACTGCCCATCAGGTGTAATGCCGCACCTGATACCAGTGGCTGGTAGCCGCTCGTTTCGGTTTTTGTTTTCTCAATAATGGTATCAAAAAGGTTAAAGATCTGTTCATTGAAACCGATATACAGGCATGGTGATTCCGGTTTAAAAAATCCGTTATTTACCAGGTTGTCTATGATCTCTCCTTTTAGCCCGATCCAGTATTCGTCCCAGCCGGTTTCTTCACTGGGTTTATACCTGTGGCGTTCGCCGGGGAAAAGAACGAGTACTGTCCCTGCTTTCACTGCCTGGTATTTGCAGCTGTCAGATTCAAAGATGCCTGTACCTTTGGTAATATAAAGGAATTGATATTCATCCAGTATCCTGCCGGTGTTCCAGTCAAAATAATAATCTGCCGGATGTGTAAGGATAGGATAGTTTGCTGCAGCTGCGGTGCTGATACATCCTGCATTTAAAATATGCAGTCCCCACTTCTTATCTTCAGTACTTAAAGGCAGATATTTATAATAATTGGTCATCAGTTTTATAATTGGTTCGCTGGCAGAAATTGGAAATAAATCTACTAAGAATTTATGAATCCACACTTATTGTCAAAATATACAGTTTAAATATCAAATCATACAGGGATACCAGAGTCAATAATGATAATTTAGCTACAGCAAACAGCAAGATGCTGAGTGCAGAGCAGGACAGTTAAGTACAGTTAAGCCAATTGCATACTTTATACTTGTCCTAATTTTCTAACCAGATATTAAAACACACTATGCAAATTATTTTTGGAGTCATATTCCACTTCATCGGCGGCTTCGCCTCCGGAAGCTTCTACATCCCCTACAAAAAAGTGAAAGGCTGGGCCTGGGAAAGTTACTGGATTGTGGGAGGTATCTTCTCCTGGCTCATTGTTCCGCCCTTAGCCGCATACCTTACTATTCCTGGTTTCGGTGAAATCATCAGCCATACCAGTGGTTCCATCTTAAGCTTAACCTATTTCTTTGGTCTTCTCTGGGGAATCGGAGGACTCACTTATGGACTTGGAGTACGATATCTGGGAGTTTCTCTTGGCAGCTCTATTATTTTGGGACTCAGCTCTGTATTCGGGGCCTTGCTTCCTTCAATTTATTACGACTTTAACCCTAAAGACGGAAAAGACAGTTTCACACATATTCTGAGTAATCCCTGGGGACAGTGGGTGCTGGCCGGTCTGCTTGTTTGCGTACTCGGTATCATTTTATGCGGGCGCGCAGGTATGATGAAAGAAAAGGATCTTTCCAAACAGCAGGAGACTAAAGAAAATGCAGAGTTCAGGATTGGACTGGGACTTGTAGTTGCCATAGTTTCAGGTATTCTCAGTGCCTGTTTTGCCTTTGGTATCGACGCCGGAAAGGACATGGCCGACGAAGCGAATACACTATGGAAGGCTCTTCACCCCGGACAGGGTGAGTTTCTGTACCAGAACAACGTTACTTATGTGATCATCCTCTGGGGCGGCTTAACCACCAATCTGTTCTGGTGTATGGTACTCAACGCACGCAACAGGACTTTTAAAGATTATACCAATAAAAAAACGCCGCTGCTGGCCAATTATATTTTCTCTGCACTGGCAGGTACAACCTGGTTTCTGCAGTTTTTCTTCTATGGTATGGGAGAAAGCAAGCTGGGCAACGGTGCCAGCTCATGGATTCTTCATATGGCGTTTATCATTCTGGTTGCCAATGTATGGGGACTTATCTTAAAAGAATGGTCGGGCGTAAGCAAAAAAACATTAGTCACCATTCTTACAGGTATTCTGTTCATTATCATTTCCATCATGATTGTTGGATATGGAAACTCAATTAAATAGTAACATTTATAAACATTTAATCATATGTCTGACGAAAAAGACCGTTTTAAGCACGTAAGTTATTTATGGGACGAGACTGAAGCCGCCAAGCTCGCAGGAGACGAGGTTGCCCTGTTACTTTATCGTTCTAATCTCCTGGGAGCAGATCTGCGGCTGACCAATTATGGCGGCGGAAATACTTCATGCAAAGCCGATGCAATCGACCCGCTGACGGGCGATACTGTAGAAGTAATGTGGATTAAAGGTTCGGGCGGCGATATCGGAACCCTCAAACGCAATGGACTCGCCGCTTTATATGTGGAGCGTCTCAGAAGCCTGAAGAATATCTACAAGGGAATTGAAATGGAAGATGAAATGGTAGAACTGTTTAACCATTGCATTTACGACCTCAACTCTAAAGCGCCTTCTATTGATACGCCATTACACGGTTTTCTGCCTTTTAAACATATCGACCATTTACACCCTGATGCTGCAATTGCAATTGCAGCAGCGAAAGATGGAAAGCAGATCACACATGACCTCTTTGATGGTAAAATAGGATGGGTAGAGTGGCAGAAACCAGGGTTTGACCTGGGACTGCAGCTGAAAGCCTGTCTGGATGAAAACCCGGGGATCATCGGTATCATGCTGGGTTCCCATGGATTGTTTACCTGGGGTGATACAGCTTATGAAAGTTATATCAATACCCTGGAGGTAATTGAGAAATGTGCGATCTACCTTGAAGAAAATTACGGTAAAAAAGGGCCTGTATTTGGGGGCCAGAAAATCAGCAGCCCCGAAAAAACACAACGGGAGGCACAGGCAGCGTTATTGGCTCCAATCCTCCGTGGCTTCTGCTCAAGTGAGAGACATATGGTGGGGCATTTTACTGACGATGCCCGGGTACTGGAGTTTATCAATTCTAAGGACCTCGACAGGCTGGCTCCGCTGGGAACAAGCTGTCCCGATCACTTTCTGAGAACCAAGATCAGCCCGCTGGTACTTGACTTAAGTCCTGATGAAGATCTTTCTGATCCTGCAGCACTTAAAGAAAAACTGGCGCCTGCGTTTGTTGCTTACCGTAAGATGTATGCAGATTACTATGAAACCTGTAAACATCCAAACAGTCCCGCTATCCGC
>Ga0157373_10003627_pt1 | contig 11659 bp, 9 predicted proteins | sample C65metaG_FD_113460 | JGI IMG/M metagenome (GOLD analysis project Ga0157373, IMG submission 113460) | Corn rhizosphere microbial communities from Kellogg Biological Station, Michigan, USA - C6-5 metaG | ecosystem: Host-associated > Plants > Roots > Rhizosphere > Soil | place: USA: Michigan...
GCGCACGGTACCCACCGGACATTGCATGACGCTCGCAATGTCCTCGTAACTCAGACCATCGAATTCACGTAAAGTTAACGCAGTACGCAAATCCTCTGGCAGTTGCTGAATGGTTCGATGGACAGTGCCTTCGATCTCATCCCGCAGCAGTGCACGTTCTGGTGACTCGAGATCCTTGAGGCCATGATCGCCATCGTAGAACTCTGCATCTTCGGAACTTACATCGCTATCCGGCGGCCGGCGGCCGCGTGAAACCAGGTAATTCTTTGCCGTGTTAATGGCAATACGGTACAGCCACGTATAAAACGCACTGTCGCCGCGAAAGTTTCCAAGTGCTCGATACGCCTTGATAAAGGCTTCCTGAGCCACGTCCTGGGCTTCATGGGTGTCGTGCACAAAACGCACGATCAACCCGAGAATCTTGTGCTGATACTTCAGCACCAACAGATCGAAAGCTCGCTTGTCGCCGCGTTGAACGCGCTCGACCAGCTGCTGATCCTCTTCCTGGGTTAGCATGAACACTCCTCGATAAGCCCGAAGGAGACTTGCATAACTAAACGACCAGACTTGCAAACATAGACTCGGGCTTTTCGCAAAAGTTCTCCCCCTCCAGGCAAGTTTCCTGCGGGCTCTGATTTGGCACGCACGAAAAGCGCAGCTCGGGATAAACCGGCTGCGCGAATAATCTTGTCATCGGTTTCGCCGGCAGGAATCCAACCGCAGATTCCGCACTGAAGCCGACACTGTCCCTTATCTCTGGCACCGACTATTGATCTTGGGCCTTTGGCAAAAGTTCCAATTATTTATAGCCTTCACCACCTGACATTGGGCGACCCTGTGCAGAAAAAGGCTGTTTCAGCACCGATACAGTCGTCTTTTCCCCAAACGGGTGAGAAAAACTTCCGACGAAGCACACGGTTTTTTCGGTCACAGTAGTTTCACAATGCCATATCGGCCCGGCTATTGTGCCGCTCCCCCCCTCTATATACTAGTGGGCTGTGTGGCTGTCTTGACTCGCCGATCCGGCAGTCCTGCACCACCCCCGACCCGGGTCGCTTTGAGCGGAATCCTGTAATGAGCCAACAATTCCAACATGATGTTCTGGTCATTGGCAGCGGTGCTGCCGGTTTGAGTCTCGCGCTGACCCTGCCGGGTCACTTGCGCATTGCCGTATTGAGCAAAGGCGATCTCGCCAACGGATCCACCTATTGGGCCCAGGGCGGCGTCGCAGCTGTGCTGGATGACACCGACACTGTCGAATCCCACGTCGACGACACCCTGAACGCCGGCGGCGGTCTGTGCCACGAAGACGCAGTGCGTTTCACCGTCGAGCACAGCCGAGAGGCCATCCAGTGGCTGATCGACCAAGGCGTGCCCTTCACCCGCGACGATCAGTCCGGCACTGAAGACGGGGGATTCGAATTTCACCTGACCCGCGAAGGTGGCCACAGTCACCGCCGCATCATCCATGCGGCCGATGCCACCGGCGCTGCCATCTTCAAAACCCTCCTGGCCCAGGCCAAAGAGCGTTCGAATATCGAACTGCTGGAGCAGCGGGTCGCCGTCGACCTGATCACCGAACGACGCCTGGGCATGGAAGGCGAACGCTGCCTCGGCGCCTACGTACTCAACCGCAAGTCTGGCGAAGTCGACACCTACGGTGCACGCTTCGTGATTCTGGCCTCGGGCGGTGCTGCCAAGGTCTATCTCTATACCAGTAACCCCGACGGCGCCTGCGGTGACGGCATCGCCATGGCCTGGCGTTCGGGTTGCCGGGTGGCGAACCTGGAGTTCAACCAGTTCCACCCGACCTGCCTGTATCACCCGCAGGCCAAGAGTTTTCTGATCACCGAAGCCCTGCGCGGCGAAGGCGCCCATTTGAAGCTGCCCAATGGCGAACGCTTCATGTCCCGCTTCGACAAGCGCGCCGAGCTGGCACCGCGTGACATCGTCGCCCGGGCCATCGACCATGAAATGAAGCGTTTGGGCGTTGACTGCGTGTATCTCGACATCAGCCACAAACCCGAAGCGTTCATTAAAAGTCACTTCCCGACTGTTTATGAGCGCTGCCTGGGATTCGGCATCGACATCACCAAACAGCCGATCCCGGTCGTCCCGGCCGCGCATTACACCTGTGGCGGCGTGATGGTCGATCAGAACGGTCGCACCGATGTGCCGGGCCTGTATGCCATCGGCGAAACCAGCTTCACCGGCCTGCATGGCGCCAACCGCATGGCCAGTAATTCGCTGCTGGAATGTTTCGTCTATGCCCGTTCGGCGGCGGCGGACATTCTCGCGCAACTGGACGATGTCGCCGCGCCAAGCGCCCTGCCCGTCTGGGACGCCAGCCAGGTCACCGACTCCGACGAGGACGTGATCATCGCGCACAACTGGGATGAACTGCGGCGGTTCATGTGGGACTACGTCGGCATCGTGCGCACCAATAAGCGCCTGCAACGGGCGCAGCACCGTGTGCGCCTGCTGCTGGACGAAATCGACGAGTTCTACAGCAACTATAAGGTCAGCCGCGATCTGATCGAACTGCGCAACCTGGCACAAGTCGCCGAACTGATGATTTGCTCAGCCATGGAGCGCAAGGAAAGTCGCGGCCTGCATTACACCCTCGACTATCCCGACCTGTTGCCTGAGGCGCTCGACACTATTCTGGTGCCGCCCACCTACGTCGGCTGAACTTGAGCCGCACTCGCAGGCGCCGATGCAGATCCGCCGCCTGCGAGTCCCGTGGCACACAGATTGATCTGACCCGCCATTCCCCACGCAGACGAAAACGCAACACCACGATCAACGGCAGCGCCAGGCTGTCCGGCCTCAACTGCACGGCTTGCCAGCCATCCGCCTGATTCCATAACTGCCAGCCATCGGCGTCCCGGCGCAATCCGCGAAACGCCTGAGGGTGATTTAGCAGAATCTGCCGAGGCAACACCCAATATCCATGAAGCAGACAGCCAAAAGCCCCGAGCAAACTTGCCCAGAGTGGAATAGAAAGCAGGAACAACGAACCCAGTGCGAACGCCTGGGCCAACAGATACGCCGCCAGCAACTGCCGTGAGGCATGCCAGCGGCATTCGAACGTGTTACTTGGGCTGGACACGGTCCAGGATCATGCGAACCATGCGCTGCAGCTCCGGATCTTCAGACTCGCTGCGCTCCATGAACCAACCGAACATGTCCTGATCCTCACACGTCAACAGACGGACATACAGATCGCGATCCACCTGATTCAGGTCTGCATAGACCTCCTTCACGAACGGCACCAGCAACACGTCAAGCTCAAGCATGCCGCGACGGCTGTGCCAAAAGAGGCGATTCAGTTCAACTTGTTCGACCATGGAGCCCTCCTCAAATTTGGCGGCAAGTATACAGCGCCGAGGCGGGTCGCACAGTCGGCTTTGGTCGGGCACCACCGATCCTTTATCAACTACCCATTTCACCAACGCGCCCTTATGATGTGCCCCAGTCTATTTACCCTGCGAAGACCCATGGCCGATTCTGCTTTTTTCTGCACCCTGTCTCATGAAGGCGTTCTCGCGGTTCGCGGCGCGGATGCCGGAAAATTCCTGCAAGGCCAGTTGACCTGCAATCTCAATTACCTGAGCGACAGCCGCGCCAGCCTCGGTGCTCGTTGCACACAGAAAGGCCGGATGCAGTCGAGCTTCCGCATTCTGCTCGAAGGTGACGGCGTGGTCCTGGCGATGGCCAGCGAGCTGCTGGAGCCGCAACTGGCGGACCTGAAAAAGTACGCGGTGTTCTCCAAATCGAAACTGACCGACGAAAGCGCCGCCTGGGTACGCTTCGGCCTGGAGCACGGCGACAGTGCCTTGATCGGTCTTGGTCTGGACCTGCCGGCGGAAACCGACAGCGTTGTGCGTCACGATGACCTGATCGCGATCCGCGTCTCGCCCGACCGCGCCGAACTCTGGGCACCGGCCGATCAGGCTGACGCGATCAAAGCCAAATTGTCCGAAGCCCTGCCTGAAGCCGAACTGAATCAATGGCTTCTGGGCCAGATCCGCGCCGGTATCGGTCAGGTCATGCCAAGCACTCGCGAGCTGTTCATCCCGCAGATGCTCAACCTGCAGGCCGTCGGCGGCGTGAGTTTCAAGAAAGGCTGCTACACCGGCCAGGAAATCGTCGCGCGCATGCAGTACCTGGGCAAACTCAAGCGTCGTCTGTACCGCTTGAACCTGGACGCTGCTGATTTGCCGGAACCTGGCACACAACTGTTTGCGCCGAGCCACAACAGCGCCATCGGCGAAGTGGTGCTGGCCGCCAAGGCCGGGCAAAACATTGAACTCCTGGCGGTGCTGCAGGCCGAAGCTGCCGAAGCCGGTGATTTGCATCTGGGCACCCTCGAAGGTCCCGCGCTGCATCTGCTCGACCTGCCCTACGAACTGGATCGCGACCGCGAAATCCAGCGCTGATCGCAGCATTTGTTGCAACACCCTAGAGAGTTTAAATGAGCGAACTGGCGGAAAAAGTCCAACAGGATTTGGTTGCGGCCATCGATAACGATGACCTGGTTCTGCCCACGTTGCCGGAAGTGGCCCTGCAGATTCGCAAGGCCGCTGAAGACCCGGAGATCAGTGTCAGCGACCTGAGCAAAGTGATCGGCCGCGACACTGCACTGTCGGCGCGCCTGATCAAAGTGGTCAACAGCCCGCTGCTGCGCGCCGCGCAGGAAGTCACCGACCTGCACACAGCCATCACCCGGCTGGGCATCAACTACAGCAGCAACCTGGCCATCGGCCTGGTGATGGAGCAGATCTTTCACGCCCGCTCGGAAGTGGTCGAACAGAAGATGCGCGAAGTCTGGCGCAAGAGCCTGGAAATTGCCGGGGTCAGTTACGCGTTGTGCCGCCGCTACACGCAACTCAAGCCCGATCAGGCAGCCCTTGGCGGGCTGGTGCATCAGATCGGGGTACTGCCGATTCTGACTTACGCCGAAGATCATTATGAGCTGCTGTCGGATCCGGTCAGCCTCAACCATGTGATCGACCATATTCACCCGTTGCTCGGCGACAAGTTGCTGCGCGTGTGGGAGTTTCCGGAACGATTGGTGGAGTTGCCGGGGCGCTATCAGGACTTCAAGCGCGACTCGACTGCTATTGACTATGTCGATCTGGTGCAGGTGGCGAGCCTGTATTGCCACAAGGGCACTGACCACCCGTTTGCGCGGATTGATCCACTGAGCGTGCCGGCGTTCAGAAAGCTTGGGATTGATCCGGAAAACAAAGCGCTGTGTGAAGATCTGGAAGAGTCGCGGACGATGTTTTATTGATCCGGAACCGAGGCGCGACCTTCGCGAGCAAGCTCGCTCCCACATTGGAGTGCATTCCAGAGTGGGAGCGAGCTTGCTCGCGAAGGGGCCAGCAAACCACCACAATTACCCGGCAATAAAACTGACCCGCACCTTCAACCCCGCCTGCTCGCCATCATGCAAGGTGATCTGCGCCAGATGCGCCCGGCAGATCTCGCCAACAATCGCCAGGCCCAAGCCTGAACCCGCCACCTGCTGATTGCGCCGATAGAAGCGCTCGAACACCCGATCGCGCTCTTCCAGCGGAATCCCCGGGCCGTCATCTTCAACCTCCAGCACCGCCGGCGCCGTCACCCGCAAAATCACGTTGCCGCCCGATGGCGTGTGCGCCAAAGCGTTGTCCACCAGATTGCTCAGCAACTCATTCAACAACGTCGGTTCACCGCGCAGCCACACCGGTTCGTCCGCCTCGAGCGCCAGGGCCACCCCGCGCTTGTGCGCCAGTGGCGCCATGGCCATGCCCAGTTCTCGGGCCAACTGACTCAGATCGAGCAACTGCGCGCCGCCCTCGGCAATCGCCCGGGCGCCGTTTTCGACCCGCGCCAGCGACAGCAACTGATTGGCCAGATGCGTCAGGCGATCTGTGCTTTGTGCGGAGGACTCCAGCGTCGAACGCCAGACCTCGGCATCATTGGAACGCAGGCCCAGCTCAAGCCGCGCCTTCAGCGCTGCCAAAGGCGTACGCAACTCATGGGCGGCATCGGCAATGAACTGCGCCTGTCGCTCAAACTGGCCACGCAAGCGCTCGGTGAAGTGGTTAAGCCCGCGCACCAGCGGCCACAGTTCATGTTGCACTTCAACCAATGGCAACGGGCGCAAGTCGTCGGGCTGACGCTCTTCCACCGCCGTGCGCAAGCGCTCCAATGGGCGCAGTGCCGCACTGACCGCGAACCAGACCAGCAACAACGCGCCAATCGCCAACATGCCCAAACGCAGCAAGGTATCGGCGGCCAGACTGCGCGCCATGCTCACCCGCGCTTCGTCGGTTTCGGCCACGCGGATTTCCGCCATGCCATTCATGTTCGGCTCCGTCACCGCCTTGAGCAGACTGACCACGCGCACGTTCTGACCGTTGTAGGTGGCGTTGTAGAAGCGCGCCAACGCGGGATAACTGTCCGTTCGCGGCGTCCCCGGTGGAGGGCCGGGGAGGTTTTCGTAGCCGGAAATCAGCTTCTGATGGATATCGTTGACCTGATAGTAAATCCGCCCGGCGCTGTCGTAAGCGAAGGTATCGAGTGCGACGTAGGGCACATCGGCGCTCAGTGTGCCGTCACGCTGCGACAGGCCCGCAGCGATGGTCCGCGCCGAGGCCAGCAACGTGCGGTCATACGCGGTGTCGGCGGCTTCGCGACCATTCCAGTACGCGCTCAAACCGCTGGCGAGCATCAGCACCACCAGCAGCAATGCGAGGTTCCACAGCAAACGCCAGCGCAGGCTGCTGGGCTTATGCATCGCGGCTTTCCAGCAGATAACCCAGACCACGGAACGTCACGATCGCCACCGGTTGGCCGTCGAGTTTCTTGCGCAAGCGGTGTACGTAGATTTCGATGGCATCGGGGCTGGCCTCTTCGTCGAGGCCGAACACCTGGGACGCCAGTTGCTCCTTGCTCATCACCCGCCCCGGCCGGGCGATCAGCGCTTCCAGCACCGCTTGTTCGCGGGACGTCAGCGTCAGCAACTCTTCGCCGAGGGTGAAGCGCCGGGTGTCGAGGTCGTAGGCCAGCACACCGCAGCGCTGCTGGCGTTCACCACCGAGGACACTGCGGCGCAGCAAAGCTTTGACCCGTGCTTCCAGTTCAGTCAGCTCGAACGGTTTGGCGAGGTAATCGTCGGCGCCCAGATTGAGGCCATGGACGCGATCCTTCACATCGCTGCGCGCCGTCAGCATCAACACTGGCAGATTCTTGCCGCGTGCGCGCAAACGCGCGAGCACCTCGAAACCGTCCATGCGCGGCAGGCCGACATCGAGGATCGCTACGGCGTATTCCTCGCTGCCCAGCGCCAGATCGGCAGCCACGCCATCGTGCAACACATCCACGGTCAGACCGGTGCTCTTGAGCGCCTGTGCAACGCTTTCGGCCAGTTGCAGATGGTCTTCGACGAGCAGAACACGCATGGATTTTTACCTCGTTCAGGAATGGCCAACGCCACGCTTTGCCGCGGAGTTTACAGCCGCAACCGCCGCTGTGAAGCCCGAAAACCTTGAAAGTCAGCTGAAAGGTTAGTGAAAGGTTAGCCGGTTAGAGTCGGCCCACGGACAGTCCGAACTGCCGTCGCTGATGCCACACAGCGTAAAGAAAAACGCCTTGAAGCGTTTTCGACCAATAAGAACAATAAACGGAGTACACCCGCATGCCGTCCATGCAGCCTCAGGCCTCCACGCCTGTTCGCCCTTCCCGTTTCAGTCACACCGCCCTCGCCAGTGCCGCCGCCCTTGCCGGTTTTTCGCCGTTGAGTTTTGCCGACTTCATTGACGACAGCAGCGCGACGTTCGAAACCCGCAACATGTATTTCAATCGCGACTTTCGCGATGGCACCAGTGCTCAACAGTCCAAGCGTGACGAATGGGCTCAGGGATTCATGCTCAATCTGCAATCGGGTTACACCGACGGCACCGTCGGGTTCGGTGTCGATGCGCTGGGCATGCTCGGGGTAAAACTTGATTCAAGCCCGGACCGCACCGGTACCGGCCTGCTGCCGACCCATGATGACGGACGCGCGGCGGATGAATACTCCAAAGTCGGCCTGACCGGCAAAGTGAAAATTTCCGCCACCGAGCTGAAAATCGGCAGCCTGATTCCTGAACTGCCGATCCTCAAACCGAACGACGGGCGCATCCTGCCGCAGACCTTTGAAGGCGGCTTGCTGACCTCCAAAGAGATCAAGAACCTGACCTTCACCGGCGGCCGCCTGGAGAAAGCCAAGGATCGCGACAGCACCGATTTCGAGGACATCGCCCTCAACAACAAGAACAGCCGTTTTGCCGGCACCGCTGCCGGCAAGCACTTCGATTTTGGCGGCGTCGACTACAAGTTCACCGACAAGATCACCGGCAGTTACCACTTCGCCCAACTCGACGAAGTCTACAACCAGCACTTCTTCGGCCTCGTTGCCTCGCGACCTATGGGTCCCGGCACGTTTGCCACTGACCTGCGTTTCGCCGTCAGTGATGATCAGGGCGCAGCCCGTGGCGGCGAGATCGACAACCGCTCGCTCAACGGTCTGGTCAGCTATGCGCTGAGCGGCCACAAGTTCAGCGCCGGTTATCAGCACATGTCTGGCGACAGCGCCTTCCCTTATGTCGATGGCAGCGACCCGTACCTGGTCAACTTCGTGCAGATCAACGACTTCGCCGGAGCTGAAGAACGCTCCTGGCAGGCTCGCTACGACTTCGACTTCGCCAAACTCGGCATTCCAGGCCTGAGCTTCATGAGCCGCTACTTGAGCGGTGACAACATCAAGCTCAAGAACGGTGAAGAAGGCAAAGAGTGGGAACGCAACACCGAGATCAAATATGTAGTACAAAGCGGCGCCTTGAAGGATGTCGCCGTGCGTTTGCGTAATGCCACTTACCGCTCCAACTACTCGGCTCGCGATGCAGACGAAGTGCGTTTGCTGGTGAGCTATAGCGTTGCACTTTGGTAAATGCCCGTAAGTGAAAAACACGTCGAATAACAACAATGCCCGTGGAGAATCGAATGAACCTGTCACTGCGTAAAGTTGCACTGGCCGCCAGTTGCATCCTGTTTGCCGGCCAACTGATGGCCGAACCGAAACGTCCGGAATGTATCGCCCCGGCCTCCCCCGGCGGTGGTTTCGACCTGACCTGCAAACTGGCGCAGAGCGCCTTGGTCAACCAGAAACTGCTGACCAAACCGATGCGCGTGACCTACATGCCCGGCGGTGTCGGCGCGGTGGCGTACAACGCCGTGGTCGCGCAACGTCCGGCGGATGCCGGCACGCTGGTGGCGTGGTCGAGCGGTTCGCTGTTGAACCTGGCTCAGGGCAAGTTCGGTCGCTTCGATGAGACCAACGTGCGCTGGCTGGCAGCGGTTGGCACCAGCTACGGCGCCATCGCGGTGAAGAGCGATTCGCCCTACAAGACCCTCGACGATCTCGTTCAGGCACTGAAGAAAGATCCAAGCTCCGTGGTGATCGGCTCCGGCGGCACCGTCGGCAGCCAGGACTGGATGCAAACTGCACTGATCGCCAAGGCTGCCGGGATCAACCCGCGTGACCTGCGTTATGTTGCGCTTGAAGGTGGCGGCGAAATCGCTACCGCCCTGCTCGGTGGTCACATCCAGGTCGGCAGCACCGACATCTCCGACTCTATGCCGCACATCCAGAGCGGTGACATGCGCCTGCTCGCGGTGTTCGCCGACAAACGTCTCGACGAGCCGGAGATGAAAGACATCCCGACCGCTCGCGAGCAAGGCTATGACATTGTCTGGCCAGTGGTACGCGGCTTCTACCTCGGGCCAAAAGTCAGCGATGAAGACTACGCCTGGTGGAAAGACGCGTTCGACAAACTGCTGGCCTCCGAGGATTTCGCCAAGCTGCGCGATCAGCGTGAACTGTTCCCGTTCGCCATGACCGGCCCGGAACTGGACACCTACGTGAAGAAGCAGGTGGCGGACTACAAAGTGCTGGCCAAAGAGTTCGGCCTGATCCAGTGATCGCCTCTGTCTAGCGGCTGCGTTCCCGGTGATGGGGACGCGGCACAGGAGCTCCCATGCTTATTCAACGCATTTTCGCCTCAGTGCTGTTGCTGGTCTGTGCCGGCCTGGCACTGATGGCGTGGCCGTACCAAGCGGCTTTTTCCTACGAACCGGTGGGCCCGCGCGCCTTCCCTCTGCTGATGCTCGGCCTGATGGGCGCGGCGCTGCTGTACATGGTGTTCCGCCCGGCGCCGATCAAACACAGCGATGACGAGCCGCCACTGGATCGCGAAACCCTGATCAAGATCGCCGCTTGCGTCGTCCTGCTGCTGGTATTCGCCGGCACGTTCGAACCCCTGGGTTTCATCATCGCCAGCATCATCACCGGCGTTCCGATGGCTCGCCTGTACGGCGGCCGCTGGCTACCGAGTGTGGTGATCATCAGCCTGATGGCGATCGGTCTTTACCTGCTGTTCGACCGTGTGATGGACGTTCCGCTGCCTCTCGGCCTGCTCAGCGTTCTGGAGAACTGATATGGATACTCTTGGCTATTTGGGTCAGGGTTTCGGCGTCGCGCTGAGCCCGTACAACCTGGTGACCGCGCTGTGCGGCACACTGATCGGCACCGTCGTCGGCCTGTTGCCGGGCCTGGGCCCGATCAACGGCGTAGCATTGCTGATCCCGATCGCATTTGCCCTCGGCCTGCCACCGGAGTCGGCGTTGATCCTGCTGGCAGCGGTGTATCTGGGCTGCGAATACGGCGGCCGGATCAGTTCGATCCTGCTGAACATTCCAGGCGAAGCCTCCACCGTGATGACCACCCTCGACGGTTACCCGATGGCCCGCAAAGGCCTGGCCGGTGTGGCGCTGTCGCTGTCGGCGTGGAGTTCGTTCATAGGCGCGTTCATTGCCACCTGCGGCATGGTCCTCTTCGCACCGTTGCTGGCGAAATGGGCGATTGCTTTTGGCCCTGCGGAATATTTTGTGCTGATGGTGTTTGCGATCGTCTGTCTCGGCGGCATGGCCGGTGACCGTCCGCTGAAAACATTCATTGCCGCGTTGATCGGTCTGTTCCTGTCAACGGTCGGCATCGATGCCAACAGCGGTGTGTACCGCTTCACCGGCGACAACATTCACCTCACCGACGGCATTCAGTTCGTCGTGTTGGTGCTGGGTCTGTTCTCGATCAGCGAAATTCTTCTGCTGCTGGAAAAAACCCACCACGGCCAGGAAGCGGTGAAAGCCACCGGCCGGATGATGTTCAACTTCAAGGAAGCGGCCTCGGTATTCGTGGTCAACGTCCGTTGCGGCGTGCTGGGTTTCATCATGGGCGTGTTGCCGGGTGCCGGCGCGACCCTCGCCAGTGCCGTGGCCTATATGACCGAAAAACGTCTGGCCGGCGCCAGCGGCAAGTTCGGTGAAGGTGACCCCCGTGGCCTCGCCGCGCCGGAAACCGCGATTGGCGGCGCAGCCTGCGGTGCGCTGGTGCCGATGCTGACCCTCGGCGTTCCCGGCTCGGGCACCACGGCGGTGATGATCGGCGCCCTGTCGCTGTACAACATTACCCCGGGCCCGCTGCTGTTCCAGCAACAACCGGACATCGTCTGGGGCCTGATCGCCTCGTTGTTCATCGCCAACATCATGCTGGTGATCCTCAACATCC
>Ga0157373_10003630_pt1 | contig 11655 bp, 6 predicted proteins | sample C65metaG_FD_113460 | JGI IMG/M metagenome (GOLD analysis project Ga0157373, IMG submission 113460) | Corn rhizosphere microbial communities from Kellogg Biological Station, Michigan, USA - C6-5 metaG | ecosystem: Host-associated > Plants > Roots > Rhizosphere > Soil | place: USA: Michigan...
AATCTGAACAGATTTAGATTGGTATGTATACCGGAGGGCTCAATGTGTTTAATCCATCTACCGGAAAGATCAAAAGATATAAAAGTGATCCTAAAGATCCCCGTACGCTCAGTGACAACAGCGTGTACGCTATTGAGGCTGACAGAGAGGGGCGGATATGGGTCTCCACCATCTCGGGACTGAACCTCTATGATCCGCAGAACGACAGGTTCATCAGAATAAAAGGTAAGAATTTAGATAAGAGTTGTATCTATCAGGTATACCAGGATTCTGATCATGTTCTTTGGATTGCGACCTATGATAATGGGCTGATCAGGATGGATCGTAACCAGCAGCTGACTCAGTATGCATATTCCGATAGGGCTGGTGCTATCAGTTCAAATAAAGTGATCTGCATGTTTGATGATGACGCGGGTAACCTATGGCTCGGAACGGATGGCGGTGGCCTGACCATCCTCAACAAAAAAACGGGTAAGTTTAGCCTATCCGAAGAGATCAATAGTGATGTTGTTTACGGGATCATTCGGGATGATCACGGTAAGATCTGGTTGTCAACTAACAACGGTGTTTTTGAGTTTGACCCGAGAAAAAGGAGAAAACGGAATTTTGGTAAATGGGATAACCTGCAAAGTGAACAATATAACTATAAAGCTTATTATAAGGATTCTTCAGGTAAGCTCTATTTTGGAGGGATCAACGGGTTCAATTCCTTTTATCCTGATCAGATCCAAAATAGTGCCGCCATGCCAAGCGTGTCTTTTACAAATTTTCAGCTTTTTAACAGGGATCTGGATATAAATGACAAACATAGTCCGCTACAGCATGCCATAAATTATACAAGAGAAATAGTGCTCAGATCTGACCAGTCCGTATTGAGTATTGAATATGCTTGTTTGAGTTTCATCACACCCAATAAAATACAGTACGCCTTCCGGATGGAGGGTTTTGATAAAGGCTGGAACAACGTTGGCAGTCAGCGAAAAGCAACCTATACAAATCTTCCTGCCGGGACTTATGATTTTCAGGTGAAGGTGCTCAATGATGTTGGTGTGGAAGTTGGAAAGATTTCCAGTATAAAGATTAAAATCCTTCCCCCATTTTACCGGACCATTACCGCGTACGTTGTTTACCTGGTCCTCCTGATATTTGCGGCATTCTGGACTCGCCGATATATCTACAGGAAAGAAAAAAAACGTCAGGAGATCAGGTTGGAGCGACTAAAAAATAAAAGTGAGCAGGACTTTTATAAACAGAAGATAGAGTTCTTCACGGCCATGGCACATGAGATCAGGACACCGCTTTCCCTGATTATCGCTCCCCTGGAAAAGTTGCTGTCAAGAAAAGAAAAAGACGAGGAAAGCAAAGCCCATTTACAGGTGATGGAAGAAAATTCCGACCGCTTGCTTACGCTTGTTAACCAGCTGCTGGATTTCAGAAGGATCGAAAGCGACATCTTCGAAATTCGTCCGGAACCTGTTGAACTGATCTATCTGGTCAACAGTATCCGCGATAGGTTTTCACCAATTGCAGAAAGAAAGGGGCTTGAATTTACCGTCGTCAGCCATTTCAAAAAGCTCAATGTTGATGCGGATCCTGAGGCCTTGATGAAAATCTTGAGCAACCTGCTCATCAATGCGTTCAAATTTTCACGAACGAAACTAGAGATCAAGATTAATGAGCTGCAGCTGGCAAACGATGGTACAGAGATGATCTCCATTAGCGTTGAGGATGATGGTATCGGAATACCAAAAGCGCAGTTGGATTCTATATTCAAAAAGTTTTTCAAGGTTTCTACCGAGGAGCATCAGTATACAAACCTGGGTGGAACGGGAATAGGACTTGCACTGGCTAAATCACTGACAGAAAAGCATGGTGGTCAACTTGAGGTCAGAAGTGAGGAAGGGCTGAAAACCATTTTTACGGTATTGATTCCATTCAGCTACCATGAGCTCAGCACCGAGTCCGACTTTCAGGAGGTCACTGAGGAACATGAGGGACAACAAACCGTACTGGTTGTTGAGGATGATCCCTCATTGCTGGATTTTCTTTCCAAGAGTTTTACTGCTGAAGGTTATTATACTTTGAGGGCCAAAAATGGAAAAGAAGCGCTCAAACAACTGGATAAATATCAGGTAGACCTCGTCATTTCCGACGTAATGATGCCGGTGATGGATGGTGTTGAACTTTGTCGGATCATCAAGAATGACATCGCCTATAGCCATTTACCCGTTGTGCTGCTCACGGCAAAGACCAATACGGAAGCAGAAATACAAGGACTGGAAAGTGGGGCCGATGCCTACATTGCGAAACCCTTCAAATGGAAGCAGCTCTCCCTGATCATCAAAAATCTGCTGGAACTGCAATTCAATTTGAAACAACGTTTTGCGCAAAGCCCATTGGAAGGAACAGAGATCCTGGTTGGTGGAAACCGGGACAGGAAATTTCTGAACAAGATTACCGCTATCATTGAAGCCAGGATTTCTGATCCCCAGCTCTCTGTGGAAGACCTTGGAAGAGAGGTCGGGCTGAGCAGGTCAAGTTTATATAAAAAGATCAAGACTCAAACTGGCCATGTTCCCAATGAGTTTGTCAGGCTCATCAGGTTAAAAGCTGCTGCCAAGCTGCTCGTTGAGCAGGAGTATTCTATTTCTGAAATCGGATATATGGTAGGTTTCAATTCTCATTCGTATTTCAGCAAATGTTTTTTTAACCAATTTAAATTGACGCCAACAGAATTTGCAGAACAATCCCTAAGATCGAGCTCAGCACCCCATTCCGAGGATTAAGGATCAAATAGGTACCTTACCGTTTTTTTATAAACGCGTTGGTCGAATAATTACTGGCGTTGGTCGAGTGTCTACTGTTGATGGTATAAAGCAGCGAAAACCGCTGAAACGTTTTCCTTTTGAGGTCGTCTTAATTACAAAACAAGAAGAAAAACCTTAAAAAATAAAATCATGAAAACTCTTACAAAAACAACATTCGCCATATTATTCGCAGCAGTAGCATTGACTTCAACAGGCATGACTGCCGCCGCAAAGGAAATTGCTCCATCAGTAAAAACAACAAAAGTGTTGCCATCGGAAAAGGGCTTTAATAAAATCTGGGTTGCCGGAAATGTAAAAATCGTACTGACACAAAGTGAAAATGAAGGGGTCACAGTAGGAGACGATTTCAACCCTGATAAAACTTCAGTTCAGTTCAAAGGACAGACCTTATACATTAACTCGATGGAAAGCGGACAAGTGACCATCAATGTTGCAGTGAAAGACCTTCAAAGGATTGAGGCTGCGGGTAGTTCCGTAGTTTTAATGAGCAACAGCTTCGATGTGAAATACCTGCAGCTCTTCCTGAGTCAGAGTGCTAAAGTAAAGGTGAATGCGGTAATTGGTAGTCTGTATACAGTCATCAATGACAATGCTACTTTGAAAATGAATGGTTCTGCCGGAGAGCATACACTGGTGGCCAGCAATATGAGCAACATTAAATTCGGGGATTTCGTATGCAACAATACAAAATCGGTGCTTTCTACAGGAGTAACTGTCGCCGGATTGGCAAAATAGGGATATAGGAGCGTTGGGAAAGTAGAGGTCGTATCATGTAAATGATACGGCCTTTTACTTTTGAGATGATGGTTGTTGAATGTCGAATTTATCGCCTGCTCTCAACCGTATAGGTAAAGCTGTCCGCCTTATAATATCCCAAATTGTATTCTATGGGTCTTTCTGCCTGGTCAAAAACAAATCTTTTCCGAAATAGCACTGGTGCATCCACAGGTACCCGAAGTTTCTCTGCCATCAGAGTATCTGCAGCAATAGCGCTGATCTCTTCCTTTGATAAAGTCGCCACCGTAGAATAGTCAACTTTTAACAACTCATATAAAGGCCTTTTAAAATCTTCATCACCCGTTAAGCCGACCCTGGGATGGAAATAAGAAACGAAGTAAACAAATGGTTCATCAACCCCGCCACGTACGCGCTCCATTTTCAATATTTTCCGGTCGGTTTTGATGTCGAAGAAGTTTGCCAGAATCTCGTCAGGATATACCCAGGTCACGTGAAGTTCAAAATTACGGATCTTGATCCCCCTCAGTTGCATCTCCTGAGAAAAACTAAGCCAATTGTTTGATTTTGAGGAAATGTGTAATTTATTGACCCTCGTACCGGTTCTCTGCTTCCGTATCAGCAAACCTTCATAAACGAGCTTGTTTATGGCCTGGCGAAGTGTCGTACGTGAGATTGCCAGAACCTTAGCCAGCTCAACTTCATTTGGCAACAATTTGCCATTCTGATAGTCTTCTTCATTAATCATTTTTCTTAATAGCTGCTCAGTCTGTACGTGTAGTGGAATCGGGCTTTGGTGATCAATGGAGAAATTCATAGGCTAATTTTTTCAAAAATACATAAAATCTGAAATATAAATGTCCATACAATTGACAACTTTCTGTTAAGCCTCTACCAGAGCAGTTTAAGGCGTGTGTATAAATTTTTTAACAAGTGCTTGTATATACATTATTTGTTATTATGTTTGTACAATATAATCCAGTACATAATAACCAAATATATCATAACCCTCCATATTTAAGTCTGTAGTATTATTGCAGCTTATTAAATGTACATACAATATAACAAAATATGACTTACGAAATTGACGAATTAAATCAGGAAGTGACCCTAAAGAATGATTGGAGAAAAACGACGCAGTATCTGATGCCTCCTAAACTCAAACCGATTACTGATGCCAATCAGGGGTACCATGTTTATCCGACCTGCTCATTGGGGAAAGGGAAAATTTTCAATGGTTTTGAGACGCTTTCCAAATATATCATTGAGCAAGGCGTAGTGATGATTGATGGTTATGCCGGTATTTTTTGGGACAGGATTAGGGAGGGGCTTCAACAGTGTTTTACAGATGCCGGCCTTAGTGTGAACTGGATAGATACAGCTGACTTTTTAAAACCTACAGACCTCGTCGATGAACTGGTGAAACCTTTCCTTGGAACAGAGGATGCGGTATGGGGCACCAAGACCACATTGAGTTTAATAGACCTATTTGAAGAGTCGCTTGGCCGGCAGAAAACTAATGCCAGTGACATCAATATTATAATCGGCACCGGAGCTTCTCTATCTGGATGGAAGGCTCCCCTGATTTATTTCGATTTGCCAAAAAATGAACTTCAGTTCAGAATGCGTTCTGGTAGCATCAGCAACCTGGGAGCAGCAGGTCCCCAGGGTGCAACCCAGATGTATAAACGTTTTTATTTTGTCGACTGGGTAATGCTGAACAACCACAAGAAAGCAATACTGAATACTATTGAGGTGATGGCCGACGGCCAGTGGCTGGATACTTTTAACTGGTGTTTCAAAAAGGATCTGGCGCAGGGGCTGGATCAGATGAGTCGCTCAGTGATACGCGCAAGGCCTTGGTTCGAGCCTGGTGCATGGGGTGGCCAATGGATCAAAAGGAACATCGAACGAATCAATAAGGATGTAGTCAATCTGGCCTGGTCATTTGAGCTGATCTCGCCGGAAAATGGTCTGGTTTTCGAAAGTGATGGTCATCTGCTGGAAGTATCTTTTGATACGCTGATGTTCACCAGCAACGAAAAAATCCTGGGCAGGCACGCTGCCAGGTTTGGCGATGAATTTCCGATCCGATTTGATTTCCTGGATACTGTTGATGGGGGCAACCTTTCCATTCAATGCCATCCAAGACTTAAGTATATCCAGGAAAACTTTGGGGAAACGCTGACGCAGGACGAAACTTACTATATCCTGGATTGTGAGGACGACGCGAAAGTATACCTGGGGTTCCAGGAAAATATCGACCCGGTTCAATACAGAGCAGCACTGGAGGAAAGTAAAAACACAAATAAAGAAATAGCCATTGAAAAATACGTGCAGTCATTCAGCGCAGCTAAACATGACCTTTTCCTGATCCCTAACGGTACGGTCCATAGTGCCGGCGCGGGTAACCTGGTATTGGAAATCAGCGCTACACCCTACATTTTTACTTTTAAAATGTATGACTGGGTGCGTCTCGACCTTGATGGCAACCCGCGTCCGATCAACATTGATCATGCCTTCCATAATCTTGACTTTAACAGGAAGGGAGAACGTGTAGCTGATGAGCTGATCTCCAGGGCGACAATAATTGAGAAAACGGATGATTATCAATTGGTTCATTTACCGACCCACGAAGATCATTTTTATGATGTTCATCGCATTGAATTTGAAAAACATGCTGCACAGTATACAGATAAGGTTTGCCATGTACTGATGGTTGTAGAAGGAGAAGGTGTATTGCTGGAGACCGCGGATGGTACGGCCCGGAAATTCGCCTATGCTGAAACATTCATCATACCTGCAGCGGCCGAAAGTTATACACTGACCAATCTGGGTAAAGGCAGTGTGAAAGTGATTAAAGCATTCTTAAAATAAGGGCCATGACCAATATAAATGACAATACTCAAGGATCAAAAAGTGGCACTTACCTCTACCTGATCTGCCTGGTTGCTGCCCTTGGTGGTTTCCTTTTCGGATTTGACACAGCAGTAATTTCCGGAACAGTTAGCCTCGTAAAGGCAGATTTTAGCCTGAATGCCGTCAGTGAAGGCTGGTTTGTTAGCTGTGCTTTACTTGGTTGTATCATTGGTGTTAGTTTTTCAGGGAAGCTGAGTGACAGGTACGGACGCAAGATCGTATTGATACTTTCAGCGGTACTTTTTCTGGCTTCAGCATTGGGATGCATGATCTCCAGTTCATTTGATGTACTGATTATCTTCCGACTGATCGGGGGGCTCGGCATTGGCGTTGCTTCAATGGTCTCGCCACTGTATATCTCTGAATTCTCCCCATCGCGATACCGTGGAATGATGGTATCACTTTATCAGCTGGCGCTGACGATTGGCATCGTTCTGGCATATTTCTCCAACGCCTATCTCGCCAACCATATTGCTGACAATTACGGCAGCGGCCACCTGCAGACCATTTTTTCAGTTGAAGTGTGGCGGGGAATGCTGGGCCTGGGTGCCATACCTGCAGCGATCTTTCTAATTTCCCTGTTCTTCGTCCCTGAATCTCCAAGGTGGTTATTGTTGAAGGGCAAGGACCAGAAAGCCCGTCAGGTGTTGGTGAAGATCGATGGCGCGGTTGCTGCGGACAGAGAGATCGCGGCTTTCAAGGCACAAAATGACAATGTGGAGGGATCCCTTAAAGAGTTGTTCCGGCCGGTGTTCAGGAAAGCACTTTATATTGGCATCCTGCTGCCATTTCTATCACAGATATGTGGAATCAATGCTGTGATTTATTACGGTCCGCGTATCCTTGAGCAGGCTGGCTTCACCTTGAATAATGCGCTGGGTGGTCAGGTTACCATAGGTCTGGTAAATGTAGTATTTACCTTCGTGGCCATTTTTACTATCGATAAATGGGGGCGTAAGCCACTGCTGTTTGTAGGTGTGGGCGGTGCCGTGATCTCACTGATCATCATAGGTGTCCTATTTGCGTTGGGCGTAACTGCAGGTCCATGGATATTGATCTTCATCCTTGCATTTATTGCGTGTTTCGCCTTTTCATTCGGTCCGGTATGCTGGGTGGTCGTCGGTGAAATTTTTCCGAATGCAGTTCGCGGTAAAGCAATGGCATTAGCAACGTTGTCATTATGGATCGGCAACTTCCTGGTCGGGCAGCTAACGCCAGTACTTCTGGAAGGGTTGGGCTCATCATGGACATTTTTTCTTTTTGCAATATGCTGCTCTCCAGCACTTTGGATCACCTGGAAACTCATTCCTGAAACCAAAGGACGGTCATTGGAAGACATTGAAAACTATTGGAAGAGATCCCATACAAACAGGGAGCCTGATTAGCTCCCTGCAAAATCAAAAACAATCAAAATTCTTAAAACCAAATTATAATCGCTGTTATGAAATTAAAACTGTTACACAAATTGCAGAAGCTAAAATGGCTCTGCAGCAAGCCTGTTCTGGGTGTCGTGCTTGGAATGACTGCATTAGGCGGGGATGCAAAGGCTACCATAATGAATCCGTCCTCTACCACCCGGAATTTCTATGAGCTTGCCATTACGGGTAGGGTATTGGATGAGGCAAGTCAACCTGTTCCTGGCGTAAATGTACACATCGCAGGAACGACAGTCGGCACCGTTACTGATGTCAACGGGCGCTATCGTTTGAGCATTCCGGATTCATATGCGAACAGGAACTTAACATTTACCTTTATCGGGTATGTGAAACAAGAAATCGCTATTGCGGGTAAAACAGAGATCAATGTCAGTCTGAAACCTGAGAGCACCGGGCTTGATGAAGTCGTGGTGGTAGGTTACGGAACGCAGAAAAGGATCAACGTTACGGGTGCGGTTGGAACGATAAGCGCTAAGAGTATCGAAAACAAGCCGGTTCTGAATACGTATCAGGCTTTACAGGGTGAGTCTCCAAACCTGATCATACAGCAAAGCAACCTTAACCCGGGTAGTGATGTAACTGTAAACATCAGGGGTATTGGCACACTGGGAGACAATACGCCATTGGTCGTCATCGATGGGATTGTAGGAGGAAACCTCAATACCCTTAATCCGAACGATATCGCAAGCGTATCTGTATTAAAAGATGCTGGCTCTGCTGCGATCTATGGATCAAGGGCGGCAAATGGAGTCATTCTCGTGACCACCAAAAGCGGGAACTTCAATGCAAAAGCATCGGTGAGCTATAATGGCAGTTACGGGATACAGGATGCACGGGTGCTGGTCGATAAAGTCGATGCCTGGGACAATGCCTATTATAAAAACCAATCGCTGGTCAACTCAGGGCTGCCGCCAGCTTATACGCCAGACCAGATTCAGGAGCTTAAACGTGCTGGCAATGGTACCTGGGATGTTGAGCATCTGTTAAAAACAGCACCCTTGCAGTCCCATAACCTGAGCATCAATGGCGGCGGCGAAAAAAGTGCATATTATGTGTCCGCAGGCTATCAGGATCAGAAAAGCAACCTGATTGGGAATGGCGGATCTGGTGCAGACTTCGGCTTTCAGAAATATAACCTGAGGTTGAATCAAACATCAATTGTTGGTAAGTTCAGGTCAAACATCATTTTGAACTATACAAAAACACGTAACAAAACCAATAGTGTAGGCGACAATAATATTTTTGCGGATGCAAACCGTGTGCCCCACAATTACAACTGGCAGGATGCAGAAGGGAATTACCTGACCAATCCGGTGGCATCGCAATACAATGAGTATGGCGTGTTGGAAAAAGGAGGTTTTAACCAGGCGGATAACGACGAGATATTTGGTGCCTTTAATGGTCAGTTGAGCTTAACGAAAGAACTGAAATTAACAGGCGAATTTGGAGGTACACTTCAGAATAATGGCACCTTTTTCCGACGGACCCAGGTGAATTATTTACCGGCCGGTGTTTATGGTAACGATCTTACCGTCTTGGATGGCAATAGCAAATCTACTTTGTTAAACACCAAAATATATGCTGAATATGCAAAAAAGATCAGCGATCACGATTTCAAAATCCAGGCTGGTGTTTCCAGCGAGAGTTATGATCAGCGTGGCTTTCAATTGCAAAAAACACTGACAGATCCGTTATTGGGCACGCCCACTACCGGTACTATCGTTGATCCACAGAGTTCCTCCAATAGCATTGCGGTGAATGCCACAAGTCTGTTGTCCATATTTGGCAGGTTGAATTATGCTTATAAAGAGAAATATCTTTTAGAGGCATTATTTCGTAATGATGCCTCTTCGAAATTTGCTGCGGGGAACCGTTCAAGTTTTTTTCCATCCGTCAGTGCAGGCTGGATCGTGACTCAGGAGTCGTTCATGGAATCCATAAAAGATCAGGTAAGCAGCTTAAAGCTTAGAGCATCGTATGGAGTTGTCGGCAATCAGAATGTGGCTAACTATCAGTACCAGACGACCTATTTCAACTATCCAAATGCCTATGGCTTCGGTAACAACGTTGTTGGCGGTGCTGGTACGCTGATCGCGAACCGCGACCTCAGCTGGGAAAGGTCAGCCAAATTTAACATTGGTATAGATGCCGGCTTATTCAATAATAAACTGACCGCCACGTTCGACTATTTCCGAACAACGACAAGCGACATTCTTGCAGAGCGGGAAGATGTACCATTCCTGTTTGGTGCGGGTTCACCTAGTTACAATGTTGCCAAAGTAAGAAACAGCGGATGGGAAGCATCCCTTACGTATAATCTTAACGGAGAGAACCTCAGCCAAAGCTTTAGTCTGAATGTTGCCGATAACCGTAACGAATTACTTAACCTCACTGGCTCAGCTACCGAAAGGATTTACAATCAGGATGTTTTCCAACTGATCAGGAGAGTCGGTCAGCCAATTACCCAATATTATGGCTATCAGACTGATGGTTTTTTTCAAAATCAACAGGATATTGATAATGCTCCCAAAATTGCGGGAAATACGGTGCAGCCCGGAGACCTGAAGTTCAGGGATCAGAATGGGGATGGGCTGATCGATGAAAGGGATAAGACCATCCTCGGTAATCCTTTCCCAAGATATACCTTTGGATTTACCTACCGCGTTGCATTCAAGGGCTTTGACCTGTCTCTGTTTGTTCAGGGCGTAGGCAAACGTGACCAATTTCTGCGTGGAGAGCTGGTGGAGCCTTTTCATTACGGATATGGAGCTACAGTTTATGAACACCAGACCGACATCTGGTCGCCGGCGAATCCGGACGCCCGTTACCCGATATTGGCCAATATCGGCTCGGCGTCGAACACCAACAACTGGCGCACCGGATCTGACGTGTACCAATATGATGCTGCTTATGCCAGGTTGAAAAATGTCAACATTGGTTACAATTTCAATAAACAGGTAACCGGGAAACTAGGTCTTCAAAGGTTAAGGATTTCCCTGATCGGACAAAACCTGATTACCCTGAGCAAATTGAAGTTTATTGATCCTGAGACCTCCGAATTTGGTAACAACCTGAATCCGGGCTCAGCCTCCAACAGCGCAAGGTCATATCCGTTACCTGTATTCTATGGTGCCGGCCTTGAAGTCACATTTTAAAGGTTATTTATTAAAACATAAAGAGATGAAATTTATAAAAAAGCTCTTGCTGATGTCTGTTGCGCTTTTAGCCACTACAGGATGCAAGAAATTAGACATCGCGCCTACTGATAGATTTTCGGACCTAACCTTTTGGACGGTCGATGCGAATGTATACAATGCGCTATACAATAACTATAGCCTGATTTACAACAGCGGGTTGTATTTTGATGCGGAAGCAATATCGGATAATGCCTATTCGCCTTCAGGTGATCTGAATATTATCGCCAGTGGGAATGCAAACGCTCAGACTGCAAAATTTGCAGGCGACTGGAACAATTACTATTCCGCAATCAAGTCCTGCAATATATTTCTGAACAATGTTGACAAGAATACCACCTTGCCTGCAGCGGCCATCAGCCGGCTGAAAGCCGAGACGAGATTCATCAGGGCATTCGAACATTTTAACCTCAGCAAATGGTACGGGGATGTGCCGATCGTTGATAAGGATATCAGTCCTGAAGAAGCACAGACCATTTCCCGGTCAACCAGGGCAGAGGTGATGCAGTTTGTCGTAAGCGAACTGGAAGCGATTGTCAATGA
>Ga0157373_10003633_pt1 | contig 11653 bp, 4 predicted proteins | sample C65metaG_FD_113460 | JGI IMG/M metagenome (GOLD analysis project Ga0157373, IMG submission 113460) | Corn rhizosphere microbial communities from Kellogg Biological Station, Michigan, USA - C6-5 metaG | ecosystem: Host-associated > Plants > Roots > Rhizosphere > Soil | place: USA: Michigan...
AGTTCATCCATCACGCCAAACTGTGCAAGCGCTATGGCGCCGCCGTTGTGGTGATGGCGTTTGACGAAGCTGGCCAGGCCGACACCGAAGCGCGCAAGAAAGAAATCTGCACAGGCTCCTACGACATTCTGGTCAACGAAGTTGGCTTCCCGCCGGAAGACATCATCTTCGACCCGAACATCTTCGCCGTCGCCACCGGTATTGAAGAACACAACAACTACGCGGTGGACTTCATCAACGCCTGCGCCTACATCCGCGACGAACTGCCGTATGCGCTGACCTCGGGCGGCGTGTCCAACGTGTCATTCTCGTTCCGTGGCAACAACCCGGTGCGTGAGGCGATCCACTCGGTGTTCCTGCTGTACGCGATCCGCGCGGGCCTGACCATGGGCATCGTCAACGCCGGGCAGTTGGAGATCTACGACCAGATCCCGCAGGAACTGCGCGACGCCGTGGAAGATGTGATTCTCAACCGCACGCCAGAAGGCACCGACGCCCTCCTCGCCATCGCCGACAAGTACAAGGGCGACGGCAGCGTCAAGGAAGCCGAGACCGAAGAGTGGCGCAGCTGGGAGGTCAACAAGCGTCTGGAACATGCGCTGGTCAAAGGCATCACCACGCACATCGTTGAAGACACCGAAGAGTCGCGCCAGTCGTTCGCCCGCCCGATCGAAGTGATCGAAGGCCCGCTGATGTCCGGCATGAACATCGTCGGCGACCTGTTCGGCGCCGGCAAAATGTTCCTCCCGCAAGTGGTGAAATCCGCGCGAGTGATGAAGCAGGCGGTGGCGCACTTGATCCCGTTCATCGAACTGGAAAAAGGCGACAAGCCGGAAGCCAAAGGCAAGATCCTCATGGCAACCGTGAAAGGCGACGTGCACGACATCGGCAAAAACATTGTCGGTGTGGTACTTGGTTGCAACGGCTATGACATCGTCGACCTTGGCGTGATGGTCCCGGCGGAGAAGATTCTGCAGGTCGCCAAAGAACAGAAATGCGACATCATCGGTCTCTCCGGCCTGATCACGCCGTCGCTGGACGAAATGGTTCACGTTGCCCGTGAAATGCAGCGCCAGGACTTTCACCTGCCGCTGATGATCGGTGGCGCGACCACTTCCAAAGCGCACACGGCGGTGAAGATCGAGCCGAAGTACAGCAACGATGCCGTGGTCTACGTGACCGACGCCTCCCGTGCAGTGGGCGTGGCGACGCAGTTGCTGTCGAAAGAATTGAAGGCCGGTTTCGTCGAAAAGACGCGTCTGGAATACATCGATGTGCGCGAACGTACCTCGAACCGCAGCGCCCGCACCGAGCGCCTGAGCTACGCAGCGGCCATCGCCAAGAAGCCACAGTTCGACTGGGCCAATTATCAGCCGGTCAAACCGACCTTCACCGGCAGCAAGGTACTGGACAACATCGACCTCAAGGTCTTGGCCGAATACATCGACTGGACGCCGTTCTTTATCTCTTGGGACCTGGCTGGCAAGTTCCCGCGCATCCTCGAAGATGAAGTGGTCGGTGAGGCCGCCACCGCGCTGTACAAGGACGCGCAGGAGATGCTCGCCAAGCTGATCGACGAGAAGCTGATCAGCGCCCGTGCGGTGTTCGGCTTCTGGCCGGCCAATCAAGTACATGACGACGACATCGAACTGTACGGCGATGACGGCAAGCCATTGGCCAAGCTGCATCACCTGCGCCAGCAGATCATCAAGACCGACGGCAAACCAAACTTCTCGCTGGCTGACTTCGTAGCGCCGAAGGACAGCGAAGTGACCGACTACGTCGGTGGTTTCATCACCACCGCCGGCATCGGCGCCGAAGAAGTGGCCAAGGCTTATCAAGACGCTGGCGACGACTACAACTCGATCATGGTCAAAGCCCTGGCCGACCGTTTGGCCGAGGCCTGCGCCGAGTGGCTGCACCAGCAAGTGCGTAAAGAGCACTGGGGTTATGCCAAGGACGAAGTGCTCGATAACGACGCGCTGATCAAAGAGCAATACAGCGGCATCCGCCCTGCTCCGGGTTACCCGGCGTGCCCGGATCACACCGAGAAAGCGGCGCTGTTCGCCTTGCTCGATCCGCAAGCCGAAGAAATGCGCGCCGGTCGCAGTGGTGTGTTCCTCACCGAACACTACGCGATGTTCCCGGCGGCTGCGGTCAGCGGCTGGTACTTCGCCCACCCGCAAGCGCAGTACTTCGCCGTGGGCAAGGTCGACAAGGATCAGGTGCAAAGCTACACCTCGCGCAAAGGCCAGGAGCTGAGTGTGACCGAGCGCTGGCTGGCGCCGAACCTCGGCTACGACAACTGAAACCCGCCACGGATCTGGGAGCTCAGTCCCAGGTCCGTTCAGGCATTCATTGGCGTCTTGAGGGCCCCGGTTGCGGTGATGATGGCGCGGGTGGTGCATCGATAACCACCGTCGCCAGCTTTTGCAATTCCGTTCGGGACAGTTCCTTCAGCCTGTCGGCGCGTGCCAGCGCCAACTCGATCTCCAGCAGGTTCATGGCCTCTAGATAGCGCTCGCGCGACGCTTCATCGCCGTGTTTGTCCGGATGGGCGTCCTCGACCTCTTCCAGGCGTTGTGTGGCGTTGCGTTCCAGTTCGTCGAAAACGTCAGGGTAAATATCTTTCAGGTAACGGCTCCAGTAGTCACGCGAAATCAGATCGTCCAGAAACAGGCTGGACGCCTCATCCGCCAATACCGCAGCCCGAGCATTGATCAAGCGCTGCCCGCTGATCGGCGTGTCGTATAGCGAGTGTTCTGGCTGACCCGGCAACTCCAGCCCGTCCGGCCAGCCGCGAGTCATGCCAAGCCGGTAACGCAGGCGGATTTGCGCCCGGTCTTGATGGCGTCCGGCGACTTCTGCCAGCCTGTCGACCCGTTCCAGTCGAAACAGCCGCCGAGTCAGATCGAGCAAGGCTCGCCCGCGAAGGTCCGGACGGTCGTGCGGAATATCGCGCAGTGCGGTGTATTCATAAGCGCGAACCTCCAGCTCGCTGAACGTCAGGATTCGGCCATCCGGACACGCACCGTGCGTCTCGGCGTTGTGGAACATCAATTCGCGCAGTTCGCTGTTCTCACTGGCAGCCTCCATGACACGCCACAACCGATGGGTCAGTTCGGCGCGCGCAATCCGGAAGTCCTGGGCATAACGCAACAGGTAGATCAGCTGAAAAAAGCGCTCGTGATTGGGCTCTTCCGCCAACCGCGTCCAAAGGGTTGTTCGCGTGGAGGCCAATGCCGGCGGAGCACCCGCAAGCCAGGGATTCAATGCTTCAGGCGATATAGCCAGAGCCGGATTAGAGACGGGTTCGACGGGCGCCACCACGGCATATATGTCAACGCCGACAGCCCCCTCAGCAGAACCGTTGCTGTCACTGCCCGACTCTGAAAAACCGCTTTCGTCGATGCCGAAGACGTGCGCGTCAATCATGCCGTCAATGTCCTCACGCGCAATGCCCAGTATCTCTGGAGCGTGGTTGACGCGGCTTTGGAACCTGAGTCGCTGTAACGCGTGAAGTGACAGTTCAGTGTTCTCAGACAAGTCCGTGCCCGCGATCAGTTGCGCGTGACTACCGTCGAAGAGTTCATCGGGAATCTCGGTAATGTCGTTGCCACTAAGGTTCAACGTCCGCAGGTTTGGCGCCTCGAGTGCTCCACCGGGCCAATCAATCAGCTGGTTGAAGCGCAGATCAAGCGTTTCGACAGCACCTGATCCAGGCGGGTTGAAAACCTGAAGTTCGTTATAACTGAGGTCGAGCCAGCGCAACCGGATACTACCGAGCAACGGATAGACGCTGGTGGCGCTGGACAGGTCGCAATATTGCATTTCCAGACGTTCCAGCTGACTCATGTGCAGCAGTGGCTCTGGAACAGCCGTCAGCTCATTGCCACTCAGTCTCAATGTCCTGAGATTGGCAAAGGCTCCCAGAAAACCGGATGCGCCGGCGGAGGTCATACCCACACCACTCAGATCCAGGGTGGTGACGCTCGCAAGCGGCACCGTCAGGCTTGGCAAGTCGCCAGTCTGCAAGCCCTCAAGGCCAAGTGTCAGCCCTTCTGCACCGGGGCTATGTCCGAGTCCCGCACGCCAGGTTTCGCGGATACGTACCGCCGCGCGGGAACGGCTTTGCGCAGACACTCGGCGCTCGCCTGTGGGTACACCCCGCGTAAACAGCCAGCCATTCAACTGCCGGGTCAGCCCTTCGCAAGCCTGATGCCATTGAGCGATCTGCACATCTATTTGCCCACTGCTCAATCCTGTTTCACGCAGGTTCTGCAATACCTGCACGGCGCGCTCCTGCGTCATGCCCGGATGCAGGCGCTGCAGATTGGTCAGTCTCCCGGCTTCGCCCGGGGATGCGATACGCTGTTCGGGAAGCTTCAATAACAAGCTCGTCAACGACCAGCCCGACTGGCTCGGCAAAATGTTGTCCGGGACGGGCTCCTCGGCAAAACGTGCGAGTGTGCCTTCGGGTAACACGAAGCTGTGTTCGATGCGCTGCAACGCGGCGTTCAGGGCAACCTCACCGGCAGGACTGAAAGCATTGCCGCTCAGATTGACTTTCATCAGCGCGTGCGGATCGGCCAAGGCTTGTGGCGGGAGCGCTGCGATCGCGTTGTCACGCAAGTCGAGCCAGTACAACCGCTCGAGACGCTCGGCACCGGCAGGCCAGGCTTGCAACCGCGTCGCCCTGAGGTTCAGCGCCTGAAGGTGGCTGAAGGCGCTTACATCCAGTTGGCCCAGCGGGTTTGCTTGCAGGTTCAGGCTGCCGAGTCGTTGCAAGCCATTGAATTGTGCCTGCACCGCCCGGGTGATCACGATGCTGTTGGCCGATACATCGAGTTGTCTCAACGCTGGCAGATCAGCGGCAGCGAACGGCAACTCGGTGAAGTTGTTCCCCGTCATGACCAGCGTTTCGGTTGCACTGAACCCCCGGATAAAGGCGCGCGCCTGTTCGACGGGAACGTCCAGTTGCCCCAGACGCAGCGTGCGGACATGGGCAAAGCTGCCGGCGGGCAGTGCTGGCAATTCGATGATCTGCTCCATGCCTGCCTGTTCAATCAGCCCCACTCTCGATACAGGCAATTCGAACGTGGCAATGTCGCCGGGCACGCCATAACGTTGGCGGATGGCGGCATTCCAGCTTTGCTTGAGGGCGCGTAAAGTCCCCGCGTTGCGCCCCGTTGCCCATTGCCAGCGAAGCCCTGCAGAGCGCATCGCCTGCGGATGCGCCGGCATATGAAATTGGGCAAAGATTGCGTCGTGTTCAGCCCTGAGTCGGGTAATCGCCGTCATTCTCGCCTCGGGCGTTGTCCATGCGGCATCGAAGCTTGCCGGTAAGGGATCGAGCAGATCGGGCAAGGTCGCCATGAAGTCCAGCTCCGCCCGGCAATACTGGCTGACCATCTGATTCAGATCGACCAGATGGCCGAGCTCACCGGAGTAGTTGCGGACATATTCGTAAGCACGCATGAACTGCGCCGGAGCCAGCGCCGCCCAGTCCAGCGACAGTCCGGCCCAGAGCCGCTCTTGTCCGCTATACAGCGATTCGGGCAGCGTGCGTATTGCGCTGTGCGTCAGATCCAGACGTTCCAGTTGCGCGAGCCGCTCGACGTACGCCGGCCATTGCCATAACGCATGGGGCGCGTCGATGCGCAAGGAGCGCAAGTGCCGCAAAGGGCTCAGATCCAGCGCATGCAGGCTTCTGGCGTCGAAGCCGGCATAGTCGAGATGCAGCGTTTCCAGCGACGTAAGCGTACCCAGCGTTGCCGGAAAGTCCGCTGCCAGTGCTGGCGCATGGGTGGAAAAGCGCAGACTGACAAGCCGGGGCAACCGGGCGACCGCCGACGGCACTGAAGTGAGCGGCCGGGTTCTGGACGATAGATATTCCAGACCACGCTCAAGGTTGCCTATCGACAGATGGGTCACCTCGGGGAATTGCGCCAGAAAGGCATCCGCATTGGCGTCCGTCAAGCCGCTGCCAGCCACCGACAGCTCACGTATGTGTGCAAAAGAAGTGTTCAGCTCTGGCAACGGCGCATCACACACCAGCGCCAAGCGTGCCGCGTCCGGAACCTGCGCGGCGAGCGGCGCATTGCGCCATGCGTCGCGCACGGCCTGGGCAAACCGCGCCCTGCCCTGTGCAGCCTCGCTGCCGGACGGACCGGCCTGCCACTGGTCAAGCGCAGCGTTGAGCCCTTCCCACTCACGTTGGCGCATCTGCAACACCGAGAAGATTTGCTGGTCGGTCCGGCCACGTTGCTGCTGGAGAAATGCCTCCGCCTGTTGCGGGCCCGGATAGAGCTCCATCACCCGCACCCAAAGCGAGGGAAGCAGGCCGGAGCCACGCCCGCTCGCGTAATAGCCCTTCAGCGTGGCGCCGATTCGGCTCGGTGCTTTGAACCGCTTGGCCTGTGGCGCCAGCAATTGCGCAACGCCCTCACGGTGCTTGAACGCAGACTCGATAACCTTGCGCTGCAACGCATGACTTCGGCTGCCATCGCTCAATCCCATCGCGGCGGCATTGTCATCGGGCAGCACACGCATGATCGCGCGGTAAAAGCTGTCAGCCGGTCTGGGCGTGCTGTTGAGCGGTTGCCCTCGATCGTCGAAGGCCTGGTAAAACAGCCCGTCCTTGATTAGATACTTTCGGTTGGCTGCGGTGTTTTCACCGAGGCTGTCGAGCAACGCGCCAGTCGGACTGCCCGCGCGAATTTCCAGACGTAACGACTGCGGCCAGCCCGGTAACTTTGACATCGCATGTAATGCGAGGCGGCGGCTATCCGCCGACGCGAGGTTTTCGCTGTGCAAACCGGCAAATGCACGCGTCTGGCGGCCGCGACCGGCATGCCAGCGCGCTTCTTCAAGCATGTTCAGCGGTGCCCGCCTGGTTGTGTCCAGACGCACCCGTTCTGCCGGTGTGGCGTGATCGAGCACATCCTGCGCGGCGGCCTCGCTCAGACCAGGCGTTTCGCGCCGCAGGATACGCAGGCGAACACTGTCCGGCTCACTGCTGCGGTACAGGCTGTCAACAATCGAAGCCTGGCGCGTATAAACATGCTCCGTCAGCTGCTGGCCGAACGCCTCGGGCCGCGCTACACGAAATTGCGCGGTTTCCCTGCCAAGCAAATAGTTGATCTCATTCTCTTCCAGTGCCGCAAGAATCCGTTCGGGCATTTGCCCATTCAGCACCTGTGTGCGCGTGAGCTGGATCGCTGGCTTGATGCTGACTCCGGGCACGGCTTTTTCGCTGCCATAGCGAATCGACGGCCCTGACAGCTCGGGGCCGGCGAAGACCTCCAATACCCGATCGTAGGGCCAGCGCGGCATTTGCGTGACCAGCGGCAAAGCCAGCAAATAACGGTCATCAATCGGTGTCGCGCCGCGCAATTGCTCGATCATTTGCACGGCTTGTGCATCAGCTTTGAACAAGCGCAGGGCGTCGCGCAACTCGGGCGGCGCGGACGCGTGATCCAGGTGCATCTTGCGTAAGCTGTTTTCGCTGACGCCGCTGACATCGGCCAGCGTCAGCAACATTTCATCAGAGAGCCCATCGGTCACATGCCCCATGCGCCGCAACAGCGTCAGGCGATTCCAGCTCATCGGTTGTTCCAGCGTATGGCGCCAGGCACCCTGGCCATTGTGTTGCAGCACTGGCTGGTAAGCGTTGGGCTCAGCGGGATGTTTGATCCGCCACTGCGCTGTGCTCGGATCGACAATCAGTTCGTAGACCTTTTCGCCCTGACGCAGGTAAGTCTTGCCGTCGAGTTGATACCGGCCCGACTGATCCGGCCCGGTCGCGTCACTCAAGCTGATGTCTTGCTGGTAGCTGCTGAGGTCGGGGTTCCACAGGCGTGTTTCGCCGTTGGGCAAGGTCACCGGGTGCAAGTCCTCGATCACCGGCTCCGGCTTGACCGCGCCGAGCTTGCGAAGACCTGCCCCGGCGGCGCTCATTACACCGAGGAGTGCGAGGTTTTCCGCGACATCGATCAAATGCGCCTTGGCTGCGTGCTTGTCGCCCTCACTCCATTCGAGCGCGCCCTCGAAGGTTTCGTACAGCAGTTGCCCCGCCATGATCGCCAGCATGACCTCGCCGAGTACCGGCACGAACATGGACACCAGGTTGAGCACCAGCAGCCCGACTTGCAGCAGGGCCGCAAGTTTTGCATCGCGCACCTTGGCGTCGATGTCACTCGACGGCACCGCATGACTACGGGCATCGGCCAGCACTTTTTCGCAATGCTGCGTATAGAGCCTGGCCCAGAGGTCGCTGTTTTCAGCCCATGGATCGCGCTCATTGTGCGCCATGATCGAGACGGCAATATAAGGGTCAGGCTCTGGTTCCATTGGCGGATACTCAGGTGGCAACTCCTTGAAATCGACAAAAGCCGACAACATACCGAATGCCGCCGGAACTCTGCGCCAGGGCGACGAAATGATATTCGGCGGCGAATCGGCTGACTCGCGCACGAACTGACTGAAATAGTAAGGGCGCTGGTCATAATCCAGGAACTGGCTGATGAATTGCTGGTACGGCGTCGGCCCGGCACTCTGCTCCGCTTGTGTATCCCGGGCGGTCAATCGGCGCTTGAACGTCTCCTCCATTTGCGTCCCGGTGTAGCGCTTCAGCGGATGCTCGGGATCATTGGGCACGTAGACAATGACTGCTTCAGGGGCGCGACGCCTCTGGCCAATAGCAAAAGCGACGCAGCCGGTCAGTCTGTGCCGCATCAGACTCAAATCGTGAAACCAGACCTGCCTGCCGCTCACCTCAGGATGTTTTTCACCGTCGATGACCGAGACGATCATCGCGTGTTCCTCAGGCCGAATATCCTTGGTCAGCAACGCTTGCTCGGCCGCCGCCCGCATGGCGGCTTTCTGGCTGGCAATGAACTGCGAGCGCAATGTCTTTGCCAGGTCTGGGTCGGCAGTGTGGAAAAACGCCTTGAGATACGCCTGGTACTTCGCGCCAAGATCCAGATGACGGCACAAACGCAGAAACTCCATGACGGTCAGGTTGACCGTTACGGGCGCAAAAGTACCAGCCGTGGTGGTTTCTTCCTCAAAACCCGAACTGTCGTGAAAGGCACCGGGCAGGCATTCGCGGATTTCGAAATTGTGCAGTGCAGCCTGAAGCATCGTCAGGTTCAAGACTTCGAACGAGCCGATTTCCACACTGAAAATACCCATGGTCAAAGAACGCCGGAGGCTGAGGAACGTCTTGTCGACATCGACAGTGACCTTGCAGCGTTCTTGCAGCGCTTGCGTCAGTAGCGGGCGGGCAAACGCGTCGATGTCCTTGAGCGGAGACATTGTTTTGTCCAGTGCAGACTGGGCCAGGACACTGTTCCTGAAACTGCTGTCCAGCGCCTGGCGTTGCTGCGACGACGCTTGTCTGTACCAGGCCGGTATCACTGGCCTGGCCCGTCTGATCTCATCCTTCCTTTGCGCAGCAGCGTCGACCAGCCATTGCGGAACCGCGCCTTCGAGATACTCAGCGTGGAGACTGCCCGTGACCACAGGTTTGGCTGGTTTGTCGTTGACCTGCTGGGGGCTGGAATCGGGGGACATACATCGCTCCTGTAAATGGAGCGTCAGCAGACCATCCCGGGCGAACGCCTCTGCGGTACATAGTTATCGCGCCATGACGCAGTTGTAACGATATGTCTGGGCGGCCACCTCAGGCGCATGCGCGTATGTTGACTATGCTTGTAAGGCACGACTTTCGAAGAGGGATTTATGGACGATCCAGTCGACAACAAACCGCCGACCTTCTGGCAGATGCTGCACAGCGTGATGGCGGCGGCGTTCGGGGTGCAGAGCGGCAAGAACCGGGCAAGGGACTTCACCAATGGCAAACCCAGCCATTTCGTGATGCTGGGCATTCTGTTCACGGCGGTGTTTGCGCTGACGCTGTTTGCCATCGTCAAACTGGTGCTGCATTTCGCCGGGGTCTGACGCGGTCAGCGCATCAGGGTCTGCAAGGTGAACGGGTAGCGATACGACGCCGGTTGCCCTTTGGCCGAGAGCTTGCGGAAATTCACGCCGTAGTCAGGCGACGTGCCCATGGCCAGCATTTGCCGGGCGTGCGCTTTGTCGATCAATTGCAACAAGGGAATCTGCCGGTCACGGCCGCCGTAGTGATTCAAATCGACGCCCTGCTCAACATCATGCAACTCGACCAACGCCCAGCCGCCCAGGGTGAAATGCCCGCCGACCAGCGCGCTCAAACGCCCGTCAACCAACGCCTGCAAGGCCGCCGGTGAGGTATTGACCGCACTGAACAAGGCATCTTTGCCGGGGACTTTGCCGGTCTCGGCGTAAGCGCGCATCGCGCCGAAGGCCATTTCATCATTGGCCGACCACACCAGCGACACCTTCGGGTAGCGGGCAAACAGCTGTTTGGCCTGCTCATAGGCGCGCTCTTGGGTCCAGCCGCTGTAGACCAATTGGCGCAGACGCATCTGTGGGTGTTCGGCCAGCGCTCGCTGCATGCCGCGCTCCCGCAATTGCGCCGAGGGGGTGACCTTCAACCCGGAGAACGCCAACACTTCAATCGGCTCAGCAGCGGGCGTCGACGGGTGCAGGCGGATCAGTTCCTTCATCATCAGGTAACCACCCTCCTCGTCGTTCGGCACCAGGCTGCCGATGCGGTCGTTCCGCTCACCGACCAGCGCTTGCTGGTCAGGTGTCAGCGCCGCGTTGACCATAAACAGCTTCACGCCGCTGTTCTCGGCCAGACGCAGAATTTGCGGGGCGACGTATTGTTCGTTGACGAACACCAGGTACTCGGGACGATTCGGCCCCTGCAACGCGATGCGCGCCTGAGCCAGGGTCAGTTCGGGCTGACGTTGGGAATAGAGAATCTGCAGATCGATGCCCAGATCATGGGCGGCCGCCTGCATGAACTGCGAATAGCTGACCCAGAATGCTTCCTGCGTCGAGCCCGGATTCAAAAACAGCACAGACTCTGCCCGCGCGCTGGTCTGAAACAGCGCGCCGAACAACAGAAGACTGATGTGGACAAACTTGAACATGAAGCATCCAGGCCCAAGGAAAAATGGCCGCGCATTATAGCCCTCGTTCCACCGGCTATTGATGCCTGATCCCGTTTTTTGTCCGACAATCTGTCGGAAGCGGGCCCGGATGGGTCGTTTACTGATGACTGACCCAGAATACCGCTGTCCCTACTACGAGAATGATCAGGAACAAAATGGCCCACGCATCGACACTGCTGTCGCTTTTTCTTGCCTTGGTCGGATTGCTCATTGCATCGCCTCTTGTCGGTTTTATCGGTGATTGCAGAAAGACTCGACCACAGTTAAGACGATGATTGTCCGCACGACAAATGTGGGTTAGTTGACAGCCATTCTCGTTAGGCGATTTGGTTCTTTACATATACTCAAACATCACTTTTGCGCATAACTGCAAACGGGTATATTGCCCCGGCTCCGTTAGGGAGTGCGCGGCCGTGCGCGCAGAATTGCAGAGGCACAATCGGACTCCAGCAAGCGAAAACGCAGTGCTACTCCGAATGGCCCAAGCCTGAGAACAGGACTTATATGTACGTATACGACGAGTACGATCAGCGGATCATCGAGGACCGCGTCAAGCAGTTCCGTGATCAGACCCGACGCTATCTGGCAGG
>Ga0157373_10003636_pt1 | contig 11647 bp, 13 predicted proteins | sample C65metaG_FD_113460 | JGI IMG/M metagenome (GOLD analysis project Ga0157373, IMG submission 113460) | Corn rhizosphere microbial communities from Kellogg Biological Station, Michigan, USA - C6-5 metaG | ecosystem: Host-associated > Plants > Roots > Rhizosphere > Soil | place: USA: Michigan...
AGGCGTATACCGTGGTCGTAAAGTGATCGACAAGGGCGCTGACGAGTAATCCTTGTCCGCTCAAGTCATCGCAATTGACGCAATGGGCGGGGACTTCGGTCCCCGCAGCATTGTTCAGGCCAGTCTTGCTTGCCTGAATGCAACGCCCTCGCTCCATCTGACCCTCGTCGGTCAACCCTCCCTTCTTGAAGAAATGCTCGGCAGCCAAGCGGCTGCGGATCGCGCGCGCCTGACGATTGCCCCGGCGTCCGAAGTCATCACCATGGACGAAAAACCGGCCCAGGCGTTGCGCAGCAAGCCTGACGCGTCGATGCGGGTGGCCCTTGAGCTGCTGCGCGACGGCAAGGTCCAGGCCTGTGTCAGTGCCGGGAATACCGGGGCGCTGATGGCGCTGTCGCGCTACGTGCTCAAAACTCTGCCAGGCATCGATCGGCCGGCGATGGTCGCGGCAATTCCGACCCGCAGGGGCTTTTGCCAATTGCTTGACCTGGGGGCCAATGTCGATTGCAGCGCCGAGCACCTGCTGCAATTTGCGGTGATGGGCTCGGTGGCGGCCGAAACCCTGGGTATCTCGCGGCCTCGCGTGGCGCTGCTGAACATCGGAACCGAAGACATCAAGGGCAACCAGCAAGTCAAGCTGGCCGCCACGTTGCTGCAGGGCGCGCGCGGAATCAACTACGTCGGTTTCGTCGAGGGTGACGGTGTGTACCGGGGCGAGGCGGACGTGGTGGTGTGTGACGGCTTCGTCGGCAACATCCTGCTCAAGTCCAGCGAAGGCCTGGCAACCATGATCGGCGAGCGGATCGAGAGCCTGTTCCGGCAGAGCCTGGCCTCGCGGGTGGTGGGGGCCCTGGCGTTGCCCTTGATGCGTCGCCTGCAGGCTGACCTGGCGCCGGCGAGGCATAACGGGGCCAGTTTTCTCGGGCTGCAGGGTATCGTGATCAAGAGTCATGGTTCGGCAGGGGTGCAAGGCTTTCAAAGCGCTATCAACTGGGCCGTGATCGAAGTCCAGGAAAACCTGCCCGAGCGCCTTCATGGTCGCCTCGAGGATTTGTTAACTTAGGCGTTTTCGTCCGACAATGCTTAAATGTGACCGGTCGGTTCAACCCGCCATCCAACTGTCAGTTTCCTAGCGCCCCACGGGGCGTCAATTTTTGACGACAAGATCATTAGGGGCTTTGTTTTCATGTCTGCTTCCCTCGCATTCGTCTTTCCAGGACAGGGTTCGCAGTCCCTCGGCATGCTGGCCGAGCTGGGCGCGCAATACCCGCTGATCCTCGAAACATTCAAAGAAGCGTCCGATGCGCTCGGCTATGACTTGTGGGCACTGACCCAGCAAGGGCCAGAAGAGCAACTCAACCAAACCGATAAAACCCAACCGGCCATCCTGACCGCCTCCGTCGCCCTCTGGCGCCTGTGGCTGGCCGAAGGTGGCGAGCGTCCGGCCTTCGTTGCCGGTCATAGCCTGGGGGAATACAGCGCCCTTGTCGCTGCCGGCAGCCTGAGCCTGGGCGACGCGGTGAAACTGGTGGAGCGCCGTGGCCAGTTGATGCAGGAGGCCGTTCCGGCCGGGCAGGGCGGCATGGCCGCGATTCTCGGCCTGGAAGACGCCGATGTACTGGCAGCCTGTGCCGAGGCGGCGCAGGGCGATGTGGTCAGTGCGGTGAATTTCAACTCCCCGGGCCAGGTCGTGATCGCCGGTGCCAAGGCTGCGGTCGAGCGCGCCATCGAAGGCTGCAAGGCCCGTGGTGCCAAGCGCGCCATGCCGTTGCCGGTCAGCGTGCCGTCGCACTGTGAATTGATGCGTCCTGCTGCCGAGCGCTTCGCCGAATCCATTGCCGCCATTGATTGGCAGGCACCGCAGATTCCCGTGGTGCAAAACGTCAGCGCTGACGTGGCGCCGGACCTGGAGACCCTCAAGCGTGACCTGCTGGAACAGCTCTACAAGCCGGTTCGCTGGGTCGAATCGGTGCAGACCCTGGCGGCCAGGGGCGCGACCGAACTGGTCGAGTGTGGTCCTGGCAAGGTGCTGGCCGGTCTGAACAAACGCTGCGCCGAAGGCGTGTCGACTTCCAATCTCAACACCCCAGACGCTTTCGCTGCCGCCCGTGCAGCGCAGGCCTGAACAGGAGAAGCTTGCATGAGTCTGCAAGGTAAAGTTGCACTGGTGACCGGTGCAAGCCGCGGCATCGGCCAGGCCATTGCCCTGGAACTGGGTCGCCAAGGCGCCATCGTTGTCGGCACCGCGACTTCCGCTTCGGGCGCCGAGCGTATCGCCGCGACCCTGAAGGAAAACGGTATTCAAGGCACGGGTCTTGAGCTGAACGTTACCAGCGACGAATCCGTCGCGGCGGTACTGGCCAGTATCCAGGAGCAGTTTGGTGTCCCGGCTATCCTGGTCAATAATGCCGGTATCACTCGTGATAACCTCATGATGCGCATGAAAGATGACGAATGGTTCGACGTGATCGACACCAACCTGAACAGTCTATATCGGCTGTCCAAGGGCGTTCTGCGCGGCATGACCAAGGCCCGTTGGGGTCGGATCATCAGTATCGGTTCGGTGGTGGGTGCCATGGGCAACGCCGGCCAAGTAAACTATGCTGCGGCCAAGGCCGGTCTGGAAGGTTTCAGCCGTGCGCTGGCCCGTGAAGTGGGTTCGCGGTCGATTACGGTAAACTCGGTCGCACCGGGGTTCATCGACACCGACATGACCCGTGAACTGCCGGAAGCACAGCGTGAAGCCTTGTTGACACAGACTCCGCTGGGGCGCCTGGGGCAAGCCGAAGAGATCGCGTCCGTGGTCGCTTTTCTTGCATCCGACGCTGCGGCATACGTGACTGGGGCTACAATCCCGGTGAACGGCGGGATGTACATGAGTTAAATGTGACGGATTGCTTCAAAAAAATGTCATACGAGCTGTCTAAAATCCGTTATAAAGCTGCAACTTAATTTATAGGCGGAGGGCCGTCGGGGTTTGGGAGGAAGCTTTCGGTTGAAAAACCGAAAAGGCTTTCTATACACTTACTCTCCCGGCCAGCCGACTGAATTTATCCATTAGGAGTTGAAAAAGGTATGAGCGACATCGAATCGCGCGTCAAGAAAATCGTTGCCGAGCAACTGGGCGTTAAGGAAGATGAAGTCAAGAATGAAGCATCTTTCGTTGAGGACCTGGGTGCCGACTCCCTTGACACCGTTGAGCTGGTGATGGCTCTGGAAGAGGAATTCGAGACCGAGATTCCTGACGAAGAAGCTGAGAAGATCACTACTGTACAAGCTGCTATCGACTACGTTGCCAAACACCAGGGCTAATCGTTTTTAGTCGTTGCTCGCTGTCATGGAAAAACCGCACTGCCATCATGGCGTGCGGTTTTTTCTTTAGGCCCGATGAAAAGTCGTCATTAGAAAAAGGAGAGTGCTGTGTCGCGTAGACGCGTCGTAGTCACCGGTATGGGTATGTTGTCGCCACTGGGCACGGATGTGCCGAGCAGCTGGCAGGGCATTCTGGCTGGCCGTAGTGGCATTGGTCTGATCGAACACACCGACCTTTCTGCCTATTCCACCCGTTTTGGCGGCTCGGTAAAGGGATTCAATGTCGAGGAATACCTGTCGGTCAAAGAAGCCCGCAAGCTTGATCTGTTCATCCAGTACGGCCTGGCTGCCGGTTTTCAGGCGGTGCGCAATGCCGGCCTGGAAGTCACCGATGCCAATCGTGAACGCATCGGCGTGGCCAGGGGGTCCGGTATTGGTGGCTTGACCAATATCGAAGAAACCAGCCGCACGCTGCACGATTCTGGGCCGCGACGGATTTCTCCGTTCTTCGTGCCGGGCTCTATCATCAATATGATTTCCGGTTTCCTGTCCATCCACCTGGGTGCACAGGGCCCCAACTATGCCATTGCCACGGCATGTACCACGGGCACCCACTGCATTGGCATGGCCGCGCGCAACAGCATGTACGACGAAGCCGACGTGATGATCGCTGGCGGCGCCGAAATGGCGGCTTGTGGCCTCGGCATGGGTGGCTTCGGCGCCTCCCGAGCACTGTCGACCCGCAACGACGAGCCGACCCGTGCCAGCCGCCCTTGGGACAAGGGCCGCGATGGCTTCGTGCTGTCCGATGGCGCCGGTGCGCTGGTGCTCGAGGAGCTGGAGCACGCCAAGGCGCGTGGCGCGACCATCTATGCCGAGCTGATCGGCTTCGGTACCAGCGGTGATGCGTACCACATGACATCGCCGCCGGCCGATGGCGCCGGTGCTGCCCGATGCATCGCCAATGCCTTGCGTGACGCGAAGGTCAACAGCGAGCAGGTGCAATACATCAACGCCCATGGCACGTCGACCCCGGCGGGCGACCTTGCTGAAGCCCAGGCGATCAAGACCGTGTTCGGTGAGCATGCCTACAAACTGGCGGTCAGCTCGACCAAGTCGATGACCGGTCACCTGCTGGGTGCCGCCGGCGCGGTGGAAGCGATCTTCAGCGTGCTGGCGATCAACAGCCAGGTTGCGCCGCCGACCATCAACCTCGACGAGCCGGACGAAGGGTGTGACCTGGACTTCGTTCCGCACACCGCACGGGGCATGGACATCGACGTGGTGCTGTCCAACTCCTTCGGCTTTGGCGGCACCAACGGTTCGCTGGTATTCCGCCGGTTTGCCGGCTGATGGACAGCTGGGTCGACGGTCAGCCGGCTGACGTTCTGTCGCTGAATGATCGCGGCCTGGCTTACGGCGATGGGTTGTTCGAAACCATTGCCGTGCGCAATGGCGGGCCGGTGCTGCTGGAGCGTCACCTGCAGCGGCTCGAGCTGGGCTGCCGGCGGTTGGCGCTCAATGTCGACAAAGCTGCATTGGGCGCTGAGCTGAGTGCCTACGCACAACGCCTGGGTGAAGGCGTGCTGAAACTGATCGTGACCCGTGGCGACAGCCTGCGCGGTTATGCCGCCGTCCCCTCGGCCCAGGTTCGGCGCATCCTGCAAGGGAGTCCGCCGGCCGCTTACCCTGCTGCCCATGCCGAGCGGGGCATCGCCCTGTTTCCTTGTGCGACTCGCTTGTCCGAGCAGCCTTTGCTTGCCGGCCTCAAACACCTCCATCGTCTTGAACAGGTCATGGCTCGTGCCGAATGGACCGATTCGGAGCACGCCGAAGGCCTGATGCTGGATATGTCCGGGCGGGTGATCGAAGGGGTCTTCAGCAACCTGTTTATCGTGCGCGATGGTGTGTTGATGACGGCTGACCTGAGCCGATGCGGCGTGGCTGGTGTAATGCGTGCCGAATTATTGTTTCAAGCCGAGTCGCAGTGTATCGCCACGCAAGTGACCGATATCCGCCTCGAGCAGCTGCAGCAGGCTGATGAGGTCTTTGTCTGCAACAGCGTGTATGGCGTGTGGCCGGTACTCGCATGTGGTTCGACGCGCTGGTCGGCCGGGCCGCTCACCCGTAAACTGCAGACCCTTGCCCGCGCGTTATTGGATGTTTGATTCGTGAGACGTAAATTCTTGCTGTTGCTGGAAACCGGCCTGGTTCTGGCAGGGCTGCTGTGGGGCGCTTCGGCCTGGAAGATCCATTCGGCGTTGCAACAGCCGCTGAACATCACCCAGGAGGAACTGCTGGAGATCTCCAACGGGACCACCCCGACCAAGACCCTCTATCGCCTCGAGGCCGACGGCCTGATCAGGGACGCGTTCTGGCTGAGGGTGTATTGGCGCTTCAATCTCACCGGTCAGCCCCTGCACTCCGGCGAATACCGGATGGTGCCGGGCATGACCATGGAAAACCTGATCGGCGTATGGAAGCGCGGCGAAGTGGTGCAGTACAGCGTGACGCTGGTGGAAGGCTGGAATTTCCGTCAGGTCCGTGCGGCGCTGGCCAAGGATGAAAAACTCCAGCAGACCCTCACCGGGCTGAGTGACAGCGAGGTAATGGATCGGCTGGGCCATTCCGGTGTATTCCCCGAAGGGCGGTTCTTCCCGGATACCTATCGCTTCGTGCGCGGGACGTCGGACGTGGACCTGCTGAACAAGGCCTATGCCAGGCTGGAAGACGTCCTGGCCAGGGAATGGGCCGAGCGCGCTGCCGATGTGCCTTACACCCAGCCCTACCAGGCGCTGATCATGGCGTCCCTGGTGGAAAAGGAAACCGGCGTACCGCAGGAGCGCAGCCAGATCGCCGGTGTATTCGTGCGTCGTCTGCGCATGGGCATGCTGCTGCAGACCGACCCCACGGTGATCTATGGCCTGGGCGAGCGCTACACCGGCAAACTCACCCGTGCCCATTTGAAAGAAGAGAATCCGTACAACACCTACATGGGTCCGGGGTTGCCGCCGACGCCGATTGCGATGGTGGGGCGCGAGGCGATTCATGCCGCGTTGAATCCGGCATCGGGCGACAGCCTGTACTTCGTCGCGCGCGGGGATGGCAGCCACGTGTTTTCCGACAATCTGGATGAGCACAACAACGCGGTGCGCGAATACCAGCTCAAGCGTCGCGCGGACTATCGCTCCAGCCCGGCTCCGGCTACGCTGGACGACTCGGCGCCGATTCCCGCTGCCTCGCCCGATACGGCCCCCGAAGCCCTGCCCCAGGTGCAACCCGAGAAGCCTGCTCCCGAACCGAATGCTGACGAGCTTCCGAGCCCGCAATGACTCTGACTAAGGACTGCCCGTGACTGGCTTGTTTATAACGCTGGAGGGCCCGGAGGGCGCCGGCAAGAGCACCAACCGCGAATTCCTGGCCGAACGCCTCCGGGCTGCGGGGGTTGAGGTGGTGTTGACCCGCGAGCCGGGCGGTACGCCGTTGGCGGAGCGGATCCGTGAGGTGCTGCTGGCGCCGGCCGAAGAAGTGATGAACCCCGACACCGAACTGTTGCTGGTGTTCGCCGCCCGGGCACAACACCTGGCGGAGGTGATTCGTCCGGCCCTGGCCCGTGGCGCAGTGGTGCTCTGTGATCGCTTTACCGATTCGACCTACGCCTATCAAGTTGGTGGCCGGGGACTGTCCCTGGAGCGCATCGCGGCACTGGAAACCTTTGTCCAGGGCGGCCTGCGACCGGACCTGACACTGGTGTTCGACCTGCCGGTGGAAATCGGCCTGGCCCGTGCCAGCGCCCGTGGTCGGCTGGATCGTTTCGAGCTTGAAGGCGAGGCGTTCTTCAATGCAGTGCGTAACGCCTTCCTGAGCCGTGCCAAGGCCGATCCGGCGCGTTACCTGTTGATCGATGCCGCCTTGCCGCTGACGCAGGTCCAGCAATCCCTGGACCGCCTGTTGCCCGGTTTGCTGGAGCGTGTCCGTGGCTGAAGCCTATCCCTGGCAGGACGGTCTCTGGCAGCAACTGGCCGGTCGTGCCCAGCATGCCCATGCGTACCTGCTGCATGGTCCGGTCGGGATCGGCAAGCGAGCACTGGCCGAACGCCTGATGGCGAGCTTGCTGTGCCAGCGTCCGGGCACGTCGAACGCGTGCGGTGAGTGCAAGTCCTGCCTGCTGCTAAAGGCTGGCAGCCATCCCGATAATTACGTGCTGGAGCCTGAGGAGGCGGACAAGGCGATCAAGGTCGACCAGGTCCGTGACCTGGTCAGCTTCGTGGTCCAGACCTCACAGCTGGGCGGGCGCAAGGTCGTGCTAATCGAGCCGGTGGAGTCGATGAACATCAACGCCGCCAATGCCTTGCTCAAGAGCCTCGAGGAGCCTTCCGGCGATACTGTGCTGTTGTTGGTCAGTCATCAGCCGAGCCGCTTGCTGCCGACCATCAAGAGCCGTTGCGTGCAACAGGCCTGCCCGTTGCCGAGCGAGGCGATGAGTTTGCAATGGCTGGCCCAGGCCTTGCCCGACAGCACCGATGACGAACGTGTCGAATTGCTGACCCTAGCCGCCGGTTCGCCCCTGGCGGCCGTCAGCCTCCAGGCCCAGGGGGTGCGTGAGCAGCGGGCGCTGGTGGTGGACGGCGTGAAGAAACTGCTCAAGCAGCAGCAATCGCCGACGCAACTGGCCGAGGGTTGGAATGCCATCCCGCTGCTGTTGCTGTTCGACTGGTTCTGCGACTGGTCGAGCCTGATCCTGCGCTACCAGCTCACCGAAGATGAGGCCGGCCTGGGGCTGGCGGACATGCGCAAGGTGATTCAGTACCTGGCGCAAAAAAGCAGCCAGGACAAAATCTTGAACATTCAGGACTGGTTGCTTGCCCAACGTCAGAAGGTGCTGAGCAAGGCGAACCTCAACCGGGTGTTGTTGCTCGAGGCGTTGCTGGTGCAGTGGGCGAGCTTGCCGGGTCGTAACTGACAGACGTCGCCAAGGCTCCTAGACTCAGCTCAATTCGCAGCGGAGAACAGCATGAACGAACTTGTCAGTCCCGGACCGCGCAACGGCATCCTGTCCCTGGCCATCAAGGACAAGTCGGTGCTCTACGCCGCCTACATGCCTTTCATCAGGAATGGCGGCCTGTTCATCCCCACAAACAAGCATTATCGACTGGGTGACGAGGTGTTCATGCTGTTGAGCCTGATGGATGAGCCGGAGAAGATCCCGGTCGCCCGCAAGGTGATCTGGATGACCCCCAAAGGTGCCCAGGGCAACCGCGCGGCTGGCGTCGGCGTGCAGTTCAACGACGGCGACAACTCGGCGCGCAATCAGATCGAAACCCACCTGGCCGGAACCCTGAAATCCGACCGTCCCACCCATACGATGTAGCCCGATCCTTTATGCTTGTAGATTCCCATTGTCATCTCGACCGTCTCGACCTTGCCGCCCATAGCGGTTCCCTGGATGCTGCGCTGGACGCGGCGCGTCAGCGGGGCGTCGGACACTTCCTGTGCATCGGTGTCAGCGCCGACAACGCTGCCGACGTCAAGGTCCTGGCCGACCGTTATGAGGATGTCGATTGTTCGGTCGGCGTCCATCCGCTGGATGTCCAGCCCGACGCTACGCCGGCACTGGACTGGCTGTTGCGTGAGCTCGACCATCCGCGAGTCGTCGCCATCGGTGAGACCGGCCTGGACTATCACTATGAGCCGGAAGCCGCCGAGGTGCAGCAGGCCTCGTTCCGTCTGCACCTGGAAGCCGCGAAGCAGACCGGCAAGCCGGTGATCATCCACACCCGGGGCGCCCGGGCCGACACCCTGGCCTTGCTGCGCGACGCCGCGCTGCCCCAGGCCGGCGTGCTGCACTGTTTTACCGACGACTGGGACATGGCCAAGGCAGCGCTGGACATGGGCTATTACATCTCCCTGTCCGGGATTGTCACGTTCCGCAACGCCGATGCCTTGCGCGACGTTGCCAGCAGGGTGCCGGCCGACCGGCTGCTGGTGGAAACCGACTCGCCGTACCTGGCCCCGATCCCCTATCGAGGCAAGCCGAATCTTCCGCAATATGTGCGGGAGGTGGCGGAATTCCTGGCAATGCTGCGTGGCGAATCCTACGAGCGGTTCGCTGAGCAGACCACGGAGAATTTCAAGCGATTGTTCCCGCTGGCTCATGTCCGGTCGGCACGGGCTTGAATTCCGCACAAAAAAAACCCGGGTTCTGGGGGGTGAATCCGGGTTAAGACCATTAGGAGTAAAACAAAGGCACACGGTCCTTTGGTACCTTTACCGGCGCGTCACTTGGGGGAGATGTCGCGCCGACAGTTCAAGTATTGATCAGGATACCCGCGCGTCCAGTTTGCCCGGGGTGGTTTTTAAACAAATTTTGAATACGCTCGCTTCGGATAAGTTCTCACTGTCGTCACTGGTTGTCGGGACGACGCGATGGCGCAAGCCGCGGTGAGCCAATGTTGTACGATTTTGTGAAGAACTATGGCCGGGAACGGATGATCCGTGCATTTTTGCGTAAGTTAGGCATAATACCCGGCTTCGAATTTTGACCTTCAGACCTTTTTCTTATGCACAAAGAACCTCGTAAGGTCCGTGAGTTTCGCCGCCGCGAGCAGGAAATTCTCGACACCGCGCTCAAGTTGTTTCTCGACCAGGGCGAAGACAGCGTCACCGTCGAGATGATTGCGGATGCCGTGGGTATCGGCAAAGGCACGATCTATAAACACTTTAAATCCAAGGCGGAGATCTACCTGCGCCTGATGCTCGATTACGAGCGCGATTTGAACGAGTTGCTGCATTCGGCGGATGTGGACAAGGACAAGGAGGCGCTGTCCCGGGCCTACTTCGAATTCCGAATGCGTGATCCCCAGCGCTACCGTTTGTTCGACCGCCTGGAAGAGAAGGTGGTCAAGGGCAACCAGGTGCCGGAGATGGTCGAGGAGCTTCATAAGATCCGGGCTTCGAACTTCGAGCGCCTGACCTTGCTGATCAAGGGGCGGATCAGCGAAGGCAAGCTCGAAGACGTGCCACCTTACTTCCACTACTGCGCTGCCTGGGCGTTGGTGCATGGTGCTGTGGCGTTGTACCACTCGCCATTCTGGAGCAACGTGCTGGAGGATCAGGAAGGTTTCTTCCAGTTCCTGATGGACATCGGTGTGCGCATGGGCAACAAGCGCAAGCGTGATACCGACGTACCGAGCAGTTAAGTCATTCAGATACCTGATTGCGCCATGTCCGCTTACATGGCGCAGTGCCCCAGTAATATACTCAGGCTTGGGTCTTGCGAAAACCTGAATTCTAGGTCAAGTTTCGTAGGTCCGATTTTTCTTTCGCCGGAGTGATCCATGATCGTTGACCGTCAGGGCAGGCGTTCTCGCAATTTGCGGATCAGCCTGACTTCCGCCTGCAACTACGCCTGCACCTATTGCGTGCCCGACGGCAAGCGCCTGGTGGCTGCGCAGGACGAGTTGTCGGCCGACGCGATGGCGCGAGGTGTGGCTTACCTGATCGAAGCGGCCGGCATCGAGCGACTGCGCATCACCGGGGGCGAACCGTTGGTCAGCCCCAAGCTGGAACGCTTCATGGCGGCGGTGGGGCAGATGGGGCTGGAGGACATCAGCCTGACCACCAACGGCCAATTGCTGGCGAAGAAGCTGCCTTTGCTGGTGGAGGCGGGCATCCGTCGCATCAACGTTTCCCTCGACACCCTGGACCCCACTGCGTTTCGCAGCATCGCCCGTGGCGGCGACCTGGCGACAGTGCTCGACGGCATGGACCAGGCCCACGCGGCGGGGATGAAGATCAAGGTCAACATGGTGCCGTTGCGCGGGCAGAACCTGGATCAGGTTATGCCACTACTCGAATACTGCCTGGGGCGTGGCTATGAGCTGCGCTTCATCGAGTTGATGCGCATGGGGCACCTGGCCAGCGATTCCAATGCGTTCTTGCAGCAGTTTGTCAGCCTGCAACAACTGTTGAGCCTGATCGGCGATCAGTACGAATACCTGCAAGCCGACGCGCCGGTGGATGCGACCGCAGTGCGCTATGAGATCCCAGGGGTGGGGTATTTCGGTGTGATCGCCAACGAAAGCGTGCCGTTCTGCCGCACTTGCTCGCGGTTGCGGTTGTCCTCTACGGGCTGGTTGCATGGTTGCCTGTCCTCGAGTAATCGACACTTTGTCGGCGATCTTCTGGACAAGCCCCGTCACGAGGCGTTGCCGGCCCTTCAGCGGCTGCTGGTCAAGGCCTTGGGGGACAAGCAGGAGGTGGCGTTTTCCGGCGGCGCAACCATCATGAAGATCATCGGCGGCTGATCCTACGCAATCGCGGGCAAGACTTGCTC
>Ga0157373_10003640_pt1 | contig 11643 bp, 9 predicted proteins | sample C65metaG_FD_113460 | JGI IMG/M metagenome (GOLD analysis project Ga0157373, IMG submission 113460) | Corn rhizosphere microbial communities from Kellogg Biological Station, Michigan, USA - C6-5 metaG | ecosystem: Host-associated > Plants > Roots > Rhizosphere > Soil | place: USA: Michigan...
CAAGAAACAAAATTCGATGGGTAACGCTGAAAGCGTTAGATTGATTCCCAGGGTTGTCGCTTCGCTCCAACCCTGGGCTGACATTAGCGAACGCCTTCGGCGTAAATTAGCCAACGCCTTCGGCGTTAATTGGCGAACGCCTTCGGCGTTATTTGTGAAATGCAACCCACGAAAATAATCAGAATCATTGCTCGCCTCAACGTGGGTGGACCGGCGAAGCATGTCGTGTGGTTGACCGATGGCTTGCGCGATACGTTCGACACTGTGCTGGTCGCGGGCTCGGTGCCGGAAGGCGAAGAAGACATGAGCTATTTCGCGGAGCACGCCGGAGTATCACCGCGATACTTTCCGGAGATGAGTCGCGAGATATCGTGGAACGACGCCGTCATGGTCTGGAAGTTGTTTCGACTGTTCCTGCGGGAGCGGCCCGACATCGTTCACACGCACACAGCCAAGGCCGGAACAGTTGGACGCTCAGCCGGTTTTCTCTATCGCTGGCTGACGCCCGGAACGCTGATCGGCAGACCACGCCGGTGCAAGTTTGTGCACACGTATCACGGTCACGTTTTTCACAGCTATTACAGTCGCCGACTTACGCAACTGTTCCTGTTCATCGAAAGACTTTTGGCGCGGCTGGTAACGGACCGATTAATCGTCGTGAGTAAACAACAGAGCATCGAGATCGGTGAGATGTTTCGCGTCGGACGGCCCGGCCAGATCAAAGTAATTCCCCTGGGTTTGGACCTCGACATTTTTGCCGACCACGCCTCGCGGCGCGCGAAGTTTCGCCACGAGCTCTGCATTCAGGACGACGCAATTCTTGTCGGGATCGTCGGGCGTCTCACGGAGATCAAGAACCATGAGATGTTTCTCAACGTGGTGGCGCGTTTGAAAGCGATCGATCCCGCTTGCCGGCGGCAAGGCGCGGTGCGGTTTATCGTGATTGGCGACGGTGCGCTGCGAAGCAGTCTCGAGAGTCAAAGACAGGCTCTCGGGCTGGACGCGGACGTGCTCTTCGTCGGCAGCAGGACTGATCCTGAAAATTTCTATCCGGCGCTCGACGTCGTCGCGCTCACGTCGAAGAACGAGGGAACACCGCTGACTCTGATCGAAGCGATGGCGAATGCGCGGCCCGTAGTGGCAACGAGCGTGGGCGGTGTCGTGGACTTGTTGGGCGAAGTCATCGAAGATGGACCGTACAAGGTCTGTAAACGAGGACTCAGCGTGCCACCGGGCGATGAAGAGGCTTTCGTGGCCGCGCTCAGCCGGATCATTCGCGACAGATCGTTGCGGCAGGAGATGGGCGATCGCGGGCTGGAGTTTGTCGAAGTGAACTATTCGAAAGAACGTCTATTCGAAGACATCAAGGGGTTGTACGAAGAGTTGTTGAACCGGCGGCCAGTTGCGAATTCAGTTCTGGTCCAGGGATTACACAGATTACGCTGATTAAGGAGCACAAACGGTTGCGAGTTCTGATCACAGGCGGCGCGGGTTTTATCGGATCTCATTTAACTGACGCTTATCTGCAACGCGGCGACGAAGTTTACGTCATCGACGATCTCTCGACGGGCACGATCGAGAATATTCAGCACGTCAAACGTCATCCGCGTTTTCATTACACGATCGAATCGGTCCACAATCATCCGGTTACCGCGGAGCTCGTCGATCAGTGCGACGTGATCTTTCATCTCGCGGCGGCAGTCGGCGTAAAACTGATCGTCGAGAGTCCTGTACGGACCATCGAGACGAACGTTCGCGGCACTGAGGTAGTACTGTCGCTCGCGAACAAGAAAAAGAAGAAAGTGTTGATTGCGTCGACGTCGGAGGTATACGGCCTGAGCTCCGATGTGCCGTTTCGTGAAGACGGGAATCTCGTTATGGGCGCGACGACGAAGGGGCGCTGGAGTTATGCGTGCTCGAAAGCGATCGATGAGTTTCTGGCGCTTGCTTACTGGCGCGAGAAGAAGCTCCCGACAATCGTCGTGCGGCTCTTCAACACAGTTGGACCACGACAGACCGGTCAATACGGAATGGTGATCCCGACGTTTGTGAAGCAGGCCCTTGCCGGCAGGCCAATCACGGTTTATGGCGATGGAAAACAGAGCCGCTGTTTTGGTTACGTCGGCGACGTCGTCGGCGCGCTGATCAAGCTCATGGAGCGCGAGGAAGCAGTCGGGCAGGTCTTCAACATCGGTTCGAACATCGAGATTTCGATACTCGAGCTCGCCGAGCGAGTGAAGGAGATTACGAAGTCGGATTCAGAGATCGTGTTTGTGCCGTACGACCAGGCGTACGAAGAAGGATTTGAAGACATGCCGCGCCGTGTTCCTGACATCTCGAAGATCAGCGAGCTGGTGGGCTTTCGTCCCGAAATGGACCTCGACGGCATTCTGGAGACCGTCGTCGACTTTCAAATCGGGCGCCGTCGCGCGGCTGGAGAATGACTTCTGAACCACCGAGACACAGAGGTTACACAGAGAAGATTGTAGAATACCGACATGCCGTTTAGTCCGCGCACGCTGTTAGCTGTTGCCGCATCTTTTTGTTTAGCGTTAGTACTGACGTTTTTAGTACGAGCGTTTGCGCGTCGCTTCGGCTTTGTCGCCGCCCCGAAAACCGATCGCTGGCACAAGAAACCAACCGCCATGCTCGGCGGCGTTGCGATCTGGCTTTCGGTAGTCATTGCGTCTCTGCCGTTCACGCTGCAGACGGTTTACGGAAAATACATTCTGCTCGCCTGCGCGTTCCTGTTTCTCGTCGGACTGATCGACGATCTCATTCATATCAAGCCGTACCAGAAACTCATCGGACAGATTCTCGGCTCTGCTTACGTCGTCTACTACGGGCTGTCTCTGCCGTGGACCGGTTCAGTATTACTGAACATGGCGCTGGCGATCTTCTGGTTGATCGGGATCACAAATGCGATCAATCTTCTCGACAACATGGACGGCCTCGCCGCCGGCATTGCAACCATCGCCGCGGGTTTCCTTGCGCTCAGCTTTGTGAACGACGGCCAGTACACCGAAGCATTAATCATGATGATCTTCGCGGGCGGGCTGCTTGGTTTCCTCGTTTTCAACTCGAACCCGGCGTCGATATTCATGGGCGACTGCGGATCGATGTTTATCGGGTTCTTCATCGCAAGCTCTGCATTGATTAACGTTAGCGGCGGTCGATCGCGCAGCTTTTTGCCGGTGCTTGCGGTTCCGATTCTCGTGCTGTTCATTCCGATCTTCGACACGACGTTCGTCACCGTGCTGCGCAAGCTCTCGGGACGCGCTGCTTCACAGGGAGGCCGCGATCACACGTCGCATCGACTCGTTGCGCTCGGAATGTCTGAACGATACGCCGTGTTGATGCTCTACGGCTTTGCCGCACTGTCAGGAGTGCTCGCGATCCTCGTACAACGCGCGCGGCTCGATATCAGTCTGGCGGCGATCGCAGGTTTCACAATCGTGCTGACGCTCGTCGGTGTTTACCTCGCCGGCGTGAAGGTTTACGACCAGAGCGAGGAAGCGCTCGCGCTCAAAGAAAAACCGCTGTACACGTTTCTCGTCGACGTTTCTTACAAGCGACGCATCTTTGAAGTGTTGCTGGACGTGGTGTTGATAATTCTCGCGTACTGGTCTGCGTACGCGATCAACTTTCCTCCAACGAGCCCTGCGTGGAACCTGTTCATTCGCACGCTGCCGGTGCTCGTATTCATCAGGATGTCGGTATTTCTGGTGATGGGTGTGTATCGCGGGCTTTGGCGATACACGAGCATGAGCGATCTGATCGTGTTTGGTAAGGCTGTGGTGCTGAGCTCTGTCGCGAGTTTGATCGTGCTGCTGTTTTTGTTTCGGTTTCAGGGCTACTCGCGGAAGGTTTTCGTGATCGATGCTGTGCTGATGTTTCTGTTTCTGGCCGGTAGCCGCATGGCGTTCAGAGTTTTTCGAACATTGCTTCCCGCGGTTACTAATCAGAATGGACGTCGCGTGTTGATTTATGGCGCGGGTGATGCTGGTGAGCTTTTGTTGCGCGAGTTGAGAAACAATCGCGACTTGCAACTTTCGCCGATCGGGTTTCTTGACGACGATCCGGCGAAGAGTGGCAAGGTGATTCACGGGTTGCGCGTGTTTGGCGGGAATGGAGATCTGAGTACTGTTTGCGCTCAGCACGAGATCGATGAAGTGGTGATTTCGAGTATGAAGATGACTGAAGAGCGGGTTCAGGAAGTTTTGCGCTGCTGTTCGGACAAGCAGATCGCGGTGAAGCGGATGCGCATCACGATGGAAGATCTGTCGACGGACTGAAGCCACAAAAAACACAAAATAAAAGCCAGACAAAAATGCCGCAGGAATTAGTTCAAATCAGTGTTCGGAGGTTGCCGGTCAGGTTACTGCTGATCGTGCTGCTGATCGTTGCCGGCGCGTGGTCGTATTTTGTCGCGCGTTGGTATATCGGGAACACGCTGGCCGAGTATTTCAATACGGCTGACAACAATCTCCAGGTTGCGCGCATGGCGGTTTCGATGGCTCCGAAGGATCCCTTGACTCACTGGCGCATCGCGCAGGTTTCGCAAAAGATTCTCCCGTTAGACCAGCAGGCACAGTCGATCGCCGAGTACGAAAACGCCGTGAGTCTCTCGCCGAATGATTACCGGTTTTGGATGTCTCTCGGTCGTGCTTACGATCAAACGGGCGATGCCGCGAAGGCGGAAAATGCGTTCAGGCGCGCAATCACCCTGGCGCCTTCGTACGGTTATCCGCACTGGTTCCTCGGCAACCTGCTGCTAAGAAACGGTCGCTACGACGAAGCGTTCGCCGAACTACGAATCGCAAGCGATGCCGATCCCGACCTGCGGCCACAGCAGTTCAATTTGATCTGGGCGATCTACAGCAACGATCCCGAAGGGCTGAAAAGCGCTGTCGGGCAAAGCTCAGCCGGGCGCGCCGACTTCGCGCTTTACCTGCTCACGCAAAACCGTTTCGATGAAGGCTTGCGATTGTGGAACGACCTGAGCGGGGAAGAGAAGACGACGAATCGCCACATCGGCGAGAGGATCGTGATGACACTTAAAAACCAAGCGAGGTTTCACGACGCGGTCAGAGTTTGGAACGAGATAACAAACGAGAAATACCGCGTCGAGCCGGGCGTCATCATCGATAACAGTTTCGAGCACGCCGTGACTTACGGGCCTGACAACATTTTTGGCTGGCAGGTTAGAGGCGGCCCGCAGATGCAGGCTGGTATCGATCCAAACAAGAGCAACGGCGGCTCACGCAGCCTCCGCATGTCGTTCCAGGTGCGCGCGAATCTCGACTCGATCAACGTCGCCCAACTCGTTGTCGTTCAGCCCAAGACGGAATACGAGTTTGAATGCTACGTGAGCACTGAAAAGCTAGAAACCGGAAGTGCGCCATTCGTTCAGATTCTCGATGCGAATGGAGGAGCACAGTTGCTCTCGACGCCGCCTGCGCCGAATGGCACGAACGACTGGACGCGCATCAGCTCAACGTTTAAGACTGGCGAAAAGACAGAAGCAGTGATTCTCAAAATCGTGCGCACCTCCTGTAGCACTGAGGAGACGCCCGTGTGCCCGATTTTTGGTTCGGTTTGGTATGACGACTTCAGTTTCAAGCGAAGAAACTAGCGTGGTGGTAGCCGAGAGCTCGACGCCGCTCGTGCAAGCGAGCGCGCGGGAGCGCGGCGTCTACCGCATCAGGCACACGCTCGCGAGCAGGTTTGCGTTCCTCGTGATCTGCGTCGCGATCGTGATGTCGGCGCTCGCTTACGGAACTGTTCACTACTGGGCACTCGGGCTGTTCAATCTCGGCGGGCTGACGATGCTCGTTTTGTGGGTGTTGGACGCGTGGCGTCTGGGCAACTTGCGAATCAGCCGTAACGTGCTTCAACTACCGTTGCTTGGCGCTCTTGGTCTCGGCCTGATTCAACTGCTGCCACTTCGCGAGATCGCCGCAGCGGGCGTTCCCGCGTTCGGTATTTCGAACACGCTGTCGCTGGATCCTTATTCGACGCGGCTTGTGCTGGTCCAACTGGCAACGCTGCTGATCTACTTCTCCGCGACACTCGTATTCGTCGATACGCCTCATCGTCTTCAAGTTCTCGTGCGGACGATCATGATCTTTGGTTTTTTGCTTGCTTTGTTTGGACTGACGCAGTCGTTTACCAGTCCGACGAAGGTCTATTGGATTCGTGAGCTGAACCAGAGCACGGCGTTCGGTCCATTCATCAACAGGCACCATTTCGCCGGCTACATGGAGCTCACGATCGCGCTGCCGCTGGGCCTCGTGTTCGCCGGCGCAATTGCAAGAGAGAAGATGATTCTCTACCTGTTCGTCGCGGGAATGATGGGCGTGGCGCTGGTAATGACAGCTTCTCGCGGCGGCATCATCAGTTTGGTCGCTGAGATTCTGTTTCTCATCACCACCACCGCGATCTGGCGAAAGCGGAGCCACCGCCGGCACAGGAAATCCAGCCGAATCAAGCGCATCGCCGCACGGGCAGGCATGGCGACTGCGCTGCTCGTCAGTTTGTTTCTCGGTGTCGTGATGCTGGGTGGCGAGTTCTCGATCAACCGTTTCATCGACAGCGTTAATACCGACGACCCGACGACCGGGCGCGCGCACTTTTGGTCCGTCACGCTGAACATCATCAAAGCGCATCCATACGTGGGCACGGGCCTCGGCTCGTTTGGCGTCATCTACACGCAGTACGATACGCGCAACGGACTCTTCCGGCTCGAGCAGGCACACAACGATTACCTGCAAATACTTTCAGACGCTGGTGTCGTCGGTGCAGTTTTGGGCCTCGGCTTTGTCGTGCTGCTTTTTTACAAGGCCATCCAGCGAGCGAAGTCGGCAGACGACTTCCGCCGTGGAGTTGCACTGGCCGGATTGAGCGGATGTTTTGGTGTGCTCGTGCACAGCTTTTTCGATTTCACCTTGCACACGACGTCGAACGCGTTGCTGTTCCTCGTGCTCGCCGCGCTCGCGACGGTCAACGGACGCGTTGAAGTTGCGCCCAAGAAGCGACGCCGCAAATCGAGCGGAGGCAATCCTGAAAATCCTGAAAATCCTGTAATCCTGTAAACTACTGACATGGCCAAAGCGACCGCTGCGAAAACTAATGAAGGCTCAACGTCCCCCGAGTCATCTTCAGTCCCCGGTTTAATCCTCGCCGCGGTTTTGCGTCACAACAAAGCGGACTCGTTCAATCACCGCAGCGAAGGCAAGTGGATCAGCACCTCCGCGGCCACATTCGTCGAAAGAGTTCAGAACACAGCGCTGGGTTTGGCAAGTCTAGGCGTGCGGCCGGGCGACAGGATCGCGTTGCTTTCAGAAAATCGACCCGAGTGGTCCATCGCCGATCTCGCCATCCTGAGTTTGGGCGCGATCAACGTGCCGATCTACACCACACAGGCGTTGGACCAGATTGATTTCATCCTTTCCGACTCGGGCGCAAAAGCGCTCTTCATCTCGACGCGCCGCCTCTACAAACACGCACAGCCGGCACTCGAAAAACGCAGGCTCGATCACCTGATCTTTTTTGATTCGGAAGTCGCAGAGGACATCGAACGCGGCATCGCGCTCGCGACGTTGGAGGAAAGAGGTAAAGCGCTGGCCCACGAACGTCCAGGCGCTTTCGACGCCTACCTGCAAGCCGTCAGGGCTGACGACCTGGCGACAATCATCTACACGTCGGGTACGACAGGTGAGCCCAAGGGCGTGATGCTGACACACAACAACTTCATCTCGAACGTGATTTCGATCTCGAAGGGTTTGCCGATCATTTCAACCGACGTGGCGTTGTCAGTGTTGCCGTTGTCGCACATTTTTGAGCGAGATGGGTTTTACGTTTTTTGTTATTGCGGAGTGTCGGTTTACTACGCTGCGTCGTTCGATCAGGTTGGTGAGAACCTGCGCGAAGTTGCGCCGACGATCATGACCGCGGTACCGCGTCTGTTTGAGAAGGTGTATCACCGGATCATCAAAAAGGGCATGGCCGAAAAAGGGTTCAAGAAGTCGGTATTCATGCAGTCGCTTGAAGTTGGCCAGAAATACGGCGAGCGCAAAGACAAGCGAAAGTGGATCTCACCTCAGTTGGCGATCAAGCAAAGACTCGCGAGCAAGTTGGTGTTCTCAAAGTGGCGCGAAGGTGTTGGTGGCCGCTTGCGATATTTCGTTTCCGGAGGCGCGCCGCTGTCGCCGGCGTTGTCCTATTCGTATCTCGCGGCGGGCATACCGATTCTTCAGGGGTATGGCGCGACTGAGACGTGCATCGTTTCGGCGAATCGTCCGGATAACAATCGTGTCGGCTCAGTCGGGATACCGTTTGACGGCATTGAAATTAAGATTGCCGAAGACGGCGAGATTCTCGTGCGCGGACCAAACGTGATGCGCGGTTACTACGGGCAGCCGGAAGCGACTGCTGCTGTGCTGAAGGATGGCTGGTTCTACACGGGCGACGTCGGTCACATGGAGAAGGATGGCCAGCTCTACATCACCGACCGGAAGAAGGATCTGTTCAAACTTTCAAACGGAAAGTATGTCGCGCCGCAGTTGATCGAGAGTCTGTTGAAGCAAAGCGAGTTTGTGAGCCAGGTGGTTGTGGCTGGCGCAGGCAGGAAGCAGCCGGTGGCGTTGATCGTGCCCGATTGGGAAAGTCTGAATGGTGCTTTGGCTGAAGAAGGTGAGACGGACGCGCCGAAGGAGCGAGGTGCGTTGAGCAAGTATCCGGCTGCGGTGAAGATCGTGCAGCGGGATGTCGCGAAGCTGACTTCTGAGCTGGTTGACTACGAACGAATCCGCCGCGTGGCGCTGCTGCCGAACGAGTTCAGTATTGATGGCGGAGAATTGACGCCGACGCTCAAGGTCAAGCGCAAGGTGATTGACGAGCGCTACGGAGAGACGATCGAAGAGCTCTATTCCTAAGAAGTTTAGCCGCAGATTTGCACGGATTGATTACGGATCGAAATCCGGCTCAATCCGCGTAAATCTGCGGCTAAAATTATCTTTTGAGAATCGATTCCGCGAGGATGCGGAGGTCGCGAGGGAGTTCCGGGGTCTTGAGCGTACCCGATAAAGGCTTGTGATGAGCGAGCAACGGCAGCTCGGCGTTACAGAAATCGCACTCCGCCAGGTGCTGCCTCACTGTGCCCGCCGCCTCGTCCGGGAGGTTGTTGCAGCGGAACGAAAGCAGGGTCGCAGATGCAGGACACGCCGCTGTTTTTCTAAACTCCAGTGTTCTCGCTGAGGTTGTCATCCTGATCCCCTGAGTTCAACGTAACAAAACACACAATCTCACCTTCATTCCAGAGCTTTTCTGCGATTTTCTCAGCTATTTTACTGAGGCCCAACATTGTAAAAAGATGTTGCCCGTTCTTTAAAATGCTGTTACCATGCCTTTCGTTAGTCAGAGCCGCACAGGCATTCTGACCATCTCCAGGAGCATCACCGCATTCAGCGGTACACAAATCTGGCTAAAAACGAGCGTGTTCAAAGCTGCTGAGCGGACTCACCCCTCTGCCACTCACCCATTTCCGAAACGAGCTATTCGAACAATTAGGGCCACCACGGACAATCCTGTGAAATCCATAAGCGAAGATCCTGAAAAATTAGCGGCACCCGGACCAGGTGAAAAGCGGTCACCCAGAGACCGCCGCAACGACCGGCCACCAAAGCATGCGAAGTGGATCGACAGCCTTCGGTCGTCGGATGTAAACCGTCTGTGGACCGACCTCCATCGCATCGTCTCGCATCATCCGCTGGTCAGAGCGTCTCGCAGCGCCGGCCTGCTGGTCGAAGAAGGAGCGGGCGCAGCCTACACCGATCTGACCCAGGAGCTCTTCGTTCAACTCCTCAGCAAGAACCGTTTCGAACACTACCTCGAGACGGAGATGACTGACTACGAGATCGAATGCGAGATCAGCCAGATCGAGCTCACGAATCTGCTCACCGCCGAGCTCCGCAAGCGACACCCCGAAAGCTATCGTCTCGCTCGCCGAATCTCGACGCTGATCCAGTCGAGCCCGAACTTCCGTCGCTTTGATTCGAGCGGTCTCGACGACGAACCGCACCGGCGTCTGGCCGATCGTGTTTACGGTTTGAGCGAGTGGAAGAGCGACAAATCGCGCCGCGGTTCACACGACGTCGAGCAGCGCGTGCAGATCATTGCGGTGCGACAAAGAGACACGCGCATGGTTGGCTGCACGGGCGATTCGCAGATCGTCATCAGCAACGCGGACCTCGAGGATCTGATCGTTTCGGTTCTGGATGCAGTTGATTCGCCGGTTGACGTGCGGACGTTGCGAAGTCTGGTGATGTCGCGGCTGCCGGTCATGGATATTTATCTCGTGCCGCTGGAAGGTGACGACAGCGACAGCGACAACAACAACAGTTACGAACCGGTCGACAAGCGCGAGAATCCTGAGGAAGGACTCATGCGCCGCGAGTCGGAGAGAGAAGCGGCGGGTTTTGTCGATCAGTTTATGGTGAGTCTCAACGAGGCGGTTCGAGGCAAGGCGAAGCAGTACAACCGCATCATCGGCGTGCTCTGGTATTGCTACTTGAGCCCGCATCACTCGACGCAACTGGAAGTGGCGGCGGTATTGGGAGTTTCTGATTCATTGGTCTCGGACTATCGACGGCGCATCGAGCAGGAGTTGAGGGCGCTTTCTTTTACGGAGGTTGAAGAGGCCAAGCAGTTTGAGCTGGCGCTCCGGAATCACGTCATGACGTTGATTGCCGAGATGGATCAGAAAGAAGTACCCGTTTAATCGACTTAGCGACAAAGAAGCACAAAAAGCACAAAACGAGGAAAGCTGTTTTGTGCTTTTTGTGCTTCTTTGTGGCATAAGTATCATGTCCGCGAGTGACTATGAGGCCGAGAGACGAATTTCTGGATTACGAGCCCTTGCGGCGCACCAAGCCAAGGGCTTTCACTGAGGATGCGCCGCTCCGTAAACCCTCTCCCGCGCGCCCACTCGAAGCGAAACCGGAACGCGAAGCGAAACCGGAACCCAAACCGTTAAAAGAAACGTGGATTCACAAGCATGGCCACACGGTCAGCTATATCGGAGTGTTTCTTTTCACGACCATCGTCTTCTTCCGCCCGTACGAGTTCTCGCCTTCGTTGTTCTGGCTGTCGACTTCCGCTTTTTGGGTAGCAGTTGCGACGACGATCGTTTACGTCGTCACGCAGCTCGGGCTCGAAAACAAAATTAGCGCCCGGCCGCGAGAGCTCAAGCTTGTTCTGTTGCTGGCTTTGCTGGGAGCTCTATCAATTCCGCAGGCATCGCAGCCGAGCAGAGCATTAACAAGCTGGACTACTTTTCTGAAAGTCATTTTGATTTTCATCGTGATCATCAACGTGGTTAGAACGGAAAAGCGGCTGAAGAAACTTTGGATACTGGTGTTGATAGCAACCTGCATCCTCAGCGTCAGTGCAATCCATGATTACCAGTTGGGCCGATTCCTGTTAATGGGCCAGCGAATAAAGGGAGCAATCGGTGGGTTGTTTGATAATCCAAACGATCTCGCGCTTCACCTCGTCACGATGTTTCCGATCGCGCTCGCCTTATGCTTCAGCGCGCGCTATGTCTTCATGAGAATCGTTTACCTCATTATTTCGCTTTTGATA
>Ga0157373_10003642_pt1 | contig 11642 bp, 11 predicted proteins | sample C65metaG_FD_113460 | JGI IMG/M metagenome (GOLD analysis project Ga0157373, IMG submission 113460) | Corn rhizosphere microbial communities from Kellogg Biological Station, Michigan, USA - C6-5 metaG | ecosystem: Host-associated > Plants > Roots > Rhizosphere > Soil | place: USA: Michigan...
CTTGCTTGGGCGCGCCGGGCAGGCCCGGCCGTCATAAGATCAAACGCGGCCGGGCGATTTCGTGACCGCACCTGCCGCGTGGAGCCTTCATTAGCACAAAATTGAGCACAAAGAAAGGGTTGCACCCAAACCCAGCGGAGCAGTCGGAATTCGATGCTGCGGTGCGTCAGGAGCCGCGGCCGGGCTTCTCGCTGAAGTACTTCTCGAACTTGCCGGTCTCGCGCTCGAACGCTTCGGCGTCGGCCGGAGGCGTGCCCTTGACGGTGATGTTGGGCCAAATGCGGGAGAAATCCGAGTTGATTTTCAGCCACTTGCCGTCGGGCTCGTCCTCGGTGTCGGGCGTGATGGCGTCGACCGGGCACTCGGGCTCGCAGACGCCGCAGTCGATGCATTCGTCCGGGTTGATGACCAGGAAGTTCTCGCCCTCGTAGAAGCAGTCCACCGGACAGACTTCCACGCAGTCCATGAACTTACATTTCACGCAGGCGTCTTTAACGATGTAGGTCATTAGAAGCTCTGACAGCGGCCGAATGCGTGGCCGCGCGTATTTCGGGAGAAGACGCCGCCTTGTCAACGGCGAGGCGCCTCCCCGCAAGCCAGTTATTCTAAGGCCGCATAAAGGGCGCGCGCTTCGGAGGCGGGCCCGCGCCGCTCGCCCATGGCCTCGATGCGCACGGCGATCAGCCTTCCGCCGAGCGCGAAGACCAGTTCATCGCCGGGTTTCAACACGCGGGAGGCCTTGTCGAGGCGGGTCTCGGTCCCGGCGCGCGTCATCCGCACGCGGCCTTCCTCGACGTACCGGGCGGCCAGCGAACGCGTCTTGAAGAACCGCGCGCGCCACAGCCACACGTCCGCGCGGCAGCTGGCGTCGCTCACGCGGTGCGCGCCTTGCGACGGCGCACGCGGCGCTTGCGGGGCGGCGGGGCCTTGAGAGCGGCGAGCGCGGCGAAGGGAGAGTGGGCGGGGGCTTCGGCGGGTTTCTCGACCTTGGGCGGTGAGCGGCGGCGCCAAGTGACGGGCTCGCCCTTCTTCGCGGGAATGAAGCCGAGACCGCGCAGGATTGAATTGGCTTGTGGGCTGGTCCAGCCGAGCTCTTCGCGCGCCTGCTCGGTGAGGGTCATCTGGCCCGCCCGCAGGAGTTCGTCGAGCCGCTCCAGCATGTCCACCCGGACCAGATGGCCGCCAACCGCGCGCAGCCCGCGAGCGGCGGGTGCGTCCGACAGGGCGCTAGCATGTGCGATCGCTTCCGGCGTCAGCAGGCCGGGCAGGAAGACGCTGAATGCGCCGATCCGCACGCCAAGCGAACGCAGCGAGCGCCGTTCGTGCTGGCTAAGCGCGCGGAGGTCCGTGTCGACCGTGCGGCGGTCCAACACGCCGCCTGCCTCGATCAGCCGGTGGGTGATTCCCCGCGCCAGGCCCTTCAGCTCGCCGCCGGCCATGGCGTTCTCCAACCGTCGCAGGGGCGCGAGCCGCCTTGCGCTCTCGCCCGCCACGAAGGCCTCCAGCCGCCGCACCGCGCGCTCACGAGCCGCCGCATGGCCGAGCTCGCCGTAGAGCCGCACCTTGCCGCCGCGCAGCGCGCCCGCCGCCTCGCCGCGCCAGAGCACGACGCCATCGGGCGACAGCGCAAACGCCTCGTCCGGCTCCGCCGCCAGCTTGCCCAGCCGCCGCGCGATCTCGGGCGCCACAGCCCGCTGGGCCGCGCCGCGCAGGGCCTTCTCTTCCAGTGTCGTCGAACCCTTCGCCGGTTCGAACCGCACGCCTTCTAGCTTGCCGACGTAGTGACCCTCGACGGTCACCGTTCCGTCCGCCGCCACGCCCGCCAGCACCTCGCCGCGTTCGCCGAGCGAACGCATCAACGCGCTGGTGCGGCGGTCGATGAACCGGGCCATCAGCTTCTCGTGCAGGGTGTCGGAGAGGCGGTCCTCGAGCTTGCGCGTCACACCCTGCCAATGGCCGGGATCGCCCAGCCAGTCCGGCCGGTTGGCGACGTAGGCCAGCGTGCGCACCGAGGCCAGCCGCTGCGCCAGCGCGTCGATCTCGCCGTCGGTGCGGTCGACCGACTTGAATTGCCCGGCCATCCAGTCCTCGGGGACCTTGCGGCGGCCGGTGGTCAGCTGGCCGTAGAGGGTGCGGACCAGCCGCAGGTGTTCGTCCGATGCGATCTTGCGGAAATCCGGCGTCTGGCAGACCTCCCACAGCCGATGGAGCTCGCCCCGCCCCTTGGCGCGTGCGGCGATCTCGGGCTCTCCGGCCAGCGCTTTCAGCGTGATCTCGTCGAGACTCTCCTCCGACAGCTTCAGCCCTTCGCGCCCCGGCGTCGCGGCCAGCGAGCGCAGCAGGGCGGGCAGGCTGTCGAACTCGAGGTGGTGGTTGCGCCACTCGGCGGCCGCCACGGGCTCGAAGCGATGGTTTTCGACGGCGGCGACCAGGTCTTCGTCCATCTCCGGCGCCTCGCCGGTGACGCCGAAGGTCCCGTCGCGCTGAAAGCGGCCCGCGCGGCCGGCGATCTGGCCGATCTCCTGGGCGTGCAGCCAGCGCGTGCGCTTGCCGTCGAACTTGCGCAGGCCCGCGAAGGCCACGTGGTCGACGTCCATGTTCAGGCCCATGCCGATGGCGTCGGTGGCCACCAGGAAGTCCACCTCGCCGGATTGATAAAGGGCAACCTGGGCGTTGCGGGTTCTGGGCGAAAGCGAGCCCATCACCACCGCCGCGCCGCCGCGCTGGCGGCGGATCAGTTCGGCGATGGCGTAGACGTTGTCCGCTGAGAAGGCGACCACGGCCGAGCGGCGCGGCAGACGGGTCAGCTTCTTCGAGCCCGCATAGGTCAGGTTCGAAAACCGTTCGCGGGTGACAATCTCCGCGTGAGGCAGCAGGCGGCGGATCAGCGGCGCCATCGTGCCAGCGCCGAGAAGCATGGTCTCGGACTTGCCGCGTGCATGCAGCAGGCGATGGGTGAAGACGTGGCCACGCTCGGGGTCGGCGCAGAGCTGGATCTCGTCGACCGCCAGGAACTCGACCTCGCGGTTCAGCGGCATCGCCTCGACGGTGCAGACGAAATAGGCGGGCCTCGGCGGGACGATCTTCTCCTCGCCGGTGATCAGCGCGACCGAGCGCACGCCGCGCGCCTTGACCACCCGGTCGTAGATCTCGCGCGCCAACAGCCGCAGCGGGAGGCCGATCATGCCGCTGGCGTGGCCGAGCATCCGCTCGACCGCCAGATGGGTCTTGCCGGTGTTGGTGGGCCCCAGCACCGCCACGAGCCGCGACGGCGCCGCGCCCGTCGGACGGTCGCTCATCAGTCGAAGGTGGGGGCGGGCGCTGAGTCAGGCAAGCTTGGCCGAGTTAACCAAGCGTGACCATGGCGCCGAACAGGGGCGAAACGAATCATGACCGAATCAGCGACGCACGCCGATTCGGCCTTTGTTCTATACTAGGGATTGTATCCCGAGTCGGACGAACCACAAGACCGAACGGTCAGGCCGGGCAGGCGCCCAGCCACTTGGCGTTCATCGTCACCGCCATCGGAACGCCGGTCGTGGTGGTGCCGTGGGCCTTCAGGTTGAAGGTGGTGTCGGTATAGGTCCCGTCGGCCGCCACGTGAGCGACGCGGCCCCTCTTGTCGGTCCAGGTCCCGTCGAACTTCGCCTTGCCGTCGCCGATCTGGCGGACGGGGTAGACGCAGGTGTGGTGGTGGTTGCAGGGGCCCGCGAAGAAGACCTTGTCGATCTCGTTGGGCTTGATGCACTTGCGCTCGGTCGAGACCCGGATGCCGGCGACCTTGTAGGCATACTCCCAGTAGCCCGGGCGCACCTTCGCGGCGTTGTCGGCGTTGGCGGGAACGGCGAGCAGCGCGGCGCCGGCGGCGACAACGCTTGCGGCGGCCAAGGCTAAGCGGCGGTTCATGAAAGCTCTCTTCGGATAAGCCATTGTTCGACCGGTCTATATCGGTGCACATGAACGGCGTTTGAAGGGGAAGGCTCCGCGCCCAGACGCCGCGCCTGCCTTGACGGCGGAAGGCCCCTTCCTCTATATCGCCCGCTCTCGCGCGAAGCCGCCCTTCGCGCGCATTTCATTTTGCGAAGGTTCTCGCCATGTCGCGCCGCTGCGAACTCACCGGGGTCGGACCGATGGTCGGCCACAACGTGAGCCACTCGAACATCAAGACCAAGCGCCGCTTCCTGCCGGCCCTGAGCCCCGCCACGTTGCAGTCGGACGCGCTCGGCCAGACCTTCAGGCTGCGGATTTCCAACGCCGCGCTGCGCACGCTGGACTTCCGGGGCGGCCTCGACGCCTTCCTGCTGAAAGCCAAGGACGAGCAGCTGTCGCCCCGCGCGCTGAAGATCAAGCGCCAGCTCAAGGCGAAGACGGCCGAACAGGCCGCGGCCTAAAGTCTTCCCCCTCTGGGGGAAGTACCGGCGAAGCCGGGGATGGGGGCCTTGCTGACTCGCCCCCTCAGTCTGCTTCGCAGACAGCTCCCCCAGAGGGGGAGCATCAAAGCGGCCCGGGAGCGATCCCGGGCCGTTTTGCTATGAGCGCACGAGCAGCTCGCGGCCGGCTTTCCGCACATCGGTGCAGCCGGTCAGCGCCATGGCCATGTGCATCTCCTGCCGGATGATCTCCAGCACGTGGGCGACGCCGTCCTGACCGCGTCCTGCGAGCGCCCAGGCCCAGGCGCGGCCGAGCAGGACGCCCTTCGCGCCCAGCGCCAGCGCCTTGACCACGTCCAGTCCCGAGCGAACGCCGCCGTCCATCAGCACGGTGAGGTCGTCGCCGGCCGCCTCGGCGATGGCGGGCAGGGCGCGCACGCCGGAGAGTACGCCGTCGAGCTGGCGGCCGCCGTGGTTGGAAACGACGATCCCGTCGACGCCGGCCTTTACCGCGTCACGCGCATCGTCGGCGTCCAGCACGCCCTTGATGACGATGGGGCCGCTCCAGTGCTGGCGGATCCAGTCGAGGTCCTTCCAGGTCAGGCTCGGGTCAAAGTTGCGCGACACCCACGGCCAGAAATCCGCCGTGCCTTTCGCCTCGGGGATAGCAGGCGCGATGTTGCCGAACGTATGGGGCTTGCCGTTGACCTGCACGTCCCACAGCCAGGCAGGGTGCGAGAGGCCGTCCAGCACCCGCCGGATGGACGCCGACAGCGGCGGCTTGCCGCCGAAAAGGCCGGTGCGCATGTCGCGATAGCGGGCGCCCGGCACCGGCAGGTCGACGGTGAAGACCAGAACCGGGCAGCCGAGGTCGCGCGCGGTCTCCAGAAGCGTCCGCATGTAGCCCCGGTCGCGGATCATGTAGAGCTGGAACCAGGGAGCCACGCCCGCGCCGCCCACGACCTCCGCCAGATCGCAGACGCCGACCGTGGATAGCGTGAAGGGCACGCCCGCGGCCTTGGCCGCCTTCGCCGCCTGCACCTCGCCGCGCCGGGCGTACATGCCGGCCATGCCGATGGGGCCAAGGCCGACGGGCATGCTCATCGGCTGACCGAACAGCTCGGTCGCGAGGCTGATGTTCGACACATCGCGCAGGACCCGCTGGCGTAGCGCGATGGCCTCGAAGTCCTCTACGTTACGGCGCAGCGTCGTCTCGGCGTAGGAGCCGCCGTCGATGTAGTCGAACAGCAGGCTGGGAAGACGCCGCCGCGCCAGCTCCCGATAGTCGCTGACGCAGGCCGGGATCATTTCGGCGCCGCCCAGTCGAAGGCGAGCAGCAGGGTCCGTTGCGTGCCCGAGAAGTTGTCGTCGGAGAGCAGGTAGAGCCGCGTTCCGCCCTTGCCGTTTCGCACAATGGCGAGCCCCTCGAAGTTGTCGCGCGTCAGCGGTCCCTCGATCTTGAAGCTGTCGATGACCTGCGGCGCCGGCTTGGCCCGCAGCGGCTCGCGCACGAACCGCACCTCGGCGCGCGAACCCCGCAGCGGGTCGTAGGCGCGGTAGAGGAGCGCGATGGCCGGGCCATCGAAGGCGGCGATGGCGGTCAGGCCGAAATCGAGGCTGGGCGACGTCAGCAGCGGCGTGCTCGCGCAGGCGGCGCTCAAGCGGCAAAGCCAGATGTCCCCCTCCTCGCTGCCGACCAGATAGGCGTCGGGCCCGGCCACGGGGTAGGGCGACAGCGCCTCCATACCCTCGTTGTAGGAGAACAGCGTCGTGGGCTTCGGTGCGACCTGCGGCGCCAGGCCGGCGGGCGGATAGCGCCAGATGCGGTCGTCGCGCTCGAAGCTGATCAGGGTATCGCCCGACGCCATGACCGCCAGCCCTTCGGCGTCGCTCTCGTCCTTGCCTTCCAGCCCCTTGCCGTCGAGCCCTTTGAGCGGCTCCAGCGTGGCGTCGGTGAGGCCGACCAGCCGCTCATGCCAGTCGAGCTGGAGTTTCGCCTTGAACAGGCTGCCCTCGTCGGAGACCGCGACCAGCGTACCGTCCGGCAGGATCTTCAGGTCCGACAGGCCATGCAGCTGGCCGGTCTGGTTGCTGGTGAGCTGGACGCCGCCCGCATAGACGAAGTCGCCGATCTTCTCCTGCTTCGGATCGCTGGGGTTAAGCGGAACAGGCGTGGAGACGACCTCGACCTCAGGCCCAAACGGGCGGACCTCGGTGGGAGGTGCGGGCGGGGTCGCGGGGGCCGACGCGCAGGCCGCGACGATCAGTGAAAGCAGCGCCCCCCAGTGCCGCCTCACCCCATCGCCTCCCGAACCCGCCGGAAGGTCGTGGCCTTCATCGACGGCTGCACGGTCGGCGGCGGGGCCAGCAGGCCGCGCGAGCGGGCGACGCCCTTCGGCTCTTCCTCGAACAACTCGGCCAGCTGCTCGACCAGCACGCCGCCCAGTTGCTCGACATCCACGATGGTGACCGCGCGGCGGTAGTAGCGGGTCACGTCGTGGCCGATGCCGATGGCCAGCAGTTCGACCGGCGAGCGGTTCTCGATCTCGCCGATCACCTGGCGCAGATGGCGTTCGAGGTAATGGCCGGAGTTCACGCTCAGCGTCGAATCGTCGACCGGCGCGCCGTCGGAGATCACCATCAGGATACGCCGCTGCTCGGGCCGACCGATCAGCCGCTGGTGGGCCCACATCAGGGCCTCGCCGTCGATGTTCTCCTTCAGCAGCCCCTCGCGCATCATCAGCCCGAGGTTTTTGCGCGCGCGGCGCCAGGGCGAATCCGCGCCCTTGTAGATGATGTGGCGCAGGTCATTCAGGCGCCCGGGCGAGGGCGGCTTGCCCGCCTTGATCCACTCCTCGCGCGCCATGCCGCCCTTCCAGGCGCGGGTGGTGAAGCCGAGGATTTCCACCTTCACCGCGCAACGTTCCAGCGTACGCGCCAGGATGTCGGCGCAGACGGCGGCGACCATGATCGGCCGCCCGCGCATCGAACCGGAGTTGTCGATCAGCAGGGTGACGACCGTGTCGCGGAATTCGGTGTCCTCTTCCTGCTTGAAGGAGAGCGGGGCGGTGGGGTCGATGATCACGCGCGTCAGGCGGGCGACATCGAGCATCCCTTCCTCGAGGTCGAAGGTCCAGGCGCGGTTCTGTTGCGCCAGCAGCCGCCGTTGCAGCTTGTTGGCCAGCCGCGAGACCACGCTCGACAGCGCCGACAGCTGCTGGTCGAGGTAGGCGCGCAGCCGGGTCAGCTCCTCGGCGTCGCAGAGGTCCTCGGCGGCGACGATTTCGTCGAAGGCGGTGGTGAAGATCTTGTAGGGCGGCTCGGCGTCGCCGCGGTCCTTGATGTCGGGGCGAGCGGGCTTGGCGCCGTCGCCCATCTCCGGCGCCTCGTCGGAAAGCTCGGCGTCCTGGTCGTCCTCGACCTGGACCATCTGCTCGTCGCCGTCCTGGCTTTCGCGGTCGGAGGCCTCGGTCTCCTGCATCGAGGCGCCCTCGGGGGACTGGCCCTCGCCGTCACCCTGGTCCTCGTCGCTGGATTCGGATTGCTGGTCCTGCTCGTCTTCCTCGCTCTGGTCCTGCGAGAGGTCGCTGGCCTCGCCCTCCATGTCGAGGTCGGCCAGGATGGTGCGGGCGATCTTGCCGAACGCCGCCTGGTTGTCGAGTTGGGCCAGCAGCTTGTCGAGGTCCTTGCCGGCCTTGACCTCCACCTCTTCGCGGAACAGGTCGACCATGCCTTTGGCGCCGTCGGGCGGCGCATCGCCCGTCAGCCGCTCACGAACCATCATGCCGATGACGTCGGCCATGGGCGCGGAGGTGCGGTCGGCGACCCGGTTGAGGCCCTTGCGCTCGACATTGGCCTCCAGGACGGCGGTCAGGTTCTTGCGCACGCCGCCGAGGTTGTTGGCGCCGATCGCTTCGATGCGGGCCTGCTCGATGGCTTCGAAGACGGCCTGCGCCGGCGGGCTCGACGGGCGGCTCTTCGCGTGGGCGAGGATGTCGTGGTGGGCCAGGCGCAGCGCCATCTGGTCGGCCAGGCCCCGGATGCGGGCGGCCTCCTTTGGCGGCAGGTCGCGCGGCGGGTGGGGCAGGACGGCGCGCTTGCCGGTCAGCTGCGGACCCTCGCCTGAGAAGACGATCTCCAGGTCCGGCGTCTCGGCCAGCGAACGCGCGGCATGCGCCAGGGCGCGCTTGAAAGGCTCGGTCGGGTTTTCGGGCTTGTTGGCCATCCCCCCTCACATAGCGCGCGCGAAGGCCGGGGTTAAGGCCGACGCTGCGTCAGGCGGGGCTTCGTTGTGATCGGACAGTGTTGGCAAGTGGAGCCGAGAACAGTTGGGAACTCGCGCGCCATGCACCTGAGGAATCGGTGGCATTACAAATCCGCGAAAATGGTTCCCGGGAGGCAAAAATATATATCGTTTGGCTAGTTTACTGTTGCGGGGCTACCCTTGTGGAACCCTGTTCTGGCGCTCTCCTGGCGGCGTGGCGACGCCATGCGGTTTGAGCGCCAATTGCCGAAAGGCCGCGCATGAATCTGATCGAAAAACTACCTGAAATGTCCGACGAAGGGGTGCTGAACCTCCTCGCGAACGCCAGGAGACTGGCCCTGAACGGCGCCCCCGACCAGCAGGCCGCCAGCAACGAAGCGCTTCCCGCCATCGAGGCCGAGGCCGCCAGGCGCCTCGAAGCGCGCAAGGAAGCCACCGCCGAACGCCGCGCCCGCGCTGTCGAACAGCGCAAGGCGACGACGGCGCTGAAGAGCAAGATGGTGGCGTCGTCATGAGCATCGCCCGTCCCCACGCCCTGATCGTCGAAGATCACTCCACCTCCGCGCTCGCGCTCAAGTCGGCGCTGAGCGTCATGGGCTATGCGACCTTCGGGTTCGCCTCGACCGGTCATCAAGCCATCATGGCCGCCAAGGCCCGCAAGCCCGACCTGGTCGTCACCAGCCTTTCCGTGCGCGATCACCTCGACGAGACCCTGCTCAGCGAGCTGGCCGTCGAGATCGAGGGCGTTCCGGTCATCTACACCGGCGACATCGACGGCGGCGCCGAGGGCGAACTGGTGCTGCAAAAGCCCATCGGCCGCGCCGCGTTGAGCCGCGCGCTGGAAACCCTGCGCGGCGAGGACGCGGCCGCTTAGGGCGCCAGCAGTTCCACCGCCTCCGGGTGGTCGAGACGCATCGAAGGGCCGCCGCGGATCGTGCCGCGTATCCGGATCAGCCTGCCCGCCAGCGACGTCGGCGACTTGCCCGCCGCCTCGAAGTCGGCCGCCGCCTGGGCGGGGATGTCGGCGCGCAGACCCTCGACCTCCAGTTCGAACCCGCGCCCGTAACGCCGCACGGCGGTGACGCGGCCTTCGACGATCGCAAAGCCGTGGGCGAGGCGAACCTCCGACGGCAGGCGCACTTCGTAGAACGGCAGGGCCCACAGCCCGCGTTTGGCCACGCGCGCCTTGGCTTCCCGCTCCAGCATCTCTTTCGCGAGCGCCCGGTTGTCCGGGAAGGTCCGCACGCGCGCCGCGCCCGCGTCCAGCATCTCGCCCTCGACCCACTGGCGGCCTTTGACGAGCCGCAGGTGCGCTACGCGCCGTCCGAACGGGTCCTGGGGCGCGCCGCCGGATAGCAGCTCGACCTCCTGGCCGAGCACCAGTTTCTGCAACTCCGCGGTTGCCTGAGCCGCATACGGCTCCTCGCGCGGCATGTAGGCCAGCCCCGCCAGCTTCACGGGCTTGCCGTCATCCAGCTTCACGAGATCCGGCGAGATCACCTCCACCACCCGCCCACGCCCCATCGGCGCGAGGCGGTCGAGCGCCGCGCTGTCCCCGCAAGACGCGAGGAGCAGGAGAAGCAGCGCGGCGAGAACCCTCAATCCGGCTCGGCCCCGGCCAGCGCCGGCTCATGCAGCGATGAGGGCCCGCGCTTCAGTTCGCGATGCAGCCGGTCGCGGTCGAGCTCGTTCTCCCAGCCCGCGATCACCAGCGTGGCGACGCCGTTTCCGACCAGATTGGTCAGCGCCCGGCACTCGCTCATGAAGCGGTCGATGCCGACCAGCACGGCCAGCGCCACCATCGGGATGTCCGGCACCACCGTCAGCGTGGCGGCCAGCGTGATGAAGCCCGCGCCGGTCACCCCGCTCGCGCCTTTCGACGTCAGCATCGCCACGCCCAGCACCGTCGCCAACTGCGTCCACGACAGGTGGGTGTTGGTCGCCTGCGCCAGGAACAGGACCGCCAGCGTCATGTAGATGTTGGTGCCGTCGAGATTGAACGAATAGCCGGTCGGGATGACGAGCCCCGTCACCGACTTCGACGCGCCCAGCCGCTGCAGCCGCTGCATAATCTGCGGCAGCACCGACTCCGAGGATGAAGTGCCGAGCACAATCAGCAGCTCCTCGCGGATGTAGGCGACGAAGCGGAAGATCGAGAACCCGGCCAGCGCCGCGACCCCGCCCAGCACCACCACCACGAACAGCACCGAGGTCACGTAGAAGGTCGCCACCAGCGCCGCGAGTTTCACCAGCGCCGCCAGCCCATACTTGCCGATGGTGAACCCCATCGCCCCGAACGCTCCGATCGGCGCGAACCGCACGACGATATGGATGATGGAGAAGAAGACCCCGCCCGCCTGGTCCAGGAAGGCCGACGCCCTGGCCCCGAACTCGCCCAGCCGCGCGCAGGCGAACCCGGTCAGCACCGCGATCAACAGCACCTGCAACAGCTCACCCGACGCAAAGGCGCCGAAGAAGGTGTCGGGGATGATGTGCAGGACGTAGTCGGCGATCGAGCCGCCATGCGACGCCTTCTGCGCGTAGCCCGCCGCCACGGTCGGATCGAGCCCGCGCGGGTCGATGTTGAACCCCGCGCCCGGATGCACGGCGATCCCGACCGCCAGCCCGACGATCAGCGCCAGCGTCGAGACCACCTCGAAATAGACCAGCGTCTTGGCGCCGACCCGCCCGACCTTGGCGAGGTCGCTCATGTGGGCGATGCCGCCGGCCACGGTGCAGAAGATCACCGGCGCGATGATCATCTTGATCAGCTTGATGAAGCCGTCGCCAAGCGGCTTGAGCGCCACGCCGACCTCGGGCCACAGCGCGCCGACGAGGATGCCGAGCGCAATGGCGATCAGCACCCGGACATAGAGTATCCGCAACGGCCGCAGCCAGGTCATCGCTTCCCCCCAATGCGCCCTGACGCTAATACGCCTGCGTGCGGCCCGGTAGCTCAGCAGGATAGAGCAGCGCTTTCCTAAAGCGAAGGTCGGGGGTTCGAGTCC
>Ga0157373_10003643_pt1 | contig 11639 bp, 9 predicted proteins | sample C65metaG_FD_113460 | JGI IMG/M metagenome (GOLD analysis project Ga0157373, IMG submission 113460) | Corn rhizosphere microbial communities from Kellogg Biological Station, Michigan, USA - C6-5 metaG | ecosystem: Host-associated > Plants > Roots > Rhizosphere > Soil | place: USA: Michigan...
ACGCAGGTGATGTAGAAGCAGATCATCAGCTGGCCCAGTTGCACCAGCGAACCCACGCCGTAGGCGCCGATGGTGAACGCCATGGCACCGAACGCACCCAGGGGGGCCAGTTTCATGATCATGTTGATGATGATGAACATCACGTGGGCGAAGCGATCGATGAAATCCAGCACCGGCTTGCCATAGGCACCCAAGCGATGCAGGGCGAAACCGAAGATCACCGAGAACATCAGCACTTGCAGGATGTCGCCGTTGGCGAACGCGCCGACGATGGTGTTCGGGATCACGTTGAGGAGGAAGGCGACGATGCTCTGGTCTTTACCAGCCGAAATGAAACCGGCGATCTTGCTGGTGTCCAGGGTCGACACGTCGATGTGCATGCCGTTGCCCGGTTGCACGACGTTGACCACGACCAGGCCGATCAGCAGGGCGATGGTGGAGACGATTTCGAAGTACAGCAGTGCGTAACCGCCGGTCTTGCCCACCGACTTCATGTTCTGCATGCCGGCGATACCGCTGACAACGGTGCAGAAAATGATGGGGGCGATGACCATCTTGATCAGTTTGATGAACCCGTCACCGAACGGCTTGAGAGCCACACCGGTTTGCGGATAGAAGTGGCCGAGCAAAATACCGATGGCAATGGCAACGATCACCTGGAAATACAGGGATTTGTACAAGGGCTGACGAGTCGTCATGGCAAACCTTCCTCAAGCGTCCCGTGTGACAACATCCATCTGTTGTCCACGACACCTCAACTTTGCGAACCCTCCTGCACTGGAGGGATTTGTTTTGTCGGCTGCACGGTGGCAGACCTACGTAATGCATCGCAAAGCCCGTGCCATTTCTCAGAAACGCCCTACAGCCGCCATGGCAGACAGGTTTTGTGATTAATCACAAGTTAAACGATAGCGTATAAGATGGCGGATTTCCGCCAACAGCTTGATTCCTGTTCCGGGATTTGGCGGATATCCGCCTTGTCGCGATGGAGCGCCCTGCTACCATCGGTCGCTTATCGAACGGATTGATGCCATGCGCCAACGCACGATCGCCAGTCACTTTGCCCGCGCAGCCTTGGGCGGCGCACGTCGGCAGGGATTCGACGCTCTTCCCCTGCTGCAACAACTGGGCATCAGCCCTGAGCTGTTGGACGAGCCCCGCGCGCGTATCGCGCCGGAGCAGTTCGCCCGCCTGCTGCAATCGCTGTGGCTGGCATTGGGTGATGAATACCTTGGATTCGGCAGCGCCCCGAGCAAACCCGGGACGTTCGCCATGATGTGCCATACGCTGATCCACTGCCGGACCCTGGGCAAGGCGCTCCAGCGTGGCCTGTTGTTCTACCGCCTGTTCCCCGACGCCCCGGACCTGACACTGGTAGCTGAAGGCGAACAGGTGCGCCTGGTGCTGGACGATTCGGCCTTGTGGGACCCGGATCATTTCCTCGCCGAAAGCCTGCTGGTGGTCTGGCATCGCCTCGCCAGTTGGCTGATCGGCCAGCGAATCGGCCTGGAGCAGGCCAGCTTCAGTTATGCCAGGCCCGCCCATGGCGCCGAGTATGATTTGCTGTTCCCCTGTCCACTGGTGTTCGAGGCGCAACACAGCAGCCTGTTATTCCACAGCCGCTACCTGGACATGCCATTGCTTCAGGACGAACGGACCCTCAAGCGTTTTCTCGAGCGCTCCCCCGCCGATCTGCTTTCGCGCCCGGACGACGGTCACAGCCTGAGCAGCCAACTGCGGCGGTTGCTCGGCCGCGATACCGCACGCTGGCCGGACCTGGAGGCCGCCGCCGATCATCTGCACCTCAGCCCCCAGACCCTGCGCCGCCATCTGCGGGAGGAAGGCACCAGCTTCCAGGAGCTCAAGGATCACCTGCGGCGGGATATCGCCATCTACCACCTGGGCCGCGCGGACCTGTCGCTGCAGCAGATCGCCGAGCAGTTGGGGTTCTCGGAGCCATCGGCGTTCCACCGGGCGTTCAAGAAGTGGACGGGGCTGACGCCCGGGGCTTATCGGGCGCAGGAGAATTGAGGGAAGAGCTTGGTGTTTACCCCTGTGGGAGAAAGGCTTGCCCGCGATGACAATCTCGAGGACGCCATCGCGGGCAAGCCTTGCTCCCACAGAGTTCATGCAAGTTCAAGTCACAGGTTTGCCTCGAGTCCACTCCTGTCAAACCACCGGAAAAAGCACCCGGAACGCCGCCCCGCCCAGTTCCGAATCCCCCAGGGTCAATCGTGCGCCGTAGCTCTCGATAATGTCCTTGACCACCGCCAGGCCAATCCCCTGCCCCGGATGCTGACGGTCCAGCCGCTCGCCGCGTTGGAGAATCCGTGCACGCTGGTCCGGCGGCACGCCTGGCCCGTCATCCTCGACGCACAGCTCGATGCCGCCAAGGGTCTGATGCGCGCTGACGAGCACTTCCCCCAGGCACAGCCGATAGGCATTCTCCAGCAGGTTGCCGAGCATCTCCAACAAGGCGCCCTGCTCGATCGGCACGTGACAGTGCTCCGGCAGGTCGAAGCGGACGTTGACCCGTTTGTCGCGATAGACCTTGTCGAGGGTGTCGCACAGGCTTTGCAGCACCGGCCGCAGGCGCACCTGATGGCGCACCAGCCCGCTCTTGCGCAAGCTGGCACGCTGCAACTGGTAGCCGATCTGCTGGCTCATACGCTCGATCTGGGTTTGCAGCACCCAGGCCTGCCCACGGTCTTCGGGGCGCCGGGCCATGTCTTCGCTGACACCCTGCAAGACCGCCAACGGCGTCTTCAGGCTGTGGGCCAGGTCGTCGAGGGAGTCGCGATAGCGGCTGCGCTGCTCCCGCTCGCTGTACAACAGCCGGTTGAGGGAGCCGGTCAGGCGCAGCAGTTCCCGGGGATGCTCGGTACTGAGGCTCTCCCGCGTGCCGCCTTCGATTTCGTCCAGCTCCTGGCTCAGGCGTCGCAACGCCCGCAGCCCCCAGGTCAGACCGATCCACAACAGCGCCAGCAACACCGCCAGCGCCGCTCCGAAACCCAGGTAGAGCTTGTCCCGCAACCCCTGGAGGGTCACTTCGTAATCACGCACCGGTTGCAGGGTGACGATGCTGAAGGCCGCGTTCTGGCCGGCGAGCAACTTGATCTCGACGTCATAGACAAAGAACTCCTCGCCGCTCTGCTCGCGAATGCGGGCAAACTCATTGCCCTGGCCGTCATAACGAGGCGTGTAATTGATGTTTTCTTCCCGGGTCGCCTTCGACCGCCAGACCAGTCGCCCGTCGCGATCATAGATGTAGCCCAGCAGACGGGCATCGGCGAGGTTGAAACGCTCGTCGGGCAACTGTGCCGGCATCTTCAGGCGATTGTTTTCCACCCGGGCGGCGGAAATCAGCGTGGTCACGTCCGAGGCCAGGCGTTGCTGGATGGATTCCTGCAACGCCAGGCTGAACGCGCCTTGCATGGCGGGCAGCAGCGCCAGCATGAACAACACCGCCAGGATCGTGGCGGCCAGCATCAACCGCAGCCGCAGGGAACGAATCACTGGCAGCGCTCGTTGAACAGGTACCCCAGGCCACGCACGGTGTCGATCGGCTTGAAGCCGGAGGGGGCTTCGAGTTTACGGCGCAGGCGCCCGACCAGGACTTCGATGACATTGGGGTCGCGCTCGTCGTCATCGGGATACAACTGCTCCATCAGGCGGTCCTTGGGCACCACCTGTTGGTGATGGCGCATCAGGTACTCGAGGATGCGGTATTCATAGGCCGTCAGCGCCAGCGGTTCCTCGTCGAGGGAGGCTTGCTTGCGGTTGAGGTCCAACAGCAACGGGCCGGCGACGATGGTCGACTGGGTAAAGCCACTGGAGCGGCGCAACAGGGCATTCAGCCGGGCCTCCAGCTCTTCGAACTGAAACGGCTTGACCACATAGTCATCGGCCCCGGCGGCCAGGCCTTCGACCTTGTCCTGCCAGTTGCCACGGGCAGTGAGGATCAGGATCGGAAAGGTCTTGTCCTGGGCACGCAGCCGGCGGATCAGCTCCAGGCCGCTGATCCCGGGCAGGCCAAGGTCGATCACCGCCAGGTCATGGTTGAATTCCGCAACCTGGTACAGGGCCTCCTCGGCATTGGCGACGGCCTGCACCACATGGCCGCTGTCGGTAAGACGGGTTTGCAGGTGATGGCGCAGCAGCGCTTCGTCTTCGACGACCAGTAACTTCATGGAGCCTCTCTCCAGGCAAATCAGACAATCCGATGCTGTGCAGCGCAACGAAAGCCGCCGGATCGTCTCGGGCCGATCCGGCGGGATACGCTCACCCTCGCCCGCTTAGAATGTGTAGTTGGCGGACAGGTAGGTCTGGGCACTGCTGGTCAGGTCCAGCGAACCCACCTTGTCGCCACCGTGGGGGCTCATCTCGGTGCTGGCGTTGCTGCGCAGGTAACGGTAACCCAGTTCCACCGAGGTGTTCTGCGAAATTTGTTGCAGGACGCCGCCCTGCAGGCCCGCCGTGAAACCGATGTCGCTGTCGCGACTGAAGCCTGGGGAGTCCTGTGTCACCTTGGTCAGGCCCGCCGTCGCACCGCCGAACAGTTTGGTGCTGCCAGTGACGGGGTAGAACAGATCGTAGCTGCCCAACAGGTTTTCCTGGCGCAACTTGATGCCGTTATGGGTCCCCGAAACGTTGTCGTAGGTGGCGTAGTAGCGACCTTGGTCGTTCTGCTTGCCCAGGCGCACGCCGTAGGTGGTGTCCTTGCCGATCACGCCGTCGGCGTTCGGATTGTTCAGCGCCTGGTCCAGGGCACTGGATTTCTTGACCTTGTCGCTGGTCTGGCCGAGGGTCAGGCTGGCGAAGTTGTCATCGGCGTGGGCCAGGGCGCTGGCACCCAGCACAGTGAAAGCCAGCAGCAGTTTCTTCATGTGTGTCATGTTCAGGTTCCTTTGAAACGTGGGTGGTGTGTGAAGTCGTGGTCACGGTAACCAGCGGTCCCTGAACACCCCTTGAACGTTCTCTGAACCTGCGCTGAATGAATCGGCTAGAGTGTTCTGTCTCGAGCGAACCCATTCTTTCAAGGAGATTTCCCCATGCGCAGGTTGCTTGCCGTTGTACTTCTGGCCTTGAGCGGCGCGGGCCACGCCGCCGTCCAGACCCAGGAAATTCCTTACACCAGTGCCGACGGCACGAAGCTGATCGGCTATTACGCCTACGACGATGCGATCAAGGGTCCACGCCCGGGCGTGGTGGTGGTGCATGAATGGTGGGGGCTGAACGACTACGCCAAGCGCCGCGCCCGCGACCTCGCCGGCCTCGGCTACAGCGCCCTGGCCATCGACATGTACGGCGATGGCAAGAACACCGAGCACCCCGCGGACGCCATGGCGTTCATGCAGGCGGCACTCAAGGACAGCAAGGCCGCCAGCGCGCGATTCCAGGCCGGGCTCGACCTGCTGAGGAAACAGCCCCAGACCGATCCGGACAAACTCGCCTCCATCGGCTACTGCTTCGGCGGCAAAGTGGTGCTGGATGCCGCTCGCCAGGGCGTTCCGCTGGCCGGCGTGGTGAGCTTCCACGGCGCCCTGGTGACCAACACCCCGGCCACGCCCGGCAGCGTCAAGGCGAAGATACTGGTCGAGCATGGCGCGCTGGACAGCATGGTCACCGAGGATAACGTCACCGCGTTCAAGAGCGAGATGGACAAGGCCGGCGCCGACTATAAGTTCGTCAGCCTGAAAGGCGCCAAGCACGGCTTCAGCAACCCCGATGCCGATCGCCTGAGCCACGGCGAACATGGCGGGCCGGACATTGGCTACAACAAGACGGCCGATGAGCAGTCGTGGGCGGATATGCAGAAGTTCTTCAAGAAGATCTTTGGTTGACCCCCCCCTGTGGCGAGGGGATTTATCCCCGCTGGGCTGCGAAGCAGCCCTCAATCAGGCAGCTCGGTGTGACTGACTTACCGCATCGCTGCATTTGGGGCTGCTTCGCAGCCCAGCGGGGATAAATCCCCTCGCCACAAAAACCCCTTCTTCCCAGCAGAATTTCAGTCCAACCGCTCACATCACTACCCAGCACCCAGCCAACCCGGCAAAATGCCCGGCATGAACCGACTCCCTGCCTTGCCCGCCTGCTGCTCGCCCCTGGATGAACATTGGCTGTTGCCCGATGCCCTGCCGGAGACAATCCTGCTGAGCACTCGCTTCGATCCGCTGTTGCTGACCGGTGAAGACTTCCCGAACAGTGCCATCGAGCCACCCGCGAGCATTCAGCGTTCGGTACCCAAACGTCAGGCCGAATTCCTTGCGGGGCGAATCTGTGCCCGGGCAGCCCTTTATCAATTGGACGGCCAGCACTGCGTACCGGCGATCGGCGAGGACCGAGCCCCCGTCTGGCCGGCCCATGTCAGCGGGTCGATCACCCATGGCACCGGCCGGGCGGCGGCCATGGTCGCCAGCAAGGACCACTGGCAAGGGTTGGGCATGGATCTGGAGAACCTGCTCGACCCGGAGCGCGCCGAGCGGCTGGCGAGTGAAATCCTGACCCCACCGGAACTGCAACGCATGGCCACCACCCGGCGAGATGAACGGGCCTTGCTGGTGACGTTGACCTTTTCGGTGAAGGAAAGCCTTTTCAAGGCGTTGTACCCGATCGTCGGGCAGCGCTTCTACTTCGAACATGCCGAGGTGCTGGAATGGACCCGCGACGGGCAGGTGCGACTGCGCTTGCTGACCGACCTGTCGGCTGAATGGCGCCATGGCAGTGAATTGCAAGCGCGGTTTGGGGTGAAGGATGGGCAGTTGTTGAGTCTGGTGGGTATCAAGGCCTGAGGCTTTTGTATCGCTTTTGAGAGCCCCATCGCGAGCAGGCTCGCTCCCACAGGAGGAATGCTTTCCCATGTGGGAGCGAGCCTGCTCGCGATGAGGACAATCCAGTCGCTACATCCCTCAAGCCCTGTCCTGATGCCGCGGCCAGCTCAAGCTGAAACATGCCCCACCCAGGCTCTTGCTCTTGGCGATCAACGCCCGGCCGCCATGCCAGTAAATGATCCGCCGTACGATCGACAGCCCCAGCCCATGACCGCCCGAAGCACGGGCACGGCTGTCGTCCAGGCGCAGGAAGGGCTTGAACACCCGCTCCCAGGCCGCCTCCGGCACACCGGGCCCGTCATCCTCGACGTCCACCCGGCAACGCAGTTGTCCCACCTGATAGCTGACGGTCACCCGGGATTTGGCATGGCGCATGGCATTGCCCACCAGGTTCTGCAAGGCGCGATGCAAGAAGCGTGGTTCGGCTTCGACCCAGGCGCCGTCGCAATCGGCGGCAGACAGGCACAAACCGCGTTCGACCGTGACCCCGGCCCGCAAAGGGCCCAGTTCCTCGATCACCTGGCTGACCAGCGCATCCAGATCCACCCGCTGGAAATTCAACGCCGGTGAGCCTTGCTCCAGTCGCGCATAGGTCAGCATCTCGTCCACCAGCCGATCCAGATCTTCGATGTCATGGTCCATGCCTGCCAGGTATTTTTCCCGGGCCTGGGGGGTGGCAGCGCTGCCGAGCATTTCCAGGCCGAAGCGCAGGCGCGCCACCGGGGTACGCAGTTCGTGGGAAACCGCTCGTACCAACTCACGCTGGATCGCCAACAGTTGTTGCAGGTGCTCGGCCATGCCGTTGAACGCGGCGGCCAACCGACCGACCGAGTCGGCACCACGGGCCGGCACGCGGGTTTCCAGGCTGCCCTGGGCGATCTGGGTAGCGGCGGCCTCCAGGCCACTCAGGCGCCGCTCCAACTGACGCACCAACAGGTAGACGATCAAGCCGATCAGGCTCAAGCCCAACGCCGCGATCAGCACCAGCCATTCGGGCGGGTAAGGGTTCATCTGGTACAGCGGACCGATTTCCAGTACCCACGGCGTGCCCACCATGCCGGCGAACACGCGGATCGAATCGCCGCCCTTGCCCAAGGCCATCACCGTATCGCCCTCGGACACACGACGGCGCTGGTCTTCGTCCATGTCCGCCTGCTCGGCGGTCATCAGCCGCAGATCGAAACCGAAACCTTTTTCTTCCATGAGTTGCGCGAGCCGCCGGGGTTGCTCGCCCACCGGGTAGCGCACCAGTTCGTCCGCCAGCAGATAGATAGTCGCCCGGGCCAATTGCTCACTGATCTGCTGGACTTCCCCCACCAGCATCAGTTGCTCGCCATCGCTGACCAGTCGATAGACCTTCGCCGCATGGGGCCCGGTCTGTTCGACCAGCGCCTGACCACGCAGCACGCGGGTACGCTGTCCCAGGTCCAGGTCGGTCTGGGCAAAGGTCTGCAGCGCCAGAGGGATGCCCAGCAGCCGCTCCCATAGCAGCAACGCCCGATGGCGCTCGGTGTCGTTCATCGGCCGCAGGTTCTCGGCCATCAGGGAAAACGTGCCGTGGGCCAGGCGCTCGCGGTACTGCTCGCTGCGAGTCTGGTTGAGCAGGTGCAGGGCCAGCACCCCAAGCACCGCCACCAGCACCAGCGCCGCACACATGCCGCCATAGATGCGCAGGAAGATCGAGTTCACGGTGCCGGGTCTACACAGGCTTCAGGCACGAACAGGTAGCCTTTGCTGCGGATGGTCTTGATCAGCCGTGGATGGTCCGGGTCATCGCCGATCTTGGGCCGGATGCGCGAGATCCTTACGTCGATAGAGCGATCCTGGCCGTCATACCCGATGCCACGCAGGGCGGTGAAGATTTCCTCCCGGGACAGGATGCGCCCGGCATTGGACACCAACAGCCATAGCAGGTCGAACTCGGCGCTGGTCAACTCGATTCCGTTGCCCTGCAACCAGGCCTCGCGCAGAGCGTCGTCCACCACCAAGGGGCCGAATTGCAGGCGCCGCGATTTTTGCGGGGAGGATGGCTCCGGTTCACTACGCCGCAGCAGCGCTTGGATGCGCGCCAATAACAAACGCGGGCGGACCGGCTTGCAGACATAATCGTCGGCGCCCAGGTCCAGGCCCTGGATCTGGTCGGCGTCGTCGGTGCGGGCCGTGAGCATCAGGATTGGCCCATCGTACTGCGCGCGGACCTTGCGGCAGATGCTCAGGCCATCTTCGCCGGGCAGCATCAGGTCGAGGATCACCAGGTCCGGCTGCTCGACAATGATCCGCTGCGCCGCCACCGCGCCGTTGCCTTCGATGGCGACACGCAGCCCATTGCTTTCCAGGTAGTCACGGGTCAGCTCGGCCAGACGCTGGTCATCCTCGACGATCAATATCTGCCAGGCTTCTTGTTCCACTGGGGGCCTCGTATTGCTGTGAATATGGAAGAAGGATTGACGCACTCATCTGTGGCGAGGGGATTTATCCCCGCTGGGCTGCGAAGCAGCCCCAAATCAGTCGCTTAGCTGTGTCAGGTAGAACACAGGGGGTCGCTTCGCGACCCAACGGGGATAAATCCCCTCGCCACAAGGATACGCGCGCTCGCCCCCCTCGCTCTTTTGTCATGTCAAAAGAGGATAACCCTGTCCGACACACCGGCCGATTGTATAAACGGCGCCCCGGTAGAAAACAAGCGGACAAATGCGTTCGGTCGAGCGAGATTTGTGTGGTAACGTCCGCGCCCGCAAAAATCGACAGGCTGTTTTCGGCGCCTCAAAAACGATGAAAAAAGGCCCGCTCCAGCAGGGTCGCGGCCTACAGCGCAGTTCCATGTTTCGCACACAAATTACGCACAGGTTTATCCACAGGCAGTACGTTGCATTCGGTCCCCAAAACGCATTATCTTGTAGCCCGCTGCAAAAAAAACCCTACATGTAGGGGTTGAAGCCAAAAACCAAACACAAGTCGGACAGAGAATTCAAGCGCTTTTAGTACCTCTTTCCACTTGAAACATCGAGTTTTTCCAAGACCAGACCGCCCCTGCGGATGGCCACTGTTTCAAAGGTCGAAAATGACCGAAACGGTACGGGTGTTGCAGCCCATTGCTGCCACCCCAGGTTTCGAGCCCCGGCTCGCAACCCATGAACTTCGGATGGAAGCAGCCCCACAGGCCTGCTTCCTACTGTCCCGAAGTTGTTATACCCGGCGCCAGTCGGTTGTAGTGCTTCAGGACGGAACGGTGGGCACCGTGATGGTGCCCAAACAAACATAGAGAACGTGGAGACACCCATGCACACCGACACAACTCGCGAGAACCCGCAGGGCACCGCGCCGCTGGCCGCCGATTCGACCCCGGATCTGGCCGCCACCGCGCCTGGTCAACTGCGTGTGATCAAGCGTAACGGCACTGTCGTTCCTTACACCGATGACAAGATCACCGTCGCCATCACCAAAGCGTTCCTCGCAGTTGAAGGTGGCACCGCAGCCGCTTCGTCGCGCATCCACGACACCGTGGCCCGCCTGACCGAACAGGTCACCGCGACCTTCAAGCGCCGCATGCCGTCGGGCGGCACCATCCACATCGAAGAAATCCAGGACCAGGTCGAACTGGCCCTGATGCGTGCCGGCGAACAAAAGGTAGCCCGTGACTACGTGATCTACCGTGACTCCCGTGCCAAGGAACGCGCCACCCGCAACCCGGCCGACGCACCGGTCCAGGCCCACCCGTCGATCCGCATCGCCCGCGCCGATGGCAGCCTGGCACCGCTGGACATGGGCCGCCTGAACACCATCGTCACCGAAGCCTGCGAAGGCCTGGCAGAAGTCGATGGCGAGCTGATCCAGCGCGAGACCCTGAAGAACCTCTATGACGGCGTCGCACTCAAGGACGTCAACACCGCCCTGGTGATGACCGCGCGGACCCTGGTGGAACGCGAGCCGAACTACTCCTTCGTGACCGCCCGCCTGCTGATGGACACCCTGCGCGCCGAAGGCCTGGGCTTCCTGGAAGTTGCCGAGAGCGCGACCCACCACGAAATGGCCGACCTGTACGCCAAGGCCCTGCCGGCCTATGTAGCCAAGGGTATCGAATTCGAATTGCTGAACCCGGTCCTGGCTTCTTTCGACCTGGAGAAACTCGGCAAGGCGATCAACCACGAGCGCGACCAGCAGTTCACCTACCTGGGCCTGCAAACCCTGTACGACCGTTACTTCATCCACAAGGACGGTATCCGCTTCGAACTGCCGCAGATCTTCTTCATGCGCGTGGCCATGGGCCTGGCCATCGAAGAGAAGCAGAAAGAAGACCGTGCCATCGAGTTCTACAACCTGCTGTCGTCCTTCGACTACATGGCGTCGACCCCGACCCTGTTCAACGCCGGTACCCTGCGTCCACAGTTGTCGAGCTGCTACCTGACCACCGTGCCGGACGACCTGTCGGGCATCTACGGCGCAATCCACGACAACGCCATGCTGTCGAAATTCGCCGGCGGCCTTGGCAACGACTGGACGCCGGTTCGTGCGCTGGGCTCGTACATCAAGGGCACCAACGGTAAATCCCAGGGTGTTGTGCCGTTCCTCAAAGTGGTCAACGACACCGCTGTCGCGGTCAACCAGGGCGGCAAGCGCAAAGGCGCGGTCTGTGCCTACCTGGAAACCTGGCACATGGACATTGAAGAGTTCATCGAGCTGCGCAAGAACACCGGTGACGAGCGGCGCCGCACCCACGACATGAACACGGCGCATTGGATTCCCGACCTGTTCATCCGCCGCGTGGAGCAGGATGGGCAGTGGACGCTGTTCTCGCCCGAGGAAGTCCCT
>Ga0157373_10003645_pt1 | contig 11637 bp, 9 predicted proteins | sample C65metaG_FD_113460 | JGI IMG/M metagenome (GOLD analysis project Ga0157373, IMG submission 113460) | Corn rhizosphere microbial communities from Kellogg Biological Station, Michigan, USA - C6-5 metaG | ecosystem: Host-associated > Plants > Roots > Rhizosphere > Soil | place: USA: Michigan...
ATTACGTTGGGGTGGGCGTCGATTGTCGCTGGGTCACGTGCCGCGGCGTAGACCTTGGCGGCGCCGGCCGTCAGGAGTGCTTGCACGAAAGCCTTGCCCAAACCACGGTTGGCGCCGGTTACCAGCGCCACGCTGCCTTTGATTTGCATGTTGAATCTCCAGTTGTTGACGAAAAGGAACAAAGCGGCGCACGGGCGCCTTGGCGGTTTATCTGGCGAGACTGCCTCGCAGAATGAACAGGACCAGCGCAATCATGCAGGCCACGGCCTGGATGCCGCCCAGGGCCGTGACCGGCGCAAAGGGCAAGACCGAGGCCAGCCAGGTGCTCAGCGCGGCAGCGCCCATGGAGATGAAGCCGAACAGTGCGGAGGCCATTCCGGCCTCTTTGCCGAAAGGCCCCATGGTGATGGCGGTACCCAGCGGATTGGCGAGTCCCATGCCCCAGAGGAATGTCACCATCGAGAGGGCGTAGCGCCCAAGGCCTGGATCGGCAGGCCCCGCAAGAAGCAAGCCGCCGCCGGCCATGGCGCAGGCAATGCCCAGGAGGGTGACGATGCGGGGACCGTGGCGATGGGCGAGGCGTGGGGCCGCCATGCCGGCGGCGAACACGACGAATACCGTGGCGGCGAAGTAAAGGCCCGTCTGCAATGACGTCAGGCCGATCTCTTTCATCAGAATGGCCGGGGCCGCGGCAAATGAGGCAAACAAACCGCTCATCAGGAGGCTCATTGAAACGGCTGGCAGGATGAACCGCTTATCCAGCGCCAACCGGCGATAGCCGCCAATCACGCGCATGGCCGAGAGCGGCGCCCTGCGATCGGCTGGGTGGGTTTCCCCCAGGCCGCGAATGTAGAAGAGGGCGAGGGCAACGGCGGCCAGTCCCACGAGGATGAAGATGGCGCGCCATCCGAGTGCGGCCGATAGCACGCTACCCGCCAGGGGTGAAAAACCTGGCGCTGCGGCGGTGGCGATCATGGTCAGGGACAAGGCACGGGCAAGGGCTTCGCCCTCGAACAGATCCCGTGCAATGGCCCGCGACAACACCGAGGCCGCGCAGACGCCCAGCGCCTGGACAACGCGTCCGGCAATCAGTACGTCAAGGTCGGTGGCAAGGCCCCCGATAACGGTGCCGACCACGAAAACCAGCAGTCCGCCCAGCACCAGTTTCTGGCGCCCGTAGCGATCGGCCAAGGGACCGACGATGAGTTGGCCCAGCGCGACAGTGATGAAGAAGCTCGACAGGGTCAGGCCCAGCTCCCGTGCACTCACACCGAGGTCTTCGCCGATGATCGGAAACGCCGGGAGAATGATGTTCGTGGACAGCATGCCGATGGCCGCCAGGCCTGCCAGCAGTGCCACGATTCGACCGGTCAGCGGCCTCAGGGTTTGTGTAGCGTCATTCGCGAGAGCGGTCGTCATGGCGTAGCACTCTTTCTGGTGGAGGTGTCGCAGATCTGTCGTCGATGAAAAGGCGACAGATATTTTTGTCGTAATATATGATGCTTGTCATATTTGCGATCAAGCATGATGATCATCATGCAATTCGTCAAGCTCAAACATTCAGGATTTGCCATGAGATACTCCCCAGGCCTGACCGCAGCGCGCTACCAGACCATCCTGGAAGAGGCATCCCGGCTCTTTCGTGCCAAGGGGATCGCCGGGGCAAGCATTGCCGAGGTGATGAAGGCTGCGGGCCTCACCCACGGGGCTTTCTATGCGCATTTCGATTCCAAGGATGCGCTGGCTTGCGCCAGTATTGGGCGTGCGATGGACGAGTTGGCGCTCAAGCTTGAGCAGACCATCGCCGGCAGTGATACCCCGAAGGAGGCGGTCCTGGCCTTGTACCTCAGTAAGCAGCACCGCGATCATCCGGAAGCAGGTTGTGCAATGCCTGCGCTGGCCGTCGAGGTGGCGCGCGAGCCGGGGATGCGACGCGCCTTTACCCGGCGGGTTGTCGAGATGATCGCCTCGTTCAGATCCAGTCTGCCCTGGCAGCGTGGCCGCTCTCGTGAAGATCAGGCCATCAGCTTCGTCGCGACGATGGTGGGTGCAATGGTGCTGGCCCGGGCTGTGGACGATCAGCCATTGTCCGACCGAATCCTGCGAGCGGCACGGGACGGGTTGCTCGAACCCGATAGGCACGGTAGGAGCGCAGGGCGGCAGGGGGCGGCAATGCCTGGATCGCTGGACGTAGCTGAATCTCCGCGGTCGGAGATGCTATTGTCTAGCGCGCTAGATAGTGACGCGCTACAGGACGTAGCGCCTCAGGCGGGGAATCAGTTGTCCTTTGCCTTGTACAGTGCCTCCAATCGTATGATTCGCTTGCATAAGCCCTTGCTGGATCCGCTGGGACTGACGTTCCCGCAGTATCTGGTCAGGCTGGAGCTGCTCAATGACGCGCCCAGGAGCGTGGGTGACCTGGGGGCCAGGCTCGCCATGGATACCGGGACTATTACACCCTTGCTCAAACGTCTGGAGGCATTGGGCAAGGTGACACGGACCCGCGCCCGGGATGATGAGCGTCGGGTGCTGGTTGCCCTGACCGACGCCGGGGAAGCGTTGCGCGAAGCGCTCTGGGCGGTCACCGGCAAGATTAGAGCGACCTGTCAGATCCCCGGTGAAAGACAGGAGGCACTTCGCGATACGCTGGGCGCATTGGCCCGGCCCATTGGTGATGACGGCGTCTCTGGCGATCAGGGTGTTGCCTGATACACCGCTTTCGCGAGCAGGCTCGCTCCCACAGGGATTATTACCAGGCAAGGACAACTCACCATTGACTTGCCACCAGCGTCCAGCTAATTTCCAGCCATGACTTCTACCGTACTGCGCAGCCAGCCAAGCATTATTACCGCCATTCCTTATCTGGCGGGCTAGCTGACGGCTGCACCCAACCCGCCCTTGAGGCGGGTTTTTTCTTTCTGTTTCCTGGGCCCGATTCAAACAAGGAGACCGCCATGACCGCTTCCCGCCCCGAGCAAACGTTGCTGGAGCATTACGTTAAGAAGATTCTCGCCGCGCCGGTGTACGAACTGGCCGTGCGCACGCCGCTGCAAGCGGCGCCTGCGCTGTCTGAAGCTCTGGGAAACCGGATCCTGCTCAAGCGCGAAGACCTGCAACCGACGTTTTCTTTCAAGATCCGTGGTGCCTACAACCAACTCGTGCAATTGACGCCTGAGCAACGGGCCCGTGGCGTCATCACCGCTTCGGCCGGCAACCATGCCCAGGGGGTGGCACTGGCGGCACGGGAGCTGGGGATCTCAGCCTGCATTGTCATGCCCATGACCACACCGCAACTGAAAGTGCTGGGCGTGCGTAACCGAGGCGCCGAGGCGCTGCTGCATGGAGAGAGTTTTCCGTTTGCTCTGGAGCATGCGCTGGATCTGGCCCGGCAGACCGGTAGAGAGTTCGTTTCACCTCTCGATGACCCGGATGTCATCGCTGGCCAGGGCACGGTGGCCATGGAGATACTGCGCCAGCACGCCGGTGCGCTGGACGCCATCTTCGTCCCGGTCGGCGGTGGCGGACTGATTGCCGGGGTCGCGGCCTACGTCAAGTACCTGCGCCCGGACGTCCGCATCATCGGGGTGGAGTCGCAGCATTCTGCCTGCCTGCAGGCGGCGCTGAGCGCTGGAGAACGAGTCATCCTGCCAGCTGTGGGAACCTTCGCTGATGGTGTCGCCGTGGCGCAAATCGGTGCTCATGGCTTCGATATCTGCCGCTTTTGCGTCGATGAAGTGGTGACGGTCAGCGACGACCAGCTATGCGCCGCGATCAAGGATATCTATGACGACACCCGTTCCATCACCGAGCCATCCGGTGCCCTGGCGGTGGCAGGCATCAAACAGTATGTCGCTCGCACCGGTGCACGGGGCCAGACCTTGATCGCCATCGACTCGGGGGCCAACATCAATTTCGACAGTTTGCGCCATGTGGCCGAGCGCGCCGCCGTCGAAACGGTGTAACCATGACCTGTCATCGCTTTTTTTCACTACCCGACGGATGCCCGGCCACGCCTTTGCAAATTGCGTCTAATCTAGCCATCGACAGCAATAAAGTGATTGCAGTCTGTATGCAGTTTGCAAGAAGGAAAGCGCCGTTCTCTTGCATTTTGCACGGAACGTTCGGCGCGCCGGTACGCTAAGTGGTTGATTTATATCAATCCAAAATGTGGCAAATGCAGGCATATTTTTTGCGGGATGGTTCAGGAGTTCGTTTCCCGGACTCAATGATCAGAACGCCAAGAAATGAACATACGGCGCGGTATTCGTAGTCTCAGTCCGCAGGGAAGAAACGGACGAAATGCCGTCGTTGTAAACATAAATTGGCCGCCTCAACAGGAGAGAGTTGCCATGTTTTTATCTGCCCTCGAAATGCGCAATATCATTGAAAGCAGTTTGCTGCCCAAGCGCTCGCAATGCACCTTGTCACCCGATCTGACGATGACGATCAAGATTTTCGACGATCATGAAACTGATCGTGTGGCCTTGATCAAGTCCAATATCGATGCCAACAGACTCACGGGCTGTCGGGCAATCAACGACCTGATTGCCGAGTTGCGCACCGAACTCGACCACAACCACGGCAGTGGGAACTACTTTCATCAACAACACCATCGTATGACCGGGCGCTGATCGCGGCCTTGTCTTGGTCATCTGACGCCCGGGTCCGGCCAATAGCCGAACCCGGCGTCCAGTTGCAGTTGAAGATGCTACTCAATTTCCCTTCGTACAGGCGCCCGCCAGTTTCCGATAGGAAACATCCCGGGTTTCTCCCATCTTGTCGACATACACCATTTGTGCAGTGATCACTTCGCAATAAGGTGTGGACGGTTCCGTCAGCGACAGCACTTTCTTGATCTCCAATGGCATGCCATAGCGATAAGGCGTGGGCTGTGAGGTATTGACGGCCTGAGCCAGACCGGTGATGCCGGCCAAGCCCAACAAGGACGCGGCCGCTAGTAACGCAGAAGTGTTCATGATCCGAATTCCGCAGCAGAGAGGCCTCGACCTGATGCCTTGCATCAAGGTCTGCCGCGCGGGGCCTTTGCGGGGAGGGCGCGGTCCGGATCAGTGTCTGAGCGCAGGATTAAAAGGGGGTTAAGCCAGGCGCCTGGCTTTTGATGCTCCCAGGCTGCCGCAATGTTTGAACGAAGCGGCAGTCGCTGGGGCGTGTTGTCAGTTCAACTGCTGGCGATAGGGCAGGTCCGGCCCGGTCTTGCCGCAGGTCAGCGCGGCTGCACGCATGGCAAAGTCGAGCATGGCGCTGATCTGATCCCGGGTCAGCGTCAGTAGACCCTCGACTGAATCCAATTGCTGTTCGATCAACCAGGTAATCAATGCGGCCTGGAAGGTATCCCCTGCGCCTACAGTGTCGGCGATTGTCACCGAGCAGGCCGGCATCGACCAGGTTCCATGGCGACGGCTGAACACGGTTGCGCCCTGGCCGCCACGGGTCAGGAACACCAATTGGCAACGATGTTCCAGCCAGCCCTCGATCACCACCTGAGGATCCCGTTCGGGATAGAGCAGGCTCAAGTCTTCGTCGCTGACCTTGATCAGGTCGGCATACTCCACCAGCGTTGCAATCCGTGAGCGCCACAGTTCGATGTCCGGCTGCGGGTTGAGTCGCACGTTCGGGTCCAGGCTGATCAGGCGCTTGCCACTCTCCCGTTGCGCCAATGCCAGCAGGGTGTCGCCAATCGGTTGCACCACCAGGCAGAACGAGCCGAAATGCAGGCCACTCACTTCAGGGCCCAATTCGGGTAGGTGTTGCAGGCTCAGTTGTCGGTCGGCGCAACCTTCGCCGCGAAAACTGTAGTGGGGCGAGCCGTTTGCGCCCACGGCGACCATCGCCAGGGTGGTCGGTGCATCGAAGTCCTGCAGGTATTTTAGGCTGACACCTTCATTGAGCAGTACCTGCTGCAAGCGCCGGCCAAGGAAGTCGGTGGACAGTCCGGCAAACAGCGCCGACTCCACGCCCAAGCGACGCAGCCCCACCGCCACGTTGAACGGCGAACCGCCAGCGATGGCCTTGAAATCAACCTGCGAGGCCGGGCCGCGGTCTTCTTTATCACTGAAGAAATCAAACAGTGCTTCACCACACACCAGATACATGGATGTCCGCTCTCAAAGGGTTGCGACGTGTTGTCGATAAGTTTCATAGGCTTGTTGGGCGGCCGCGACGTGTTCGGCGACCGGCCGGGTTTCACTGGCCGGGTCGAGCTTGACGCAACGCTCGCAGAGTTCGGCCAGGCTTTGTTGCGATCCGGAATGACACCATGCCGCCTGGATCGCCGCGCCCAGGGCAGCCGCTTCGCTCTGTTCAGTGCAGATGACCGTGGTGTTCATGATGTCCGCAACGATCTGCCGCCATACCGGGCTCTTCGAGCCGCCGCCGATCAGGCGGATGCTCCGCGCCTCAAGCCCTGTGGCACGCAGCAGGTCGAGGCCATAGCGCAAGCCGAAGGTGGTGCCTTCGACCACGGCCCGGCACAGGTTGGCCCGGTTCAGGTTGGTGGTTGTCAGGCCCAGCAGGCTGGCGGTGGCATGGGGCAGGGCAGGGACGCGTTCACCGTTGAGGAACGGCAGCATGCAGACCCCTTCGGCACCGATCGGGGCCTGGGCCACCAGGGTGTTGAAGGTCTCGATGTCCAGCTCGAACAGTTCGCGTATCGCACTGGTGGCATTGGTCAGGTTCATGGTGCAGATCAGCGGCAGCCAGCCACCACTGGATGAGCAAAAAGTCGCCACCGAGGCCTCGGGGCTGATCGCGGGCTCACTGGCATAGGCATAGACCGTGCCGGAGGAACCGAGGCTCATGGTGATCACGCCGGGCTGGATATTGCCGGTGCCGATGGCGCCCATCATGTTGTCGCCGCCGCCGCTTGCCACGATGGCGGCGGGGTTGATGCCCAGGCGCGCGGCAATGGCCGGCAAGACCCGTCCGACCGGCTGATGGGCCTCGATCAGTTCCGGCAACGCCGATTGTAATCGGCCGCTGGGGTCGATGTGTTGCAGCAGCTGCAGGTCCCATTGACGGGTACGCACGTTGAAATAGCCGGTGCCCGAGGCATCGCCGTATTCGCTGCAGTAACGGCCGGTGAGCCAGTGGTTCAGGAAGTCGTGGGGCAACAGGATATGAGCGATGCGAGCGAAAATCTGCGGATGCTGTTCCCGGGTCCATAACAGCTTGGAAACCGTGTAGCCGGGGGCGATGACCACACCGAGACGCTCCAGGGCGCCACTTTCGCCGCCCAGGTGCATCAGCAACTGTTCGTTTTGCGGAGCGCTTTCGGTGTCGCACCAGAGCTTGGCAGGGCGCAGCACCTGATCCTGGTCACCGAGCAACACCAGACCATGTTGCTGGCCGGAGACGCCAATACCCAGAATCGCCTGGCCATCGACACCGGCGTCGGCCAAGGCCTGGTGAGTGGCCTGGGTGAATGCATCGATCCATTGGCCGGTGTCTTTTTCTCGCCGGCCATTGGCACCGCTGATCATGGTGTGGGCCGCGGCGCCCTGGCCCAGGACCTGGCCGCTGTTCGCATCCAGGATCAAGGCCTTGGTGCCTTGGGTGCCGCAGTCGATGCCCAGGAACAACTGATGATTTGCCATAGAAACCCTCGTGTGACAGATCGTTCCCACGCTCTGCGTGGGGATGCCTAAACGGACGCTCCGCGTTCGGCTTTTGGGGCGCGGAGCGTCCCTGGCTGCGTTCCCACGCAGAGCGTGGGAACGATCAATGCGAACCTAACCCTCCAGCACCCGCTCAAGTGTCCGGGTCACCCCGTGCTCACGCAAGCTGTTGCAGCACCATTCGAAGGCCGCGACGAACTCCGCCGAGCGCGGGATTGCCGTGCCGAAAATCTCCTCGACCTCCAGCATCCGCTGGGTCACCAGCGCATCGTCGGCCCCCAGTGCCTGGCAGAATGCCGCCCGCGGATCTGGAATCGCGTAGCTCACGCCGTTCTCGTCCACTCCCTTGAGGTACACGGCCCAGGCCGCGACCACCAGCGCCGCGCGCCGGGTTTCGCCGCCGTCGGCGATCAGGCGGTTGATGGTCGGTACGGTGAAGTTCGGAAACTTCGACGAACCGTCCGAGCATACCCGTTCCAACTGATCGGCGATGGCCTGGTTGGAAAAGCGCTTCACCAGGGTGTTCTTGTAGTCGCCCAGGTCGATGCCCGGCACGGGGGCCAGTTGCGGCGTCACGTCCAGGTCCATATAGGCACGGATGTAACGCACGAACAACGGGTCGTTCATGGTTTCATGGACGAAGCGATAGCCCTTGAGGAAACCCAGGTAGGTCAAGGCCAGATGACTGCCGTTGAGCAGCTTGATCTTCATTTCTTCGTAGGGAGAAACGTCATCGGTGAACTGCACGCCGACCTTTTCCCAGGCCGGGCGGCCGTGGACGAATTTGTCTTCCAGTACCCATTGCACGAACGGCTCGCAGACCACCGGCCAGGCATCGTCGATCCCATGTTCGTCGTGCAATTGCAGGCGATGGGCGACGCTGGTCATGGGGGTGATGCGGTCGACCATGGCATTGGGAAAGCTCACGTTGCGGTCGATCCACTGCGCCAGTTCGGCGTCGTGCAGCGTGGCGAAGGCCAGCAGCGCCTTGCGGGTTACTGCGCCGTTGTGCGGCAGGTTATCGCAGGACATCAGGGTAAACGCCGGCGTCCCGGCGGCGCGGCGCTTGGCCAGTGCGGCGCAGAGGAAGCCGAACACGGTGGACGGAGTGTCCGGGTGGGCCAGGTCGTGCTGGATCTGCGGCAGATGGGCCATGAACTCGCCGTTGCTGTCGTCGATGCAATAGCCGCCCTCGGTAATCGTCAGCGAAACGATGCGGATCTGCGGGTCCGCCAGTTTGTCGATCAGTACCTGGGCGCCGTCTTCGGCCAGCAACATGTCGTTGATGGCGCCAATCACGCGGACTTCGGTGTTGTCGTTGTCGCCCAGTTCGTACAAGGTGAACAGATAATCCTGGCCGGCCAGGTCATCCCGGGCGCGGCGGTCTTCGGCCCGTAGCCCCACACCGCAGATGGCCCAGTCCAGGTCCGCGCCGGTGTTCATCAGCGCATCGGTGTAGTAAGCCTGGTGAGCCCGGTGGAAGCCACCGACGCCGATGTGGGCGATGCCTTGGCGGATATCGCCCAAGGGATAGGCGGGCAGGGCGACTTCCGGCTTGAGGTTATGCAGGTTTTGGCGGTTGAGTTTCATCACGGGTCTCGGTAATCAGGCGGCGGCGCGCAACGCACGGGTGACCGCTACGCCATCGGCATCGAATAAATGGCAGTGTTGGGCGTCCAGGTGCAGGTTCAACTGCTCGCCGAAACGGCTCGCCAGGTCGCCACGAACCCGCATGGTCAAGGCCTCCCCGGACGTGGTGTTGACGTGACAGAAGGTGTCGCTGCCCAGTCGCTCACTCACGTCGGCGGTCACTTGCAGCGTGCATTCGCCGGGCTGTGCCAGGTTCAGGTGCTCCGGACGGATGCCCAGGGTGACCGGGCTGCCGACGCTGAGGTTGGTGCCGTTCACCGGCAGCTGGATACGTGTACCGGCGTCCAGCTGAACTTCGCAGCCCTGGCCGTTGAGTGCGCTGACCTTGCCCTTGAGAAAGCCCATTTTCGGTGTACCGAGGAACCCGGCGACAAACAGGTTGGCCGGCTGGTGGTACAGCTCCAGCGGCGAGCCGACCTGCTCGATGCGCCCGCCGTTGAGCACCACCACCTTGTCGGCCAGGGTCATGGCCTCGACCTGATCGTGGGTCACGTAGATCATGGTCGCCTGCAGTTCCTTGTGCAGCCGCGCCAGCTCCAGGCGCATCTGTACCCGCAAGGCGGCGTCGAGGTTGGACAGCGGTTCGTCGAACAGGAAGATTTTCGGGTTGCGCACGATGGCCCGGCCGATTGCTACCCGCTGGCGCTGGCCGCCGGACAGTTGCTTGGGCTTGCGTTCGAGCATCGGTCCCAGTTCGAGGATGCGCGCGGCTTCGTTGACCTTCTTCTCGACGTCGGCCTTGGGCACGCCCGCCAGATCCAGGGCGAAGGACATGTTCTTGCGCACGCTCATGTGGGGGTACAGGGCGTAGGTCTGGAACACCATCGCCAGGTCGCGCTTGGCCGGGCTGACTTCGGTGATGTCCCGTCCGTCCAGCTCGATGGTGCCGTCGCTGACTTCCTCCAGGCCGGCGATCAGCCGCAACAGGGTGGATTTGCCGCAGCCCGACGGGCCGACGAAGACCACGAACTCGCGGTCGTTCACCTCAAGGTCGATGCCCTTGATGATGGAAAAACCCTCGAAGCCTTTTTGCAGATTCTTGATTTTCAGGTTGGCCATGATGATGGGCCTCCACGTCTGATTAGGGTGTAGGGCGCGTTACTTCACGGCGCCAAAGGACAAGCCGCGGACCAATTGCTTCTGGCTGATCCAGCCGAAGATCAGGATCGGCGCACAGGCCAGGGTCGAGACAGCGGACAATTTGGCCCAGAACAGACCTTCGGGGCTTGAGTAGGAAGCGATCAGGGCTGTCAGCGGCGCGGCTTTGGACGAGGTGAGGTTCAGCGACCAGAAGGCTTCGTTCCAGCACAGGATCAGCGACAGCAGCACAGTGGAGGCTAGGCCGCCCTTGGCAATCGGCAGCAGCACGCGAACCATCTCCTGCCACAGGGTGGCACCGTCCAGGCGCGCGGCTTCAAGGATGTCCCGGGGAATGTCCTTGAAGTAGGTGTAAATCATCCAGACCACGATCGGCAGGTTGATCAGTGTGTAGATGATGATCAACGCAATGCGGGTATCCAGCAGGCCAAAGCTCTTGGCCAGCAGGTAGATCGGCATCAGTACGCCCACCGGCGGCAGCATCTTGGTGGAGAGCATCCACAGCAAGGTGCCCTTGGTGCGCTGGGTTTCATAGAACGCCATGGAGTAGGCCGCCGGTACCGCGATCAGCAGGCACAGGGCAGTGGCGCTGAAGGAAATCACCACGGAGTTCCAGGCGAAAGTGAAGTAGTCGCTGCGTTCGTTGATGTGCAGGTAGTTCTCCAGCGTCGGCGTGAAAATGAATTGCGGCGGCGTGGCGAATGCGTCGATTTCGGTCTTGAAGCTGGTCAGCACCATCCAGAAGATCGGGAAGAAGATCAGGATCGCGATGGCCCAGGCCAGCGTGCCCAGCAACAGGCTTTGCAGCCGACGGGATTGTTGAAGTGTCATGGCGGCGGCCTCAGTTCTTGTCAGTGAGGTTTTTGCCGATCATCCGCACCAGGAGGATGGCGGCGATGTTGGCAATCACTACAGCTATCAGGCCACCGGCCGAAGCCATGCCGACGTCGAACTGCACCAGCGCCTGGTTGTAGATCAGGTAGGCGAGGTTGGTCGAGGCGTAGCCGGGGCCGCCGTTGGTGGTGGTGAAGATCTCGGCGAACACCGACAACAGGAAAATGGTTTCGATCATCACCACGACGGCAATCGGCCGGGCCAGGTGCGGCAGGGTCAAGTGCCAGAAAATCGCGATCGGGCCGGCGCCGTCCAGGCGGGCGGCTTCTTTCTGCTCCTGGTCGAGGGACTGCATGGCCGTCATCAGGATCAGAATCGCGAAGGGCAGCCACTGCCAGCTGACAATGATGATGATCGACAG
>Ga0157373_10003647_pt1 | contig 11633 bp, 9 predicted proteins | sample C65metaG_FD_113460 | JGI IMG/M metagenome (GOLD analysis project Ga0157373, IMG submission 113460) | Corn rhizosphere microbial communities from Kellogg Biological Station, Michigan, USA - C6-5 metaG | ecosystem: Host-associated > Plants > Roots > Rhizosphere > Soil | place: USA: Michigan...
CGCTCGGCGTCATTTTCGCTGTCTCATCCGTGCTGATCCTCAAGCAAAGGGGTATCTGGCTGCCGATCGCGGGCATCACCGGGCTCCTATCGGCCTATAGCCTAATTGCTTCGCAATCGGCCACATCCACCATTACCACGGCGGCGGTGGTCGCCCTCATCATCGGTTTCATCCCGATTGGCATGCTTTCACCCGCCAACCGCAAGATGACCTTTTTCGCACTCGGCGGTATTGGCATATTGCTGGTGGTCGCGTCCCTGCAGTTCGGCTTGCTTGATGCCATTCTCGGCCTTTTCGGCAAGGATTCGACACTGACAGGACGCACCTATCTCTGGCAGCAGGGCATCGAAGCGGCAAAGCAGACACCGATCCTCGGCGTTGGTTACCAGGGGTTCTGGGTGGTGGGTTTTGCCGATGCCGAGCGCCTGTGGAACGACTTCTTCATTACCGGACGCAGCGGCTTCCATTTTCACAACACCTATATCGAGACGGTGGTGGAGAATGGCATCGTCGGCATGGTTCTGCTCGGCATGGTGCTTTACGGAACGCTGCTCGGCCATCTGCGCTCGGTCCTGATGCGCCAGCGCGATCCGCAGGGCGTCATTCTCTTTGCCATCTGCGCGCTGTTCGTCGTCCGCTCCTTCGTGGAGATCGATATCATCTTCCCATTCCAGATCGGTTCGTTCCTGCTGTATTTCGCCGCCGGAAAACTGTGCCTTCCGGCGAAAGCCACGCAGAACAGCGAAACTCATCCCGCGATTGGCGTGCGGTTACAGACGCGAGCCTGAGCATTCGCTCTGCCCGATCCTAGAGGTAATCCGATGAGACGTGCGGGCTGGCGTGGATGAAACTCCACATGTCCTTGCTGACAGAGACGATGTCGGCGATGGATTTTTCGAGGTGTTCGATTTCTTTCTCGTCCATGCGTTCTACCTTGCCGTAACGGACCTGGGTTTCGTCCTCCACCAGTCGCATGAGCTGAGTGGTGGCAATTTCGCCCTTTTCGTCGAAGGAGTAGATGCAATGATTGTATTTGTTGCGCGTTTTCGATTCTTTCTTGAGCCGCGCCATGATGGAGAGAATGGTCTTGCGATCCGGCGCTGGCGTTGAGGGAAGTTTTGCCAGACGCTCGATGAGATCCATGCGCGCGCGCGTGGTGTTGAGCGTCAGAAACACGACGATGGCCGCTTCCTTCTCCACTTTCAGGAGATGGACGATCAGATAGATCATCAGGCTTTCGGTGTTGGTCCACACGTAATTCAGCCTGCCGACCATCAGCAATATATCCGACATTGCCGCCATGCTGTTCTCCCGCCCCACCAGACATATACTGGCATTCTATGCCGATCTGGACGGGATTGACAGTGTAGGTCCTTCTGCGTTCCGCATTTTCCAGACGCAAAACCGCCGTCCAACCTTCCTGGAAAAGCGGTATTTCTTCATCTTTCCTTGAATGCTCGGGACATGCTCTCGGAGATAGGCTTGGTCAGATATTCGAAGAAGGTTCGCTCCGAAGTCTGGATCAGGACATCCGCCGGCATGCCGGGAACGGGATGGAAATTATGGACCTTCGCGATCTCCTCGTCTGAAACCTGCACGCGCACGATATAGACGTCCTTAACCTGCAGGCCTGCATTTTCCTCGATGCTATCGGCGGAGACGTAAAAGACCTTACCGTTCAGAACAGGCGTGGTGCGGCGGTTCAGTGCCGAAAGGCGGATCGCTGCCGTCTGGCCTTCATGCAACTGGTCGATGGAGGTTCTCAGAACCTGCGCCTCAAGGATCAGGGGAACGTGGGCGGGCAGGATTTCCATGATTGGCTTGCCGGTGGTGATGACGCCGCCTGCCGTGTGGTAATAGGCGCGCACCACGGTACCGTTGACGGGGGAGCGGATGACGGTGCGTTCCAGCACTTCGGCGGCACCGCGCACTTGCTCGCGCACGCTGTCCAGATCGGCTTCTGCGGTTTCGAGCGCGTCGAGAGCAGCCTGCTTGTTGGCGTTGATGGCAATGACCGCTTCCTGCTTGAACTTGGCGATTTCAGCCTCGCTCTGGTTCATCTCGCCGGTCAGTCGGGCGATATCGCCCATGGCATCGGCAATGGCGCGCTCCAGCGCCAGCATGTCAGTCTTGCGGATGACACCGTCCTTGGCAAGCCTTTCCTTGGAATCACGCTCCTGGGTCAGAAGTGCCAGCTGGCGGTCGAAGGACTGCTTCTGCCCCTCATAGCCCGCATAACGAAACTCCAGCGACTTGATGTTCTTTTCGATGAGATTCAGTTGCTCGTCGAGCTTCACGATCTTGCTGTGGAACACGATGTTCTGGCTCTGGATGATGGATTTGATATCAGGATCGCTGGCTTCCTTCATGACGATGTCAGGCACCTTGAAGCTTTTTTGGCCCTGCGCCTCGGCGCGCAGGCGCGTGACGATGGTTTCGAGGCGAAGGCGTCTCAGCTGGAACATGCGCTCGTTGGCGAGCGCCGTCGTCTTGTCGAGCGTCAGAAGCACGTCGCCTTCCTTGACGGTGTCGCCTTCGCTGACCATCATTTCCTTGATGATGCCGCCCTCCAGATGCTGCACGACCTTGTTGTTGCCTGTGGCGACAAAGCTGCCCTGGGCAATGATGGCGGCGGAGAGCGGTGCGGTGCCGGCCCAGTACCCGAAGCCGCCGAAGGAGGCGAGCAGCACGGCAAGACCGATTGAACTGTGGAGGCGAATGGAACGTGGCACTTCGCTGTACCACTCAAGCTGGCCCTGGGGTTTTACCTCTACGACGGCAACGGCGGTTTTTTTCTTGAACATGACGATCCTCAACCCTCGATCCGCGGAGACTGGCTACTTTGCCGGCCATTGCCGGAAATAGCCTTCAGTACGTCCATCCGTTCGCCGAACATGGCGACCGATCCGTCCTTCAGCACCATTATCTTGTCGACGCACTGAAGAAGTGCGGGTCGCTGGGTGATGGTGACGGTGGTGATGCCCTGTTTCTTGGCGTGCAGAATGGCTTTTGCCAGCGCCTGTTCGCCCTGCGTATCAAGGTTGGAGTTTGGTTCGTCCAGAACCACGAATTTGGGATCACCGAAGAAGGCGCGGGCAAGCGCGATGCGCTGCTTCTGGCCGCCCGAAAGCGGTGCGCCATCGGCGGCAACCACGGTTTCGTAACCCTGCGGGAAACCGGCGATCAGCTCGTGTACGTCAGCGAGCACAGCCGCCTCGTAGATCTGCCGGTCTTCAACATCGTCACGCATGCGACAGATATTGGCCTTGATGGTGCCGGGAAACAGCTGCACGTCCTGGGGCAGATAACCGATGCTTTCACCGAATTGCCGCTGGTCCCAGTTGCGCAGGTCCATGAGGTCAAGGCGGACATTGCCGGAAGTGGGAAGGATGGAGCCGACCAGCATCTTGCCAAGCGTCGTCTTGCCGGAACCGGAATTGCCGATGATGGCGAGGGATTCACCTTTCTTCAGCGAAAAGGAAATGCCGTTCAAGATCACCTTCTTCTGCGGCGGCGGCACGAAAAGGATACGTTCCACATCCAGACGCCCTTCCGGATTGGGCAGGCGCAGACGCGGGAAATTGAGCGGTGAGGTGATGAGAAGCTGCTTGATACGGCTATAGGAGGCTGCAGATTTGTTGAACTGATGCCAACCCTCGATCGCCCCTTCGATGGGCGCCAGCGCGCGGCCGGAAATGATGGATGCTGCGATCACCATGCCGCCGGTCAGTTCGCCTGCGAGAGACAGATGCGCGCCCCAACCCAGCAGTGCGACCTGCGTGATCATGCGGGCTGCTTTGGAAACACCTGAGAACATGATGTTGCGATCCTGCGCCGCCACATGCGACTTCAGTTATCCGGCTGTTTCACGACCCCACATCTTCACGGCCTCTGGGATCATCGCCATGGCATTGATGATCTGCGAGTTGCGCGACATGGAATCAAGATGGAAATTGGCGCGGCTCAGATAACCGGAGGCTTCCGCGAACTGTCTGGCGGTGAAGCGCTGGTTCAGCCAGGCTATGATGAACAGCACCGCGCAGCAGACCATGATGATGATGCCGAGATGCGGATGTACAAGATAAACCACAACGATGAAGAGGGGCATCAACGGCGCATCGAGAAAGACGATCAGGGTGCCGGAGGTAATGAAGGAACGCAGCTGCTGCAGGTCCTGCAGAATCTGGTAGTCCTTGCCGCTGCCATGCAGGGAGGCACGGGCCGCTGCCGACAGGATCGGCGCTCCAAGCTGCACTTCAAGCTCGACAGCGGTGCGCATCAGGATGAAGCGCCGGATGGCGTCCATGAAGGCTTGCAACAGAACCGCGCCGAGAACGGCGACCGTCAGCATGACGAGTGTATCCATGGAGCGGCTTGTCAGGACCCGGTCCGAGATTTGAAACAGATAGAGCGGGATGGCAAGCAGCAGAACGTTGATGGCGATGGTGAACAGCATCACGATCGCCATGTTGCGCCGTATCGCGGCGATGCCCTTGGCGAGGCTGGCGGCGAAATTGACGGGTTCACTGCGCTTGTGGAAGCCGCTCTGGCTTCCGCCTCCTCCTCCGCCACCACCGCCATTCTCCGTCGGCTCCTTGCCGTTGCCGCCGCCGCCCGTCACCGGACGGCGCTCGTTTTCACGGATAGGCCCGTCATTATTGTCGATGGTCTTGACGAAGGGCAGGTCGGGTGCGCTTTTCAGCTCGGTATTGTCCACCTTTGCTTCCGGCTCCGGCGGTGAGGCGGGGCGCCGGTCTTGCTGCGGCGGCACTGGCCTTTCCTGCGGAACGTCACGCATTTGCGGTTGTTCGGCGTATGGGGAATGTTGTGGAAGGGGCCGGGGCGGTGTGATCTCAGGGGAGGGCGAGGCTGCTTTCACGGTCGGTTCCGCGCCGGACAGGTGACGCAGGTTTTCGACGGCCTCGTTTATGGCCGAAATGCAGGCATCAGTCAGCTTGCTGTCTTCCGCATCCTGATCCAGCGGCAAGTCCAGCGAGTGCCCGGCGGTAATGGTTTTTCTTGAAATATGATCCATTTTTTTATTAATCCCCTCGGTGATCTCGCGGTTTCTGCGGCTTTGGCGGCGGGTGTTTCTCCCCGCCTGTCAAAACCTATGCAGTGACCGCCTGCATGACGTCGGATGAATGCGCGCTCGACCACGACATGTCGTGACCGGCGTTGATGACGCCATCGGATTCATTCTGAATGGTGGCGGGATCGTCGTGCAGAAACGCGATCACTTCGTTTGCCAGCTGCTGGCCTTGGTGACCCGGTTGCGACGCATCATTTTCGATGATGCCGCCCTGTATAAGGATAGCATCCGAATAAAGCCCGCCTGCGACGTAGGTGGTGGAACCGAAGCTGTCGTAATCGATAATCTGCGCGAGATTGATGACGGCGTTGCTGCCGGTATCGATATGGATCGTGACGTTCTCGTTGTTTTCCAGAATCTTTGCGGCTGCCTGCGTCACATAGTCGGAATCGCCCAGCACGCTCACCTGTTTGATGATGCTGACGTCATAAAGATTGCCAGTGATGTAAAGGACGTTGATCCCCTGATAGCCCGCAAAATTGGCATCGTGGGCAAGCGCGTCCGGCATGTTCGGATCACGCTCGTTAATCGCTTTCACCGTCTGCGCCATATAGTCCGGCATGGTTTCGAAACGGTCGTTGCCACCGACATTGTGGATGCTGGCGTCGTTCCACAACAGGTTGTTGCCGGACTGAACGGTGGCGCCCTCAGGCGCGTCGGGGTTGGCGCGGATCCAGTCATTGTCGTAAAGCACGGCGATCTGGCTGATGAGGTTCATGTCCAGCACATTGCCGCCGACGATGACCAGATCGTATTGCATGCCGATGCCGAGGAAATTGGCGATGTTGAGGGCAGCGTTGCCACCGCTCAGCAAGCTGACGCTGGCACCCGAAGAGGTAACCGTCAGTGTGTCGTTGTCGCTGATGAACTGGTACTGCTCGATCCAGTGGACGAAAGACACGTCTCCCTCGAGGACGCTGACACGCCAGGCAGTGGGAAATATTGGCGGTTCACCACTATCGTGGCTGCTATCGGCGCTTTCTGCACCCGGATAGACACTGCGTGAGAAGGTCGCAATATTGTAGGCGGCGGTTGCGTCATGGTCTTCGGACTGCGTGAAAACGGAATCGACCTCATCGCGGTCGCTATAGACATAGGCCTGGGTGATTGCATCGATCTGGTGATAATCGCCCATGACGGTGGTGACGGAGGCCATGACGGCAGTATTGACCAGCGTTGCTATGTTGGCGACGACATTTGCGCCGGCAGCCACATCGAGGCTGTTTCCGGCGGGGCTATCCTCATGCAGCGAAACATCGCTCTTTTCCGGCTCTTCAGCGGGCTTGGCAATGCCACGATCCGGCATGAAGTCGTCGAGCATTGGCTTTTCGCTTGCCATGGAGCCATTGATGTAGAGGCCGTTGATGTCATTGCCGGCGAGAACGAAATCCTGTTCCGCGCCGGTTCCAAGGGACGTCACGTCATTTTCGCGCGCATGGTCGATATAATCATGTGCTGATTTGGCGAGCGCCTGCAACGCGTCGTAGCTGTCGGTGCGCTGGAAAACGGAAAAGGGCGTGAAGACGGCTGCTTCGTTATGGAACTCGACGGTGCGCTGGGTCACGAAACTGGTGTCGCGCGCCACATTTGGGCCGTCCGTCATGTTCAGATAGTCGTCGTCCTGAAGAATGTTGACCTGCGTGACATGCGCGATAACCGAGCCAGGGCCGGTGTGCACCACCAGTTCGCGTTCTTGCTCAAAGGAGACACTGCCCGGAAAACGGAAATGCGCGGCTGACATATCGACCGGTATCGCATTTGCAAGCTGCTGCATGTCGTGTTCGACCATGCGAGCGAAATGCGGTTGCAGATAGTCGAAGTCGTAATAGCCGGCGCGATATTTAACGCCGGGATCGTAATCCTGAAGCTGCAAGTCGTAGGTCTTGTCTAGCAGTCTTGCCGCGTCATCATCCGACAACCGGTCATTGTTCGCGTGTGCCGTGCCTTCGGCATAGTTGCTTCTTAGACGCGCTTCCTCGATCACCGTGTCGAACAGGCCGATGAAATGCGCAATCATGTCTGAAATTCTGTCGATTTGCATTGCAGGTCCCTCCCTGATCATCGCGGCAGAGCCTGGGCGGCGGGCGGCACACGTCCAAGAGGCGGTGCTTCGTCTTCGCGCAAACCCGGTCCTTCAACCGCAAACTGCACCGGCGAATGCCGGTGCAGCTTTTTTCATAGAGAGGTACTCGTCAGGAGCCGCTGTCCTCGCCGGTATCAGAAACATGCGAGTTACCGCCTGTGACCGAGACATCAACGGCATTGGAGAGCATGTTGGCGCCCTGCACCAGTTCCAGATGGAAGCCGGAGTTTGCAAGGATAGCCGATGCATCTGCAGTGCTGGTACCCGCAGCGTCGTCGCCAGCCTTGAGGTCCCATCCCTTGCCGTCCATGCCTTCTGCGCCAAAGGCGTCGCCGGCATTCGCGCTCAGGTGGTTCTGGGCACCACCATTGTCCATCCTGACATCCCAGGCCTGATCCTGATCCGCCAGGTGGTTGGCCTGCACAAGGCTGAAGCCCGTGTCGTTGCCTTCGCCGTTGAGCGAGCTGTTGAGGATATTGTCGACATCAAGTGTGAAGGAGAAGTCGTCACCGAGGTTAAAGGTGAGGTCTCCGCCAGCGATGCCGAGATTGCCGACATCCTTGACGCCGGCGATGTTGCCGAAGTCGTCATCCGACTTGTAGAAACTGTCAGCGGAGTTGAAGCTGTCGGAAGTCGTCGTTGTTGTTGTTGTCGTGTCGTCGTCGGAATAGGAGAAGGTCTTGGTGTCCGTATCCGTGACCGTCTTCACGTTGGTGTCGTTGTCGCTGTACGACTTGCTTTCATAGCTCCAGTCGTAATCGGTCTTGATTTCGGTGCTGGTTTCGGTGCTCGTCTTTACGGTCGTATCGTTGTCGCTGTAAGACTTGCTGTCATAGCTCCAGTCATAGTCGTTGTCGCGATTGTCGCCGTTGCCCACTGCAACGTCGATTTTGGCGTCAACATCCACATTGGTGCTGTTGTCGCTGTTGTCGTTGTTGCGGTTTTCACCGTTTGCGGTGCCGACGTTGCTGTCGTCCACCTTTGCGTCATTGGTCGAGGTGTTGGCGAAACCCTCCGAAAGCGCGCCAATCTTGGTGATGTCGTCGCCCGCAGGCTGTGGATTGTAACCCATGTCGATTTCCTCCGAAAAAGCTCGGAGCAGCTTTCGAAATCCCTCTCATCTAAAACGGGATTTTTTCGCGCTTGCTCCGCGTTGCACAAAGATTGATGTTCTGCAGATGCACTCGGTACGTCTCATCTGCGGCTTGGCATCGGCCCGTAACCGGGCTCTTCTCGTTCAGCCCTTGTGCGCTACTCGGTATTAAGGCGCACAAATCCGTTCCTCGCTCCGTTGGGAGCGCGGTGGCTTCGTCTTTTTGCTTTCGTTATGTCTTGAAAAGGAACCGGCGTTTGCAAACACACGTCAAAGGCCAGGGTTGTCTTTCCATCGGTCACTGTTTGCAGCGACGGTCAGACTGTGCAGCAGAAAAATCGCGCTTCCTAGCTATCAATTCGGGCTAAACATATCGGCACCCTTACCACCAATATATATGTCGGAAGGCGGTCGCATGGAGATTTGCCGCCGGTTCAGACGCAAATAATCGCGCTCAGGCCGGGAAAAGCTGCTTTTTCTAAAAATGTAGTCAATGGCGGTGAGAAGGGTCCCTATCCCGAAATGGCACATTCCGGAAGCTCCTTTGCCGGGCAGGTATGTAAAGGGATATCAACCAAAAGTTATATTTTCCCGGATTGCAAAACCGGAGCGAAAGCTTTTCCGATGTGTTTGTTTTTACACTGGTTCCGGGCTCAACGATTCATTACGGGCGTAACCAATTTTGTACGTCAATTGCAAGAAATAACCCATTTGGGCCATTTCTTTGCACAGCTTTTCGTATTAGCCTCCTTAATTAACGGGTAATTAATGATAGTTGACATGGCGTGAAGCGGGAGTTGCCCCATTTGTTTCTAGGGGTATCCCGGCGAATGACAGAGCACACAACCAAAAAGAACGTAATGCGTAGCGCTTTAGGGGAGACGTCGATGTTCATGGGAACTTCAGATTATGCGGCAAAACAAAGTGGAGCCGTTGCGCCTATAAATGGGACTTTATTGATCATCGCGGATCCGGACCTGTTTTCCGAGTGCCTCGTGGAGGCGCTGGGCAAAAAGTTCCCTACATTCGCTGTGATGAGCGTTATGTCGTCGGCAACGATCGACGATGACTATGGCGCCGATGTCCGGCTGGTCCTGCCGTACCGTATGTCGGGCGAGCGGCTTCATAGCGTTCTTTCGGCAGTCCGCGAAAAGCATCCGGATGCCCCAATTGCACTTGTCGTCGAAACCATCGACAAGTTTGAGGAGCCGCTGAAGCAACTGGTGGGGATGCGTATCATCGATGGCGTGCTGCCGCTTAATCTGCGGCTCGACGTTTTCATGGCGGCGGTTGATCTCCTCATGAAGGGCGGGGAGCATTTTCCCGCTGCCCTTCTCGGCAAGCTCACCCCCTATTCCCAGGCCGTGAACGGCAAAAGCGTTCAAAGCAACGCCGTGATCGCCAACCGCGCCGACGCTCTTGCCGTCAGCAAGAGTGAAATGGCGGCGCTGACGACGCGCGAGGTGCAGATCCTCGACCTGCTTTGCAAGGGAACGCAAAACAAGATCATCGCCGACCGGCTTCACCTGTCCGAGAATACCGTGAAGGTGCACGTTCGCAACATCTACAAGAAGATGAATGTGCGCAACCGAACGGAGGCAGCGTCGCGCTTTTTTCACAAGGACGACGACGCGGCTATCTCCGGCTGGAGAAACTGAACATCTGGCGGCCCGATGCCGCAAGGACGCCAGTTTCAAGCAGAGGTTATGCCTGAGGCTTAGGGCCTCAGGAAGCAGCGGGACTTCTGACCAAATCCGCTCGGTGAGCAGATATAGGGAGAAGAACCGGAATAGGAATGCCGCGGCGATATCGTCGGTGTCTCGTAAGTATCGGCAACAAGCGTGACGGCTGCGTTGCCTGTCTTGTCATAGCCGTAGGACGCCTTGGCTGGAGCAACCCGGCTCTTGATCGTCGCCGTATTAGCAGATGCGGTCTTGATCAGAACGGCATCTTCAACGACGGAGCACGAGGCCGTAGCGAAAGTGAACGTCGCAAGTGCGGCGGCAACAAGTGCAAAACGACAGCGGCGGGCCGCTTTGCTGTTATGGGAATAAGGCATTTCATTCATGATGTATGTCCCCTGAAATCGACTAGCTGTCGCATCTCGCCGGGTGGTTTTGCCCCGGTGGACCGAGCCTTACAAAACCAGAATAGTCCCGACTGGTTGAGCGAAGCTTGCGCTAATGCTCAATAAGAAAGGCATAATGGAGGCGTAGTTAAAAAGTATTAAATCGAGTGATTAATACGAGTAATTCGGGGTAATCAATTGTAATATTTCGATAAAATAAAGTTGACCTGTTTTATGACGCGCCTATCATAAAAGTTGAAATATACCGAATCCAAATATTAAAACCTCCAGAAGAAATAAAAACCGGAGGTGACATTCGAAATATCCTGCAATCTGGAGTTTGATCTAGTTCAAGTCGAATCAGCCGGGCTGGTTCCTCATTGGGAGGAGTGTGTAATGCGTAATTTCGTTCCCAACGACCATGACAACGGCGCTACAATCTATTCCGAGTGGCGGCCAGGCCAGCGCGTTCTGGTCAACGGCGGGGCTGGTTTCCTTGGCTCCCATCTTTGCGAACGTCTGTTGGCTTGCGGTCATGAGGTGATCTGTCTCGACGATCTTTCGACTGGACGGACCGTGAATGTTGAGCATTTGCAAGCCAACAAGCGGTTTTTGATGGTCGAGCATGATGTCCGCAAGCCCTATGACATCGACGTCTCGCTGATCTTCAACTTCGCGTCGCCGGCCTCGCCGCCGGACTACCAGCGTGATCCAGTCGGCACCCTGCTTACCAATGTGCTTGGCGCGGTCAACGTTCTCGAAGTCGCTCGCAGATGCGGTGCAACCGTGGTGCAATCCTCGACATCGGAAGTCTATGGCGACCCGCTCGTCAATCCGCAGCCGGAAAGCTATTTCGGCAACGTAAATACAATCGGGCCGCGAGCCTGCTACGATGAGGGCAAGCGCAGCGCCGAAACGCTTTTTTTCGATTATCACCGCTTTTATGGCGTCGATATCAAGGTTGGGCGCATCTTCAACACCTATGGGCCGCGCATGCGCCCCGATGACGGGCGGGTGGTCTCCAACTTCATCGTCCAGGCGCTGAAGGGCGAGCCGATCACCATCTTCGGCGACGGCTCCCAGACGCGCTCCTTCTGCTATGTCGACGATCTCATCGACGGTCTGGTCGCGCTGATGCGCTCTCCGGCGGAGGTCACTGGCCCGATCAACCTCGGCAATCCCGGCGAGTTCACCATCCGCCAGCTGGCCGAGCAGGTCATCGCCGAGACCGGGGCCAAATCCAAGCTGATCTTCAAGCCTTTGCCCCAGGACGATCCGCTGCAGCGCCAGCCGAACA
>Ga0157373_10003657_pt1 | contig 11622 bp, 7 predicted proteins | sample C65metaG_FD_113460 | JGI IMG/M metagenome (GOLD analysis project Ga0157373, IMG submission 113460) | Corn rhizosphere microbial communities from Kellogg Biological Station, Michigan, USA - C6-5 metaG | ecosystem: Host-associated > Plants > Roots > Rhizosphere > Soil | place: USA: Michigan...
CAAGCGCGTATAGCTTATGTATTGGGTAAATTGAAAGATTGTGGTTTCAAGATGATTAAGATTGACTTTTTGGGGCATGGCGCCGTGGAATCAGCCCGCTTCTATGATCCGAAAATAACTACGGGCATGCAGGCCTATAAAGTAGGAATGGAATTTATTGATAAAACACTGGATAATTCAATGTTGGTTTATGCAGCCATTTCACCCTCATTGGCGACGGCCAGATACGTGAATATGCGCCGCATAGCCTGCGACGCCTTCCATTCAATAAAAAACACCGAATATACTTTAAACAGTGTAACCTACGGCTGGTGGCAAACTTATCTATATGATTACGTTGATGCCGATCATGCCGTTTTTGAAAAAGAAAATGCCGGCGCTAACCGCGCCCGTTTGATTTCGACACTTATTACCGGTTCTGTTATTTTGGGTGACGATTATAGTATAGCATCAGACTGGCAGCTGCAGGTTAAAGATTGGTTACAACGTCCTGAATTAAAGCAACTGATAAAAAGTGGTAAGGCTTTTATGCCTGTCGAATCCGGCACGGGCGATGAGGCTACTCAGCAGTTTATCCGCAGGGAAGCGAATGCAACATACCTGGCGGTATTCAATTATAAAAAACAAGTTGCTAACGTTAAAATAGATGTTAAGCGGTTAGGATTGGTAGCGGGTAAGCGATATAAATTGACAGAAGTGTTAGGTGGATCAAACATTGATCTGGCAAAAAATGTGAACATCCAGTTTACACAAGAAGGGGCCTATTTGTATAAAATAACTTCTAATTAATTGAATAGCAAATAGCATAAAAAAATAGGCGATCGAATAGGTCGCCTATTTTTTTATGTTTATAGTTTGGAGAAAAACTTTGGGATTTAAATTGTACTCGCGTGTGATTTTATTAAAATCATAGTTAATCTGTTTATAAAACTCCGGAGATATATTTTGCAGTGTAGGGCTTTTTAACAGGATAGACAGCGCATACATTTTAGAGAATTTATAACCAAACTGTGCTACAATATTATTGATCTGCTTCATTTCAGGTGCTATTTGGTTCTCTTTCGGAGTATTAACCATAGTCTTTATTTTTAAGCTATAGAACAATATTTTCATGTAAGGCGTAAGCAGGGTGCTGTTTTTCTTATATGCTGAAGACATAGAATTGTATATATCCATAACTTTAGATAATTCGCCTAATTCGAAATAAGAATTAGCCTCAATGATTTTTTCAAAAAAATCATATTGTGATGTATAATCATCTGACATTTTTGGACGATAATTTCCATCCAGGAAGCGGATAAATCTAAGCAGCTTACGCGGATTGTTACTTAACAGCAATGTATGCAGCCCTAATAGGAAAAGCATATCGTTTGACGCCGATTTTTTCAGGTTAGGCATTTCGCCGTTTGTATTGAAATATAATTTGGTTAGATCTGTTATTGCCTCGGTTTTAATAATGCCATATTTTAGGTGATAATAAATGGCATCGAGACAATTCAACGGATTTACAGCAAATGTTTCAAAATCGGTCCTCGGAAAAGCTTTAAGTTTTGCCAGGGTTATTTCCAACTCATTCAAGTCGAGCTGTATGGTGGCAATGATTGACAGGGTAGTGTGTATCAGTATCTTCTTTTTGTTTGATAATTCAAATTTTAACAATACCTGCAAAAACTTCTTATAATCAGAATTTATGAGCTCCAAGCCAAAGAAATAATCAAAAAGTTTCTCGCTGAATGAATGCTTAAAATATAAGTTCAAAGCATCATTTCGAATGGTTGATGAATGTTCGCTTTCCAGAACTTCACCCAAAAAGGTGATGATCTCAGACTTTTCATTCATGCTTAAATACGCTTCGGTAATGCTTTCGATATTTTTTAGCTGTCCGGTTTTGATAGCATGTATCATGCACCATTTTAAAACATTTACCTTGCGGGCATTTTGGGGCAATAGTCCATTAATGTTTTTAATTAAATCGCTATCAAGCAGGTTGCCGTTATTATAAAGGAGTGTTTTGGCGACGCTGTGCTCCATAAACTCGTCATTGCCAAATACTATATAAGTATTGAATTGATAGTTACTGCTTTCGTTTACTTCGCGCACAAAACCAACAGCCAATAATTCCTGATAAGCATGTGGGTATTTCTTTAATAGTGCGCTTATTTTAAGCTTGTTAATTTGATAGTTATCATTTTTAATATCTAATTCATCTACTAACCCTTTGATCAATAACATCTTCTCGGTCGAAAATTGACCCAGGTAAACTTTTTTCAGGATAAAGGTGGAGATGGTTTCATAGAAACTCAAATGATCTACATCATGTTGTAAAAAGTTGTCTTTATGTTGTTGGTAATAAAACTGAAAATATAACGGATGATTAAAATTCTCGACTACATTGAGCGATATGAAATCGTCGACTCCGGGTTTTATCTGATGACATAGTAGTTTTATTTCATTCAAGCTAAATAACGGTATATTAATACAATTGTCGTCCTTTTTAAAGCCCGTATACCAGCTATTTTCAACCATTTCAAATTCATGACGATTATTAATCCACGTGGCCGTTCGGGTGGTAAGTACCAGTTTGAACCAGTCTTGATTCTTGTAAAACGACAAGATATCAATGATTTGGTTCATCATGATCCTGAAATGATCGCCTTTAAACATGTGTTCGTCAAAGCCATCGATGATTAGATAAAACTTATTGGCGCCGCGTTGTTTGATATCAAGCAACACATTAATATTGTTGTCAATATGATGTCCAAGCAGGGCCAGCATCCAATCGTGGATATCGCGGCCGCTCACCAGCGCACTCATAATAGCATTGCTACTAAACAAGAGTATAATATCATTTACATCGTTAAGCGCGTCAACGGCTAATTTTTTATCTATCCATTGGCAAAGTGCAATGGTTTTGCCATAGCCTGCCGGGGCCGCCAAAACAGTTCCGGTGTGTCCGGAGGCTACAAACTCATCAAAATGATAATCAATAAACTCACGGTCAATAGTTTGATTATAGGGGATACCTGATTTGTTTTTTAAAGCCTGTAAGGTAAATCCGGTTATTTTGTTGGCACTTTGCTGTATGAGTCGCCAGTTTAGTTCTTCCGTAGGGCCCGAAACAGCTTTTTGATCCTGCTTTTCGCAAAAGTCGTCCCAGCTTTTATAATTACAAAAGCGAGCTAATACATTAAGCGTAAATAATGAAGGACTATATTTACTGTATGCAAATCCGTAAATGCGCTTAAATGTTGTTTCGCTAATGCGATTTCCATTTTTTTTATAAACCCTGTCTGATAATGCACGACATTCCGATGGCAGAATGTTGTTTATTCCCGCATTAATTAACAGTAGTTTTTTTAGTTCTTCATATTTAGGCAGTGAAATTTTACTCATTGTAAATTCCTCCTATTAGATCAGTTTGCGTTAGTTGTAATCATTTCTATGCATTGATAATGGCATATTTTGAAATGATATCAGGCGTGATGTTCTTTATCTTGTATTATGCATTAATTACCTGTAGCTAACTCAAGTAGGCATGCATTTTTACCGTTAATTCTTAAAGTAAATAATGACGTGAAACTGTTTAGGTTTATGAGGCCAGATTACCGACAGGCCATCATGTTAGGCCCTTTGCATCTTGTATTTTACTTTGTTTAGGTGTTACTTTCTTGGAAAATTTATATCATATGTTTTCTAATATTTAGTTATTTACAAAAAACGTTTTAAACAGCAATACAAAAGTATTTGAACTAAATTCCTTTGGCGACCGGGTAATTAGAAAAAGATAAACGAACAAAAACTAATATATTATAAGGTATCGGCTAAACAATAATTTTAACATATACGAGATATGTTATCGGGCTCTAAAATAAAATAAATGCTTCATAAATACACGTCGTGTTAATAACTAGCTGGTAATTATTGTCATAACTGACAGCTTGCCTCTACAGTTATATTAAGTACCACAATCAATCTAATAGCGTATTAAGTTAGGGAGGTAAGAAAGCGGGTATGTCGTTATCCTCTGAAATTATAGCCACGCACTTTTAACAAACTCAATATTTTGCGTTTAAAAATACTTCGATACAGTGCGCTGAAATAACGATTATCTGACTTGCGGTCAAGTACTACATGATCCGGATGTTTCAGCGGAAAACTCATTTCGTGGGCTTTGTTTTGCTTCAATTCATCTGCGGTAGATAGGGTGTGGGTGGCATCGGCTCCAAAACCTATATTTTCTATCATGTTGACGTTAGGCACAATAGCAAGCCCCAAATAAGAGAAAAGGGTAAATGACCATTGATAATCCCACCAGTTAGGATTTGATTGCTCATAACTGCGTTTAACTTTAGCCAGGCGGTATTTTTTTTCAAGAAATGATCCGAAGTAATTTCGAAAATGATCCTTTTCTACCAATTCAGGATATTTTTGTACCTCGTAATCATAAAGTTTCCATGCGCGTCTCCAGGTGGCCCAGCCCCATTCATGCGGATAGTGGGAAAAATAGTAGGATAGCTCTTTGTTATTTTTCCAGCCTTTTTGAAAGTTACTGCCGGTAATGTGCATCACTTTACTATTGTCCCGGTATTTCTCAAGTAGCTCCTCACAGTATCTGAAAAAACTTTGATCTGGCAGGCAATCATCTTCCAGTATAATGCCTTCCTCTTCATTTTCAAAAAACCAATTTAATGCAGATACCGGCCCAAGTCCACAGCCCAAATTATCTTCCCGAAATAAGGTTTTTACCTCACAATCCCAATCAACGTTTGTGGTTATTTTACGTACGATTTCATTTTTTTCAGCATCGGATGCATTGCCCGGCCTGGGACCGTCTGAAGCAACATATAACCGTTTGGGCTGTGCCGCTCTAATTGCCTCAAAGACCTGTTTGGTTGTATCCGGGCGATTAAATACAATGAAAAGCACTGGTGTAGTTAGAGAAAACATTAGCAGTTCGTTTGGGTTTTTGATAAATGTAACAAATAAATTACAATACCAAATGCCAATGTAAATTAAACCTGTATGGCATTTTTTAACTCTTTATAACAAATATTTGAAAGTTTTATTTGTTTCGAAATTAAACCATTAATACGGAAATTTAGAATGGAATGTTATTAAAACATTGTAAATAAGCGTGTAATTCAGATGGTGATAAAATTCGCTTTTGTCACAAATCGTATCACTTATCTAAGCCGTTACTCGCTTATTATCTTAACTTCTGTACGTCTGTTTATCTGATGTTCTTCTTCCGTACAATATTCGCCTTTGCTACAGTTATTCAACAGATGTGTATCACCATAACCTTTTGCCACCAGACGATTACGGTTTATGCCCAAAACAACCAGATAATCTACAGCCGCTGCAGCTCTTTTTTCCGACAATATCATGTTGTATGATGACGGAGCGCGCGAATCTGTATATGAACTTAGTTCTAAACGGATAGTAGGGCGTTGTTTCAATATAGCTGCAAGTTTTCTTAACTCTTCGCCGGCATCCGGGCGGATGTTCCACTTATCAAGATCGTAATAGATATTATTAAGAATAATGCTTTCGTTTTTATGCAGTTTTAAAATTGCAGTGACCGGTTGAGGAGATGCTACTCTGATATTCGGTTTACTGTTTTTGCCATTGGCATCGCTTGCGCCATCTCCACCCGCATTCGGACTACCGGCCAATTCCTGTTCGTCACCAGGTAGCTTTTTATCCGCAGGCCCTGAATAATCAAAGCTGTAAATATCGTCATTGCCCTGGCCACCTTCGCGGTTTGACGAGAAATAACCGCCGCTTTTATCTTTGGTATTTTTAGTGATAAAGTAGAAGTCGTCGCTGGTACTGTTGATGGGATATTTTAAGTTAATTACTTTGTTCCAGTTTGCCTTTTCACCCCTTGCTCTGAAAATATCCAATCCGCCCATGCCTGGTAACCCATTTGATGAGAAGTATAGCACATTCTCTACAATGCTAGGGAATGATTCGTCCTCTTTAGTATTGATGTTTTTACCGCAGTTTACCGGCTGATCCCAATTACTATTGCTGTTTTTGGTGCAATACCATATATCCGTTTTACCTTCGCCACCCGGCATATCAGACGTAAAGTAAATGATATTGCCGTCTTTTGACAGCGTAGCGTTACCAATCGAGTATTCGGTAAGGTTATTATAAGGAAAGCTTTTAAAAGACGCCCATTCGCCCCTTACTTTAGTAGCTATTAACAGTTCTAAACGGCGGGTATATAATTTTTGGGTATTATCTGGGGTTTTAAGGTCGGTAGGCAATTGCTTGCGTGGCACCGTTGTAGTGATAGTAATGTAAGCCGTATCGCCAGACCTGGTGAAAACCATAGGCCCAACATGATATTTGATATCGAACAAAGGATTGCCTTTTGTTTTCAGATCAAATAAACTCACCACATTGTTGGTATCCTTATATATATTAAAGTATCCGTCGCCATTGCGGTAGTAGGTGTCTTTTCTACTGTTGCTTACTTTTCTGTCTGATGTAAATACATAGTTGCTGGCTCCGAAATGGCTCAACCCCCAATCAGAATATTTACTATTCAGCTTTTGTTCGTTATGGATGGTAAATGCGTTTGAGGGATTTTTCATCCACTTTTGTGCAGAGTCAACGCTGGCCAACTTGAATGCAAGCTGAGCTTTATCATCCTGATAGTATTGTCTATATTGTTCCTTTGCGTCGTTAAACTTTTTATTGCGTAGTAATACTTCTGCGTAATAAAGATGGTTAACAGGCTCGCTTTCGCCATAACCAATTGCCTTAGCGTACCATTCTTCGGCGTCATCATAGTCGTCCATCAGGCGATAGCAATCAGCAACACGCTCTATTATTAATCCGTCAGGATTGGGTCTTTCGGCCAGCTTCTTATATATTTTTAAAGCGTTAAAATACTCATATCGCTGAAACAGGTTTTCTGCCAGTTGTCTGGTATCCGGTTGTTCCTGCGCTTTGACACCAGTGATCAAACTTGTAATTAAAAGGAGTAGGGCTGCTATCTTTTTCATACTATCACCAATTAAAAATAGCGCGGACTTAATATCCTACCTTTTGCACGGGCAAAGCTATAGGTTAATGAAATTTCGTGTGTTGCTCCCGGAAACATGGATAACTTGCTGGTTCCATAATCATACGAATATCCAAAACGGAAGAGTGGCGTAATGTTTATACCCACCATACCCGTAATAGCATCGGCACGCACCAGGTCGTTTTGCAAATTAGATTTTTTCCACAGTGCTACACTAGTGCTATACGATGCTCCGGCCCAGATCAATTCGCTTATCAAAAAATGTGTACCTACGTTGAGATTAGTTGGACCCTTAAAATCTTCTTTAATTAAAAAAGACGGTTTCCAATCAAGTTCAGGTGAAATGTTGACCATCGCGCCGGCAGTTAAATAATATGATCTTACAGGCTGTATGAATACGGAATTAGGATCAGGGTATACATTAGGAACCAGGTTTAAAACAGACCCGCCCACATAAAACGACTGCGAGTAGTAATAAATACCGGCTCTGAAATCGGGCGTAAGCTTGCTCTGAATAGTCGGTGATATTGAAGGGTCGCTTGTTGTGCCGGTATTAAATTTAGTGCCGTCTATATTATAAAGAATGGCGCCAACACCAATACCAAAGCAAAGCCGCTGTGAATCTTCGTTATCCAAACGCAGGCGATAGCAGTAGTTGGCATAAACAGATGAGTTATTTTCAGGCCCTAATCTGTCATTGGTGACTAAAAGGCCTAAGGCCACGTTTTTATACTCCGGATCAGTAATACCATCTACCGATAAAGTATTGGTAATAGGGGCTCCCTCAACACCGGCCCATTGTAAGCGGCTACTTGCATTAACGGTCCAGTTGTCTTTATATCCGGCATAAGCAGGGTTTATAGTTAATCCGTTAAACAAATATTGGCTAAGCTGAATAGTTTGCTGGGCAAAACTTTTAACAGTGCCTATTACAGATAGTGCAAATAGCAGGATATATTTCTTCGTTACCCTCATCATCAATGTTTTAAATATATCCAGCCTTTAAATACTTTAAAGGTACCATTGGCTTCTTTACGGTTTAATACGTAATAGTAAGTACCATCGGCTAAACCTTTTCCATCCCAGTCGTTTGCATAATTGTCTGAATGGTAAACTTCATTGCCCCACCGATTATAGATGGCCAAATGGCTGCCCGGAAATTTATCTATATCAGGTACGCTAAACGTATCGTTTGTACCATCGCCGTTAGGCGTAATTACGTTTGCATTATCCAATTTGGATGAAGTAACATTTACCGTAACAGAATCTGTACAGCCGTTTACATTGGTAAATACAAATTTATACGGGCCAACCTGCGACAAACCTGTTATATCGGTTTTTGCACTTGTTGGCGAACTGATAGTTGCCGCAGCAGGAGTAGTGCCAACCTGTGCCCATGTGCCTGATTGATTGGCAGTAAGCGTAGCTGTTTTATCTCTGTTGACCGTTTGGTCAGGTCCTGCGTCAGGAGCCGGTACAATGGTAGCGGTATCAGTTTTAATATTATTACATCCAACACCGGACGGGGCCGAATCGCATTCGTTAAACGGATCGGTCGGAGGTGCTGAATCCGGATTGGTAGCGTCAGGGTCGGTAACATCAGCAGGACGGCGTATAGCTGCAGCCACAGGTATTTTTCCTGATGTTGGGGCCTTTGCAACCTTGCCGGTAATATTGAAGGTTCTGACTGCACCGTTAGGTATATCTAATATTGCAGTGTAAGCAATTTTACCAACCGTATCACTGGTGATAGTTGTGGTGCCGGTTGTAGAAATGCTGCTAACTTTTACATCACTTAGCTCAGCCGGGTAGTTAAAGTTGAACGTAGAACCTGTTACATCACTGGGTCCGTTATTTCTGACCACCACTACATAGTTTGCCATTTGCCCCACGCAGCCGGTTTTAATATCTGACGAGAGACTTACCACTTCAAGATCAGCCTCGCGTAAAGTAAACGTCAGGTTGGTGTTTATCGGCGTTTGGCTAACATAGGCCCATGTATCAATGGCTTTATTGTTCCCAAAATCATTTTCAGAGTTAGTAAACGTCGGCGAACCCCATTTATGCCCATTTACTAAGCTGCTGATACCAGTTAAATTAGTGACAGGATTTGGTGGTGTACCAACTACCGTGATTGGGCTGTCGTCCCAATAAATTGTATTATCGGGTGCACCATTGCCAGTAGTTCGGGTTAGCTTAATACCATTAATATTTCTTTCAACGTCAAAGAATGGAAAGTGCACTTCAGCATTAAATAATAGCACTGACAAATTTGCATTATAAATGGTTGAACCTGCCGGAATTTTATTTCCCAATCCGTCAAGACCATCCCAATTTATGCTGTTTGAACCCGTATTAACTTTACCTGTAAAGGTGCGGTCTACAGGGTCAGTAAAAGATCCATTATTATTTGCGTCGATAGTTAATTTATAACTTCCGTTAGAAGTAGAAGTGAAATTGAATGAACCACCCAAGGGTGCAGTCCCTGCTTTACCATCGGTACCTTCAGTACCTGTAAACCGGACATTGGAAATAGCCGGCAAAAAAGGCGAATTCATCAACCATGTTGTAGTTCCGCTAGGCGTTTTTGCCGATGCCGGTAAATCTGTAGAAGGCGTATTAAAAAATATTTTGTGGGTTATGTCGGTTTGGGTGTCAGTTGCAGTTGGGTCTTGAACCAGTGGCGAGGTAGTATTGTCAACACTCAGATAACTAGGGGCCCCGCTTCCGGTTTTAAATCCTTTGTTGTTTGCAAAAAAGGTAAAACCGTTGCCGGCCTGACCATTATTGTCTAAAGTATACTGATAACCATCTTTAGTTAGTATATAGAATATGCCATTAAAACCTATACTAAATGAACTAACTACGCCGCAAAAAACATTTGTAAAAACACGGCCCTTAAGCGGATTATTAATTATATCAAATACAGTTATATCAAATGCTGCAATATAAGGGCCGAACGGCTGGTTCCAGTCATTGCCTGCAGGGGTAACTACAGGTATTGACTCTGATCCGTTATCGGTACCCGGGCCGATAAAGTCAACTTCCCAAACACCTTCCTGATTGGCCGACGCGACAACTTTATAAGGAGTATACCCGCCAGCTGCAGGCGAGGGGCCGGCTGATTCCTGAGCGGCATTGGCTATAAGACCTACTGTTTTTGAACTTCCGCTGGTATAGGTAGTACCATCGGGTGCCCTTAAATTTATGGTTCCGGCGCCAATACCCTGTGCGCTCGAGCCAACATTGATAGTTTCGCCGGCTCTGACAAACACCTTCATGGTGCCTTTGGTAGGAAAAGGGAATGATTGTGTAGCAACTGTGCCTGAGAATAAATATGCACGGCCGCCACCGTTAGAGTTTATTTCTTTACTGCCCTCGGCCAAAATAATCTGAGGAGATAATAAAAGTAATAGCAGGCTACAGATTAATTGCCATTTTTTGTGACGAAGATCTGTAAATAAGTATAAATAGTTCAAAATGTTGTAGAAACTTCCCAAAAATATGGCCCCTTTACATGATTAGGCTTAGCCGATAAATTTAAAGATAATTTGGTAAATTATGCAACAGTAAACTCACCTGCCAAAGCTGTACAAATATTTGTGATACGAAAAAAGCCGATTATAGGTTACAATCGGCTTTTTTGGGTTTGAGTCTGTTATCTCCAGTAACCTCTATGCCATGCATAGCCACCGTTACCATGTATCCATGTACCACGCACCCAGGTGCGTCCGGTACGTGGACGGGCCCAGTGGCCGCCTATGTAATTATAACGGTTGCCGGTCCATACCCATTCGCCATCAATCCAAACGGCGCCGTTATAAGGTGAAGCAGGTCTGACATAGTAAGGTTCAACAGGTTGTGAGGCCACATAATAATCACCGGCGCATGATGTAAGCATGCTGCCTGTCAGGGCCAATAATATTCCAACTTTTGCTATTGTTTTCATAGGTCAATGTTTTAACTAACTTATAACATTGACAAAGACCGAACCAAATGGTTTAACTGGCTATTTTACAAACCGATGGGCTACAACCAGGTCTTTACTACCTGACGTATATTTATAAAAACCGCTGCCGGTTTTTACACCTAACTCGTTAGCATTTACCAACTCAATCAATAAAGGGCAGGGGGCGTATTTATCGGTTTTAAATCCGCCGTGCAATACTTCTATAATGGCCAGACAAACGTCGAGACCAATAAAATCAGCCAATTGCAGCGGACCCATAGGATGAGCCATCCCCAGTTTCATTACGGTGTCAATCTCTTCAACCCCTGACACATTCTCATATAAAGCAAATATCGCTTCGTTGATCATCGGCATTAAGATACGGTTGGCTACGAAACCGGGTGCGTCATTTACCTTGACCGGTATTTTATCGAGCTGTCGCGATAGCTGCACGACGGTTTCGATGGTTTGTGCCGATGTTTTTTGGCCCTTAATTACCTCAACCAATTTCATCAACGGCACCGGGTTCATAAAATGCATCCCGATTACATTTTCAGGATGTTTAGTTACCGATGCAATTTGAGTAATGGCGATGGATGACGTGTTTGTGGCCAGAATGGTACTATCGGCACAA
>Ga0157373_10003658_pt1 | contig 11621 bp, 6 predicted proteins | sample C65metaG_FD_113460 | JGI IMG/M metagenome (GOLD analysis project Ga0157373, IMG submission 113460) | Corn rhizosphere microbial communities from Kellogg Biological Station, Michigan, USA - C6-5 metaG | ecosystem: Host-associated > Plants > Roots > Rhizosphere > Soil | place: USA: Michigan...
AGAATACGGGGCATTGTCTCCGCTATCCGGTGGAGGTTCTTCAGTCACCATTCACATTTACACCGACAAAGTAGATGCGGCGTTCGATCGCGCTACTTCAGCCGGGGCTAAGGTCAAAATGCCTTTGATGGATCAATTCTGGGGCGATCGTTACGGCGTTGTCACCGACCCCTTCGGGCATCAATGGTCCTTGGCTACGCATGTAAAGGACCTCTCGCCAGAAGAAATGAAGCGGGGCATGGATGAGGCTGTCGCGAAGATGCCGCCGCAGCATGCGGAGAGGAAATCGGCTTAGCCAGTCAGCAATATTCGGATGTCACGGAGGTTGTTGCCCGTGGGCCCGATCACAATGGAATCATTGAGCGCTTCAAACAGCGGATAAGCGTTGAATGAAGCTAGATGGTTCTCGAGATCGAGCCCGCGGGCTTTTGCACGTTTGGCAGTAGCTCCGTCTACGATTGCGCCTGCGGAGTCACTGTTGCCATCGATTCCGTCTGAACCGGCGCTCAGCACGCAGATATCGTCGCCGACAATTTTATCGGCGCAGTACAAGGCGAATTGCTGATTACGTCCGCCGATTCCACCATCGGTTACACGAACCGTGATTTCTCCGCCAGAGAGAAGGCAGACGCGCTCGTTTGCTTGCCGTAGTTTGCGGATGCGGTCGAGCAGATAGTCCGCGGCCTTGCGGTAATCCCAGTCGTCGCAGCTGTTGTCAATAAACGTGGCGAATCCCTGACGCTCAGCGTCTTTTTTGGCCGCTTCGAGCAGGTTGGAATTGGAGAGCACCGTCCACCAGCGTGCGCGAATGAACGCTGGATCGTCGGATTTTAAAGTTTCTTCCAGTACGTGCCGCTCAAACAATTCCCGCACGGAAGCCGGAAATTCCTGCAGCAGGCTGTACTTTGTGACGACTGAATTGCAGTCTCCGATGGTGGACGAATCAGGCATGGTTGGGCCCGATGCCAGGGCGTCGGGTGCGTTGTCGGGAACATCCGAGATCAGAATTGAAACCTGTTGCGCCGGATAAGCTGCCTGCGCGAGACGGCCACCTTTTATGGCGGAAAGATGTTTGCGAATGCTGTTGATTTCGCCGATGCGAGCACCGGAAAGAACCAGCGCGCGATATGTCTGAATCAGGTCGTCAAGCGAAATTTCCTCGTCGATCGGCTTTTCTGCGCATGCGGAGCCGCCACCGCTGATCAGGTAAATTACCAGCGAGGATTCATTCAAGGTGCTGAGCGACTTCAGTATCGCCGCTCCGGCGCGAATCGAGTCGCCGTTCGGAAGCGGATGTCCACCGTGGAAATATCGAAAGCCGCGAACGTGAAATTCCGGTTGCACAGGACTGGCGAGGATGCCTTCAAATCTCTGCCCGGTTTGTTGGTGCAAGGCATCGACCATTGAATGCGCTGCCTTGCCGATTGCAATCACGAAAACGCGGCTGTATGCGTTCAGGTCATACAAGTCATCGCAAATCCTCAGGACGCCCCGTTCGAAGCTCACATGCCGTTGAAAGGCTGCGCTCATGCTCGACTCGCGCATGGCGTGATCGAAAATGTGTCGGGCAATCGTCTTCATTGAATCATTTCTTTCACCCAGGCCTCAGTCGCTTCGCGCATCTCCTTTAATCTGCCTTCGAAAAAATGGTCGGCGCTTTCAATGATCACTAACTTCTTTGGCTCCGATGCGCTTTTCACCATTTCTTCAAGCTGTGCTCGCGGGCCAAACTGGTCGCGGCTGCCGCTGATAAAGAGCTTGGGCTTCTCACACGATTCCAAGAATTCAAGACCGTAGCTGCGATCATCAACTGGCCGCACCGGAACGCCAAGGCCGATAACGGCTTTGACTCGACTGTCCGGGCATGCGGCACGCAGTCCGATCGCCGCCCCGAACGAAAATCCAGCGAAAATAATCGGCAAGTGAAACTCTCGATCTATCCAGTCGAGAGCCGCGCGAACGTCATCTACCTCGCCAACACCGTAGTCATGCTGCCCTTCGCTCAGTCCGGTGCCGCGAAAATTAAAGCGTAGGGCAGGGAAGCCGAAGCTGTTCAGTGCCTTCATAGCATGGAAAGCGACCTTGTTGTGCATGGTACCGCCATAGCTGGGGTGCGGATGGCAAATCAGAGCGGCGTGGGTCGCATTAGGGGAGCCAGTGTTGAGCAGCGCTTCGAGCCTTCCCGCAGGCCCCTCGAGAAAAAGTGAGCGGATTGAAGATGCTTCGGGCACCCACCAAGATTACAGGAAGCCTCGAGGTGCGGATGGTGAGCCGTGAGCGGCGGGCAAGAGCTCACTGCTCACTGCTCATTTGCTATTCTCAATGCGATGAGCATTGATGTTGTCGCACTCACGCGGAACCTGGTTGACATCGAATCCATTACCGGAAACGAAGGTTCGGTGGGCCATTTCCTCGTTAAAGAACTTTCAGGCTTCGACTACGACGTTCAGCACACGCCGGTAGAAGCCGAGCGAGCGAATGTATATGCCACATCCACACAGAACCCGAATCCTGAGATTGTTTTTTCGACCCACATGGACACAGTGCCGCCGTATATTCCTTCGTCCGAAGATGAATCTCGCATCTACGGTCGCGGTTCCTGTGACGCGAAGGGAATCATCGCTGCGCAGATCGCCGCCGCGGAGCGGCTGAAAGCGGAAGGGATCTACGTTGGACTGTTGTTCCTGGTCGGCGAAGAACGAGACAGCCTCGGAGCGAAAGTCGCGAACCGGCAGGCGAACAGCTGCAAATATCTCATCAACGGGGAGCCTACGGAGAACCGGATCGCACTCGCATCGAAGGGTGCTTTGCGCGTGGAAATCATCGCCAGCGGACGGATGGCGCACTCCGCCTATCCCGAACTTGGCGAGTCCGCGATCGACAAACTGGTAGAAGCTTTACGCCGCCTGCGTGCTATGAAGTTGCCGTCCGATCCCGACATCGGCCCTTGTACCATGAATGTTGGCGTCATCGAAGGCGGCCGCGCGCCGAACGTGATTCCCGATAAGGCCCGGGCGCAATTGCTTTATAGGCTGGTCGGCCCGGCAGCAGCGCTTCGCAATGAAATCGTCACAACCGTTGGCGATCTGGCGAGAGTCGATTTCACCCTGGAAATCCCCTTCGTTCGTCTGCGCAGCTTTCAAGGGGTGCCGACGATGGTGGCGGCCTTCACCACGGATGTTCCGGCTTTGACTAACTGGGGCCAACCGCTATTGCTCGGGCCGGGGTCAATTCACGTGGCCCACACGGAAGGCGAGTACGTCGAGAAAAAACAGTTGGAGGATGCGGTCGAGCTATATTGCAGCATCGCGAAACAACTGATTCACAAATAAAAGCCCACCTCGAGGGTGGGCTGACTGTTATGAATTGTTTTTTGTTACTTTGTCCTTCCTCCCTCGACGCCCAGCTTTTCAGTTGCTGCCGCTTGCGCCGCCGCCAAGCGCGCGGTTAGCACGCGGAAAGGCGAACACGAAACGTAGTTGAGTCCTACCTTGTGGCAGAACTCGACCGACGAAGGTTCGCCGCCGTGCTCACCGCAGATTCCAACTTTCAGGTTAGATCGGGTCTTGCGCCCGCGTTCGGTGGCGATTTTCACCAACTGACCAACACCTTCCTGATCGAGCGCGTTGAACGGATCCTGCTTGATGATCCCCTCAGAGAGGTACGTCGGCAAAATCTTGTTAACATCGTCACGCGAGAAGCCCCACGTGGTCTGGGTGAGATCGTTGGTTCCAAAAGAAAAGAATTGCGCTTCTTTGGCGATCTCATCCGCTACCAGCGCGGCACGCGGCAGCTCAATCATGGTGCCGACCAAGTATTCGACCGCTTGCTTTTTCTCGGCAAAAACTTCTTTAGCGACGCGGTTCACGATGCCCGCCTGATTCTCCAACTCTTTCAGCGTGGCAACCAGCGGAATCATGACCTCGGGGAACACCTTTACGCCGTCCTTCGCGACCGCGACTGCGGCTTCGAAAATGGCGCGTGCCTGCATTTCGGTGATCTCCGGATAGGTGATGCCGAGACGGCAGCCACGGTGCCCGAGCATGGGGTTGAATTCGTGCAACTGCTCAACGCGCGCGAGCAGGGTGGGCAGCAGTTTCTTGAGATCGCCGACAGCCTTGGCGCCGTAGTCGCTGTACTTAGCGACCAGAACTTTCTTCGCCTTGGTATCGCGAATGGGCAGCGTCTCGATGTCCACCATTAGCTCCTCACGGCGCGGCAGAAACTCATGCAGCGGCGGATCGAGGGTGCGGATGGTGACCGGGAAGCCGTCCATGGCACGGAACACGCCAATGAAGTCATTTCGCTGCATAGGCAGCAGCTTCTTCAGCGCGGCGCGGCGGTCTTTCTCGTTGTTGGCGAGAATCATCGCGCGCATATGTGGAATCTTTTCCTCGCCAAAAAACATGTGCTCAGTGCGGCAAAGCCCGATTCCCTCTGCGCCGAACGCGCGCGCCTGGATGGCATCGCGCGGAATGTCAGCATTGGCGCGCACTTTCAGCACGCGGTACGGATCGGCCCATCCCATAAACTTCTGCAATTCGGGGTCATCCGGCGACGGATCGAGCGTTTTCAGCTTGCCCTTGATCACGCGGCCGGTAGTGCCATCGAGCGAGATCCAGTCTCCGGCCTTGAATACTTGACCTTTAACGCGCATCTCCTGAGCTTTTTCATCCACGTCAATATCGCCTGCACCCGCCACGCAGCACTTGCCCATGCCGCGCGTGACCACTGCCGCATGGCTGGTCATTCCGCCTCGTGAAGTCAGAATGCCCTTTGCCACTTCCATGCCGTGAATATCTTCCGGCGTGGTTTCAGCGCGAACCAGAATCACCGGAACTTTGGCCCCGTGTCCTGCGCGCTCGACGGCTGCATCAGCGGTGAAGACGATTTCGCCGACAGCCGCTCCCGGAGATGCAGGTAAGCCCTTTGCCAGCACTTCAATTTTTTGTCCCTTCTCGTCAAGGCGAGGTACCAGGAAGTCATAAAGCTGGTTCGGTTCGACTCGGAAGATGGCTTCTTCTTTTTTGATTAAGCCTTCATCCACCATCTGCAACGCAACCCGGACCGCAGCCAACCCAGTGCGCTTACCGTTGCGGGTTTGGAGCATGTAAAGTTTGCGGTCCTGGATGGTGAATTCGAAGTCCTGCATGTCTTTGTAGTGCTTCTCCAGGCGCGTGGTGATTTCTCGCAACTGGTTATAGACATCCGGCATGACCTTCTCGAGTTCGAGGATTGGGACCGGGGTGCGCACGCCCGAAACCACATCTTCGCCTTGCGCATTCATCAGGAACTCGCCGTAAAACTCCTTGGTGCCGATCGCGGGATTACGCGTGAAACCAACTCCGGTGCCGCTGGTTTCGCCCAGGTTGCCGAACACCATAGCCTGTACGTTGACCGCCGTGCCGAGCATGTCGTCGATGTTGTTAATGCGGCGATAGTGCTTGGCGCGGTCGTTCTGCCAGGAGCGGAACACAGCGTCGCGCGCCATGGTGAGTTGTTCGTGAGCATCCTGCGGGAAATCACGCTTGGTGTGCTTCTTGACGACCTTCTTGTATTCGGCAATTACTTCCTTGAGCGCCTTGGCATCGAGCTCGGTATCGAGCTTCACCTTGCGTTGCTTCTTCTTGCCGTCGAAGACCTCGTCGAATTCGTGTTTCTCGATGTCGAGCACCACGTTGCCGAACATCTGAATCAGGCGGCGGTAAGAGTCGTACGCAAAACGCGGATTGTTGCTCAACCTCGCGAGCGCTTCGACACTCTCGTCATTCAGGCCAAGGTTCAGAATCGTGTCCATCATGCCGGGCATGGAGAACTTCGCGCCCGAACGCACGCTGACCAGCAGAGGATTCTGTCCTTTGCCGAGCTTCTGTCCTTGAAGGTCCTCAAGCTGCCGTAGCGCCGTTTCCATCTGGCGATCAACTTCTTGCGACACTCCACCGTGCCGCATGTACTCGCGGCAGGCTTCGGTCGCGATGGTGAAGCCGGGAGGAACCGGCAGGCCGGCATTCGTCATCTCGGCGAGCCCGGCCCCTTTACCGCCGAGGTCGTCCTTCATTTTGCCGTTGCCGTCGGCTTTGCCGCCGCCGAAGGAGTAAACGTACTTGGTGGCTGGTTTCGCGCTCTTTGCCGGAGCTTCTGTTTCTGGAACCGTCATTGTGGCCATAACTGCGTTTTTCCTTTACGTATTCAATATTTCCCAAATGTCATTCCGACCGGAGAAGATCGTTCCCTTGCGAACAACCGTCGGAGTGGAGGAACCTGTTTTTCTCTGTATCTGCCGTCCCTGCGGGACTTACTCAGTTGATCTGCCTACCCAGGGCTCACGCCCTGGGCTAAATTATGCCGCTCCTTCGGAGCCGGGCTTGTTTTCCGTCACGATCTCGGAAAAATCGGCGATCGTCGAAAACTCTTTAAGCAAGGCTTGCAGCAGCGCCAGGCGATTCGCCCGCAGCGACTCATCCTCGACCATTACCATTACTCTATCGAAAAACGCGTCGACCGCGGGGCGAATACGAGAAATCTCGCCCAACGCCCGTGAATATTCTTTGGCTTGCCCAAAATGGGCTGCTGCTCGACCGATCTCAGTCATCTGGCTCGCCAAATTCCTTTCTGGATCTTCGCGCAACAAGGTCGCGTCAATCGTCGGCGCGATTCTTTTTCCGCTTTCATTTGCCTGCCGCAAAATATTCTTGATGCGTTTGAATGCAATTGAAATTGACGCAAAATCGGTCGAGCCGCGAACTTCAGAAACGGCCGCCGCACGTGCAACCGCGTCTACAACATCATCAGATTCTGCTGCCAGCACCGCATTGACCAGGTCATACGAGTAGCCGAGTTGATCGCGGAGGTAAAACTCCAGTCGCTCCCGAAAGAAAGGCCTCACTGCTTCCTGATAATTCAGCGTCGGCTTGAACTTCGCCTCTGCGGCAGAGCCCTTATACGTTTCGCGAGCAAGTTCAAAAAGGTTGGCGAGGCCGATTGGCAACTTGTGCTCTGCGATCATCCTGACAATTCCGTTGGCTTGGCGGCGGAGAGCGAATGGGTCCTTCGATCCGGTCGGCTGCAGGCCGAGCGCGAACATGCCGGCAACCGTATCGGCTTTGTCGGCAATCGACAGCACCGCACCCTCGACGGTCCGGGGAACGGGATCCTCCGCCGATTCGGGCTTGTATTGATCGTAGATGGTTTGCGCGATCAGTTGCCGGGTAGCGTTTGGCATGCCTTTGTCGAGTTCCTGCACGCCTGCGTAAAGGCCGCCGACTACACCTTGCAGCTCGGTGAATTCTTTCACCAGTTCAGTAGTGAGGTCGGTTTTTGCGAGACACGCGGCCTTGTGTACGACTCCGGGCCTGATCGCCACTCCGCTCTGCCGCAGTGTTTCAGTAACCCAGCTGCAAAGCCGTTGCACCCGCAAGGTCTTCTCGTAGTAGCTGCCGAGGTCTTTCTGAAATGTAACGTTCTTCAGCCAGGAAACCCGATCGCGCAACGAATGCTTCTGGTCCGTCTGCCAAAAGAATCGAGCATCGTTGAAGCGGGCGCGCAGGACGCGCTCATTGCCGTGCCGGATCAGACCTTGAGGATCGGCGTCGGTGTTGAGCACCGCGAGAAAATGCGGCAGCAGCTTACCCTTGGCATCTTCAATTGCGAAATATTTCTGGTGATCGCGCATCACCGTGACCAGGACTTCTTCCGGCAATTCAAGGAACTCGCGCCCGAAGCTGCCCAGGATCGCCGACGGCCATTCTGTCAGGTTCACAACTGTCTCAAGAAGATCAGCGTCTTCACGCCAGCGCGCGCCAGGAATGGTTCGGGTTGCGGCATCAAGCGCCTTACGGACCCGTTGCTCGCGTTCCGGTCGACTCAAAACCTTGGCGGCCCGCAATGCTTCGACGTAAGGAGCGCCCGCACTCGTAATCATCACCGCGCCGGAGGACAAAATACGATGCCCGCGCGATTGATTGCCGGCGCGAATTCCGCCGAACTCAAGAGGCACAATTTGATCATCGAGCATTGCAACCAGCCACCGCACCGGACGGACGAATCGTTCATTAGGCTTGCGCCAGTACATGTTCTTGGGCCAATAGAGCGAGGAAATTTCTTTCGGCAGCGACTCAGCAAGGATCTCCGCGGCGGGACGTCCTTTTTTTGTCACCTTCGCCGACAGGTACTCGCCCTTGGGGGTGGTAACCCGTTCGATCAGCGCGATATCAACCCCAGCCTTTTTGGCGAAAGCGTGAGCCGCAGCTGTGGGCTGTCCATCTTTGAATGCAACACTCGCAGCAGGTCCGTTCAACTGTTCAATGACATCCGGTTGGGTCTCCGGGACACCTCTGACGAGGACAGCAAGGCGGCGCGGCGTATCAAAGCCTGAGACCTCTCCCGACGCAATCAGGCGTTCGCGGGACATGAGCTCCCTCACGCGACGATGCAACTCGGCCTGCGCGGCGGGTATCATCCGTGCGGGAATTTCTTCCGTCCCAATTTCTAGAAGAAAATCAGCCATTCTGAGAAACTTCTATTCTCTCAAATATTACTGCGCGGCGCAGATTCAGCACCGCGCAGCCGATTTTGTCAATTCTATTTTCGCTCGCTGCGCCCGTTTGATTGCCGCAAAGCGACGAAATTGAATTCGCGCCCTTGCACCCCAGCGCCAAATGAAAAATAATTGTGTCGCTGCACGCGGTGTTTAACGGCCGTCTCGCGGCCAGGAGGCTTCATCGAATGATAGGTGTTCGCGCACATTTGTTGGCCACAACATTGGTTGCTCTGACGCTTGCGGGCGCTGCGAACTCGCAATCTGAGCCATCCCACGCAACGTCGCCGAAAATTGAAGTTGTCGTGCAGCATGATGTCCCGATGAAGACGCGAGACGGCGTGACCCTCTTCGCCGACATCTACCGGCCCGACACGCCAGGAAAATTTCCCGTCATTCTCATGCGCACACCTTACGACAAGAACGTCGGCTGGGCAGTTTCGCCCGCTTATCAGATGGTCCGCCGAGGTTACGTCGTAGTTATTCAAGACGTTCGAGGCCGGTATACGTCCGAAGGTGAGTGGTATCCATTCCGTCACGAGCAGGCCGATGGTTACGACACTGTCGAATGGGTAGCCGCGCTGCCGTATTCCAACGGTAAGGTGGGCATGATAGGGGCTTCTTACGTTGGAGCGACCCAAATGCTCGCGGCGATTGCCCAGCCTCCTCACCTTACAGCAATCGCTCCGAATATGACGGCCAGCAACTATCACAGTAACTGGACCTATCAGGGCGGCGCATTTGAGCAGTGGTTCGATCAGAACTGGACCTCGCAGCTGGCGCAAAATACTTTGCAACGCCTGATCGAAGAGAACACAGATGCGCGTAGAGGAGTACCTACACTTCCAATCGCCAATTATCCGGTATTCAATTTCGGCCAGTTGCCGGCTGAAGGCCAACTCACTTCATTGGTCGCACCTTATTACGGCGACTGGCTGGCTCATCCTGATTATGACGATTACTGGAAACAGTGGTCCATCGAAGAGAATTTTTCGAAGATTTCCGTTCCTATGCTCCAGGTGGGCGGCTGGTATGACATTTTCAATGCCGGAACGCTGCACAACTACATGGGCGCAAAAGCGCACGGCGCGACCGAAGTCGCGAGGACTCAGCAGCACTTGCTCATCGAAATAGGCGGGCACGCTGGTTTCGGGCGCCGCATCGGAGACGTCGACTTTGGGCCTCATGCAATTGAGAACGTTTATACCAACGTGATACTCGACTGGTACGACTTCACTTTGAAAAGCATTAAAAACGAATATGCTACGGACAAGCCGGTAAAGCTTTTCGTGATGGGCGCCAATGAGTATCGGCAGGAGGACGACTGGCCGCCTCCACAGGCTCAATCTACGAAATATTTTCTGCACTCGGGCGGGAAGGCGAATTCGTTGCGTGGAGACGGATCGCTTTCGACCTCATCCGCCAAGACAGAGCCTTCGGACTCCTATGTTTACAATCCCATGAATCCGACGCCCACGTTCGGCGGGCCGTTATGCTGTGACGAAAAGCACATGGAGCCTGGCCCGCGCGACCAGCGCGGCGTGGAGAATCGCGATGACGTGCTGGTTTACTCTACCCCGCCTATGCAGCGGGACACGGAAGTTACCGGTCCGGTAACCGCGACCCTGTTTGTGAAATCGTCTGCCGTCGATACGGACTTCACCGCCAAACTTGTCGATGTTGGGCCCGACGGATTTGCACGGGATCTGACGGAAGGTATTCTGCGGATGCGTTATCGCGATTCACCTGAGCATCCGAACTTTATGAATCCGGGACAGACTTATCAGATAACCGTTGATCTCTGGGCGACCAGCAACGTGTTTCTGAAAGGACATTCGATCCGGCTGGAAATTGCCAGCAGCAATTTTCCGCGTTTCGATCGCAATCTGAACACCGGCGAAGAGATCATGTTCGCGCACACGTCAGTTCCGGCAACCAACGTGATTCTTCACGACGCGCAACATCCGTCTGCGCTGGTGTTGCCGATGATGCCCTGAAGATTGGAGCTGGTGGGATTCAAGCTGAGAATTGTTCCGCTAACGGTGGGGCTTCAGGTTTTGTGCTCTGCTGATCCACCCAGGCCTTGGCAATTCCGACCGCCAGAGCCCGCACCCGCGCAATCACGCCGACGCGCTCAGTCACCGAGATTGCGCCGCGAGCGTCGAGAATGTTGAAGAGGTGCGAACACTTCAAGCAAAGCTCGTAGGCGGCAAGAAGAGGGAACCGGTGTTTATCACAAGACTTAACCTCGGTGTCCGAGTGCCCCTCTTCCTGCGGTTGTCCCCCGTTTGTGGTCTTCGTTGCGGCAGGGCCGCCGCTTCCCCAGTAAAGGTGAATCAGTGTTCTACACTCCGCCTCACACAATTCGAAGTGCTTCCACGCGGCGCCGACGTCAGCCATTTCAAAGTTGTAAACCGAAAGCTGTAGTTCATCCGCGAGACGCACGTCGCCATACTTGGTCTCATGGCTGTTCTCCGGATCGCGCGCCCATACGATGTCGTAAATCGAATCTACATCCTGCAGGAACGCTGCGATGCGTTCGAGTCCATAAGTCAGTTCCGCGGAAATTGGAAAAAGATCAACACCACCGCATTGCTGAAAATAAGTAAACTGCGTGATCTCCAAACCGTCGAGCATGACCTGCCAGCCAATTCCCCAAGCGCCCAGCGTTGGCGATTCCCAATTGTCTTCTTCGAACTTAATGTCATGTTGGTGCAAATCAATTCCCATCGCGCCCAGCGATTCAAGATAAAGCTCCTGCACATTCTCCGGCGGCGGTTTCAGAATGACCTGTAACTGCATATGCTTATAAAGCCGGTTGGGATTTTCACCGTAACGCCCATCGGCGGGACGTCGCGACGGCTGCACATAAGCGACTTTGTACGGCTTGGGTCCGAGTACACGTAGAAACGTCTCCGGCGCCATCGTGCCGGCGCCCACCTCGAGATCGTACGGTTGCTGAAGCACGCATCCGTGTTCCGCCCAGAAAGCTTGGAGCCGGAGAATCAGCTCCTGGAAAGTCGACGGATTAGGCTTTGAAGGGTTCATCTTCTTGAAAATAAAGTCCTCCTGTAGCTTCAGATAA
>Ga0157373_10003662_pt1 | contig 11615 bp, 14 predicted proteins | sample C65metaG_FD_113460 | JGI IMG/M metagenome (GOLD analysis project Ga0157373, IMG submission 113460) | Corn rhizosphere microbial communities from Kellogg Biological Station, Michigan, USA - C6-5 metaG | ecosystem: Host-associated > Plants > Roots > Rhizosphere > Soil | place: USA: Michigan...
GTAATGTCAACATCACTGAAAAAATAAATTTGTTCTATAAGAATTACATGAGCGTGTCAGATTTTATTGATTCACAAATATTACAATTTAATTCAGGACCAAACATAGCATCGCCAACATTGCGGAGTCCTCAGGTTCTTGCTTCACCAGTAGCAGAAATTTTAAATCAGAGGAACCTGGGACAGTTAACTCCGTTACAAGCACAACAACAAATTGACATCTTAAGAGGGAACAATATCCGTCGCGATTATGAGAAATATATCTACCGCAAAGCCGTTACACAGAATTATTCATTGGCTTTGGATGGGGGTACCAAAAAGATGATGTATCGGTTATCTGTTGGTTTTGACAAAAGTCTAAATAATTCTATTAATTCAGACCAAGAGCGCAAGATAATAGCATATTCTGCAGCATTCAAGCCCATTAAAAATTTAGAAGTCCAAAGCACTGTTACGTATATTCAGCAATTAACAAATGATCAGGCAGGAGAGAATGCTATACGTGGTAGCATATCAAGTAATTTTTATCCCTACACTCGCTTAGCTGACGACCAGGGAAATGCATTAATAGTGCCCAAAACATACCGTCCTTTATATATAGATCTATTGGAGAGTACCTATGGCGCATCAATTCTTAACATGCGGTACAAACCATTAGATGATATTAGTGAGAGTTATTTGAAAACAAATAATCAATCTTTAAATTTAAATTTAGGAGCTACCTATAAGATCAATTCAATCCTTTCAATTAACACTTTATATAATCACAATATAGGAAATTTTGCAACTGATCAACTCTATAAACAAAATTCGTTTTATATGCGAAATTTGATCAACTATTATACAAATCCTTCAGGATTGGTCAGAAATATACCCTTAGGAGGATTATACGTTCCCACCATCACAAAATCAAGGGATCAGACTTTCAGGGGACTTCTCAATATTAATAAGAATTGGAATGATAAGCATATTATCAGCGCAGTCTTGGGCATCGATGTTGTACAAAGTTATTGGCAGTCTAGACAAAATCAATACTATGGTTATAACGAAAATACATTGCAAAGTCAAAACCAGTTAAACTATTCAGGTTTTGTAAGTACGCTATGGAATGATAATAATGGATTTAGTGATGCTAGAATTCCCTATTTTGCCAACAGTATTCTAGACCAAAAAATAAAAACTTTAGGATCATTTGCGAATGCGGCCTATACCTATAACCAAAGATATACCATTTCGGGAAGTGTTCGGAACGATCAAAGCAGCGAATTTGGAAAAGGGACAAATAGCAAAGGAAAACTTTTTTATTCTTTCGGTGGAAGTTGGAATATTGCTAATGAAAAATTCTTCGATTTAGACTGGTTACCGCATTTACAACTGAGAAGTACATATGGATTTAACGGTAATGTGAATCCCCAAGTTATAGCGAAGCCGTTAGTAACCTATTCAACTGGTACAAATACAGCAGGATTCTATGATATTTCATCAATAACTGGTGTGTCAAATTTTCAATTACGACCTGAAAAAACTGCTGTATTCAACTTAGGTCTGGATTTTGGCTTAAGGAATGACCGATTTTCGGGAAGTTTGGAATACTATGAAAAGAAAACTACTGACTTACTGTCCTCTGCACCAGTGGACCCCAGTACAGGATTTGATTTTGTAACATACAATACTGCTTCATTAACTGGCAAGGGGATTGATCTCGCTTTGAATTCACGAAACCTCCAATCTGGCCTATTCAGCTGGACAAGTAATTTACGATTCAGTTATAATAGGGTAAAGGTGAGTAAATTGTTTTCAAGGAGTGCTAGTACAGTAGGTCAATTAATTACTGGTGCACCGGGCTACAACGAAGGGTATGATTTATCGCGTATTTTTGCCTATCGATGGGCTGGGCTTGATCCATACACAGGCGATCCAAGAGGCTATTTAAATGGTCAACCAATTACAATTAGTAGTGCAACTGCAGCCACTGTAATAACAGCAATAAATGCCCAGCCAAATTCCCAAGCTCACTATTTTGGCTCTGCTGTGCCTGTATATTACGGTTCATTCCGTAATACTTTTAGCTATGGTGGAATTTCTGTCTCGGCAAATGTTCTATGTAAGTTCGGCTATTATTTCAGAAGGCCGCTCAATGAATTGACAATGTATGACGCGTTAGTTAGAACCAATTCCCTGATAGGAGCGGAATATTCGCGGCGCTGGCAAAAGCCCGGTGATGAATTGATTACAAATGTGCCATCATATATACTTCCGACAAGCGCTGCAAAGGACAATTTTTATGCATTATCTGAAATTAATGTTTTGAAAGCAGACCATATCCGACTCCAGGAAATTAATGTGTCCTATTTATTTAAGCTCAGTAATGGATTTATTAAAAGCCCCAGATTATATGCCAATATTACAAATCTCGGGATATTATGGAGAGCAAATAAAGCAGGGTTAGATCCGGACGTTTTTGACTATCCTCGTCCCAAAACTTATGCTTTAGGTTTCAGTGCTAATTTTTAATGTTAAACCGATGAAATTAAAACTTAAAATTATGAACCGATCTGTATCATACTGGTTTATAGTAATGTTTCTTGTGATTGTGCCATTTTCAGGATGTCAAAAATATGTAGATGTGAAAAAAAATAGTGCACAACTTATCTTGGAGACGGCTAGTGATGTTCAATTACTTTTAGATACATATAGTGTGATGAATACAGGCTTCCCCAGCGAGGGAATGCTATCGTCAGATGATTTTTATTTACGCGGACAAATTTATTCAGCGGTTACTAATAACGCTGAAGATGTGGGTGTATTTCGCTGGTTGTCCAGCCCAAGGACATTAGCATTACCACAATGGCAAACACCTTATCAAATTATCTTCAGAGCGAATCTGGCTTTAGAAACCGTCGAAGATTTAAAATCTTCCGGGAAAGATAGAGCTGCTACGTCAGCAACATTAGATGCCTTGAAAGGAGCCGGGCTATTTTTTAGGGCTTATACATACTGGAATTTGGCTCAATTGTATGCTAACGCTTATGGCATTGCATCAGCATCTCGGGATCCGGGAATACCCATACGATTAACATCGGATTTTAATGAAATATCAAACCGAGGAACAGTTGAGGGTACGTATGCACGAATTGTTCAAGATCTGCAAGAAGCGGCTATACTATTACCTAATATACCTTCGGTAAGTTCCAGACCAAGTAAGGTCGCGGCCTTTGCAATGCTTGCTAGGGTGTATTTATCGATGGAAGATTATACCAATGCACTTTCGAGTGCTACAGCTGCTCTACAAATTAAAAATGATCTATTTGATTATAATACAATTAGTCAAACCCAAACTAATCCATTTACAAGATTTAACAAAGAAGTATTGTTTCATTCAATAATACTTTCATCTCCCCTGCTATCTCCTGGCAGCCAAAACAGTCCAGTCGCAATAATCGATAAGGATCTGGCGAATTCTTACACTAATAATGATTTGAGAAGTAAAATATTTCTGAAGCAAAACTCTTCTCCTAGAATAGATCCATTAACAAATGACTATGTTAAAAATGCTAGTGGGGTAGTTCAGTTTTTTCCCGATGGGACATTTAGGTTTAGTGGAAATTACGAGCCATCATCTAGCCCAACGCAGTTTAATGGCCTTGCTGTAGACGAACTTTATCTGATTCGTGCGGAATGCTACGCACGAGCTGGTAATCCGACGCAGGCAATGACTGATCTCAATACCTTGCTTCGAACGCGTTGGCTAACTGGTACGTATGTAGACATGGTAGCTACGAATGCTGAAGACGCTTTAGTGAAAGTGCTGATTGAACGCCGAAAAGAGTTATTAATGCGCTCACAGAGATGGACCGATTTGCGTAGGTTGAACAGAGATAGTAGATTTAGAAAAGATTTGCGACGAGAAATAGTGTATGATCCTGTACCAAACACAGTTACACCTGCTCCAATTTACTTTGACCTGCCAGCTGGAGATCTTCGATTTACTCTCTTAATACCTCAGCAAGTAATTTTAAATTCTAATTTACAACAGAATCCTAGATAAAGTTATTACCATACGATCCTATTCATCTCATTTTCAGATGAACAGGATCGTATATAAACACAGTCTCTAATCAATTAAATATACATATTTTTTTGCTCCTGGCGGGAATTGAGGCTCTGCTACGCCTGAAACTCTGCTATTGGCAATATATAGTAATAGATTAACAGATAATGGTGTTGTGGGTGAGATATCGCCATTAAATGCATAAATTGCGCAGATGGTCCTACCACCATTGCAGGCAGGCTTTCTATCAGTTAAACCATAGTTGGCGGGCAGCCGTGCATCTCCCAAGGGACCACCCAAATACGCATACCAAGTTCTAGGCATATGAGGTTAGCTTTTATCATTCAAAAAGCATGAAAAACTTTAATTCCTTACCTACTATGTTCTGGGTATTCGGTTTCTCCCACAATTTAAGACTCCTCCCGGGTCACAAAAGCAAAATCATTGAGGTTTTAGATAGACATATTTTCTAGCTAGTCCCGTATCTTGAGGCTGTGCAACTAAACTGCCTAAAGCGTTTGTAATATATAATTGCATCCGATCTGAAAGCGGAACTCTGGGAAAGCCGTCGCCTGCCTGCGCATAAATTGCACAAATTCTACCCCCGTTCAAACAGCCGGGCTTGACAGACATAACTCTGTAATTAAAAGATATTATTGGATCTCCCTGACCAATATAAGTGTACCAATATCTAGCCATACTATTAGGATACTTTGTCCATCAAAAGTATCAGAAAACTTTAAATTAGGCCTACTCTTTTCCAGGATTTTGGGCTTGCTCCTTACAATTCAATTAATTCTCCGGTCCACTAAATTGAGGCTCTCTCGGAATTCCTGAAGCTGGGGTGTTAGACATTCTTACCTCAAGTGGAACCGGTGGAAATTCTGAAAAAGGCTGACCTTTTTTTTTTGCTAATGCTCTTATAATATAAAATAGCAGGCCCGGGGTACCTTCAATGTCAGGCCGTCTTTCCGGATCATTAACTATTTCATCTGCAAAAATTGCTGCCAGATAGGGCCCATCCACAGTTTCAGGTGCCTTATCAAGTATGCTATAACTGTCAGAATCACAAATATCTAGGTCATTGTTAATAAATTTATACCAAGGCATTTCACTATATTTTATAATTATACCTACTCTGTTCTGGGTTTTCAGTTTTCCCCTTATATGTTACGTCCATCGTATCAATTGCATTTTTTTTATGTTTTGGATTTTCGAATGGCTTAAGAGTTGTATTAGCATTGTGGAGTGTTGCAATAAAACCCTCTGAGTAATCATGTGCAAATATTTTTGCGCCTGTATTCCAAATGTAATCGTAATCCTCACCAACATTTATATCAATGAAAGGATGATCTTGCCAAAAAGATTTCCAATATGCCAATGTCGCTCCAGATAACCAGGGTCTTTCTTCATCCTTATTTTCATAGTTCCAAAATCTCTTTACCAAAGGAGAGAAGAAAACGATTTTGTTTAGCCCACATATGTCAGCTCCTGATTTTTCCAAAAACATGATTTGTTTCGAGATCCAGTCGTGTTCATAATAGTCATCATCATCCCAGTGCATAATTATTTCGCCTTGTGCTCTCTCACAAGCAAAATTCCTCTTTAATCCCAAGCTTTTAAAGGGTTTTGTATAGAAATATTTCAATCGATGATGATCTGGAAGAACTTTTCGTACAGAATCAATGCCATCATCTACAATAATTAGCTCAACATTTCGATAGTCCTGGTTTAGAAAATGCTGAATTGATAATTCAACAAAGTTGGGTCTGTCCTTCGTAGGCATGATACAAGAAACATATGGTGATTTCATATCTTATTGTCCTCCGTACTTGCTTTCCAATTTGTAGCATGTTTTTTATGTCTAGGATTTTCTACAGGTTTTATGCTGGTATTGTGGGCATGTAACAATGCAATGAAACCCTCAGTGTAATCCAAAGCGACAATCTTCGCACCACTATTCCAAACAAAATCATAATCTTCACCAACTTGCAGGTCTACGAAGGGATGCTGTTTCCAAAAGGATTTTTTATAAGTCATCGTTGCTCCACATAGCCAAGGCTTATCTATATCTGTATCTTGATACATGTAACGTTTATCAATAGATGGGGAATAGAATAATACACGGTTAAGACCAGCAATATCTGCGTTAGAATTTAACAAAGTATCCGTCATCCGGGAAATCCAATCAGGAGCATACCAATCATCATCATCCCAGTGCATTATAATTTCACCGTGTGCCTTTTCACAAGCAAAATTTCTTTTTATTCCAATAGTTCCTATTGGATCATGATAAGAATAATTTATTTTGGGGTTTTGTGGTATAGAATCTTTTGATGATTTCAATCCATCATCAATAATTACTAATTCTGCATTTTCATAATCCTGTTTCAAAAAATAATCAATTGCGAATGGAACATATTTCTGTCTATTTGCCGTTGGCATTATGCATGATACAAGTGGTTTATTCATTTTAGTATAATTAATTAAAAAAAAATATCATCTGTTTAGCTATAGGATGTACACTTGATCAAGGTTGATCTGAAAGACATTTATGATCATAGTAATTTATTGGACTAACCAACATTCTTACAGAGTTATTAGTTGTTTCATCAAATTTTTCGCTTTTTTGAAGAAAATATTTGAAATGATTATAGTCCCATGTATTTTCCCCATGGTATACATATATATAAAGATAAGGTGCTTTCTCAGTGAGCAGTAATTGATTTTTGCCAGATAGAAAGCTAATGACGTGTGTATCCTCGCCAAAATTACTATTTGCATACTGGTTCTGAAGCAATATCTCTTTTTTGCAAAATAATGTACCGTCCCAGGTATATGAAAAAGAATAGTAGGCAGTTTTGCTAATTAAATCGTACAATATGATCCTGGAGAGAACACATGCTTGGAAACGAAAGTTAACCGTCTTTAAACAATTAAACTGGTAGTTAAGCCGTGATGTATGATACCAATCATCGTCGTCCCAAATGCATATATACTCACCGGAACACCGCGATATTGCCTGATTACGAGCATTACCTAAAGACATCTCTTTTGACCGTTTAATTACTTTTATTTTAATCAAGTTGTTTTCTTGTATGTCGTCAACGACGATTTTTGATAAATCGTCATCCTCTGGAATCGAAATTACTAATTCCTTGTTTTGGTAGTCTTGGGAGATAAAACAGAGGACTGCTCTTCTGAGATAATCAGACCTATCTTTCGTAACGCAAATACATGAAATTAGTGGTTGTTTGTTCATGATATTAATGTTTTAGGTAGACGTATTTTTTCGCATTAAATGGTGAGTCTGGTTGTATTTGTGTTGTATATAATGCTTTATCTATATAGGATCTCAAATTTCGAGAGAGAGGAGCGACAGGATGATTTCCTCCATCCTCTGCGTATATTGCACAAAGTTGGGTCCCACATAAACAAGTATGCTTCACAGTTAGCTTAAAATAATTTAAAATATCCTTATTGTCAGTTTCGGCACCACCCATAAAAACATACCACGATTTTGCCATAAAAATTGCTATTGAGTTTGATAAAATTATACAAACAATATTGTCAGTTTAAGCCCAAATGACTCAAAAGAAAAATGCCGAAATTAATTTGTTTCCAATTCTAATATTTTGATAATTGAATCTGTGGTTATCTGGTTAAGTGAAACGCTTCTTACGAAGAAACTTTCAAAATGTTTCCGATTCCAGGTGTTTTCTGTGTGATAAGTGTAAATATATAGATAAGCTGCATCTGCTACATGGCATAAAGATTTTGTAGCATCCAAATAATCAATTATATTAGAATCTTCTCCGATGTTTTTGTCTGCATATCCTATCTGAATAATTAAAGAAACCTTGCACATTAATGTACTTTCCCAAGGATATAGAAAGGATAAATATGCGTTCTTATTTATTTTGTCATAAATTAAAACTTGGTTCAGCACACTCGCCTCGAAATTAATAATGGAAGAAGACATTGTCTTAAACTGCGCGGACAGACGTAAGGGATGATACCAATCGTCATCGTCCCAATTGCACATAAATTCACCATTACAATTTGAAATCGCGTTATTTCGTGCTGCTCCAAGTGACAATTCATCACTTCGCTCTATTAATATAATACTAGTAACGCCTGCATCTAGGATTTCTTTCAAATATTTTTTGGAACTCAAATCACTTTTGGGATAGGAAATTACTAATTCTTTTGTAGGATAGTCTTGCTTTAAATAGCAGCTGATAGCTTGCTTTAACGAAGAAACACGATTCTTTGTAATACAGATACATGATATTAAGGGATTCAAATTTTTCACGTCAATTCTATTAGGTGATGTACACTTGTAAAAATATATTTACCCAAATTGACAGTGGAGGCCAGAAGTCCCAATCTTTGGGTTCATGCTGATTAGGTGCAGTTTCTTTTTTACCTTAGGATATATATTCTAGCTAATGGAAAACATTGTTATCATTGACGTCATCATTTTGAGTTTTGGACATAACGAGGAGTTGCAACAAGTAACGGCAATGTGCCTTGAAAGTCTATTCAATTCAGAAGATCCTGACAAAGTCAGATTTAACGTTATTGTAGTAGAATCTGAGAACTCTTTGAGTCCATTCCAATATAAGCAAACAAAAACGATTTACCCTCAACTGAGTTTTGGGTATAATAAGTTTATGAATATCGGCATTAGCATGACTTCTTCTCCCTATATTTGTATTTGCAATAATGATCTTCTTTTTCATCCTAGCTGGGCAACGGAAATATTGAAACCATTTGTTCAGTTTAAAGATGTATCAAGTGCTTCCCCATTTTGTTCCCGTCATCATCCAAAGATGGGTTTTAAGGCAAATGACGGTCTGAAATTAGGATACCGTATTAGAAAAGAGATTGCGGGTTGGTGCCTTTTCTTTAAAAGGGATATCCTATCTCAAACTGGCAAATTAGATGAAAATTATATTTTTTGGTGCGCAGATAATGATTTTTCTAATACGTTGTGGGTTTTGAATCTACACCATGTCCTGGTTACATCTTCATTTGTAGACCATTTAGAAAACAGAACATTGCAAACTCACACTCCCGAACGTCAGGATGAATTAACCAATCAGGAGGTGTTTTATTTTAATAAAAAATGGAAGTGTAGAACAGGTGAAGATTGGACAGAACAATAATTTAAGATATTTTTATTTTCTTATGTCTGTGATTTTCAAATTCTCTTGTTATTGTGTTATGCGGATGCAATAGACAAATATATCCATCAATATAATCATGGATATAAAGTTTTGCATTTGAATTTTGTATAAAATAATCGTCCTCTCCCTTTTGTAAATCTTTAAAAGGATGAAGTTCCCAAAATGATTTCCAATATGCCATAGTTGCTCCATGCACCCAATTCATTGGATTTGGCATACCTTGATAGTGTCGTCTTACCGTGAACAGCTTTTCTTTGATAGTGTAGTAATAATGAACATGCTGCAATCCACATATGTCTGCCTGAGAGATAGTGAGAAAATGGGCGACAGCACTCAGCCAATCACGAGAATGCCAATCATCATCGTCCCAATGAACTATTATTGAGCCATTAGCTTTCAGACAAGCAAAATTTCTCTTAAGTCCGATACTACCAATAGGATTTGTATAGTAATACAATATATCAGGATGATCTGGAATTAGCTTAGCAACAGATACCTTCCCATCATCAATAATGATAAGCTCTTTATTCTGATAATTTTGATTAAGAAAATAAGTGACTGCTAAAGGAATGTACTTTTCTCTATTTGCAGTTGGCATGATACATGAGATCAATGGCGCATTCATGAAATTTGTAATTTAATATTCTTTCCTTGATTTATTTGGCTAGTGATATTTTGAAAGGAATTCCTATTGATCATATAATTTTATAAAAATTTGCAGCTTTCTTGAGTTAACGCCGCAATTTTACCCCCCCCCGATTGGACATAGGAAATCTTTACATTAGACAATAAATAACATGAGTATATGAAAGGATAAATAAATGTCTTCGGATTTTATTATTCAATCTAACTAAGGCTTTTGCAAGAACTTGATCCGGGGGGTAATTTAAACTTAATGACTCAGGATTTATCAGATTGTATGAGGCACTAAGTGTATACCTCAATACAAATATTTAATCTTTTTTGAAAACATACGCTTTACTGGGAAATTGTGGGAATTGAGTTATTGAAGTATTTGATAATGCAGCAATTATATAATTCTGAATATTTTGAGAAAAAGGCGAGAAGGGGGTAGTGCCGCCAGCAGGTGTAAGTACTGCACATATTTCATTAACACCGAAGCAGGTCGGTTTGCAATCTACCAACTGATCTTCGGGTAATAAACGGTAATTAGCTGGATTCAATTGTGGTTGAGTACCAGAACCACCTAAGTAAGCATACCAATATCTAGACATGATTATAGACAATTTTATACATCAAAAAATGTCAAAAACTTTAATTTCTACCTACTCTAACAAGGTTTTCGGTGTCTCCTGCTTATCAATAGTCAATATGTTACATTTATGTATTTTATCATAATATACCTGTTGTAATTTTGAGAATTATAAGTCTTGTAAAATTCATTAATATTGAGCCTAATTAAAATGACATTTTCTCCAAAAGCGTTCAGAGTATTTCAATTTGAGATTTATGGTATTATGAGTCTTAAGTCCCAAAAAGACAAATTAACTAATAGAGGTGAGGTTTCTTCTTAAATTGCAGAATCAAAGATTAATAACGAAATTGATGAAGTTGATAGAAAAAATAGATCGACATGAGGTATTGAGGCGGTGGGCGATTGGTGAAGTATATTCTTCATTTTTTAATCCACAAAATGAATCTAGCAGGGGAGAAACCTTAGCTATGCTGTTATCTGGCAATTATTATCTAGAAAAATTAGGTTTGGAAAATGTTTTGGAATTGAAACAGGGATTGGTAGATTCAATATCGATACATATTAATTGGTACCGTGCTATTCTTGAACTTAGAAAATCTGATCTAGATATGGTTTATACCCTTCAATTACCTGGATGGGAAAGAAATACCGAAGGTTCATATTTAATTTCTGATGCTGCTAGAAATATAAATGACCTACCCACTCTGGATCCTCGCGTAACTAAGATATTCAAGGCATTTAAACAACAGAATGTGGAAATGGATGGCATCACATTATTAGCTGTTGATAAAATAGGGCCTTATGTCGCTATAGAAGGCACTGGTAGGTTAACAAGTATTTATATTGCGCAGCAATTGAACCATCTTAATTTAATTAAAAACAACCAATTAGAAATTTCTCTTGGCCTTTATTAAAAGTGAATGATATTTCTTTTATAACTTGTCTGAACAATAACAATTGGGCTCTATACTAATACTTAATATTCCTGAATACTTGGCTTATCATACAATTTATTTGAAGTGTCTATCTTTAAAATTATAACAAACATTTTTTAGGCGGACAAGATTGCCACAAACGTTTCTGAATACTTTTTTATTGATTGACGATATTTTATTCATTAAAATTTGCTTTGAACCGTAGATGTTTAGAATATTTTA
>Ga0157373_10003663_pt1 | contig 11614 bp, 5 predicted proteins | sample C65metaG_FD_113460 | JGI IMG/M metagenome (GOLD analysis project Ga0157373, IMG submission 113460) | Corn rhizosphere microbial communities from Kellogg Biological Station, Michigan, USA - C6-5 metaG | ecosystem: Host-associated > Plants > Roots > Rhizosphere > Soil | place: USA: Michigan...
TGCTATAGGTCAGGTTGCTGATATTAAATTATGCTTCAGGCATTGGAATTTTTAATGATCTCAATTTGCTAAGCAAACTTTGATATTGATATACAGCTTTCAGAATTTCCTTGGTGAATTCAATGCTTATTTCAATTTCATTTTTGCCAATCTGTTCGTATGTTTGGGCTTCAAGATGGGCTGCATCATTGCCAAGTAATCTCAATTCATGTGTGGCCTCAATAAGCTCATTTGGTATTACTATGATCTTGCTTAAGCTTTCTAGCCTTTTGAACAGATTTCCGCCAGTTGCACCTTTGTCATCACAAATACCCTCGAGCGTTTTCCTCAACATGATAGCTGAGGCAATAAAGCATTGGGCTGAATGGCATATTATGGCTTCCTCAAAAGACCTTAGAATCGATTCCGGAATCCCACTTTTGTCAAATGATATTCTTGACGATGGAAAAGTATACAGCGTTCCATTATTTGGTGCGTTTGTTCCTTTTGCAAAATACAATAAACCTTTACAATCAGGGTTTGGACATCTTCTTAAACCAAAAATCCAAATACCATTAGCGATATCATTGGTTCCCACTGGATCAAATGTGCCAGACTTATTGCAATTAGGACAATCGGTTTGAATAACATTTGCTGGACTTGTAGCCTCTGGTTTATCTAATTTAAAATAGCTCATTAATCGTCATTTTTATACATACCAAAGTACAGTTTTACTTCTCACGATCAAATTATTAACTTCGACAAAATTAAACGCTTATGAATCAACTAAAAGTTTTCGTCAGTTCTACCTGTTACGACTTAAAACAGATTAGAAAAGATCTTCAAGAATTCATATCTGTACAAGGGCATCAACCCATAATGTCAGAGTTTGATTCCTTTCCCGTTGATCCTAACGACGATACTGTTGCTAATTGTATCCGAAACGTTGAATCGGCAGATTTATTTGTACTTGTTATTGGTGGTCGATATGGTTATGTTCTTGAAAATGGTAAGTCAATTACCAATATGGAGTACATTTATGCAAGAAAAAAAGGTATACCAGTATTTGTATATATATATCGAGATGTCATTACAGGTTTAGGATTATATAAAGATAACCCTGATGGGAATTTCAAGAGTCTGGTGGACAATAATAAGGTCTTTGACTTTGTTAATGAAGTTCGAACCGTAAACCAACAGTGGTGTTATGATTTTGATCATGCTCAGGATATTGCTTCCAATCTTAAAATACGATTTTCGCATTTGTTTTCGGATGCATTAGCGATACGGTCACGTATGCACTCTGATGAAAGGGATGAGCTTTGGAGGGTTATATCTCGAAAAGCTACAGCGATTGTTATACAGAAGGATAATGCTTACGAATTGAGGTTTTTTCAACAGGTCTTACGTGATGAGTTAGCAAAATTTCAAGCAGAGAGATATGATCAACAATACAATGTTATCTTGGGCTATGCTCATAAAATAAAATCTTGTAGAGAAACTAATGATTTCTTGGGCAAGTCATTTCATGATATCATCGTGATAGTACAATCTGCTGGAAATATTATGAATGTTGCATTCAAACATTTTTGGGGGGAACAAGGTATTCCGTCGGATTTATATGGTTTGTATTACGTCGCGAATAGGTTAAGTAAGGTGTATGAAGAAATGATGCTCTGGTCCAACAAGATCAGGGGGACTGATGTACCTGAGTATTTTGAAACTGCAAAGTCCTTAGCAGCAGATTATAATAAAGAAACCCTTGAAAATATTTGGAATTTTCCAAATCAGATGCAAGAAGCAATTGATCAAGCAGAAATGGAGAAAAGGGGTGAAGAGGTGACTAGAATTAAAATAGATCTCATGTTTGAATCAAATCAAGAATTGATTGATAAATTTATGCAGGAAATCAGTAGACTAACAATTTTTTTTAGAACCAACCCCCATTTATGGGATTAATTCCTAGCATCTTTTGTATGTGATTCAATTCATCTTGCTTCTAGCATTTTAAGCTTGTTTAAAAACGTTTGCTTTGCAAGGGTCCCCTCACCGCCGCAAGTCTTACTTGGCAGAGCAGTGGGATGAATGACTTGTGCATTTATCTTACCTCTTCCTCTCCGTAGTGTTCAGCGCAGCGTCACTACGGAGTAATACATAACATAAGTTATGAACGCGCAATTACGCTTCTAAAGTCTAAAGAACAGATCGGTATCTGGTTTTGTGCAATATTTGCTATGCGTGCATTGTAAATCTATTATCTTTGCAGCTTTTATCAATTATTAGCATTCGTTAACATATACATGGGCAAAAACAGCATCGGCTCTACCATTTCGTATTTCTTTTTAGGTGAATACTTTTCTGATGCCCTACGCACCACCATTACCGTGGTATTGCCCATTATGTTGTTCTTTTACCTGGGCAATCCTGAAGCAGCGAAAGGAATAGGGGTTGGTGCTTTATTGATCAGCCTGACCGATCTGCCCGATAACCGACTGAACAAACTCAAAACGGCGCTATCGAGCATTATCGTCTTTTTTGCCACTACACTGGTGGTTTCATCGGTTTTAGATCATATTTACCTCACTGCGGTGGTTGTTGTAATTGCCGCTTTCAGCTTTTCGATGTTTGCCGTATATGGGCAGAAACTCTCACTGATCGGCACCATGGCGCTGATTGTATGTACCTTTGTGATGGGGCTTCATCCTGAACGACCGCTGTATTTTAGCAGTTATATCCTGCTTGGTGGCGTTTGGTATTATATCATCAGTTTAATCCAGATTTTGATCCGCCCTTACCGCTCGCTTCACCATGCCATTTTCGAATGCCTGATGAGCAGTGCGGTATTTTTAAATGCCAAGGCGAAGAATTACGATGTGGACGTTCCGCTTGATCTGCAACAAAAAGAAGCCATAAAACTGCACATTAAGGTAAACCAGAAACACGAGCTGATCCGCAATCTGCTTCTTACTGATAAATACGCCATGAACCCCGATAACCCTAAAGGTCAGTTGTTATTGGAACGCGCGCGGTTACTGATCGATTTGTATGAACAGTTGAATGCAGTACATTACGATTATGCTCTGGTTCGAAAAACTTTGGCAACCGGCCCGAGCCTGAAACTGATTGCCACCTTGATTGGATTGCTGGCCAAAGAGCTGGAACAATTGGGCAGGCACGTTCGGTCGGCAAAGGCTTATAAAGGAGAAGTGGCCACCAATATCGAATATTACCAGAAACGCGTCATGCTGTTGCAGGAGATAGAAAATTTAAACGAAACCCAACGTAAAATTGTATTGAAAGTGGTTTCGAACATGAACGATATTGTGCGCATTATCGAAATGATCAGGGGCAACGAGCGCAGGCCTGAGAAACACTTACAAGAATTGATCGGATCGATTTCCTATCCCTTGTTTGTTACCGGCGATCGATTTTCGATTAAGGAACACCTGACCTTAAAATCGCCTATCTTCAGGTTTTCGTTGCGCTTGGCCATCTGTTTTCTGTTTGGTTTCTTGCTGATCTGGCAATTGGAGCCGAGCAAATACAGTTACTGGCTTTTTCTCACCCTGGTCATTGTAGCGCGGCCCAAATTTTCAATTACCTGGAAACGCAACTTACAGCGTTTAAAGGGAAGCCTTGGCGGGGTTGCCGTCGGATTGATCATCATCTATTTTGTAAAGAGCCCGGCGGTGCTGCTTTCTTTCTCAGTGATTTTTCTATTGGGTTTTTATGCCTTTAACCGTTTAAATTATACGGTTAGTGTGCTGTTTATTACCCCTGCGGTAATTTTAACATTGGGCAGTTACCAGGGCCATTTCGATCATATTGTACACGACAGGATTATATTTACGGTGCTGGGCTGTGTGATTGCCATTTTTGCCACTTATCTTTTCCCCATTTGGGACAGCCGCCAGTTGAAGGAGAAAATAAGCAAAGCCACAAAAGACAGTTTGCACTATTTGCAGGTGGCGATAGAAAGAAAGGAAAACCTGGACGAGAATATTTCGCGTATGGCCAGGAAAAATGCCAACCTGAGTTTATCGGCATTAAGCGAGGCGATTGAATCGGCCAGCCAGGAACCCATGCGGAAACATATCGATTTTAATGGTTTGTATGGCGTACAATCGGCCATTTACCAGATCAATGCGATTATTACTTCTATATACCTTTCGGTTAACCATAAACCCGAACAGGCCGACCCGTTGTTGGTTAGCCAGATTGTAAGCAACCTTAGTCATGAAGATGTGCTAAAAACTGATGTTGTGTCTGAGGTAAATATAATAGATGTTGATCATGATGACCATTCTACCAGGCAAAAACTGGCGCATATTGCGGCTTTATCATTCGATTTCAGGAGGTTTAGTACTGGTTTTCGGGACCGATAGGCAGTTTTAAGCTAAGTTTTTTGGAAATGAAAGGACAGTGGGTCTTGGCGGATTGTAGTCCTGCTTTCCATTACAAGTCCGCTCCCGATGAAAAAATCGGGATTGCGGGCTTTCCATTACAATCAGGTTTAGTTACAAAGTTCAGTGCTGGTTTTCGGGGTTAATTTAATTGTTTGTCATCCTGAGCGGAGTCGAAGACCCTTCAAGGTGTAATTTCTTTAAGCGTAATCGGAAAAGATCCTTCGACTCCGCTATCTTTGACAGCGTCTAGTAGAGCGGTCGTCATTGCGAGAAGGAACGACGAAGCAATCTTTCTTGCTAACCATCCCTGCTAGAAAGATTGCTTCGTCGGCTGAAAAAGCCTTCTCGCAATGACGATACTTTGAGGCAATTTATCTCCATTATATTTCCTGTCATTTATATTAATTCTTATGCTTATTCGTTCCCGCAGATTTAAGATAATCGGCGCAGAAAATCAAGTTTATCAATTTTCAGGCGATACAAGGGTTGTTTGAGCTTATATGAAACTTATATGCCTTAAATGCTTAAGGAAAAGATATGTTATTGTACTAATGATCATGGATTGTTCGTTAATAGTCCTAAAGAAACCCAAACGTAGCGAAGCTTATAGTTTGCCATTTAAACTGATTAGTTTGTTGTGAGGTAATTCTTTGGAATTAAATAAGTTGATTATTAATGTGTTACTATTCTTTTAGTTAAAATCTGTTAATTATTTAGAATAATTCTAAATAAAAATCTATATTTGTTCATCATTATATTTGGTTAGTTGATGATAACAAGACCTGTTTGCCTGCGTTACTCAATGCAGGCGAATCAGGCACTACGCTACAGAAAACTTCAATATTTCTTTTACATACGTACGGTAATAAATTTGATTGAATTGATTGTAAAAAATAGGATATTGGTATATTGTGCGCCTTTAAACATCCTTATTCCCATGAAAAGATCATTTTTAAGCTTCCTTTTGATTTCTTTTTTAACTGTAACTGCTTTTGCCCAAAAGAAACCTAATTTTTGGGATGATGTGCAAACCATTAAAAAGTACGATCTAATGTACAAACCACCCGTTCATCCGGTGTTGTTTGTAGGAAGTTCATCCATCAGGAAATGGGACGACTGTACAAGGATTTTCGCTAAATACAATGCCTTAAACCGCGGTATCGGTGGTGCTGTAATTAATGATATTACGTATTATTTAAACGATGTTGTTTTTCCTTACCAACCAAAACAGATTGTACTGTATGTGGGGGAGAACGATTTGCCAAACGAAACGGTTACACCTGATACTGTTTTAAACCGTACCGTGCGTTTATTCAATGCCATTAGGGCAAAGTTGCCAACTGTGCCTATTGTTTATATTTCTATTAAACCAAGTCCGAGCAGGGATAAATTTAAAGAAAAGGCAATAGCTTCGAATGCATTGATCGCGAAATTTTTAGCCGGAGAGGCCAACACGAAATTCGTTAATATATATCCTTTGATGTTAACCAAAGATGGGCAGCTTAGGCCAGAACTTTTTGTGGATGATATGTTGCACATGAATGCTGCGGGTTATGCCATCTGGCGAAAAGCGGTTGAACCGTATTTAATGAAATAATCATTTTTTACCAACTAAGAGCTTCTGATCAAGATATTTTCTCTAATTATTTTACCATATAAGACACATAAGAACACATAAGCTCAAATGCCCTTAAATTTCTTATATGGTAGAAAAAATTTAGGATGCTCTCCTTAAAATACAACAACCCCCTCTTTTTTTACAACCTAAACATAAGCATTTCAATTATGCTTTAATTTATTGTACAGTCTCCGGTAAAATAGCCCCGATTGAACGGAAAGCCCATAGCGCAGCAAGGACTTGAAGCGAAAGCGGGACCGACCCCAACCTAAGCATTACAGGCAAGCCGCTCCAAAAAAATAAGCACTACTTCTTTTTTTTCTTACCTTAGCACACCTCAGAAATAACACCTATCTGGTTTAATATTGGAGGAAAGTTGTATGCAAGGTTAACCGGAATTAAAATTATATATTTATTATTGCGTTAACCGCCCCTAACCTTATGAAGAGACTTCTACTGGCTATATTATTCTTTTTTACTACTTATTTTGCCCAGGCCCAGGTGCTATTGGGTATTCCGCAAGTGGTAAATTACAATAATGAGCAGTATAATGGCGGTATTCAGAATTGGGATGTAGAGCAGGATAAAAATGGCACCCTCTATTTTGGCAATAATGAGGGACTGCTTACTTTTAACGGCCGCTATTGGAACCTGTTCAGGTTGCCTAACTTTACCTCGGTACGTTCGGTAGGGATTGATTCTAAAAACCGAATTTACGTGGGCGGGCAAGATGAGTTTGGTTATTTCTACCCTAATGCACAAGGTGTTTTAAAATACACGTCGCTACTAAACCTGCTGCCCGAAAACATGCGGAAACTAGCCGATATATGGGGCGTTGCAATTGTGCGCGATGAAGTGTTTTTTAGGTCGATACATGCTATTCTGCATTATAAAGATGGGGTGATTAAAAGTTATAAAACCAATACTACCTGGCTGTTTATGGGCACGGCAAAGGGGAAAGTTTTTTCACAATCATCTGATTCGGGCCTGATGATTTACGACCACGAAATGTGGAAGCCTTTTTGCGTGGACAGCGTTTTAAACCGCTCAGGCATTACTGCAGTATTACCTTATGGCGGCGATACCTTATTGGTTTCGATGTTAAAAAAAGGCTTCTTTCTCGTCGTCAACCACCAGCTAAAACCTTTAAAAACCAGTTTGGACCAGGTTTTTTTAAACGAACGGGTTTATTTTACCACTCAAATCAGTCCGAATTTATATGGTGTAGCTACCACTTCGGGTGGGGTGTACATTATGACTAAACAGGGTAACCTGGTACAGAAATACAACTATAAAGAAGGCTTACAAAATAACAATGTAAGGGGTATACTGCTGGATAAGGATAAGAATATGTGGCTGGCCCTTGATGATGGAATTGCCTATGTGGCCATAAACAGTGCAGTTAAAAGTATTTCTCCCGATCGTAATAAGCAGATTACCAGTTACGCTTTTCTTAAATATGGCGGATCGATCTACATTGGCACTTCTTATGGCTTGTACCGTACCAAAATTAATACGGCTTTACCCGATTTAAGCTATTCGATAGCAAATTTTGAAGAGGTAAAAAACACCAAGGGGCAGGTATGGGGGCTTGATGAAATTAACAACCAGTTGCTCATGGCACACGAAGACGGAACCCTGCTGGTGAAGGATAATGCTGCCACCCCACTGTACAGCTCAATTGGTACCTGGATGTACCAAAGCATGGATAATGTTTACCCAAGCAAAGAGGTAATTGCAGGCACTTATGCCGGACTACAGGAAATAAATTACGATGGAAGCCGCTTTATTAACGGCGGCAAAATTGCCGGGATTAATGAAACCCTACGCTTTATTGTGGCCGATAACAATAATCCCGATCTGATCTGGGCTTCGCATCCTTATCATGGTGTATATAAGATAGAACTAAAACCGGATCATAAAAGTATCCTGCATACCACGTTATGCTCTGATCGGGATGGCTTACCTACCAAGCTCTATAATTACGTATTCCACCTTAAAAATAGGGTGGTAATTGCTACTATAAGCGGGATTTTTGAATACAATGCGGTCAGTAAAAAGTTTATCCGGTTTAAATTGTTGGGATCGGCACTCAATGGTGTTCCGATCCAGTACCTTAAAGAAGATAACGATGGTAATATCTGGTTTATAACCAATAAAAAAGTAGGCGTAATCGATTTCCACAGACCGCAGGGCAAAAATGCTTTCAGTATTTTATACCTGCCGGAGCTAAATGGTAAGGTGGTTGGTGGTTTCGAATCGATATATACGCCCGATAGCAAAAACATATTTATAGGTGCAAATAAAGGGGCTTACCATATCAATTACCAGAAATACATTCAGAATATAACCCGGCCAAATGTAGTGCTAGGCATGGTTAAATTAATGGGTAATAAAGACAGTGTGGTTTTTGGAGGCTATTTTGTAAATAAAGGCGCCATTGTGCCGAAGCAAGATTTGCAAGAAATACCTGAATATGTATACAGCTTAAATTCTATCCATTTCGAATATGCTTCTACGCTTTTTGAGCACGATAAAAATATTAAATTCAGCTACCAGCTTATTGGCTTTGATAGCGAATGGTCGGCATGGAGCACAAAAAGTGAAAAAGACTATACCAATTTACCTGCCGGAAAATATACGTTTAATGTAAAGGCCAGTACCGGTATCAGTAACGAATCGGATGTGGTAAGCTATACTTTTGTAGTACTGCCCGCCTGGTACAATGCCATATGGATGAAGATTTTTTACCTGATCCTGGTGATACTGTTAATCAGGTTGATTATCAGGTGGCAAAAAAAGAAACATATAAAAGAGCAGGAGCGGATGAGTTACCTGCATCAGCTGGAGCTGGACCGGAATGAAAAGGAAATTGTCAGACTGCAGAACGAAAAGTTAGAGGCCGATGTAAATTACAAGAATAAAGAACTTTCTACCATGACCATGCACCTGGTGCAACGCGGTAAGGTATTGGCTAAAATTAAAGAGGTGATATCGGCCGTAATTAAAAACCATGACATTAACGAAAGCTCGCCAAGTTTCAGGCACCTGATCAGGCTGATTAAAGATGTAGAAAAGAAAGACCAGGAACTGGATCATATGAGCGTACACTTTAACCATGTAAATACCGAGTTTTTTAGCAAGTTAAAAGATCTTTATCCCGACCTGAGCCAGAACGATCTGAAATTCTGCGCTTACCTGTCGATGAATCTTTCTTCTAAAGAAATGGCCCAACTGATGAATGTAACCATTAAGGCTATAGAAGTGGGGCGTTACCGCCTTAGAAAGAAACTTCAGCTTAAGCCAGAAACCAATCTATACGAATTCCTGATCGAAATAGCACGACAAAAAACACTTTAAATGTATGTTTTTGTTACAATAGTTGTTGTTTTATGTTAAAAAAATTAAATAGCTGTAAAACAGATTTTTATACTTCACTTGTAGGGCTTATGTAGGCCTGTTTTTTTTGTTTTTAAGCTTTTTTGAGGGCTGGTGTATGGTTGGTGTAGTAGTGTTAAATTCTGCTATTGCTACCCACGTCTATAGATTTGATTTATGAAACAGCAGCCAATAAGACTGTATCATGAACTAACCAAATATCATTAACTTAAAACTAATTTCTATGAGAGGAAGATTTACATTCGTATTCTTCATGTACTGTATCATGGCATTTCCGCTGGCCTTATTGGCACAAGACATACCGGTTACAGGAAAAGTAACAGAACAAAATGGTGCCCCTTTACCTGGCGTAACAGTTAAGCTTGATGGAACTACCAAAGCTGCATCTACTGATGCCAATGGTGTTTTTAGTATTCAGGCACCTGTTGGCGGAAAATTAACCATCAGTTTAATTGGAATGGCTACACAAACGGTAACTGTTCCGGCAGGCGGCCGTATTAATGTTTCGCTTTCAGCCGATTCGAAAGATTTAACGGAAGTGGTTGTAGTGGGTTATGGTACACAGAAAAAAGCCCTGGTAACCGGGTCAATCTCGAGCGTAAAGGCAAAAGATCTGGAATCGATGCCTATTAACAGGGTAGAGCAAGCCTTACAGGGAAGAACATCTGGTTTAACTATTGCCAGTGGCAATGGACAGCCGGGATCTGCTTCAACAGTGAGAGTGAGGGGCTTTACCTCTTTTGCATCTTCAGGTAATAACGATCCGCTTTGGGTTGTTGATGGTGTAATTGTAGATAATGGTGGCATTGGTTATTTAAATCAATCAGACATCGAATCTATTGAGGTTTTAAAAGATGCAGCTTCGCAGGCAATTTATGGTGCCCGGGCGGCAAATGGGGTAATTATTATCTCAACCAAAAAGGGTAAAGAAGGAAGGTTATCCATAAATTACAATGGATTTTACGGTACACAGGCGCCGGCTAAAAAGCTAAAACTGCTAAACGCAAGTGAATATGCAACGATCAGAAATGAAGCATATTCAAATAGTTATAATGCAGCAACTGATGGCCCTTTAACACTTCCGTATTCAAATCCATCATCTTATGGAGAAGGCACTGATTGGCAATCGGTTGTTTTTAATAACGATGCCCGCAGACAAACCCACGAGTTTAGCGTTTCTGGCGGAACCAATAAATCTACCTTTTATACTTCTTTTGGTTATATAGATCAGGAAGGTATTGTAGCCACGCCGATTTCTAATTTTAATCGTGCTAACATTCGTATTAATTCTACATTTAAGCCTGCCAAGTGGATAAGCTTTGGCGAGAATTTAGGCTATAGCCATTCGGTTAACAGTTCTTTAGGTAATACCAATAGTGAGTTCGGTGGCCCTTTAAGTTCGGCAATCCATTTAGATCCAATTACCCCGGTAATTCAAACCGATCCAACAGCTATAGGGAAATCTCCTTATACCATTGCGAATATTATAAAAGATCCGGCAACAGGATTTCCTTATGGTATTTCTGGCCCTGTTGGTCAGGAAATGAGTAATCCGCTGGCTTATATTCAAACCAGATTGGGTAACTATGGTTGGGATCACAACATCGTTGGTAATGCTTTCTTGGAAATTGAGCCCATTCAGAATTTAAAATTCAGATCATCGCTGGGAACGAAACTTGCTTTTTATGGTTCGGAATCTTATACCCCGTTATTCTGGTTAAGTCCTTCGAACACCAATACTAAGGCGAATTTCTATCGCGAGATGAATATGACATTAAACTATAACTGGGAAAATACCATCAGCTATTCAAAAAGCTTTGGTAAACATCATGCATATGCTATTTTCGGTCAAGGTTATTATATGGACAATAATAACCGCGGCTTAAACGTAAGGTTTAACAATATCATTGCACAGAATTTTTATCAGAGTAATTTAAATTATAAACCTGCAACTGCTGATATTCAAGGTGATGGTAGTGATGCTACCTTGCATGTTGTTAACTCATTATTTACCCGTGTAACTTATGATTATGATGAAAAATATCTATTTACAGGTATTATTCGCCGTGATGGTTCTTCACGCTTTGGTACAAACAACCGGTTTGGTTACTTCCCTTCAGCCTCAATAGGTTGGGTGCCTACAAAAGAGGCTTTCTGGAAAGAAAACAACATCGTTAATTTCTTAAAATTACGGGGTAGCTACGGAATTACA
>Ga0157373_10003667_pt1 | contig 11609 bp, 8 predicted proteins | sample C65metaG_FD_113460 | JGI IMG/M metagenome (GOLD analysis project Ga0157373, IMG submission 113460) | Corn rhizosphere microbial communities from Kellogg Biological Station, Michigan, USA - C6-5 metaG | ecosystem: Host-associated > Plants > Roots > Rhizosphere > Soil | place: USA: Michigan...
GGCTTGCCCCGCTCTTTCTTTTCCCTGGACAGATCCTCGGCTGAAGAAAAAGAACAAGTCAGGAAGGGTGGCTTGCTCCCGCTCTTTCCTGGACAGATCCTCAGCTGAAGAAAAAGAACAAGTCAGGAAGGGTGGCTTGCCCCCGCTCTTTAATTTATTGATGAAGCCCGAAGAAGCGTTTGATTGAGGAGAGGATCCCGGAAGAGTCCTGGGTTGTGGCCGGAGAATCGGTCTGTGAGGCGAGGCCCTGGCGGCGTTCGGCCATGATAAAACTCAGTGATTCGACCAGGTCGGGATTGGTGTCGAACACCCTTTTCATCGCAGCATGGCCGATTTCCAATACTTCAGTCTCTTCGAGAGCGAGCACGTTTGCCGTCCGCGGTTCGCCGGTAAATAGCGCCATTTCCCCGAAAAAGTCGCCTTCATTTAGCGTGGCGACGGTCCGCGCCCGGCCGTTTTCGCTCACCTGGACCCGAACCCGGCCTTTATGTACTACAAACATCGAGGAGCCCGGGTCGCCGGCTCGAATCACGGTTTCGCTCGGTGCGAAGATGTGACTGACTGCCGCCTGTGCCAGCACCGTGATCTCGTCGGCCGAAAGTGGAGCAAATATATCGACTGCGGAAAGCCTCTCGGCAATGGCGCTGCCGTCGCCGTCCCGGACTTCCGCACCGCGGCGCCGCTCGACGAAGAGCGTGCGTGTCGGGTAGGCGAAGTTCAGTCCTGCTCGGCGGAACGCATACCAGATCCTTTGCCGTATGAGCGCGTCGGTGTCGTTGTACTTCGCATAATCGTCGAGCCAGTACTTCACTTCGTAATCGACGCCGTTGTCGCCCAAATTCCTGATCCTCACAATCGGAGCGACTCTTTCCGAAACATTATCCGCTTCGCGCACAGCCTCGCGCACGACGTGGATCGTCTTCGCCGGCGAGTCCGTGTAGAGAGTATTGAAGAACACGAGCCGCGCGTTCAGGTTGTCGCGAGGACAAACCTCGATTGGTTCCCTCGCCGCGTTGCTGTTGGCAATCAGCACGACGTGGTTCGTGAACGTCCGAATTTTGATGGCCCGCCAGCTTATCTCTTCGACGACACCCGTGTGGCGCTGCGCGCCGACGGTTATGACGTCGCCCACCTGGAATGGGCGGTCGGCTTGCAGCGAGATGCCGGCGAAGAAATTCCCGAGCGTGTCCTGGAGTGCGAGACCGAGGATCACGCCGAAGATCGCGGAAGTCGTAAACAGCGCCCCGAGGTTTACTTCCGGAAACAGAAAAGTGAAAGCAACTAAAAAGAGAACCGTGAACGCGACGATCGTGAAGATGTTCCGGATCAGCGTCGGTGCGTCGATTCGTTTCAGGCGAAAGGCCAGCGCGAAGAAGATGAAATTGAGAGCCCGAACGAAAAGGTAGCCGACGATTCCGACCAGCAGCAGCTTAACTATATTGACAATCGTACCCGCGGAGGGCGACGGGTTGGCGCCCATGCGGTGTTCGAGCAGTGCCTTGACGTCGCCGCTGAAAGACCAGAACACATAGGTCGCCAGCAAGGCAGTTGCCGACGCAAACAGGAAGAGGGCGATCTTGTTGGTTAGTCGAGGGCTACTCACCGGGGCACGTTTTATCACCAAATGGCGCCACAAAAAAGCATAAATCAGCAGTTACAGGCGCAGCAGGTTTGGGAAAAGAGTAATCATTATATAAAGGACCGACACGACTGTGACGACGATTGCCGTCAGCCACGCGGCGGCGTTATAGAGCGGCCCGTTGACGTGGCGACCCATCAGTTCACGATTATTCACCAGCCGCAAGACTGCGAAAAGTATGACTGGAAGCAGCAGTCCATTGATGACCTGAGTCACGAGCAGCACGCGAAACAGCGGCAGGTTCGGAACGATTGCGATCGCCGCACCCACGGCCACGAGAAACGTAAACGTGCCAAGGAATATCGGCGCTTCTCTGAAACTGCGCGACACGCCTTTCTCAAACCCCAACGCCTCGCTGATCGAGTAGGCCGTGGCGAGCGGCAGCACGCCCGCGGCGAGCATCGACGCGCCAAACAGTCCAACTCCGAAGAGCGTTTCAGCGTATCTGCCCGCCAGAGGCTGCAGCGCGCGGGCTGCATCTTCAGCGGTTGAGATTTGAATCCCTGCTTTGTGAAGAGTTGCAGCGGTCGACACGATGATGAAGAACACGATGAGTATCGCGAAAATGGTGCCGACCCAAACGTCGATTTTAGTTTTTGAATAATCTTCCGGCGTGACTCCTTTTTCAACGACCGAAGATTCCACGTACACCTGCATGTACGGCGAGATCGTCGTACCGATCACTGCGACCAGCGTAAACAAATACGCTTGCTCCAGCTTGAACTCGGGTTTCACGAGCCCAACCGCGACGGCAGACCAGTCGGGCCGCGAGAGAAACGCAGATACGATGTAACCAACAAACACGAGCGACATCAGCAGGAACGCCCGCTCCACTCGTTTGTAAGAGCCCTTCACGACGAGCCACCAAACCAGCATCGCCGCGAGTGGCACCGAAATAAAACGCGAAACATGGAAGAGCTCGGTTGCAGCCGCGATGCCCACAAACTCCGAAACCGTGACGCCGGCGTTCGCGACCAGCAGCGCGAGCATCACCAAGGCAGTCCAGCGCACACCGAAGCGCTCGCGAATCAGATCCGCAAGGCCTTTTCCCGTGACGGCGCCCATGCGTGCGCACATCTCCTGAACGATTCCGAGACTGATTGCGATTGGGATGAGGATCCAGAGAAGCGAGTAACCGAATTCTGCTCCGACTGAAGCGAACGTGGCGATGCCGCCGGCGTCATTGCCTGCATTTGCGGTGATCATTCCGGGGCCAAGGATGCTTACCCACAAGAGCAGACGTCTGCGTCGCGCCACAGTGCGGCGCAGGCGCAGGCCAACAGCCCGAACTGCTGCTCGTGGTTCTGCCACTTGGAGGTTCCCCGTCTTTCATATCGTCCGCAATCGTCAAAAAATCCTGTTAATCCTGTTAACCAAACAAACGAGGCAGACGTTGCCGCCAGTCGGTCGGCAAAAGAATTTCCATCGCATCGTCTACCGTTATGATGCCGAGTATATCTCCTTCTTCATCCACAACAGGAAGCGCCAGCAGATTGTACTCGGCAATTCTCTGCGCCACCTCTCGCGCGGGCTCGTCCGGACTCGCTCGTTGAAACTCCGTCCGCATGACGTCTTCGAGCGGCACTGACGGATCGGCGAGTATCAAACTTCGCAGCGCGATCACGCCCAACAAGTTCCACGATTCTTCTTCCTCGACAACGTAGAGGTAGTAGATCATGTTTGGCGTTTCCGCCATCTCACGCAATCGCGCCAGTGCTTCGCCGACAGTGAGGGCGCGTGGCAGCGTGACAAACTCAGTCGTCATCAATCCGCCTGCGGTGTCGTCTTCATAAGGAAGCAATTCGGCGACGTCCGCCTGCTCGTCGTGCTCCATCAGGCCGAGCAACTCTTCCGCTTTCTCTTCGGGAAGATCGCCGAGCACGTCGGCTGCTTCGTCCGGCGACATCCATTCGAGAATGTCTGCGGCACGTTCCTGGTCCATGTCGGCGAGTATTCGCGCTTGCGTTTCGGCCGGCATTTCTTCAAGCGTCTCGGCCGCAGTTTCATCGTCGAGCGCTTCTACTACTTCCGATCCGTGATGATATGAGAGCGCTTCGGCGAGACGCGCGATCTCCACGGGATGGAGTCGAGCGAGCTTGTCGCTCGCGGATTTCAACTGGACCGTTGCTGCGTCTGTTGCGAGATAACCGACGTCCGCCCAGTCGAGCACTTCGACAGGCGCTCTCGTTCCCGCGAATCCGGAAGGCGCGAGCCGTCGCCAAAGTCCCTGGAGACTGACGTCAGCGCCGGTCACGCGCCAGTCGCCGGCCGCTTCGATGATCTGTACGTCGTTCACTCGAACCACGCGCTTGCCGTCGACGTCGATCAGTTGTTTGTCGAGCACGTCCTTCGCGAGCAACACTTCGTTCTCACGGCGCACGAATGGACGCAGGTCGAGAATATCTGAGTTCAAGCGCACGCCGTGCTGGTTCAACTCCGTGATGCGCCATCGCGAGAGAAAGAAATCGCGCCGGCGGTAACGCGCAACAAGCCCCGTTACCGGTGGGTGATCGCCTTCACCGAGCCGCACGATCACGTCCTTCACGGTGGCCACACGTTCGCCTTCAAGGTCGCGTATCGGCCGACCTAACACTTGCGACAAATACAGCATGACGTGCGTAGCATCCTGTAAACAGGAAACGCTGTCAATTTGCGTTGAGGAAATCTCTTGCGAGTTCGAACTGAGCGTCGCGCCGGGAGTAGATGTCGGCTCGGGTGAGAGTAGATTTTTCGTCGGGCTTGACGCCTGCGCCTTCGAGTCTGACGCCGCCGGCAGTGCGATAGTCAAACTCGCTCACGTCGAGGATGCCGCCGTCGGGTAGTGCGTGCCGGTTTCTGATCGCTAAAACGCAGCCGCATGTTTCTGTGCCGATGACGAGCGCGCGACGTTTGGCTTGCAGCGTCGCAACCAGGATCTCGGCGGCGCTCGAGGTGCTTTCACTCGTGAGTACAACGAGAGGAAGTTTGATTTGCGTCAAGCGAGGGATGCGCCACATGCGCCGCGAAAACGTTTGCAGCTCAAAAGCAGCGCCTGAGCGATCCGCAAATCTACCGAGGTTGATTCCATCGTCGAGAAACAACGATGCGATGTCGGCCATCGCCTCCGCATCGCCGCCGCCATTGGATCGCAGATCGAGAACAATGCCTTCAGCGCCTTCCAATAGATCGGGAAGCGTCTTCGCAAACTCCAGCGCCACGCTTTGCGTAAACGCATCGAGCCTGAGAAACGCGATGTTACCTCGTCGCTGATTGTTGAAGCCCAACAAGCGCTGCCCCCAGTAACGCTGCAACACTGCCGATTTCTGCTTTCCACTGCGATTGGCCCATGTGACTTTCACCGACGTGCCCGCTGGACCATCAAACAACCCTGCCATCGCTCGATACCGCGCATCGCTATCGCGACTCAATCCGGAAGCAGCCAGTCGTTGCGTGACGAACTCAGCGGCGGGAACATCGTCGATACTAACGATCACATCGCCCGGTCGCACGTCAGTTTTGGCTGCAGCAGATGCGGGATCGATTTGCAAAACTATCGGAACACCCTGAACTTCACGCGTTGTCAGTCCGACTGTTACGAAACGCGGATTCCACCAATCAAACTTTTCATCAGGTGAATAGACACGCGTGTGCGCGTCCTTCAGCGACGCGATCATCTGGCGCAGGACGTCGTAGAACTCGTGCGTGCCGTTTGCGCGTGCAGCCGCGGGACGAAACGTGGTGCGTTTAGCTTGCCAGTCAATGCCATGGAAATTCGGATCGTAATAACGGTCCTGGATCGTTTCCCATGCGTCGTCGAAAACCACGAGGCGGCCTTCGGTAGTGGTGGTGGAAACCAGTGAGGAATCGTCACGAGCAGCGCGCGATACACTCACGCTCGCCAACTGCGCGATCGCAAGAGTCAACAGGACAAGACTGGTTAACGCTTTTCTTCCCATTTCTACCTCGGTGGTTTCCGAAAGTTGTAGCGCAGCATTACGCGCATCGGTATCGGCGTCCCATTCTTTGATGCCGGGAAGAAGTGCAATTGACGAACGGTCGCAACGGTCGTCTCATCAAGACCAAAACCGGCCCATCGAACAACCTGTACGTCGCCTACCTCACCATCAGTTCCAATATCAGCAACGACATCGACAATTGCTTCGGCCTCGGCTCGAGCCGCAGTGTCGGGATATGCCGGCCGCAATCGTCGATAGGGCCGTGGCAATCGAATGCCCTGAGTCTCGGCTGTCTTTTCATCTTCCGGCGCTTCCTCGATGACGGCTTCCGCTTTCGGAGCCGGAGTCGATCGTTTCAGACGCTCGTCCGAGTGTGATTGCTTCACAACTCCGAGCAGACGCCGCTGCAAATCGTCGCTGGACAGATACTGTGACAGTCGAGCTTCCGCAGCGGTTGCCTCGTTGTGCTCAAAGCTTGGCCGCTCCCACAAAAGCAGTTGACCTGTATGCGCATTCACCAGAAAGATCGAACAATACGATTCGTAATAAACGGGCGACTGGGAAGACGAACGGCGCAGCGTTTGGGCGTCGCCAATTATATAAAACTCAGTGGCTAACGCAGCACCTAAATCACGTGCCTCGTCAAGCGTGAGATTCAGGGAGCCGGAATATCCGATGCCTTTTGCCGCGGCGCGACTCAAATCAGCATCAGCTACGCTCACTTCGCCGCTCGAGCGCAATCTACTTCGCAGCGTTTCTGAGGCAACTTTTCCAATTGGTGTTGCGCCCAGATCGAGCACGCTCAATGTTGGAAGAGATTCTCTGTATCTCTGTGACTCTGTGGTTAATAAATTCGCAAAAAAAACAAGCACAGAGACACAGAGACACAGAGAATATTTCGGTACAGGCATTAAAAGTTATCCTGCGCGTTGTGAGCGAGAGCTGCCACGATGGTAGAGCTCATAGACTTCGGTTTTTACTTCTGCCGGAAAACAGACTCGATGCAGCTCGTAAGCGTGCTGCAGACCACGCACCACCTCACTCACTTCGCTGATCTCGCGGATCTCAGGCGACGCGTAACCACTCTCGACGTAAATATGCGACTTGGGTTCTGACTTTTCTGTTTCGTAGTAATTGTAATAAGGCACGTCGCTGGCGCGGTCTTCGATGAAGTAGTAGTCAGGATCAAAACCGGCACGCGCGATTGCCTGCCTGGCCGACGCGAGAAACTCTGCTTGCTGATCGCGTCGCATATCGAGATCGACTGCTTTGAACAAACGACGCGAGATGAACCTGCGACTCAGATCGCGCAGGATCTCGTCACTCGAGTTTTGCCACTGCTTGATATGAAAAACGAAATCCGAATCGTCGACCTGCATGTGCTCGCTGACGTTGAGCACTTCGCGGCGCAGGATCTTTTCAAATGCAGTTGCCGGCGCGTGCCAGACTTCCTGCCCGTCGTCGAGCAGGTACACCGCGCGACGCATGATCGAACGCAACACAGCCTCTGCCGATCGCAGTGTTCGATGAAAGTAAACCTGGCGAAACATGTAGTAGCGCGCTTGCAGATATTCTTCGACGGCATACAGACCGCGCGCTTGAACGTAGATTCGATCCTCGGCTTCGTCGATCGCGAGCGCGTTAATGATCCACTCCAGATCGTAAATGCCGTACTTCGCGCCAGTCATCAGTGAATCGCGCAAAAGATAATCCATTCGATCGACGTCGAGTTGCGACGAGACGAGTTGTGCGAGTGCAGACGGTTGAAACTTTCCTTCGATGATCGATGCGACTTTGTGTGGCAGATCATCTGAATGCGATCGTAGTAACTGTCCGATCTCGGAGTGCTCATCGAGGATCACTTGCACGGTCCAACGTTCGTGATGAAAGTTGAGCACCTTCTCCATCACGTGTGAAAACGAACCATGGCCCACGTCGTGAAGCAACGCAGCAGCTCGTGCTGCGACACGATCTTCTGCATCGATGGTGTGATTCTCACTCAGTCGATCGAGCACGCGCGTCATGAGATGCAGCGCACCGAGTGAATGCGTGAAGCGCGAATGTTCTGCGCCCTGGTAGGTGTACAAACCAAGTCCGAGCTGCTTGATGCGACGCAGCCTCTGAAACTCCGCAGCATCGATCAATCGCATCATCAACTCGCCTTCATCTGAATCGGTTTGTAGGCGAATGATGTTGTGAACGGGATCGCGATAAATGCGTTCAGGCATAACTGAGCCGCAGATTAACACGGATGTACGCAGATCGTGATCTGGTTGAGATTTCTGGATTTTCCCATTTTTTTGGATTCAGAGGGCTGGACAAGGCGGGGGCTGCCTGGGTCAATTATCCGAATATTGAGGAAATCGCCAAAAATTGGGAGGCGGGCATGGCAATTGCCAAATCCGGCCACGACGAAGCGTCTTATTTGGCTCCGTTTATGGAATCCTTCGGTGCTGCCACATTAAAAAAGGGGAATTTTCACAGGAGGGGGCGGCACCTTGTCTAGTTCAAGAAAGGAAAGCAGAAAATGAAGAATGTTTTTAAGTTTATTGCCCTGTCCGCGTTGCTCATGAGCTTCGCGCTGTTTGCTGGCAGCGTGTTTGCGCAGACGACGACGACAGGGTCAATTGAAGGGACGGGCACCGATTCCACCGGTGCCGCGGTGCCGGGTGTTACGGTAACCGCCACGCGCCAAGGTGGACGAGCCGTGACTGCCACTACTAACGAAGAGGGGTTTTTCCGGATTCCGAACGTTGAACCGGGAATCTACACCGTGACAGTGGCAGCGGAAAAAGGCTTTGCGGCTTTCGAGCAAGCCAACGTTCCAGTAAATCTTTCAAAGACGTCGACAATGACGATCCAGCTCCGGCCGCAAGGCGCAGCCGAGACAGTTACGGTTACAGCCGGCGCAGGAGCGGGGATCGACGTCACTCAGAACACAACCGGCACGAACGTAACGACAGAGCAGTTCTCCAACTTCCCGACCCAGCGTACAGTGCAATCTCTTTACACGATTGCGCCAACTGTTACTCGTTCCGGTCTTCGCGATTCATCCGGTCGTGAGCGTGACCCATCGGTTGCGGGTTCATCCGGTCCTGAGAACAACTACATCCTCGACGGTGTGACAGTTACTGACCCGGCCTTCGGCGGTTCAGGAGCCAACCTGCCGTTCGAGTTTGTGCAAGAGCTCGAGATCAAGACGGGCGCTTATGGCGCCGACATCGGCAAAGCGACCGGCGGTGTTTTCAACGTCATCACCAAGAGCGGAACCAACGAGTTTCACGGTGATGCGTTTGGTTATTTCGTAACTGAAGGTTTGGTCCGTGGGATTAAGGATACTGCTATCCCGCTCACCGGCGCCGCTCCGAATGGTTACTCGGAAATTGATGCTGGATTCGACATTGGTGGTCCCATCGTCAAAGACAAACTTTTCTTCTTTGGCGCATTCAACCCGCAGCGACGTAAGAACTTCTTCTTGACCCAAACGTTCCATCAGGACGTCGAGAACAAAGTGACCACGCCGTTCTACGCGGGCAAGATCACCTGGCAGCCGAACCAGTCGCACCAGTTCACGTTCTCAACGTTCGCCGACTACACCAAGCAGGAAGGACACCTTTTTGGTTTCTCAGGCTTCGGTGCCAACCCGGCGAGCTTCCGTGGTACGACGGAAACCGGCGGTTCTAACTACGCGTTCCGTTTGAACTCCACCTTCAATCCTAACTTCATCGGCGAGTTCTCCGCTGGATTGCACTTCCAGCGCGCGAACACCATTCCGGAACTGGATGAAACGCTCGTTACCGATCGTTTCGCAGTGCTGCGTGGTGGAGCCATCCTGCCTGTGACTGAAACGACGGTAATTGCCGCTAGCGGTGTACGCCTGGCATTCGTCGAAGGAACCGGTGGTTCGGTGCAACGCAACTTCGTTCGTCAGGGTTTTGGTTTGAAGTCCTTCCAGGATCGCGACCGCATTGAGTTTGCTGCTCGCATGCAGAACATCTGGGGCAAGCACACACTCAAGTGGGGCGCTGAATGGAATGAAAACAAATACAAGATTGACACGCTTTCAACTGGCGGCGACCTTGATTTCCACGATCCGGATCATCGTGTTGGTCCAAACCGTATCGAGAATCGCTTCGCCGTTTGTGCTCGTACTTCGACTACGACAATCACCTGTCCGAGCGCATCACGCACGACCAGTGTTGCCGCTTTGATCGCTGCAGGACAAGCTCCGGCAGGCGTTACCACAGCCGCGACGGGCGCAGTCTCCATCAACCCAACCAATCCATTCCTGCTGCTCGACGTCGTTCGTGCACGTGACTTCAGCCTCTTTACGGGCGACGATTTCACGACCACGAGAACCGAGAGCTTCTACGTCCAGGAGGATTGGAGAGCGACTCGTAACTTGCAAGTCAACGTCGGTCTGCGTTGGGACTTCCAGCAGGCGTACTCGCTTGGTGGTGATACCTACCTGAACCTGAACGACTGGGTAAGCAACACGCAGCCGCGCGTTGGTTTCAGCTGGGACTTCACTGGTGAAGGCAACAGCAAGTTCTTCGCGAACTTCGCACGTTTCCTCGAGACGCCAATTCCGCTCGACATCAACGTTCGTGCGGGTGGCGCTCAGGTGCAGAACGACTTCAACTCAAACGTAAGCCGTCTTAACGGAGCGCCTGGCGCAACCGTTCTCGCGTTCCTCGGTAATCTCGGCGGCGACGCGACACCGTTTGATCCCGGCCTAAAACCGCAAACTGTTAACGAGTGGACCGCTGGTCTCGAGTGGAGCCCACGCTCAATGCGTGACATGACATTCGGATTCCGCGGTATCTATCGTGCGCAGGATGAGGTTATCGAAGATGGTTCGTTCGACGATGGTGAGCACTACTTCCTGTTCAACCCCGGACGTCGCGGTACCGGCAACATGATTACGACAGAAGACAAGGCCTGCAACGACCCAGGAATCGGTTGTTTCGGTCCGGCTCGTCGTTACTACCGTGCGCTCGAGTTCACCGCCACCAAGCGGTTCTCGAACAACTATCAGTTCATCGCGTCCTACGTATTCTCCAGCTTGATCGGAAACTACGAAGGACTGTTCCGTAACGACAATGGCCAGTCTGACCCGAACATCACTTCTTTGTTCGACCTCGTCAGCTTGCTCAATGGTCTTTACGGACGGCTTCCAAACGATCGCCCGCACCAGTTCAAGTTTGACGGCAGCTATCAGTGGCCATTCAAACTGATGACGAGCGGTTCGTTCCGTTGGCAGACTGGTGTTCCGTTCAACGCTTTGGTTCCGCACCCGGTGTACGGCGACAACGAAGGCTTCTGTATTCCAGACCTGAGTTGCGTACCGCGCGGCACGGCAATCAATCCGTTTACGGGCAGCAATCGCACGCCAAACACCTGGAATTTAGACCTGGGTGCTTACTACCCGATTTCGTTGGGTGAGAATAAACAGCTCCGCCTGCAGCTCGACTGGTTCAACGTCTTCAATCGCCAGGAAGCGATCAAGGACGACGAGACCTTCCTGATCAACAGCGGCGCCCCGGGCATCACGCCGGTTCCGAATCCGTTCTACGGCACTGGAACGATCTTCCAGTTCCCGTCGGCGCTTCGACTCGGTGTGAAGTTCCAGTTCTAACACACTGGTTGAAACCACGCCTTATTCAAGGCGTTGGAATTTGAAAAGGGGGGCGTAAAAACTACGCCTCCCTTCTTTGTTTTATGGTAATCTTCAACGCGTCCAGAACTTCAATCAACCGGCAAAATTTTGACTCGGCAACTGCTACGCATGGAGTTATCGAGATGCTTTCGAATCACATCACCATCACTCCCATTTTTCGTTACTTAGTTTTTCTAACGCTGCTGGTTTTCACCGCAGTAACTGCACAGGGTCAGTCCGGCGTCGATAACACCGGGACCGGCGGCCTGCATTCAATCAGTGGGCGTCTCGTTTTTCCTTCGGGACAGCGAGCCAACTATCAACTCAAGGTGAGGCTCGAGCGCGCCGGCGAAGGCGACCTGACTGTGCTGTCGGA
>Ga0157373_10003670_pt1 | contig 11608 bp, 10 predicted proteins | sample C65metaG_FD_113460 | JGI IMG/M metagenome (GOLD analysis project Ga0157373, IMG submission 113460) | Corn rhizosphere microbial communities from Kellogg Biological Station, Michigan, USA - C6-5 metaG | ecosystem: Host-associated > Plants > Roots > Rhizosphere > Soil | place: USA: Michigan...
CAGTCTCTTTGCCGCGACTTATCCGGAGAAGACTCTCGCGCTCGTCATGATCGGCACGTACGCAAAACGAATTCGCGACGCAGAGTATCCGTGGGGACCGACACAGGAACAGCGCGAACAGTTTTTCGAAGTCATGCGAAAGCAGTGGGGTGGACCAGTCGGCATCGACGAACGCGCGCCGAGCGTTGCCCACGATCCGGAGTTTCGCGACTGGTGGGCCACGTACCTGAGAATGGGCGCGAGTCCGGGCGCCGCTCTCGCGCTGACGCAAATGAATGCCGAGATCGACGTGCGAAACGTGTTGCCGTCGATCCGCGTACCCTCGCTCGTGATTCATCGTAGCGAAGATCAGTGTTTGAAAGTGGAAGAAGGCCGGTTTGTTGCTGAACGAATTCCGGGTGCGAAGTTTGTCGAGTTTCCGGGCAACGATCACTTGCCGTTCGTCGGCGATCAGGATGCGATACTCGACGAGATGGAAGAGTTTTTGACCGGTGTGCGTCACCCGGCCGAGCCTGACACGGTGCTCGCGACGGTGATGGTTGGACGGATTGTCGGCGTCAAAGAGCACGTCGAGCGGCTGGGAAAAGATCGTTGGTTGGAATTACTTCGCCGGCTGCACGCCCACCTCACGAAAGAGATCGAATGGTTTCGTGGACGAGAGATCGACCTTGTCGAGAATCGCCTGCTCGCGATCTTCGACGGTCCGGCACGTGCGATTCGTTGTGCTGCCGCGATCACGGAATACGCTTCGCGATTGGGTGTTGAAACGTGTACGGGTCTTCATACGGGCGAATGTGAGATAGTTGACGGCCAGGTTTCAGGTGTTGCTGCTCAAATGTGTGTGTGCGTCGCGAACGAAGCTGAGCCGGGCGAAGTGCTTGTGTCGAGCACTGTGAAAGACCTCGTCGCCGGATCGGGAATAAGTTTCGAGGACCGCGGAACTCACATGCTGGCAGGCTGTGGTGAGTGTCGATTGTTTGCGGTAAGGAGATTTTAGCCGCAGATTTTCGCAGATGAACTCAGATCAGCGTTCATCTGCGAAAATCTGCGGCTGAACAACATGACTATGGACTACCCATTTGCCGATATCGAGTTGGCGCGGCGTCTCGAACGAACGGAAGGGCGAGCGAATGCGCAGTTTGTTGAAGCTCGCGCAAAAGCGTCTCCGGAAGTTGGCGCGACGTGGATCTCAGTCGCCGAAACTTATGCGATGTTCGATGGAGTTGGCTCGCCGTTGACGCAGACGTTTGGTCTCGGCGCGTTCCAGATAATCACGGCGGAAGACATGGACCAGATCGAGGAGTTCTTCACGTCGAGAGGCGCCGGGATTTATCACGAGGTTTGTCCGCTTGCGGATCAGTCGGCATTCACTTTGCTCAGCGAGCGTGGTTACAAACCAGTCGAGTTTTCGAACGTGCTTTATCGCCCTATCAGCCCTGACCTGCGTCTTGACTCACAGCGCAACGGTGACGTGAAAATCCGGATCATCGAGAAGCATGAAGGAGAACGCTGGGCGCAAACAGCGTTCGAGGGCTGGTGTGAGTTCGAGGAAGTTGCGCACATGATCCGTGAGATGGGCCTCGTCACCGTGCGTTCGAAGGCGTTGCCGTTCATCGCGGAATTGCAAAGAAACGCGATCGCGACCGGCGCTTTAATAATCAATGGCGACGTTGCATTGCTCGCAGGCGCCAGCACCATTCCCGCAGCTCGACGGCAGGGTGCACAGCTTGCTCTGCTTGAAGAGCGTTTGCGCTACGCCGCGACGCAGGGATGCACCATTGGAATGATGGTCGCGCAGCCAGGCAGCGGATCGCAGAGGAATGCCGAACGACACGGGTTCCGAGTTGCGTACACACGAACAAAATGGGGACAGGATTTACAAGATTCGCAGGATTAACAAGATGGAAGAATTCGAGAAACTGGGTGTCTTTTATTTAGGCAAGACCAAAGAGGGTCTGCTGCTTTACGACTCCAAGGATCTCGTGACGCACGCGGTGTGCGTCGGCATGACCGGCAGTGGCAAGACGGGACTCTGCATCACGCTGCTCGAAGAAGCGGCGATGGACGGCATACCTGCGATCGTGATCGATCCGAAGGGCGATCTTTGTAATCTGATGCTCACCTTTCCGAATCTCTCGCCACAGGAGTTTCAACCGTGGGTCGAGGAAGGCGCCGATGCGACGCAACAGGCCGCGATGTGGAAGGAAGGCCTTGCGAAGTGGGGACAAGACGGCGATCGCATCAAACGTCTGCGCGACGCTGCTGATTTCACGATCTACACGCCGGGCAGCAACGCCGGAATTCCAGTGTCGATCCTGAAGTCGTTTGTCGCACCGCCTGAAGCGATCCGGCAGGACAACGAATCGTTGTCAGAACGGATCAATACGACGGTTACGAGTCTGCTCGCATTGATCGGTATCGACGCCGATCCGGTTCGTAGCCGCGAACACATCCTGCTGTCAAACATTCTCAACCAGGAGTGGTCCAACGGAAAAGATCTCGACGTCGCCGCACTGATTCAGAAAGTGCAGACGCCGCCGATGACGAAGATCGGCGTGATGGACCTCGATTCGTTTTTCCCTGCCGGCGACCGGTTTCAGCTCGCAATGGCGTTGAATCACCTCCTCGCATCGCCGAGTTTCGCGACATGGATGGAAGGTGAGCCACTCGACATTCAGCGTTTCCTTTACACACCGCCGGGAAAACCGCGCCTCGCGATATTCTCGATCGCACATCTCGCAGACGCGGAGCGCATGTTCTTCGTCTCGCTGCTTTTGAATCAAGTGCTCGGTTGGATGAGAACGCAATCCGGAACGACGAGCCTGCGCGCGATTCTCTACATGGACGAGATCTTTGGCTACTTCCCGCCGGTTGCGAACCCGCCGTCGAAGTTGCCGTTGCTGACGTTGTTGAAGCAGGGCCGCGCATTTGGTCTGGGTGTCGTTCTCGCCACGCAGAACCCGGTCGATCTTGATTACAAAGGACTCGCCAACACCGGCACGTGGTTTATCGGTCGCCTGCAAACGGAGCGCGACAAGGCGCGTGTGTTGGAAGGGCTCGAAGGCATCGCTGCAGGCACGGGTCAGAAGTTTGACAAGCAGGAGATGGAACAAATTCTTGCAGGGCTGGACAAGAGAGTCTTCCTGCTGAACAACGTGCATGACGATGCGCCGGAGGTGTTCGAGACGCGTTGGGCCATGTCGTACTTGCGTGGACCACTCACGCGCACGCAGATCAAATCGTTGATGGATCCGTTGAAAGCAAGCGTTGCGTCGCAGCCAGGCCCGGTCACAAGCACATCGGCAAGTGTCGCCAGCGCTCCGGCTCGAGTAGAGAGACCGGTGCTTCCGCCTGAGATCACGCAATACTACATCCCGGTGCGCTCATCCGCCGGCGCGAACGAAACTCTTTCTTATCATCCAATGCTGCTCGGGTCCGCGGAGGCGCATTACAGCAGCTCCAAGGCCGCGGACGTCGCGCAGCAGCTGACGTTACTGGCGCCAATCACAGATGGACCAGTTGATCTTGATTGGGCTCAGGCTGTTGCGATCGATCTGCCTGTTGAAGATCTCGAATCGGAACCGGAAGCTGAAGCGCAGTTTGTAGAAGTGCCCGCTCAGGCTGCGAAAGCAAGGACGTATGCAACGTGGCGAAAAGATTTTGCGAGCTGGATCTATCGCAACCAGCGGCTCGACTTGCTCGCGAGCCCAAGCTTCGATATCACCTCGAACGCAAACGAGAAGGAAGGCGACTTCCGCGTTCGTCTTCAGCAAGTTGCGAGAGAGAAACGCGACGAGGCGGTGGAGAAGCTGCGCCGCAAGTACGCGCCGAAGTTTGAGCAACTGGAGGAACGAAAGCGTCGCGCTGAACAGGCGGTCGAACGTGAGCGCGAACAGGCGCAGGGACAGAAACTACAGACGGCAATCTCAGTCGGCGCTACACTGTTGTCGTCATTTCTTGGCCGCAAGCGCGTGAGTATGTCGACGCTCGGACGCGCAACCACCGCCGCGCGCGGCGCCGGCCGTTCGATGAGAGAAGCGGAAGACGTGAATCGCGCTGAGGACAACGTCGGGGCGATCGACGAGAAGCTCGCGGATCTGGATGCTGAGTTCAAAGCGGAAACCGCGACACTCGAGCGTTCTTTCGATCCACAAACCGAGCCGCTTGAAACGTTGAGTTTGAAACCGACGAAAGCAAACATTTCAGTTAAACTGCTCACTCTCGCGTGGGCGCCTTACTGGCACGACTCGCAAGGCAGCACAAAACCTGCCTGGCAATAATTTTGGCTAACAATGAAGATTCCAATCAAATTCGGGCTAATGATCGCAGCGGGCGTAATGGCGTGGGTGCTGATTGCTCACCAAATTGTCGCCGACCCTGCTTCGCCTGTTCACAGCCTCATCGGTCCAATTTTTTTCAACGTGCTTCAGTTTGTCATGATCTATTTAGGACTGAAGGAGACGGAACGCGAGCGAGGCGATCGGCTCACGTTTAAAGAAGGACTGAAGACCGGAGCTTTTATTTCGTTCGTCTACGCGCTGACGGTGTCACTGTTTTTCGGCGTCGTCGTCGCGGTGGTCGGCACGAGGTGGTTGGAGCATGAACCCGACTTTGGCCGTGTGCCAACGACTACTCTTATCGCGAAGGCGTTTGTACTTTTGTTTGTCGGCGCGATGTTCCTCGGGCTGATCTACTCGACCGTGATTTCCTTTTTCCTTGCTAAACGCCAATCAGAAGGATGATTTCAGAGAAAAACCTTTGACAGGATTTTCAGGATTAAACAGGATTTTCAGGATTCATCTTGTAAATCGTGCAAATCCTGCAAATCCTGTCAACGGTTTTACCTCGGCACCAGCACGACCTTCCCTATATTCTTCCTCTCCTCGAGATACCGGTGCGCCTTGCCAACATCATCAAACGCGAAAGCCTTATCGACATGCGGGCGGATCCACTCCTCTTCAACGCCACGCAAAATAACGCGCATCCATATCGCAACTTTTTCCGGCTCGTGCCACATGTGGCCCAGGTTCAATCCAAACACGCCTCGGTTCTTGTTGATCAACTTGAACGGATGAAAACGCGGAGTTTGAAGCGCGCCTTTCAACATCTTGAGCTTACCCGAGAGCCCGTTCGCAGACATTATCGAGAATCCAAACATTCCGAGACGTCCGGCGTGTCTGAGCGCCTCATAACTCTTCTTCCAGTGAGCGCCGCCGATCGGGTCGATCACGAGGTCCACACCGCGCCCGTTCGTGAGTTGCTGCAGGACGGGTAGCCAGTCCTGAGTCCGGTAATCGATAGGATGGTCCAGGCCACGCTCGGTGAGAATCTTGTGTTTACTCGGACTCGCCGTGCCGTAAGTCTCTGCACCAATCTTCTTCGCAATGTCGAGCGCAGCCAGACCAACTCCGCCGCCCGCGTTGTGAATCAGCACTGACTCACCTTCGTGCAGCGAGCCCATCACCACGAGGAGCGCGTACGCAGTCAGGTAATTCACGGGAATCGCCGCGGCCTGTTCGAACGTCAGCTTCTCGGGCTTCTCAAACATCTGCGTCGCCTTCACGGCCACCAGCTCCGACTGCCCGCCAAACCGCGTCATCGCCACGACCGACTTGCCTTCAAACGAACTGTTCACGCCCTTGCCCACGGCCTCGACGACACCGCTGACCTCGTATCCCATGACGCACGGCTTGGGCGGCGAATCCTGATACAAGCCCTGTCGCGACAGTATGTCGGCGAAGTTCAAGCCGGCCGCGCGGACGCGAATAATCACCTGGCCTTCACGCGGCACGGGATCTGCTGTCTCCTGGACTTTGAGGACGTCGATGTCGCCAGTTGCTGTCGTTACGATTTGTCGCATGGACCGATATTATCAGTTCTAATCCTTGTCATCAGTGATAATCTGTCGCCACCATATGAGACTAACCGTACTGTTCGCGTCGCTTTTACTTTTCATTAGCTGCACTCCGAACCAGCAATCGACGCGCAAACAACTCACTCTCGCGGTCACAAACGGAGTTGAAAGCGACGGCCTGAAGCAGGCCGCGCTCGAGTACGAAAAACAAACCGGCACTCACATCAATATCGCCGAATTTCCTTATGCAAATCTTTTTGAGAAAGAACTGATAGATCTCAAAGCGCGCACGGGCGCTTACGACTTGATCATGCTCGACGATCCGTGGTTTCCGAAGTTTGCGAACGAACGGGTATTGACAGACTTCACACCGCTGCTGCAGAAGCGCGGGCAGGCTGGACCAGACGCTGACTTCGTGGAAGCATCCATAGCGGTGTGCCGCCATCCATACCAAACCGGCGCACTCTACGCACTTCCCTACGTCGGCAACTCGCAATTATTTTTTTATCGCAAAGATCTTTTTGAGAAACACGTTTTGAAAGCACCGGCGACGTGGAATGAAGTCCTGGAGGCCGCGAAAACAATCCACGAGAAAGAAACCTCAGGCGCGAACGGCAGTAAGATCTATGGTTACGTCATGCGCGCCGAGCAGGGCAACGCGGCAGTCGCGGACTTCATGCCCATCTTCTGGGCCTACGGCGGCGAGATGTTCGACGCCGGCGGAAAACCCACGGTCAACAGTCCGCAAGGAATCGCCGCACTCGAGTTGATGCTCGAGCTCGGCAAGTATTCACCGCCGGGCTACGTGAGCTTTAATGCTTCTGAAGTCGGCGCACACATGTTGCAGGGCACGGCGGCAATGTCAATCAATTGGCCCGCGTGGCTCAGTTCATTCAGCGATCCGTCGAAGTCGAAAGTGATCGGAAAGATGGAATTCACGACGTTGCCGAGCGCGGACAAGCCAGGTCAGGCAGAGATTGGAAACTGGTTGATCGCGATTCCACGCGATTCACAGAACGTCGAGGCGGCGATGGACTTTTTGCTTTGGGCCACGAGCGCCGAGCAGATGAAACGTTCGGCTGAGAGAGGCAATCCTCCGACGCGCAAGTCGCTGTTTCGCGATCCGGAACTGCTCGCGAAGTATCCGACATATCCGACCCAGTTGCGCTCGCTCGAAAGCTCTCGACCGCGGCCGCGCACGCCCTACTGGAACGAGATCGAAAATGCGTTTGGTATTTTTCTTTCGAAGGCCAACAGCGGCGAACTGTCTCCAGCAGACGCAATGAACCAGGCGAATGCCGAAATCGAGAAGATTCTTCAACGCGCCCGCTAAGCGCGAGCTGCTGCTCCCTGCTCTTCTCATCGCGCCGGCAATGGCGGTGCTCCTCTCGCTTTCAATCTACCCGCTCCTCTACTCCGTAACGATCAGCCTGCAACAGGAAACCGCGGCGGGTATCAACTGGACCTTCGGAAACTTTGCCCGACTCGCTTCCGACAGCTTCTTTTGGACCGCGATGGCCCACACGTTCGTCTACGCAGCGGCCGCACTCACTTGCGAGTTCCTGCTCGGCTTGGCACTGGCGTTACTGCTCAACAGTCAGATTCGTGGGCGTGGATTGTTTCGCGCGAGTTTGCTTGTACCGATGATGTTGCCGACTGTCGTTGTCGGCGTTGTGTGGCGGCTGATGCTCAATCCTGACTTCGGCGCGATCAATGGAACACTCGCGCGGTTTGGAATTAGCACGGAGAGTTTGACGTGGACTGCGTCGCCGCGGCTGGCGATGTTGTCTGTGATCGCGGTTGACGTTTGGCAATGGACGCCATTTGTGTTTCTCGTTTTGCTCGCGGGACTTCAGGCAATTCCGCAGGAACCTTACGAAGCAGCGCTGATCGATGGATCGAGTCGATGGCAAACGTTTCGACACGTCACGTTGCCGTTACTCAAACCTGCGATCCTCATCGTATTGCTTCTGCGGACGATGGATCTGCTGCGCGTGTTCGATCAGATCTTTATTCTGACGGAAGGCGGGCCGGGCTTCGCGACGGAGACGATCAGTCTCTACATCTATCGCACGGCGTTTCGGTTTTTTGATTTCGGATACGCGGCGGCGATGTCGTTTGTGTTGCTTGCGCTGACGAATGTTATCAGCGTGATCTACATCAGGTTCTTGAGCCACAGATGAAACGGATTGAGAACAGATTTAATTTTTTTCGTATTTTGTGCCTTTTTGTGGCCCTGCTGTTCGCGCTGGCGCCCGTTTACTGGATGCTCACAATCGCGTTGAAAACCGAAGTGGACCAGTTTGCGATTCCGCCGCCGTGGTTCGTGTTCACGCCCACGCTCGAACACTATTACGACGCCTTCGTCACGCGCGCGTTCGGTCAGTACTTGATTACGAGCGCGATCGTTGCGGTCACTTCAACTGCGTGCGCGCTCGTCATCGGAACTCTTGCTGCTTACGCACTCGCACGTTTTGAACTGCCGTGGCGGCTGAACCAGCGTCTCTCGCTGTGGATACTTTCGACGCGCATGTTCCCGGCGATCGTTACGGCCGTGCCTCTGTTTCTGATGATGCGCGACGTACGGCTGCTCAACACGCGTGCGTCGCTGATCATCGTGTACACCGCATTCAACCTGCCGTTCGTGGTCTGGATGATGCGCGGATTTTTTGCTGACCTGCCACGCGATCTCGAGGAGGCGGCGCTCGTCGACGGTGATTCGCGAATGGGTGCGTTCGTGCGCGTGGTGCTGCCGCTGGTCGCGCCGGGTTTGGCGGCGACTGCAGTGTTCTGTTTGATCGTTTCGTGGAACGAGTTTCTGTTTGCGTTAGTGCTGACGCAGACTGATGCGGCGATGACTCTTCCGGTGGGAATCGCGGGGCGTGTAACACAGTACGAGATCAAGTGGGGCGTGATGAGCGCGGCGGCGTCAGTGGCGATTGTTCCGATCCTGGTGTTCGCGTTGGCGCTGCAGAGATACCTTGTACGTGGGCTTTCGATGGGCGCGGTGAAAGGTTAGGCCACAAAAGGCACAAAAATCACAAGTGAGTATCGAATTCAAGAATGTAATGAAGCATTTTGGCGGGACTAGCGTCGTGGACGATCTCTCGCTCGAGATTCACGAGGGAGAGTTTGTCGTGCTGCTTGGGCCATCCGGCTGCGGCAAGACTACCACGCTGCGCATGCTCGCCGGTCTCGAAAATGTGACTTCCGGCGACATCTTTATCGACGGCGAACGCGTCAACGACATTCCAACTCAACATCGCGATGTCGCGATGGTGTTTCAGAGTTACGCGCTCTATCCGCACATGACGATCGCGGAGAACATCGGCTATCCATTGCGCGTGCGAAAGATCGAGAAGACGGAACGCGCCACGCGCGTGAATCGCGTTGCGGCAATGCTCGAGATCGAATCGCTGCTCGAACGCAAACCACGACAATTGTCAGGCGGCGAGCGACAGCGCGTCGCCCTCGCGCGTGCGATCGTGCGCGAGCCACGCGCTTACCTCATGGACGAGCCGCTCTCCAATCTCGATGCGCGACTGCGCGTGCAAATGCGCGGCGAGCTCAAACGTCTTCAGCACCAGCTCGGGACGACGACAATCTACGTCACTCACGATCAGGCCGAAGCAATGACACTCGCTTCGCGCGTCGCAGTGATGAAAAAGGGGCGGCTGCAACAGTTCGACACGCCGATGAATATTTACAATCGCCCGGCGAATCGTTTCGTGGCGGAGTTTGTGGGCAGTCCGAGCATGAACTTCGTCGACGGGAAGGTTGATGCGGGAATATTTGTAAGCGACGCATTGCAAATTCCACTCAGTGGGTTTGCAAACGGATCAAAGTTAACGATCGGCATCAGGCCAGAACACATTCAAGTGCTGTCTGAGCCGCACAACGCCGCGATTGCTGCGACTGTCTACGTCACGGAATTAATGGGAAACGAGACGTTCGTGTTTCTTTCAGTCGGGTCGAACAAATTAATTGCTCGCGCACCTGCGGACTTCCGCGCCGAGCTGGAGAGCAAAGTATGGCTGCAATTTGCAACTGACAAGCTGCATTTTTTCGATCAGAAAAACCAAGCCGCAGATAACACGGATTAAATCCGGATTTTATCCGCGTTCATCAGCGGCTAATTACTTCCTCGACTATGGGCCACATCCGCTCCGACCACAACTCATACCCCGCATCCGACGGATGAAACCCGTCACTCGAAAAATATTCCGGGTGCGACGGCAGCTCCGCAGTCGTGATTGAGTAAACATCAAACACAGTCGCGCCGTGACGCGCCGCAATCTCTTCCAGCCTTTGATTGAACTGCATAATCTGCCGCTGATACTCGCTTCGCATCGAGCCGGGAATTCTCGGCGCACTCGAAATGTCAGGAATATTCGTCACGACAACGCGCGCGCGCGTCTTCTCCTTCAGCGTGCTGAGGATCTGTTCGTAATTTTTTGCAAACTGATCCAGCGTCAGCCCATGTCCGATGTCGTTAATTCCAATGCCGAGCGTGACGAGATCCGGATCCGCCGCGACTCCTCGATCCAACTGCCCGCGCAACACGTCGGCAGTCGTCGAGCCACTCACACACAAATTATTCAACTTCGATTCCGGCCGGCGCTCGACGATGTGTTTGAAGAGACGCGCGACGTAGCCACCTTCTCTCGCGCCGACGCCCGACCCGGTTGAATCTCCGAGTGCGACATAAACAATGGGTCCTGTAGTCATTGGTTTATCAGTACTTAAAGATTGAGCTCGGTCGTGGCTACATCCAAACGCAACGACGATCGCAGCAAGAATTGGCAACCCAATAGCTGTACTTAAGAGATTTTTGTTCATCACCCTCATTGCGAAACGCCGAATTTTCCTTGACTTTATATTGACAGCAGCATAATGTGCCCGGACTCCCAGCGGTAGCCCAGAAATTAAGCTGTAAGTGGCACCCTTCTGCTTGCCTATTTGTGCCTGCAACAGCCAAACGAGTTGGTTAGTTAGCCTTTAATCCCCCGATCTCCTTACTCCGGAGCGTGCTCCGGATCGTTCCGTTTCAACACACACAAATTAGTAAGAAAGGACCTTGCGCATGAAGAAGATAACTCTCGTAAGCTGCATACTTATCGCGATTGCCCTGCTCGTTTCAACACGGTGGGGTACAAAAGCCGTCAACGCTCCTCCTGACGACACCCTTGGGACACCCGACACAACGCTGGCAGTTGCCCTTTCATTCGACGAGATGGTTGACCAGTCAGACGTGATCGCGATTGGAAACTGTACGGAAACCAAGAGCGTGTGGGTAGATGGCAGTCTTGTGACTCTGGCGTCGGTTTCAGTAACGGAAACTCTCAAGGGCGCAGAAGCGGGAAGTCTGACGGTTGTCCTGCCGGGCGGCGTCGATGCGAATCGGAAGTTTCCAGTCGCCATGTCGTATCCGGGCGCGCCACGGCTAACGCCGGGTGAAAATGCTTTCCTTTTTCTGACCTCAGATACCGACTACGGCCTTGGGTATAACGTTGCCGGCTTTGCTCAAGGGAAATTCTCGATTGTGAACGATGAAGATGGTGAACCAGTGGTCTCGCGTGACCTGACCCGCATGACGCTCCAGGCAAATAACGGAGTTCGTCGCGGCGGAGCAAACGTGATTTCACTCGCCAACTTCAAGGACCGGGTCAAGGCGCGCTTGAACAAGTAGCCCTGCCCTTCCACACCGTCAACCACAACGAGAAGACTTCCTGAGGAGGACATATGAAAAGAAAG